>OLOQ01001073.1_pt1 | contig 27519 bp, 21 predicted proteins | sample 1673101 | NCBI WGS metagenome assembly OLOQ01 (sample SAMEA3136754, study PRJEB25190) | human gut metagenome | biome: human gut; feature: human-associated habitat; material: faeces | place: Austria | collected 2013 | reverse complement strand
TCCGACCACGGAATCAGTTTCTCCATGATTCCCAGAAACTCTTTCTTCTTCGTTGATGCCTGCCCCAGCTCGTCGCTGATCAGGCTCATCGTCAATTGCTTCTTCACCTCTTTATTATACCTCTTTCCCGACATTTGGGCTGTTCTTTCTTTGTACGGGATTGCCTTAAAATACCAGAGATGATGTTTAGTTCTGTGTCACCGACTATTTTTACAAACAATCTTGATGCCGATTTGTATGCTTTGGGATTGTTAAATTCAAAAGTTGGAGAAAAGTATCTTCAAATAGTTAGTTCTACGATAGGAACCAACGTTGGAGAAGTGTTACGAATTCCTTATATACAGAAAACCACTGATGACGTCATCAGATTAGTAGAACAATGCATTGATATATCTCGTAACGACTGGGACTCGTTCGAAACCTCCTGGGATTTCCAGCGCCACCCCCTTGTCACCCCGGCCATCAACCAGCACTACCTGCGTCTTTCCGACTGCTGGCGGGATTGGGAACAGGTCTGCTATGAGCGCTTTACCCAGTTGAAGGCCAACGAGGAAGAACTGAACAACATTTTCATCGACATCTATGGACTGCAGGACGAGTTGACCCCGGAGGTGGACGACAAGGACGTGACCGTGCGCAAGGCTGATCTTAGCCGCGACATCCGTAGCCTGATCTCCTACGCCGTGGGCTGTATGCTGGGGCGGTACTCGCTGGACAAGCCTGGCCTGGCTTTCGCTGGCGGCAACTGGCAGGAGTGGCTGGCGCAGCAGGACTCCATGACCTATGCGCCGGATAAAGATGGCATCCTGCCCATCACGGATGACGAGTACTTCTATGATGACATCGTGACCATTTTTGTGGACTGGGTGAAGACGGTCTACGGTGCGGCCACACTGGAAGAAAACCTGACCTTTATCGCCAACGCGCTGGGCGGTAAGGGCTCTCCCCGAGAGGTCATCCGGGAGTACTTCCTAAACGACTTCTACAAGGATCACCTGAAGATCTATCAGAAGCGGCCCATCTACTGGCTGTTTGATAGCGGCAAGAAGAACAGCTTCAAGGCGCTGGTGTACATGCACCGCTGGCAGCCGGACACCATGGCCCGCGTCCGCACGGATTATGTCCACGAGATGCAGAGCCGTTACCGCACCGCGATCGCGGACGTGGAGCAGCGCATTAATGGGGCTTCCACTTCTGAGCGCGTGAAGCTGACCAAGCGGCTGACTGCCCTGCAGGCCCAGGCGGAGGAACTGCGGAAGTACGAAGAAAAGGTGCACCACCTGGCTGACCAGATGATCGGCATTGATCTGGATGACGGCGTGAAGGTCAATTATGCTAAGTTTGCTGACGTGCTGGCACCGATAAAGTAACCGGAGGATAAGTGTATGTCTGGATTTGAGACAACATCGGATACCCGTGAAATCATCAAGGGAAAGCTGCGTGAGCATTTCGACGGGAGGATTGTCCGCAAGGATCTGACCAAGAAGATCAAGGAAGGGGCCAATGTTCCTGTCTATGTCCTTGAGTTCCTGCTCGGCCAGTACTGCTCCTCCGACGATGATACCATCATCGAATCCGGCGTGCAGCAGGTGAAGCGAATCCTGGCGGACAACTTCGTGCGCCCGGATGAGAGCCAGAAGATCCTCTCCCAGCTGCGCAAGCGCGGCAGCCACACGGTCATTGATATGATCACCGTGCAGCTGGACATCCAGAAGAACCGCTATTTTGCGGAGTTCTCCAACCTGGGTCTGCAGAAGGTGCCGATTGAGGATGAGTATCCGGAGAAGTTCGACCGTCTGCTTTGCGGCGGCATCTGGTGCATCGTACAGCTGGATTATGAGTTCGTGGAGGAAGAAAAGAAGAATGGCTATCCTATCCAGATCCGGAAGCTGACGCCTATCCAGATGCCGCACATCGACATCGACGACCTGAAATCTGGTCGGAAGGCGTTCACGAAAGATGAGTGGATGGACGTTCTTCTGCGCTCCATCGGCATGGAGCCGGACGAACTGACCGTGCGCGAAAAGTGGCTGCTGATTCTGCGCATGGTGCCGCTGGTGGAAAATAACTATAACCTATGCGAGCTGGGCCCGCGTTCCACCGGCAAGAGCCACCTGTTCAAGGAAATCTCCCCGAACAGCATTCTGGTCTCCGGCGGTCAGACCACGGTGGCCAACCTGTTCTACAATATGGCCCGCAAGCAAGTCGGCCTGGTGGGTCTTTGGGACTGCGTGGCCTTCGATGAGGTGGCAGGCATCCGGTTCAAGGATAAAGATGGCGTACAAATCATGAAGGACTACATGGCATCCGGTTCCTTCGCCCGCGGCAAGGAAGAAAAAGCTGCCTCCGCATCCATGGTCTTTGTAGGCAACATCAACCAGAGCGTGGACGTGCTGCTGAAAACCAGCAGCCTATTCGACCCCTTCCCGCCGGAGATGGGTACGGACACCGCTTTCCTGGACCGTATCCACTGCTACCTGCCCGGCTGGGAAGTACCCAAATTCCGCCCGGAGCATTTCACCGATGACTACGGTTTCATCACGGACTATCTGGCGGAGTTCATCCGCGAACTGCGCAAGGAGCAGTATGGCGATGCGCTGGACCGTTGGTTCCGCCTGGGCAAGAATCTGAACCAGCGCGACACCATCGCCGTGCGCCGCACTGTGGATGGCCTGCTGAAGCTGATCTACCCTGACGGCGAGTTCAGTAAGGAAGAGCTGGAAGAAGTCCTGCAGATCGCGCTGGAGATGCGCCGCCGTGTAAAGGAGCAACTGAAGAAGCTGGGCGGCATGGAATTCTACGATGTTAACTTCAGCTATATCGACAACGAGACCTTCGAGGAGCACTATGTTTCCGTACCCGAGCAGGGCGGCGGCAAGCTGATTCCTGAGGGCCTGTGCAATCCCGGTCAGGTCTATACCGTCAGTAGGGGCAAGTCCGGTATGATCGGCGTCTTCCGCCTGGAGAGCCAGATGCTCCCCGGCAACGGCAAGTTTGAGCGAACCGGCATCGGCACAGACCGTGATGCCCGCGAGAGCAGCAACACGGCTTTCAACTTCCTTAAGGCCAACGGTAATCGGATCAGCGGGTCCATCAGTACGACCACGAAGGACTACATCATCAACTATCAGGATCTGCAGGGCATCGGCATGACTGGCAAGCTGGCGCTGCCCAGCCTGATCGCCCTATGCTCCATCGCGCTGGGGAGGCCCACCCTCGGAAGCCTGGCCGTGCTCGGTGAGATCAGCATCAGCGGTACGATGATCAAGGTGGACGAGCTGGCCAACACACTGCAATGCTGCCTGGACAGCGGTGCAAAGAAGGTATTGATTCCTTCCGTATCTATGATTGATTTCGCAACGGTCCCTGCGGACCTGATGGGTGCATTCCAGCTAATACCATACAGCAGCGCTGAGGATGCCGTGTTTAAGGCCCTTGGTGTAGAATAATCTTCATTACTGTCCTTGAAGGGAGTAGACTAAATGAGATTAACAAAAATCAGCATCAGACAATACCGATCTATAGATCAAATTGATCTAACACTGCCAGATAAACAGCCTCTGATTCTTTTTGGCCCTAACAATGCTGGAAAATCTAACATTTTGTCTGCGATCGATAGGATTATTGGAGAAAGATATCCGACATATATCGAGATGCTCGATAGTGATTATTTCATGAGAGATAAAAATCAGTATCCGCAGTGCGAGATAATTGCAACATTCTCTGAGCCGGTCAAGTTTGATCGCTATAAAGGTGCAATATATCAAATTGGTGTAAGATACGCGCCTGAATCTGAGAATGGAGGTGGTCCACTATTGCATGATGGCAGTGGTAACAAGCTTTATTTATCGAATGAAGAACGAAGCAAGTGTCAAGGTTATCTTATTGACGCTGAGCGGAATATTCAAGGCGCGTTCAACTATGGCAGCCGTTACTCGCTTCTTAGTAAGTTTTCTCACCAGATACATAAGGCATTAAGCTCTGAACATAAAGAAGAACTCACAGCAACATTTATTAAGATCAAAGAACTGTTTGAGCAGACAAGTGAATATTCTTCTTTCTTTGGCAGGTTTGCGGATGCTTTGCAAGGATCCGTCAAGGGATTTGTTCATTCACTTGCAGTTGACTTCTCGGCATACGATCCGAACAACTTTGCTAAGTCATTGAGAATATACGCTAAAGAAGGTGAAGAAATCAGGGGATTTGAAGAATTTGGTACGGGCGAACAGCAAATACTATTGATGGCATTTGTCAAAGCCTATATGCAGACTTTCGGCTCTGAGAATATAATCCTGCTCATTGAAGAACCAGAAGCGCCCCTACATCCACTTGCACAAAAATGGCTAAAGGAATATATCGTTGAGATGTGTAAAAATGGAATACAAATAGTAATTTCAACTCATTCACCAGATTTTGTGGACCCGTCCTACCTAAGTGGGCTTGTAAGAGTTTATAAAGAAGGCGGCATAACTCATGCCGTACAAATCAGCAAACAGGTATTAAGAGATTTTTGTGTTGCCTCCGGTGTTCCTGAGAATCGCATCACGGTGGATAGCATAGATGATTTCTATAGCACAAAACTGAACTCGGATCATTTGAAGGGCCTGTTTGCGGAAACTGTTTTGCTCGTTGAAGGAGCCACAGAGTATTTTGCACTTCCGTGTTTCATGAAGCAAGCGGGTTTTTCACTTTCCGAACATGGAATTGAGATAGTAGCTTGTGGTGGAAAAGAGACAATACCATTATTATGGAGGCTTTTCAAAGCGTATAAATATAACTGCTACTTCATATTCGATTCTGATTCAAAGCAAGATGAAAACACTAAGACATTTAACGGTATAATCGACTGTGATACTTGGATTTCAGATCCACAGAGTTATGTATTAACTAATAGATACGCTTACTTTGGGAAGGATTTTGAACACTATTTTCGGAGTGCTATACCAGAGTATAATGAGCTCGAAAATGAAGCCTCCGAGTCGTATGGAATTACATCGAAACCGGGAAAAGCAAGATCAGTAGCACAGCATTGTAGTGTTATTCCAAGTTTTATCACAGAACTGGTACGAGAATTAGAAACCATTGAAATGTTAGGACAGAATGCTGAACCATTAGGGATATAAATCCATGCAGGTTTTGATGAGACTCCTTGATACCTTTTAACGATTCCATACTTTTTAACGATTCAGGATAGGGGTGTCGGTTTTGAACACAGCAGCGGCAGCAGCATACGGAAACCGTGCCCAATAGTACCCGGCTTTCAGTAGGCTAACACGGAAAAAGGCCCAGAAATCAAGCGGTTTCCCAGCCTCTGGCACATATGGGCATTGAATCAAAGATAACGTCTTGATAGAAACCGCTGTTGTCTCCGGGTTTTTGATGATACTAATGGATGAGTGTATTAGTGACTTGAATGATTAAGAAGGAATCATTTATGACCTTCGAACACACAAACCGGCCTGGTTTCCTCCTGGGATTTGTAGACTTTTTCACGGCGGGGCTGTTCTTCCTCCTGTACATGCCGCTGGGTGGATTGCAAGATGAACTTGAGTACATCCTCGGCCATAAACTAACGCCATACTGGAAAGCCTACCTGCTCGGTATTCCGACGCTATTCATCTACCCGCTTGTGTGGATGGCGCGAATCGCAGAGGAACTCAAAGCAAAAGCGATAACACTCGGCATCGAAGGACCGCACACTTCATGGTGGCATATGTTCGGCTGGAACACCTTTGGGCTTCTGCTGTTCGGACCAGCTGTAGCCACGCACAGGTTCTTTGATACACTGAACAAGGTTGAACGAAAACTGAACGATGGTGTGGAAATTCAGCATGCAACTATGCAAGGAGGGTAAGTTTTAATTATTTGCTGTAAGATTTAATTATTCCCCGAATGAGCGCAGAGGGGGGGTAAGTTGGCTCAGCCCTGCGCCTCTGATGAACATTACTGAAAAGAAAACAAGGCTTCCGTAGCCCCGTCGGATAGACCGGCAGAACCGCGAAAGCCCATGAAATAAGGCCTTTTCCAGCACTTTGTGCTCCGGAGGAGGCCTTTCCATTTGTATCAAAGACAGCGTTTAGATAGACGACGGATGGAGCGGCGCGAACTTTGACCGGCCTGCATGGAAACAGCTGATAGCAGATGTAGAAGCCGGGAAGATCGACACTGTGATCGTAAAGGACATGAGCCGCGTCGGACGCGACTATCTGCAAACCGGTTTCTACTCTGAAATATACTTCGGCAAACAGGGTGTTCATTTCATCGCCATTGACAGCAATGTGGATAATCAGCGCAGCGACAGCAATGAGTTTGCGCCGATCCTCAATGTGTTCAACGAGATGTATCTGCACGATCAGTCACGCAAGGTAAAGATCGGTTTTCATGCCAAGGGCAAATCCGGCAAGCATTTGAGCGTTACGCCGAACTTTGGCTATACCCATGATCCCAAAGACCCGCAGAAATGGTTCGTTGATCCGATCCCTGCGGATACTGTCCGCCGTATCTTCCAGCTGGCGGCAGATGGCATGAATCCTCACAGGATCGCGGCCACCCTGCGCGAGGAACAGCGTGTTACCCCTGCATGGTACTTCGCCCAGCAGGGCAAAGGTAATCGCACCATGGGGATCAGCAAGAAGAACTCGCCCTACGAATGGTCACGCGGCTCTGTCATGTCTTTGCTCAACGCAAGAGAGTATCTCGGTGAGACGGTGAACTTCAAAACGAGTAAGGATTCATACAAAGGCAAGCGCCGTGAAACCGCCGAAGATCAGCGCGTGACCTTTGTCGGCACTCATGAAGCGATCATTGATCCTGCCACATGGGATAAGGCACATGAGACCCTGAACCGCAGGAAGGTGTCACGCCCCGCACCGATCACATCACCCTGGAAGGATAAGCTGTATTGCGCCGAATGTGGAGCGCCGATGCATTGCGTTTATCAGACAACCAAGCTGAAGAACGGCACAAAGCAGTATGATAGCTTCTCATGCTCCACCCATAACAATGCAATGAACTCTGGTAAGGTCGAGTGTGTCAAGAACGGATTCAGCGGCATTGCACTCCGAGCGCTGGCCTCCGATGCTGTCCATGCGATCATTCAGTACGCCACAGAGGATGAAGCAGCGTTTCTCCACCGTCTGCATCAGACGGATAAGCCTTCGGACGCTGCCAAGCAGCTGAAGAAGCATATCGCAGACACAGATCGGCGGAAGGGAGAACTGAATCGGCTGCTGAAAAAGCTGTATGAGGATTATGCGCTGGAGCGAATCCCGGAAAGCAGATACGACGCTCTTTCGGCTGAATATGAAAACGAGCTTACATTGGTCGAAGCACAGCATAGCGAATATGAACGACAGCTGGAGCTTCTACAGACGGAAAGCAATCATGCCGATCGTTTTCTACAGCTGGTACATCAATACCGAAACCAGACAGAGTTTTCAGATCAAGACCTGCTTGCCTTCATTGATCGTGTCATCGTGCATGAAACCGTTCGGGACAAAGATGGTGAACGCACCCGAAAGATCGAAGTGCATTTCAACTTCATCGGTTCTTTCTCTGTCCCGTCCAATCCTATCCAGCTTACGCCGGAGGAAGAAGCAAGGGAGGCTGCCTTGAAGCATCGGCGTATCCATGAACGCAACAAACGGAAGGAAGCCCGTCTGGCAAAGGAGTGTGAAAAAGGAAAGAAGCGAAATGACAACTGAATATCGTTGATGACGATTCCTATCGGTTCCTATACCGGACAGGGATCGTTTTTTGATTCCCTCGTTTCCAAATAAAGCGCTTTGGTATGCGCTGCTGATACCAAACTGATAGAGAAAGGATTCCCTATGCCTAACCAGAGGACCCCGAATTATTCTTTTTCCCGCCGCCTCGGCTATACGCATTATGACGTGGACGTCTACTGTGATCCCGATGCGAAGGTCACTTATGAGGATCGGCTGATTGAACTGATCCGCAACAATCTGCTGGCAGAGAATGCAGAGGCTCACAACCATACTGCATCCGACGACAATAGCGCTGCCTGATCATATACATTACACCCCGCCACGGAGGTCACGATGGCAAATACATATTTGAAGGAGACTATCTATGCGAAACTATCTGGATTACAAGATCATTGGGGTGGATGCTGGCTTTGGAAACATGAAGTCGGCTTCCACCATTTTCCCCACCGGCCTGACCGCTATGGATCACAAGCCCATCTTTGACGGCGACATTCTGGAAATGAACGATACCTGGTATCGTATCGGTGAAGGTCACAAGGCCTATAACCCCGACAAGACCTCCGATGAGGAGTTCTATATCCTCACCCTGGCATCCATCGCTTGTGAACTGAAGTACAACGGGCTGACTGAGGCAAAGGTGCATCTTGCTCTTGGTCTGCCCACCACCTGGACGGGTCGGCAGCGTGAAGACTATCGCCAGTACATGATGCGTAAGCGCGAGGTCGCCTATGTCTTCAACGATGTGCTGTATCGAATCAGCTTTGTGGATTGCAGCATCTTCCCGCAGGGCTACGCCGCCATGGTGCGCATCATCGACGATGACAAGCGGAACAATGGCTTCACCGGTTTCGCCGGTACGGTCATGATGGCTGACATCGGCAACGGCACCATGAACATTATGCAGCTGCAGAACGGCAGGCCTGATGAAAAGCATTGCTGGACCGAAGTGCTTGGCGTCAATCAGTGCGTGCTGACCGCGAAGAAGCAGATGATGGACAAGTATGGCATCGACCTGCCGGAGCAAACCATTGAGAACTATCTGCGCACCGGACACGCTCGTCTCCGTCAGGAATACCTGGATCAGCTCCGCAGTATTGTGTGTGGTTATGTGACCGGGCTGTTTGATTCCCTGCGTGCGCATGGCTACGATTCCCGTATGATGCCGCTGTACATCATGGGCGGCGGCGGATGCCTGGTGAAGAACTTTGGTGTCTACGATAAGGAATCGGTCATCTTCATTGATGACCTGCATGCCTCCGCCAAGGGCTACGAGTACATGACCCTCGGCATGCTGTGGAGCAGGGAGCGTGCGAATCGATGAGTGAGCATCGCTTTACCATGCGGCTTGATGAGCGGTTTGCTGATGAACGATCAGCCTGGGCGAAGCTGAACGACATTCAGCGTCGAACGCATCTGTCCTTCAACCGGATCGTTGTGGACGCGATCATTGCCTATGAACGCGATCAGCTGCACCTGTCTGTCCAGGATGAGGAACGGTTGGCAGCACACACCGCCGACGCAGTAGCTGACAAGCTCCAGCAGATGCTGCCTGCCTATCTCGCAGGGTATGCAGCCGGGGCCACTATTCCTACTGTCGTACCCACTGCCAGGCCTGTCCCAATTGAGCCACCCCTGAAAGCAGCAGCTCCATCCGATGACGACATACCCGATTTCAGCAGCAGCGTCATGGATTTTGACTTCATGGGCAGCTAACAACTATCACCATTTTGGTGCGGAATACCCCATTTGTGCACCAAAATGGTGATTTTCATTTACAACACCAAGAACATATTACACCAAAATGGTGCGAAAACAAGGCTTTTCTCATCATTTTGGTGCAGGACAGGAGACTCTATGAAACTTGATCTTGACGCCATTATGGCAAACATGCCGAAGGACGAAGAAACCTTGAAGGAAGTGCAGGCCAAGCACCGGAAGATCCTTCAGGAGAACCGTGAGAACGAGAAGAAGCGGAAGGCACGCAACCACCGGCTCTGCGAACACGGAGCCATCATGGAGGCGTACTTTCCGCAGACCATTACGATGGACAGCGCACAGTTCTCTGCATTCATGCAGGAGCTGGCTGCTGGTCGGTGACTACGCTGGGGATGTTTCGGGGCAACCGGAGCGTCCCTGGGTTCATTTCGGGGAGAGAAATGCGCACTTATACATACATTGCCATGGGCAACGTATGTCGTGCGCCCTGCGGGGCCTGTTGCGGACTTCGTCCGCGATGGGGCAAGCCCCATACCCCAGGTAACGATGCTCCTGCGGGAGCCATAAATAGGAGGTCCAATGAATTTCTTCCATTGTCCCATCAAGATCGTGTCGCGCAACAAAGGCCGCAGCGCCGTAGCATCCGCAGCCTATATCAGCGGCACACGTCTTGAAAACACATGGGATGGAACCACACACGATTACACCCGCAAGCAGCACATCATCCACTCGGAGATCATGCTGCCTGCCAACGCACCGCCGCAGTACATGGACAGAGCTACGCTCTGGAACAGCGTTGAATGGAACGAGACGGATCGCAACGCTCAGCTTGCCCGCGTATTCGAGATTGCCTTACCGGCGGAACTGAGTCATGAGCAGAACATTGCTCTGGCCCGAAAGATCGTGCAAGACCTGTTTGTGAGCAAGGGGATGTGCGCCGACTTTGGCGTCCATGACAAGAAGGACGGCAATCCTCATGTGCATATCATGCTCACCATGCGTGCTATCCAGGAGGATGGACGGTGGGCACCCAAAAGCAAGCTGGTGTACAATCTGGATGCTGACGGCAATCGCATCCCGGCAAAGCAGAAAGGCCGTTGGAAAACTCACAAAGAAAACTATGTGGACTGGGACAATCGCGGAAACGCCGAACTGTGGCGTGCTGCCATTGCCGATCATATCAATGATGCCCTGCGTGAAGCTGGTTTTACGCAGGGCTTTGTCGATCACCGGAGTTATGCCCGTCAGGGTGTTGAACGCATCCCTATGAAGCACGAAGGCCCCGATGCCCGCGCCATGGAGAAGCGCGGCATCCGCACCGAGGTCGGCGACCTGAACCGAGACATTCGCGCACAGAACAAACTGCTTGAGCAGTTGGAAGCTCGACTGACCAAGCTGAATTCCTATGCGATGTATGAAAAGAAGATGGACGAGGAGCTGATTGCCCAGGGCAAGGACGTGTCCGACCCGAATCTGCGCTTCATACTGGCAAATCAGATATTCAATGCAGGCAAGCCGGAGAACAAACCCGATCATCGTCTGCGTGACGCTTCCGGTCTGCTGGTGATCATGAAGCAGTACGAAATCACCGATGCAGCTTCCTATGCCGCCGCAGTAAAAACGGTCAACACCAAGTTTTACGAACTGCGCAGCAAGCGCAAGGAAAACTATGACTTGTCCATTGAGTTGAGTGCCCGTATCACTGCCTATGAGGAGCGTAAGAAATACCAGCGCTATTACAAGACATGGGAGAAGCTTCCAGCGCAGAAGCGGCCTGCCTTTGAGAAGCAGTATGAGTTCGAGCTGCGCAAGTACCGCGAGGCGGAGGCCGCTTTGCAGCGCTGGCAGGACAACGGCGAACAGATTGACTACAAGGGCTGGCAGAAAGCGCTCAAGTATCTGAACACGGAACGCATGGTGCTGGATATCGATCTGCGCGAGATGAAGGAGGATGTCCGTAGGCTGGAGGTTGTGAAAAGGGAGTATATCAAAGAGAATAAGAAGATAATGCCGGATCGGTACGGAAGATAAACCATTGGTTCGTCAGAACGGAGCGGATGACTGTGGCTTCATTATGATGAATAAGGCAAACGCTGGACGTATTGTGCAGGGCGTGGTGTGGGTGTGCCATCTGGCATACTTTCTGCTGGTTATAAAGACAATTTTGCGCGAAGAAGTAACCGCATGAAGTACTTCAAAGTGGAGGAATAAGCATGCAAAACGATATGAATCGCTTCAATTCTGCGCAGAATGTGCTATAATGCATAGGGTTCGCCAAAGCGGACCGAAAAGGATGGGATCACATGGCATCAAAACAGATGACCATGACCGATGGACCGCTGGCCCGGCAGATCATGGCCTTCAGCATCCCGCTGATGATCTCAAATGTGCTGCAGGTGCTGTTCAATATGGCAGACATTGCAGTGGCGGGCAGGTTCGCAGGCCCTGAAGCACTCGGCGCGGTGGGTTCCACCACGATCCTGGTCACATTATTCATCGGCATCGTGATCGGTATGGGCAGCGGTGTGAACGTGACGGTGGCACGTTTTCTGGGTGCCGGGCAGGAGAAGGATGTGTGCGAATCGGTTCACACGTCGCTGATTCTGTGTCTGCTGGTCGGCCTGGCATTGGCTGCGGTCGGCGTGGGCGGCACGCATGCCATCATGACCGCCATGCATACCAAGCCGGAGCTGATCGGCGGCGCCGAACGATACCTGCATATCTATTTTCTCGGCATGCCCGCATTGGGCGCATACAACTTCGGCAATGCAGTGCTCAGCGCAGACGGTGATACGCGGCATCCCTTGATTTTCCTGTCCGCCGCCGGTGTGCTGAATGTGGTGCTGAATCTGTTTTTTGTGGTGGTGTGCCAGCTGGGTGTGACCGGGGTGGCGATCGCAAGCGTCGTGTCACAGTACCTGTCGGCGGCGCTGATCCTGCGATTCATGATGCGCAGCGACAGCATCACCTCTGTGCGACTGAGCGAACTGAGACTTACTGGCAGCAAGGTGCGGATGATCCTGCCGCTGGGCCTGTTTTCCGGCGCGCAGAATGCCATCTTTCAGCTGGCCAATCTGTTCGTGCAGACAGGTGTCAATTCGTTTGATGCGGTCATGGTAGAGGGCAATGCTGCCGCAGCCAATGCTGATGGCCTGGTCTATGACGTGATGGCCGCCTTCTACACCGCATGCTCCAGCTTTATGAGCCAGAACTATGGCGCTGGGAAAAAGGAACGCGTGCTGAAGAGCTACTATGTCAGTCTCGCATACTCCTTTGGCGCTGGTCTGATGATAGGCGTGGCGCTGGTGGCCTTTGGTCCTCAATTCCTGTCGCTGTTTACCACCGACCCGCAGGTTGCCCAAAAGGGCCTGGTTCGCCTGACGATCATGGGCTTGAGCTATGGCTTCTCTGCCTTTATGGACTGCACCATTGCCGCCTCCCGCGGCCTGGGCCGCAGCGTCGTGCCTACGATCCTGGTCATCCTGGGCTCGTGCGTTTTCCGTCTGATTTGGATCTTCACTGTGTTTGCCCACTTCCAAACCATCATGTCGCTGTATCTGCTTTATATCTTTTCCTGGACCATTACTGCGATTGCGGAGATTGCCTACTTTGTCCCTTGCTACCGCAAACAGATGGCGCTGCTGAAATAAGGAGAAGGAGGAACCTATGGAGGTCAGATGTGTATTATCCGGGAGATACCGAATTTGTGGCGGCGGATATTGAATTGACAAACAAATCTGTCTATTGTACTATTCTACTGTCTTGATTTCCTGATCACGGAGGTGAAACTTATGCTCTTTCGGATTGCTATTGTGGAAGATGAAAAGAAGGATAGTAACCTGTTAGAGAACTATATTGCTCGATATTTTTCAGAAGAAGCTTCAGAAAACCGTTACCAGGTGACTGTGTTCAACAATGCCGGTGTGTTCGTTGAACATTACAGAGCGGATTTTGATTTGATCCTTCTGGATATCCAAATGCCTGGGATGAACGGTATGGATGCAGCTGCGGCACTGCGAAAAAAGGACAGCAGTGTGTTGCTGGTGTTTGTGACCAACATGGCGCAATACGCAGTAAAGGGCTATGATGTGAATGCGGCCGGATTCATTCTGAAGCCAGTCAGCTATTATGACTTTTTGCTGCGGATCAGGAAATGCATCGGCATTCTGCAAACCAGGACGGAAGAATGTGTAACATTGAACATGAAACAAGGGATTGTCAGATTGCCGATCCGATCAATTCTGTATATCGAAGTGAATCGTCATATGCTGACTTACCATACTACGAAGGAAGTGTTTCAAGCGACAGGTTCCCTGTCGGAACTGGAAGCCGATCTTCGAGGCAGCAGTTTTCTGCGATGCAACAGCTGCTATCTGGTCAATCCTCGCGGCATTCAGGCGATATTTGGTTATGATATTCGCTTGATCAACGGGGAGACGATCCAGATCAGTCATCCCAAGAAAAAAGCATTTATGCAGGAGATGAATATCTGGCTTGGGGAGGGAAAAAACCTGTGACGATGATCAATTGGTGGATCGACCATTTTCCGCTGTATGAGTTTCTGGCAGAGTATTTCTTGTTTTTGATTCCTATGCTGATCCACTTGCCAAAGCGGAAAAACTTTATCGTTCGTGTCATACCGCTCGTTGCTGTCAGTCTCGGTTTCGCTTGTCAATGGAACAGTGCGCTGGCTGCTGTTGTGCCATTGTATATATTGAGGTATCTGGTACTGTTCGGCTTTGGAATCGCAGGAGCTTGGCTGTGCTTTGATTGTGGACCGCTGGCAGCCCTTTACTGTGGTTCTGCCGCGTATGCCGCACAGCATAGTTTTTATCGAATCCTTGATATAGCAAGGCTCCTGACCGGCATCAACGATGGTGCAGCTGATCATATGCTGTATCTTCTGGTGATTGCAGCGGCTGTTACCTGCATGGTATTTCTTTTCACACGCAGAATCGATCATGAAACCGCAAAACACATGGCAAATCCCAAGACACTAACGGTCAGCGGTATGATCCTGGTCTGTACGATCCTGCTGACTGCTTTGTGGAGAGTAAACAAGGATAGCGTTGTTCCCATTCAACAGGCAATTATTGATTTCTATGATCTGGCAGCTTGTGCAGGCGCGCTTGTGATCCTGCAGAACATCTTCAAAATGGATGAGATGAAGCACGATGCAGCGGTCATTCAGGAAATGTGGAATCAGGAACGCAAGCAGTTGGCACTCTCCCAGGAGACCGTGAGAATGCTGAATCTGAAATGCCACGACATGCGGCATCTGCTTCGTCTGATCTCGGTTCAGCAGGATGACAGTACCCGGCGCGAGATCGACAGCATCAAGGAACTGATTGATGTGTACGATTCGCGTGTAGATACCGGGAATGATGTGCTGAATCTGTTGCTGTCGGAGAAAGGATTGATCTGTCAGAAAGAAAGAATACGCCTGAATTGCGTGGCAGATGGACAGCAGTTGGCTTTTATGGAAAAGCCTGACATTTACTCGCTGTTCGGAAATGCGCTGGACAATGCAATTGAGGCAGTACGTCAGGTCGAGAATCCGGAAATGCGTATTATTACGATGACGGTTGTCGGTGCAATGGGCATGGCCTCCATCTGTGTTGAAAATTATTATCAGGGAGAACTGCTTCAGTTGGAGAATGGCTTGCCTGACACCACCAAGGAGGACAGGATCTATCACGGCTATGGTGTGAAAAGTATGCAATACCTTGTAAAAAAGTATAAAGGTGAAATGGCAATCAGCACAGATCAGCAGGTTTTCTCGCTGAAGCTGCTGCTGCCTATCCCAGCATGAATCTCATCAATTTATGCGCTCAACCGATAAGGTTGGGCGTTTTCTCTTGCGGTTTTGTATCTTTCGACTATGATGGTGCCACACAAGCCATCAGTGGCATGCAAGAGGAGGAAGGAACATGAAGAGAAGGAAGACTGGTCTGTGGCGTACACTGACAGTCGTGTTTGTCCTGCTGACCGCATTTTCGGTAGCAGGCAGCAGCGTGGCAAACACTTACGCTGCGCTGATCAATACCACCCTGGGCATTGAGACCAGCAGAATGGTCAAGGTCAGCGGTGCAGAAAATGAAGATACGCAGTACTTCAAGTCTGCATACAGATCTCTTGAAGAAGAGTACCAGGCGAAGGCAGCCCTGATCCGGCAGATCGGTCAGGAAGGTACGATTCTGCTGAAAAATGAGCATCTGGCGCTACCGATGAAGCAAGGTTCCATCCTGGTACTGGGCGGCAGCAAGTTCATGCAGGCGCTTGCCCATGGCGGCGGCAGCATGAATGCGGCTGATCTGGCCAATGCTACCACGGTTGAGCAGGCGCTGGCTTATGATGGCTTGCAGGTCATGACCGAAGGTGTCTCAGCCGATGCGGCGCTGGTCGTTATTGGCCGTTCTGCGGGTGAAGGCGCAGATATGCCGGAGGGAGGACTGATCCTGACCTCTGACGAACTGGCACTGATCGATCAGGCAAAGGCTGCCTCGGAACGGGTCATCGTTCTGCTCAGCGGTGACTTCTATCCTGAGGTTGCTGCCTTGCAGTCTGACCCTGAGATCGATGCGATCCTCCACCTGGGCAATGCAGGCTATCGCGGTGCTTATGGCCTTGCGGATGTGATCACTGGAAAAGCATCTCCCTCCGGGCGCACAGTGGAAACAGTGGCGACCGAGTCCCATGTTTCCGCTGCCAGCCAGAACTATGGCGATCATACGTATACCAATGCGTCCAAGATCATGGCCTCTCAGGCGAAGACCTATGTGGTCTATGCAGAGAGCATCTACAAGGACTACAAGTATTTTGAGACCCGCTATGAGGACAGCGTACTCAATCAGGGCAATGCATCCGCCGGCGGTTGGTCCTGGGAAAAGGATGTCCTGTATCCCTTTGGCTTTGGCCTTAGCTATACCACTTTCACCCAGGAGCTGCTGGGCGTAACCTTCGATGAGCAGGAGCATACCGCTGCTGTGCAGGTCAAGGTAACCAATACCGGTGATGTGGCAGGCAAAGAAGTCGTGCAGGTATATGGACAGTCGCCATATACCGATTACGACAAGGAAAAGCTGATTGAGAAAGCCTCCGTACAGCTGATGGGTTTTGAAAAGACTGCGGAGATTGCTCCCGGTGCTTCCGAGACTGTAACGGTCACGCTGCCAATGCAGTGGTTGGCATCCTTTGATACTCATGGGTATGGCACCTACATCATGGAGGAAGGCACCTACTATCTCTCTGTTGGTGAGAATGCACATGATGCTGTCCGCAACATCCTGACCGCCAAAGGAGCAATCTCTGACGGCAGTGCTGCGCTGACTTACTCCTGGAAACAGGAACAGACAGATGTGACGACCTATGCCCATTCTCTGTATACCGGTGAAGAGATCAAGGCCAGCTTTGCGGATGCAGATATCAACTACTGGCTGGATGAAAAGGACCACATCACCTATCTGTCCCGTAACGATTGGGAAGGTACCTGGCCCAAGACGATCGAGCTGACTGCCTCTGACATGCTGAAATCCGCCCTCAACGACAAAAAGAAGTATGAAAATGGCGTGTATAACGATTCAGCATCCCGAATCCAGGTCCGCGATGTCAAGACGGGTGACGGAAGCAAGGTTCTTTCCGCAGTCATGATGCGCGGCCGCGCTTATGACGACGAATACTGGGATGTCCTGCTCGACAACATGAGTGCGGAAGAGATCGTTCACGTTGTGGCCAATGGACGCTATACAATCAGCGCTGTTCCGTCTCTGTCCTTTGTTTCTTCCCTGGGTGGTGACTCTCCGACCGGCCTGAATATCCCGTATCTTTACAGTCGGTCCGATACGGAACGTACCCCCATTGGCTCTTCCTATATGGTCAGCGATGGCATCACTGAGGAGAAGGTCGACCTGGTGCCTATGGATGCAAGTTTCTATGCTTCGGAGCCTACTTTGGCTGCCACTTTCAATAAGGAACTTGCCTATGCAGAAGGCGTCATGATGGGCGAAGACAGTCTGTACTGCGGCGCCAGCTTCCTCTATGGCCCCGGTACCAATATGCACCGCGTTCCCTATGGCGGCCGTGCCACGGAGTATTATTCCGCTGACGCTGTGCTGAACAGCCTGATCGGTGCAGAGCAGGTCAAGGGCGGATGGACAAAAGGCCTGGTCATGGTGGTAAAGCATTTTGCTGCCAATGATCAGGAGCAGAACCGCATTGGTGTTGCAACATTTGTGACCGAGCAGGATCTGCGCGAGAATATGCTGCGTGGCTTTGAAGGCCTTATGACCTATGGCGGCGCAATGGGCTTGATGGGTTCTTACAATCGACTGGGTGTTATCGGCACCGCGGCGGAATATGACCTGATGACCACTGTGCTGCGCAAGGAATGGGGCAGCAACTGCTTTGTCATCACGGACCTGAATTCTCCCACCGCTGGCCTTTACGATGGTAATGCCATTATTGCTGCCGGTACTTCCACCATGATGAACAACGGTACCTTTGATGCAGACAGCGGTTCCTATGTCAACACAACGCTGTCCCTCAGTATGTTCCAGAGCGACCCGGTACTGCGTGTTGCCATGCGTGAGGCAGCCCATCACATTCTGTATGCCTTCGTCAATAGCTCTGCCATGAACGGCCAGTCTGCGAATGACCGGATCGAGATCATTACGCCCTGGTGGCAGCCGGCATTGCTTTCTTTGCAGATCGTATCCGGTATGTCTGCACTTTTGTTTGGTGCTCTGTACCTGATCAGCGTTAACAGAAAGGAAGACAAGAAACATGCGTAAGATGATGAAAAACAAAGTCTCTGCCTTGAGTCTGTTCACGTTGGTACTGACTGTTCTTTCGCTGATCTTTTTCAGAGTGCTGACGGCATCGTCCTTTGAAAGCACGGAAAATGTCCCGCTGGTTACCGGTTTGCTGATCGCAGCGATCGCATTGGGGGCAGTATCATGCTGGAAAGACATCTTCCATGTTCCCACACTGCTGACCTTTGCAGCATTGGCTTCCGCTTCTGCGGCATTTGCGGCGGGACGTGCCAGCTATGTGGCTTTCTATCTCACAGGTGATGTTATGAATACCGGATTGTCTGTTTTCTTCTTGCTGGATTGTGCAACGATCGTCCTGGCTCTTGTGCTAAGCATTGCCGCCATGGCAGCTTCCGGCAGAAAGGCCAAATAAAGCGTTGGTTCAAACACCATCAGGTGTTGAATAAAGAAAAGGAGGAATATCTCATGAAAAACCTGTTCCGTATCCTGATTGCTCTGGTGACTGTTCTGACCCTGACCTGCACCTGCCTGACTGCTCTGGCTGAGTACAAGACGCCCACTGTTGACTATGAGGTGTGGCAGGAGTATGCGCCTGAACAGTATGCCCAGGAGGATGTTTCCACCAAGACCGTCGCTTACCAGTTCGCCGGTGTCAGCGATGAGACCAGCAAGCAGAATGTGTCTGTGAAGATCGACCTGTACGAGGACGGCTTCGCCCGTATGGCCCAGTCCATCGATGCTGACGGTGTCCGCTTCTACTACTATGGCTATTGGACCAACATGGATGATGAGGAGATCTTCCTGGCTTTCACCTGCTACAGCTATGAAGGTGCAACGGTGGAAGGCACTGTGACCCATGGCGATGTGCGTACTGTGGATTACACCTATGACCTGGTTGAGGAGGATGGCGCGTTCACCTTCGGCCTGAACTTCTGCCTGGGTTTCGCTGACGGCGGTCAGTATGTCCGCTCCACGAGTGTAACGGATGACGGTGCTGTTGCTTTCGAGAATGAAGAAGCCTGGCTGGCTGATGCAGCTGCTTTCTGGGGTGCTGCCAAGTAAGTCGGAATGATCCTTGCGGTCTGTCGGAAAACGCTCCTCCGGCAGGCCGCATTTTGTCTCCAAACCATCATATGCTTGATTCAGGCCATACCGTGTGATAAAATTGATTGGTAAAAAGAGAAACAAAAGCACCATAATATTGACTTCATTTTTTTCAGTAAATTTATTTCAATATTACGATTGAAGGAGAAGAACGTCATGCAAGCATTCAATCCATATCTGCCCAGTTGGGAATATGTGCCCGATGGCGAACCGCATGTGTTTGGTGATCGTGTGTATGTGTATGGCAGCCACGATGCCTTTGGAGCGCCCATTTTCTGCGTGAATGATTACGTATGCTGGTCTGCACCGGTGGATGATCTGCGTACATGGCGATATGAAGGCGTCATCTATCAACGCAGGCAGGATCCAGGCAACAAGCTGGGCATCCGCAGCCTCTATGCGCCGGATGTGACAAAAGGGCCCGATGGCCGCTATTACTTGTATTATGCCTTCGATTTTCTCGGTGAAATCGGTGTGGCCGTGTGCGATACGCCTGCGGGCAAGTATCAGTTCTATGGCAAAGTACATCATGCAAACGGAAGAACCTGGGGAAAAAAGAGTGGAGAACAGTTCCCGTTTGATCCTGGTGTGTTGACAGACGATGATGGTAAGGTCTGGCTGTATTCCGGCTTTGCCACCAAGGTGCCATTTGTCGCATCCCGTTGGCATGATCTGCGCAATGATGGCGGCGTGGTGATGGAGCTGGAGCCCGATATGGTGACGATTCGGACGGAGCCCAAGGTCCTTTTCCCCACCAAGGGCAAACCTGGTGCTTTCCCGGGACATGCGTTTTTTGAAGCCAGCTCGATCCGCAAGGTGGATGGCAGATATTGCTTTGTGTACTCAGGTGAAAACAACCATGAACTGTGCTATGCAATGTCTGATCGACCGGATGGCGGTTTCACTTATGGTGGTGTGCTGGTTGATTTGGGCGACCTGTACATGAACGGCAATACTGACGAGCAGCACGCCAACAATTATTTAGGCAACACCCATGGTGGTTTGCTGAATATCGGAGATGACTGGTACATCTTCTATCATCGTCAGACCAACCGGAGCAGCTATGCCCGGCAGGCCTGTGCCGAGAAGCTGAAGAGAACGGCGGACGGTGGATTTCTTCAAGCTGAAACTACTTCCTGTGGTCTGAATGGAGGACCTTTACGCGGGAAAGGTACTTACGAAGCGCGTATTGCTTGTAATCTTTGGGCAGAGGGACACGCAACAGACCGGGTCGATGGTGCCAATGTAAAAAAGAGGCTCGCAGCGCATCCGTATTTTACTCAAACCGGCAAGGATCGAGAATCAGATGGAGACCAGTACATAGCCAATATGCGGCATGGTGCAACGGCGGGCTTCAAGTATTTCGCCTTTGATGGCAGCGAATGCACGATTTCCTTGATAGGAACGGGGACTGGTGCATTTGATGTCTCAGATGGTGAAAAACAAATTGCAGTCGTTCCGGTCAACGGACAAACTGGTATGAAAATTGAAGCAGGTATAAAGCCGCTGTATTTCACCTATATCGGGAACGATACTGCATCCTTTGTTAGCTTTTCCATCGCGTAAGTTATGGGTCATGGGGCAGGTGTCCTTCTCAACCTGTCGTATGAAACCGTCCTGATAGCCGTCCCTTGACATAGTGCGCAACTATGTCAAGGGTTTTTTGCAAAATATGAAATATAGTCTTTCAGACATAGATACGTTATCACAACAAAAGGCAATGGGCAAACGAAGAGATCTGATGCACGAGAGTTGAAGAAAGCGGCTGGGGAATAATACACCAACCGCCTTCATATTACCAATAAACAATCTCGTTCCAGATAATCTCCTCGACTTGCACCGTAATGGCAATCATCATCCCATCCCACCGCAGCCGATCCTTCATTTTCAGCTCTTCAGTCACACCAGCCTCGCCATCTGAAGAATCATCGTATCCAGCAGGTGCTGTGCCTGCACATCTGCTGGATCAGGATGACAAAATTACCGATGATGCTATTTACAAGAAAATGCCCCTGACACACATCGCGCTATGTGTCAGGGGCTCCGGCTATGAGAACTATGAAAGCAATGAACACCTGATGATCAGGGTGAGAAGGAGGTTACTGATTCCATAGGTCTCGGAGTAAAGGGTCGGAATAAAAGACAGTGATTTGGCTTACTTGCTGCTGTTCTGCTTCATGCAGCCGGACACGACGGTCAGCAACACGGTCAGCACCTGGAACACCATACAAGCCACGCCGGTATAGAAGGCCGACCAGGCAAAGGTATCCAGACTGTTCCAGGTAAACAGACCACCGGCGACTACGGCACGGTCAGCCAGCGTCACCGTTAATGCCACGGCCATCAGGGCCAGGGTCGCAATGCGCAGTGCAGACACCAACAGTTCGTTCATATTCTTCATCTGGGCGAACAGAGCGCCAACGCCGATCACCATCGCTGCTGCCGTGCAGATGATCGCTGTGGTACTGCCTGTGATCGGATAGCCCATGGTCTTGTTGCTTACCAGGAACAGGATCAGAGAGATCAAGGCACTCACCACTGCTGCTGCGAACACATAGAAAGAAGCTTTCTGTTTCTTCAACATATCAATTCTTCTCCTTCTTGCTTTTGATGACGGAAAGGGTGTACATGGCGGCAGAGATCACAAACAGCAGGCTGGTTACGGAGATCGCTGCGGTATAAGCCACACGCCACCAGGTGGTCAGGGACTTATAGGAGGTGGATGCGTTAAAGGCATTCATCAGGTTAGTCTGGCAGAAAGCCCAAATGGTGTTATGGGCAGCTTCCTTCAGAGCGGTCAGGATATTGGCGTCACCGGAGAACATGGCCACGGAGATGGCTTCACCGTCATTGGTATGGTTCGGGAAACCGGACTCAGCGAAACGACCGCGCAGGTCATAGCCGGTCGCGCCAGCATTGACCACGCTGGCAAACAGGTCCGTATCATCGCCGATATCCGTCACGATGTAGCCCTGGAAGCCCCATTCGTTCTTAGCGACGTCCTTGATCAGCCCTCGGCTGGCAGTGCACTCCACAGCACCGATCTTGCTGAAGGAGGTCATCATACCGCGCATACCGAAATCATGGTCGGCGTTGCCGGTCCAGTAATCAGGAGCATGGTCATTGTACTTGTTGGCTTCCATGGGGATCTGGAAGGCACGCAGCTCAATCTCACGAGCACGCTGTTCGGTCATGAAAGGTGCGATACCGCTGCGGTTGGTTTCCTGGTCGTTAAAGGCGAAGTGCTTGGGCGAAGCCAGCAGACCATACTTGAATGCGCCGATGGCAAACTCCATACCCACGCAGCCGGTCAGCACAGGATCCTCGGAGTAATAGTCGCCGCTGCGGCCATTGTAGGGAGAACGATGGGTATTCAGACCGGGGCCCCACAGGATGGGCAGACCAACGATCAGGGCCTGCAGACCGACCTCTTCGCCCATGCGGAATTGCAGATCCGGGTCAAAGGAAGCAGCAATGGTAGGAGCAGTGGCATAGATCTCCAGGTAGTAGTGGTAATTGTTGTCGTTCTCCTCGACCTTCCAGGGAGACTGCACGCGGGAATCGCCAATCTCGGACTGCATACCGTTGCCGGAGTTCTCGGTGAACATACCGCGGACAAAGCCGATGGAGGGAATATCACGGAACTCATTGCCGCCGTAAGCCACCAGACCCATGCACTCTTCAATGGTCATCTGGTCGATCAGGTCCTTCCAGGCCGGATCGTCATACTCCGTGAAGGCCAGGTCATAGAACTTCAGACCGTTCTTCGCGCCGAAGACGATCTTGGAGGTATCGTCGTTCTTCTTCACTTCGTAATACTGACCATTCAGATCAGCCAGCATAGAAGCGGGAGCCTTCATGTTCTTGTATTCCACAGGCCAGGTGCCGGACCAGTCGCTGCGGGACAGCTGCGTCACCTTGCCGGGCTCATAGTAGTTCCAGTCTGCATATTCGAGGTGGTTGGACACACTGACATTGCTCTTGGTCACAGCAAAGGTGATATCGTCCACTCCGCCATTGACGCCTGCGTAGTGATACTGATACACAGCCTTCACATTGCCGTCAGCATCCATCAGGCCGTTGCTGTTGGCCACTGTCTTGCCTTGCTTGGTCAGGATATTGTTCAGGGCAGCATGCACATTGCCGGCCACGGTGAAGTAATACTCACCAGCATCCAGGATCCAGGTGCCCTGCGTACCGTCCGCATTCTTGTGGTTCATGTCGTAGCTGGCCACATCCTGCATATCCACATGGATGACCTTGGTTTCGGAAGCACCGGGAGCAATCACACCGGTGATACCATAGGCAGCCAGCTGCACAGCCGACTTCTCCACACCGCCCTGGATGTAGGGGGCCTGCGCATACAGCTGAATGTTGGACTTACCGGCCACCTTGCCGGTGTTGGTCACCTTCACGGTGAAATCCATGGTGAAGTTATGACCGGCGCGGTTGATGACAGGCTCGCCGACCAGTTCCTGGGCGAAGGTGGTATAGCTCAGGCCATAGCCGAAGGGATAGACCACTTCTTCGTTGTAGCGCCAGTTGCCAGCGGAGGCAACCGCACCGACCTTGCTGTCAGCATTGCCCTGGCCGAACACCACGTCATTGTAGCGGGTTTCATAATAGCGGTAACCAACGTAGATGCTTTCGGGCTCGATCACATAAGCCTTGCTGGACTTACGGATGATCGACTGGGTAGGATCTTCGCTGGTGTCAAAGTTTTCAAAGGTATAGTCGCCAAAGTTGGTCATGGCAGGCGCAGAGAGGTTCTTGGCCACATAGGTATCCGGCAGGCCGGCGGAAGGATTGACCTTACCGGTCAGCACGTCCACAACGCCCAGCATGCCGAATGCGCCGGGATGGCCGATCCACACGATGGCGTCGATCTTCTCGTTATCCTGCAATTCCTTGATCTCCATCGTATTGGCGCAGTTCACCAGCACGATAACCTTCTCAAAGTTATCGGTTGCCATGCGGATGATGTCGCGCTCGTTGTTGGTCAGCTCCAAAGGCTCGCTGTTGCCGCGTCCTTCCAGCACACCGCCAACCTTATAGTCACCATTCTCACTGCTGGGACGGCCAACCACGACGATGGCAGCATCCTGATACTGGGCAAAGCTCTCCTCGAAATCAGGCTTGTAGCCTTCCAGTTCCTGGATGGAAGGGTCGTCGAAATGGCTGTCGTGGTTCAGGAAGCCCATCATGGCAGGAATATAGTTGTAGGCAGCATAACCGGTGAACTGCTTGTTATATTCCAGATATGCGGCGATGGGCGTAGGATTGACCTTCATATTGCCGCCATCAAAGGTGAAGGTTTCCAGCGTGGAATAATCCGGCTTGATGTTGTTGCGCCATACATTGCGGTCAGGATCGCTGAAATCGGCCTGGTTCTTGCTCAGCGCATCCTCCAGCGTGATCACCGGGCCCACGATGGGCATGCCCTGGCCGGATGCCAGGATGGGATAGGTACCGCGCATACCCAGCAGCGTGATGCTGCTGCCCTCCTTCAAAGGCAGCACATCGTTGTTGTTCTTCAGCAGCACGGTGCCGGAAGCAGCCAGTTCGCGGCCAAAGCTGATGAAATGATCGATGGTCTTGTGCGTATCCAGATGACCGTTGGCCTTCAGCAGCTCCGCAGGCGGCGTGAAGGCTGACCAGGTCTGGCCGTCCTCGGCGGTAACGACCATCTGGCTCTTGGTGCCCAGCGTTTCGTCCACCTGGGCGCGGAATGTTTCCAGCATCGTACCCAGGATCGCTGAAACAGCGACCAGGAATGCCGTAACAAACGCGAGTACCCTGTACAACCCTGTTTTTTTGACCATGAAAACCATCCTTTCTCCCGCGATCTATGCGGGCGCTGGCAAAAGCATACCATTACCTACAAAAAAACAGACCCGATACAGCATATCAGGTCCATTTTTCAGCATATGTGGCTATTTACTGCTTAGCGTCAGCCCGCTTCCTTTGCATGATCCACAAACAGCACGATTGACAGCACAAACAGATCATCCTTCAGGCGGACATTGATCGAGCCATGATACTTCTCCGCCAGGGTCTTCATGCTCTTCATACCGAATCCATGAAAACCTTCCTCCTCCTTCTTGGAGGTCATGGGCAAGCCCTGGAAAAAACGTGGTTTTTCCTCATAGTAATTCGTCACCATGATCGTCCGCATATCGCCTTTGCATTCGGTCACGATGTCGATCACTTTTTTCTGAGGATCGTTCACTTTGCGCACGGCTTCGATCGCGTTGTCAATCGCATTGCCGAAGAGGGAGTATGCCTCCGTTGTGCTCATGAAGGAAAAATCTGCACCATTGCCCGTATAGGTCAGCATGATCCCTTCAGCATTGCAGATGAGGCTGCGCTGGGTCAGCAGCACATCCAGCGCTTCATAACCTGCTTTGATCCTGCTGCCATAGATGCCCACGGCTTCTTCGATGGAGTGAATGTCCTCTGCACTCAACATGGCATTGATCTCCGACAGGCGATGCTTCAAATCGTGATGCTTGATGTTCATGGTCTCAATGGTCTTTTTGTTTAGCTCGTATTGGCGATGATCCTCCCGCCACAGCATATGGATCGTATCGTTTTCCACCTTCAGATTCATTTCGTGAAACAGGATCAGCTGCACCGTCAAGGCCATGATACAGCATGCCACCGCATACAGGCTAACGGTCACAGAGGCATTTTCACCAAGTGCATCAGCAATGCGTGTAAAACCGATGGTGGTCAGCAAAATGCTGAAAAAGACCAGCGTGAGGCGACGGTCGGTCTGACGGAAGCATTGATTTCGGGCCGAATATACGCCGATCGTCACCGCCCATAACAAGTAAAGCGGCGGAAAAAACACATACTCCATCGCTTCCCAGCGCGGTAGTCCCCATAACGATTGCTGCATAACCGGCGTGGTCATTGCCAATATCTTTACCATATGGAAGGTCATGTGCTCCAGTGCATATCCAGCAGCACAAGCGGCTGCCACTGTACGCAGCGGCAACCTGAAGCAAAAAAACATGGACCCTATTGATACAAAAAATACCAGGATTAACCTAAAAAACTGTAAAGCTGGCACCGGCACACCAGGTATCATGAAGATGAACAGATATGATGCCAATGTGGTGATCAATGTGCCTCCTAAAAGTCGGAAAGCAAACCCGTTCCTTTTTTCACAAGGCAGCAGAAAGATCAGTTCTGCCAGCAATATTTCAAAAGCAAAAATGATACGATGTGTTAAACTCATGGATTCATCCCTCCCAAGAAGTCCAGGACCGCATTCATGAATTCTGTTTTCATTTTTCTTGAAATGTAAATGACCGTTCCACCCACTGTCACTGATTCACGGGATACGGATTCAATATACTTCATATTGATCAAAAAGCTTTGATTACATTGTACAAAATGGCTGCTGTTTATCCTTTTCTGAGCCAGCTTGAGCGTAGTATACTCCTTATAGTCACCCTGTGTTGTATGGAAAATCACATAATGCCCGTCGACTTCAAGATACATGATTTGATACATATGGACCAGAAAAATGGTACCGTCCATCTTGATCTGGATGGCATTATCATTTTTCTTTGCTGTTCTGGAAATTGCTCGTTTGATTTTTATAGCAAAGCTATATCGGTTCACAGGCTTCAAAATAAAGTCGACTGCATTTACCTCATACCCCGAAATCGCATACTGCGCCATATTGGTCACAAAAATAAGAGTCGCGGATTGGTCGACCTTTCTCAGCGCTTTTGCTGTTTCAATGCCATTCAGGTTTGGCATATCAATATCCATCAGCACAAGATCGTAATCCTTCATCCCACTCATCACAAATGCCATGCCAGATGAATATTGCTCGATATCAAACTGTGTCTGATCTTCCTGCGCGATCTCTTCCAGGTATACTTTGATTCTATCTCTTTCGGTTGGCTCGTCTTCAACAATCGCTATGCGAATCAAAACCATCACTCCCGATTATTGCTGTCATATCGGCAATACCGATTCAGGCTAAATCAAGGCTGTTTACAATCATATGGTACAACCAACTGCTGAGACCAATCACCTTATCTGCGTCGCCATTGGTACAATCAACCTCCGTAATCATTTCACCAAGCGGGACATTGGCATAGTATCATACGCCTATAATCCTCTATAACTATAAACGAGCAAATTCCAAAAGGGAACCAAAAGGATAGAGACATTTCCTCTCT
>OLOQ01001066.1_pt1 | contig 27643 bp, 29 predicted proteins | sample 1673101 | NCBI WGS metagenome assembly OLOQ01 (sample SAMEA3136754, study PRJEB25190) | human gut metagenome | biome: human gut; feature: human-associated habitat; material: faeces | place: Austria | collected 2013 | reverse complement strand
AATGGATGGTGTTTTTTGTTTTCATTGCCGTGTCCTTTTTACAGGGGACATTTTAAATATTCTTCGTTTTTTATTACATTCTTATTCGATTGAGATTGTTTTAAACTGCTTTTACTATATTAACAGCGATTACAAAAGCGGCATTATCTTTTAAGCATTCTTTAAGATGCTTTAATCCTGCTATATATGAATCAACTTTAGTAGAATCTTTCGATACAGTAGAATCGTCCAATTCAGATGGGTTTTTACCACCAAAATAACTTCCCCAAGCTAATGCTCCATTATAAGTTATTTCATTATTATTTTGAGTAGCTGTTACACCACTACTTGGACTAAATCCAGACTTGCTAATTTTTCCAATTGTTGTTTCAGAAGGTTCAGAAGGAAATTTGATGTATTCATTTACATCATCATTTATATTCAATTTATCAGTAAAGCTAAATTTTATATCAAAACTTTGATCACCTAAAGATGTGAAGTTGAATTCCTTACCATCATTAGCCTTAAACGTTAATTTGAATTTAAAATCCAATGTTTCTTCGGATTTACCTCCAGAATAACTTATGTATGTTCCTTGTTTGTTAGGTCCTAATTGGATTGTTGAATCGGAAGAAGCCTCAACCTTAAATCTATGATCCTCAACATCAGCAACAGTAACTTTCACATTAGAAGTAGCATCAGTGTTTTGAACAGCAATTACCCAAGAAGAGAAACCAACACTAGCAGCAGTTAGACAACCCAAAGCTAAAATGGATGCTAGGATTGTTTTATTATTTCTTACTTTTTTTCTCATTTTGTTTATACTCTATGCTCCTAATCTCCTGATGTATTGGCTTTAGGCCCCAGTCTTAACTTCTGCTAAAACTCTAATTGTTTTTTCATTAAGGCTTTGGTGCATTTCATCGATTTCTTGACCAGCTTTTACAGCAATTTCGCTCTGCTTATTTACGTCTGTTTCTGCACTGATTTTTTCATTATAAAATGCAGTTAATGTTTCAGCATTATCAAAGAAAGATCCCCATTTGAAATTCAAAGTGACATTACCAATATTCCAAACATACGCGTTTCCATCCAGTTTTACATTTTCGCTATCATTGCCTGGGAATGCTCGATTTTGATTCTCAGCCAAATCTACATAAGTCTTGTTACCTTCAGTCCAATCACTTCTTCCAATTTTGTCTTTATCTTTACTAACAAGATTTAAAGAGGTTACATCAGTTTGAGGTAACTCATCTGATTTATATGTCTCGGGCAAACTAAAATCAAGACTTTTAACTTTCTGAGAAAAATCTTTACCCCAAGTAACTTTTACATCTTTTAAGGTTATTTGAAAATCAGCTGCTTTATTTTTCTCGTTATTAATTTCGTATTGAAGATTTCCATCAGAAACAGCAACATTTTCACCCAAGTAAATAGATTTATCATTTTCGTCGAGCGTATAAGTTAAAACAATTGACTCGTTACGTACAGTGTCTACATTAACGTTGGTATCAGTGTTTTTAGTTTTAGCAGAAACAGCGATAACCCAAGTAGCAAAACCAGTTGTCAATAATGCAACAGAAGCAAAAGCTAACGAACCACCTAACAACCACTTACGTCTAGACTTTGATTTCAATTCTTTACGCATAGATAAAAAATCCTTTCTTTTTTATGTTTTATCCCTTTAATAAAAAATAAATAATGGTTTAAATCTTCAGTATTATAAATAATGCTATTTACTATGTAAAGCCTTGTGTAAAAATAGTTAGTTTTTTCTTTTTTAAACAGAAAGAGTAAATATTTACTAATCCTAATACATTTAACTTGAATATTAATAGTCTTTATTTAAATTATTCTTCAAATCTTCTATTCATTTCTTTATCATTTTCAGAATTATTTATGTTTTCTTTCTTCTTTTCATCCATAACGATATAGATAATCTTATATACAAATTGCAGCACAAGGTAGAATGATCAATACGACCATTCCAACCTTAGAAGTAATAAAGAAATAAATATATCCGAATAAAATCCTTCGACGTAAACTTAAATTAAGTAACTACTTTAATCACCACTCATAATCTTCATCAAATTTAGTCTTTATATCAAAGTCAAATTTTATAGAGATAGAATCTAAATCAAAATAAGGTTTTACTTTTTTCTTTAAACTATTTAAGAAAGGAGTTATTACATCGTCATAACTTCTAATTCTTATTTCTTCAACTATGTCTTTTAAGAATTCATCTCTACCTTCCAAATCAGTAGGAGCTTCAGAATAGCAATATAAAACTCCTTTAAAATATAAAGTGTTATTAGATAAGAATGTTTTTGCTCTATTTAAAGAGAAGTTACCATACCTTCCATGGTAATGAATCTTATAGACAATACTTTTTCCTTTATAAAAATCATAATATCCTTGATATCCACTAAAATCTTCTATTGAAGAAATAATGTATTCAATTATTCCTTCTTTAGATGTATCAAAGATAGAATTTGGCTTTTTTTCATAATTATAATTTGGAAGGTCATAATGCTTAGCTAATAAAGATTTTGCTTTCTTTAAAGAATCTACTGCATTATCATCGTTTGAACTTATGATAAGACCTATGGCTAGACAAAGGTCTTCACTAGAAGTAATCTTAGCCCCTTCCTCTTCTATCAATTCAGAATTAACCAAATAATAATAAGCAATGAAATAAGCGATGATCTCATTGCCTTTGATAAAGGGTTTCTTCTTGATGATGTTATACATAGTTTTCACTATGTATGAAACACTATCATATTCATCAAATTTTATTTCATCTTCGTCATCTGCAAGTGCTGAATTAATTCCATATAAGATATCTAATAATAATGAATAGTCTCTTATGACACCGAAACCATCACCAAAATCGTATATATCTTTAATTAAGCTTATTAAAAATTGCAAACTTTCTGTAGAGATAAAACTATAGTCACCATTAGAGTTCTTTTCATTTCCAGCATCATAGTATTTATAAAAAGTATCGATTACATCTTCCTGTTCTTTTACGATAGATCTCAATTCATTGAATGTTTTTTTCTCTTCATCAATTTTGTGATTGATATATTCATTAAATATTAACCCATTATTCAAAGCGGATTCATATAATTTGAATGCTATCTTATAGTCATAATCAAAAATAAATATAACTACAACATCCAAAGAATAATAAGTTTTATCCGAGCAAGAAATAACATTAGTGTCTGTATAAATCTTGCTATTAGCACTAACGTTCAAAGGGTCTTTTATCTTTTCGACTTCGCAATTCAACATCTTTGCAATATCAGTCAAATTCATAAAGCCACGCTTGTTATCGACCAATATCTGATATCCATCAATAGTTATAAATTTATAATCCATAGAAGAGCTCTCTTTTAAAAATTATAAGGCATATATAATTCTTATAAAAGCAACATTTTTAAATATGTCTTTTAACACCGTGATTGAATCATATGAAAACTCAGTCATAACAAGCTCAGTCGGATTCATAAGTAGATTTGAGAAAAGCTTATCGGAGATCAAGTCAACTTCCTATCTTCCAATCAAAAGACTAGCACTTGACTTATTCAAAGCAATCTAAGAATCAATAGTGGAGATGTAAACAAAAAACCAGCTCTTAACAGGGGCTGGTTTTACTATATTCGAGAAAAATCACCAATTTCATCATAATATCGTTCTTAAATGATCTTACCATTTTTAAAATTCTTAGTTAGTGAATTATGATTTCCAGCACATTTACATTTCTATTTTTTAGCTTTATTTGTAATTTCGCTATCTAAGATATGATCTTTTACCCATGTATCAAACTGCTGATAAGTTATTTCACCTGCAGCCAAAGAAAAATAGCTATCTATTAATTCCTTGTCATTAAATTTATAGTTAATTTTATTTACTTCTAAGATATATAAAAGTGTTAAAGCACCAATTCTTTCGTTTCCATCTATAAAAGGATGATTATTTACTAACAAATAACTTACTCTTGATGCTTTATCTATTATGGAAGAATAAAATTCTTTACCATCAAATGATTGCAACGGAGAATAAATACAAGATTCCAAACCACCTTCATCTCTTAGTCCAAAAGAGCCACCAGTTTTTCTAATAAGCTTTTCTTGGAATTCTATTATTTGTTCTTTTGTAATCCAAATCATTTAGCTAATTCCTTAAAAGCATCTATGTGTTTATCTATAATTTTATCAGCGATTGAATTGGCTTCATCATTAGGTAAACAATTAATACTTCTTTTAATCTCAAAAGGAATTTTCTGCTCTCTAATAGTTTGCCTTATAAAAAGATTTATGGCTGTATTAAAGCTCATGCCAAAATCAGAAAAAATACTATCAGCTTCCTTTTTTATATTTTTATCCAATCTAATAGTTACATTAACAGTTTCCATACTAACTCACCTCTATAAGAGTATATTAGATTTGCATTTGCCTTGCAAATGCTTTGTAATTGCAGTAGAAGAATTATTAGCAAATAAATGACTTTACTTTAAGTATGGATAAATATAATCTTGAGTAGATTTGAGAAAAGCTTATCTGAGATCAAGTCAACTTCCTATCTTCCAATCAAAAGACTAGCACCGGTCTTATTCAAAGCAATCTAAAAATCAATAGCAGAGATGTAAACAAAAAAGGGGCTGTTTAAAAATCTTCAGCCAAAGAGGATTTGAAAACAGCTCCTTTTTATTTATATTTGAGATACGTCGCCATTTTCGTATTCTACAATTTCTTTATTGCCATTTATTTCAACCTTAATGGATGAATTAAAAGTAATTGAAATTACTTTACCAATAGTACCTTGAGGTATGTTTCCTTTTGCTACTAAGGTCTTGACATTATCCCCAACATTAACAAAATACTTAAGATATTGTTTAATCTCATCAACAATTCTGTATTTCTTTCCAAATCTATCGTATACAATTTTTTCGAATTCTTGAGAATCTTTTATGAAATTATTTTGATCTTCAATTGTTTTAAAACCAACATATTCAAAAGTTATCTCATTATCTAGATATTGACTATCATACTCATTTGATAATTTGTCTGCTAAATCTATTAGATGTTTATCAATCTCTTCCCCATCAGGAAAGTCATTTGAATAGACGAAATCTTTTTTTGAATCATCCTCATACCAGATAGGTAATGATTTATAATCAAACATTAATTTAATAGTTTTCATTTATTTTTTCTCCTTTGTAATATTCTCACTAACAGGGTATGCAGTTACTATATAACCATTTGCCCCTACTGCAATCAATAGATTAAATGTTCGTCTTCGTATTTTCTAATTTCTTCTTAGTTGAGCAGTCTTATAACACCGTGATTGAATCATATGAAAACTCAGTCATAACAAGCTCAGTTAGATTCATAAATAGATTTGAGAAAAGCTTATTGAAGATCAAGTCAACTTCCTATCTTCCAATCAAAAGACTAGCACCGGACTTGTTCAAGGCACTATCTAAAGAATCAATAGCGGAGATGTAAACAAAAAAGTGGCCGTTTAAAAACCTTCAGCCAAAGAAGATTTGAATACAGCTCCTTTTTATTTATATTTAAGATACGTCTCCACTATCATGATCTACAATTTCTTTGTCAATTTTCTGTGTTTAACTTTTAATAATTTTTCGAATCAATAATTAGTAGTTTATCAGTCTCGTAACCTGCAACTCCTATAGGATAGCCATCTTTCCCCCAAAGCTCAACATCACAATATTTGCCATCTGGGGATACAAAGATAACAACTCCGATAAGTCCAGCTTTATAGCCTTCACTTTCTACTAATGTTTTAACTCTATCGTTTTCTTTTATCATTTCATTGTTTTTCCTTCCCCAATAAATAGTTTGTTATGAGAACTGGCTTAGTTGATCCAGGTGATAGCTGAAATACGGCTAAGACCTTTTTAGTTTGACCATTTGGTCCTTTTATTGGTATTTCATATTCATATCTCATACCATAGGGACTTTCTTTTACTCTAACTGGAGAATATTCTCCAGATGAAACAGCATTTTGTATTGCATCAATTAATAGTTGTCCATTAGCTTTAGTAAAGCCTAGCCCTTTCTCATATGCGTCAGCTTGAGAAAGATGGGCAAGAGGTTGGAAATCCGAACTTTTTTTACTAGGCTTTTTTGGTTTTCCATCTTTAATGATGTTATAAGATTAACACTATCTAATTGCAAGTGTTAATCGCATAATTAATTTAAAACTCCCCAATATAAGTGAATGCTATCTATTATTCATTGATTATCTCAATTTCATTAGTTGTGTATGTGACTACATCTATTGGATAATTAGTTTTATCCCATAACTCCACATTGCAAGCTTTTCCCCCTTTATAAATCCCAACAATAACACCTTTAGTTCCTTTAGGATATCCACACTTTTCAACTAGAGTCTTAACTAAATCATATTCTTTAATCATGTTTCTTTCCTTCCTTTTCTAAATAATTCGTAATCATCCTGGGGTTTCCGGGATTCGGTAGATTGTCAATTTGGTAAACTGCAATAACATATTTTATTTTACCATTCGGTCCTTTAATATGAAAACTCAGTCATAACAAGCTCAGCCAGATTCATGAGTAGATTTGAGAAAAGCTTATCGGAGATCAAGTCAACTTCCTATCTTCCAATCAAAAGACTAGCACCGAACTTATTCAAAGCAATCTAAAAATCAATAGCGGAGATGTAAACAAAAAGCCAGTTCTCTACAAGGGCTGGTTTTTTATGTTATTTCTTGAATAATTCAGAATGTGTTCCTAGACGATAAAGCATCAAAATTAATGCGTTATTATCAATTTCATAAATAAGTAACCAATTAGGCTCTATATGGCATTCACGAGTTCCTTTATAATTACCAGACAGGTCATGGTCTTTAAATTTTGTGTCTGGTTTCTCCCCATTGGCTAATATGTTGATTACTTCAAATAATTTATCTAAATCTTTTCCTTACTTTTTGGCAAGTTTCAAGTCTTTTTTGAATTGATTAGTAAATTGAATGCTACACATCATTTATTCAAAGCATCTTTCAAAGCTTCCATACTTGTATATTTAGGTGCTTTAGGATTAGAAAGAAGTTCTTTTCCTTCTTTAATAGCTTTATCAGTTATTTCGTTAGGTACATCGAGCTTTAATTCAAAAGGAATGCCATTTTCACGAATGACTGTTCTTAAAAACATATTAACAGCAGTTGTCAAACTAAGGCCTAATTCATTGAAAATAGCCTCAGCTTGATCTTTTACAGCTTTATCAGTTCTGATATTTAAATTAGTTGTAGACATCTTTAATACCTCCACAATTATTATCTTATATTATTTTCGTTTATTATCAACATATTAGCCGAATTTTTGCATTATAAAATCATCATTTGCTAATTAAAAATTGTAAGCGTGATGTAGTAATATGTGATTTATTAAGGAACATAAAGACTTCTTCTCGAGACAGTGGAAAAACTCAATAAAGACTTCTCAGCCTCTTTACTACAAAGAGAAAAAGAAGACTTCAATCTCATCACTCCAAAATTCCTAAAGCCTTATTTAGAATTTGTCAAAAAGAATAGATAAGCTTTCAAAGCCACCGAACAAAGACCTGAAATATTTAAAGTAGAAGAGTCTTTTCAAAGGATGCAACAAGGAGTATTTAATCCTATACTAGACCATTACAAAGTAAAAGAAGAAGATAAGGAATATATCTTCACCTTCTTCACTCAAGGCATAATATCAGTAGTGTTTAGATGGATTAAAAATGACTGCAAAGAAAAAATAGATACTATGATAAATTTAATTCAGCACTGCGTGGGAAGAGTGGATTAGATTGACGAAATAGGAAGAAGCAAAGTACCATCATTAAGCATCGATATCTTATCAGCTGTGCAGACAATTGCGTTTTTCCCATGTACAAATTTAGAATTTATGAGATTCTTAAATGCTTTAGTATCCGAAGCATTAAAGTTTTGCCCAGCTTTTATCTCTACACATGAGATCTTTCCTTCTCTCACTAAAATCATATCTACTTCATTTTGCTCAGAATCTCTATAGTAATAGAGAGTCTGCATAATCCCTTCATTCATAAAAGACTTTCTTATCTCATTAAAGACAAATGTCTCAAAGAATCTTCCCTTGAGGAAACTGTTTTGCAAGGTCTTAGCATCAGTTATTCCACATAGATAAGCAGCCAATCCTGTATCAAAGAAATACATCTTTGGTCTTTTCACCACTCTCTTTACTATTGATTCCTCATTGTATGGCTCTACTAAATAAATGATTCCTGTCTTTATTAGAACCGAAGTCCAGCTTTTTATAGTGTTTATTGAAACGCCTATATTCTTGGCATAGTTATCATAAATCAATTCTTCACCTGTGTTTGAAGCTAAAAGTTTTAAGAAATTCAAGAATTTAAATTCATCTTTTATATTTATTATGTCTCTAAGATCCTTTCCTAAATAAGTGGTTATATAAGATGAATAGAACACAGAAATATTTATAGAAGGATCAGCATAGAGAACAGGAAAGAAACCTTTGACAATATATTCAAAAGCTTGAGATTCCTTCAATGTATATCTAAGGCTTCTTTGAGAATCTTTAGCAAGATTAACTTCGAAGGGAGAATTATCCTTCCCTAAAATCTCATTTATTGAAAGATTATTCATATCTAGAATAGCTACCCTTCCGGAGAGAGACTCTTCAGCTCTATCTAACAAGTCTTTTCTTTGGGATCCAGACAATATATACATGCCATTGCTTTCCATATTCCCTCTCTTTAATCTAGATTCATTTACTATTCTTTCTATCTCAACAAATAGTTCTGGCGCCTTTTGTGCCTCATCTATAATCAATGGAGAAGGATGAAAATCCAAGAAGCTTCTAGGGTCTTTTCTTGCAAAAGCCAAGTTAAATGAATCATCAAGTGAAATATAATTAAAACCTTTGGAGTTAAAAGAATTGAATAATTCAGTTGATTTACCAATTTGCCTTGGCCCTGTAAGTAAAGTTATTGGAAAATGCTTAACACAATCAATAATAGTTTTAGTTATAAATCTAGGAATCATTAGTAATCTCCTCTGCAATTTCTGCAGTGGCACTGCATTTTTTACAATTTCATTTTATATCATTTATGTGAGCGAATCAATAATAATAGGTCACTAAAGTTATAAAGACATGGGCTTTAAAAACGATTTTTGCTTTCACATCAATACTACTTTATATTTCCCAATTTTTTAATTAATACTTTCCAAACCAATAGGACTATATAGAGTTCTTTCTGGGTCTTCCACGCTTTCTTTTAACCGGCTGCTCCTTTTCGACTATTCCAAGGTCGGAAAGGAGCTTTTCCGTTGACGGGTTCACCCTGATCAGGCGGAACCCTTCCTTGTCGATCTTTATTTTCTTCGCTCTCCTGAGCCTTTCCATCATCTGTCCGTAGCTGTATTCCTCAAGGACTTTTCTTTTCTCGGAATCGTTGAGGATCCTGTATGTGAGAAGCGACGAAAGGAAGCTGACGAACTCGCTTCCGTAGACGGAATAGTCGCTGTGGACGCGAGTCTCGTCGAATTCGCAGGCCTGCTTGTAGTAGCGCATGACCGTCTCTATCTCCCAGCGCTTCGAATAGGCTTCATAGATTTCCGAGGGTTCCATGTCAAGGTCGCATTCCAGGACCACTGTTCCGAACCTCGTTGTGGGTCTCGGCGTACCTCGCACAGTCCCTCTTTTGTCCTTCGATGGATTCCTCGTGCTGTTTGTCGCACGAAAAGCGGGCATAGAGTGCGGCTCTCAGCTTTTTCTCTTCTTCCATTGTCTTATCCCTCCTTATATATTTTCTGCCATTACATGCAGTGAGAGATAAGACAAGTCGAGAATTACTCGTGCCTAAACATAGTGCTAATCTCTAATTTTCCAATAGCCGTCAAATGTAGTCCCAACTCTGATAATTCTTTCGTCTTTTGCAAGGATTCTAGCAACAGTTCTTTGGGATTTTCCAATTAACTTCATCATTTCTTTTATTGTTATTTTGGGATTTTTCTTAATAGCATCAATTAGTATTTCAATGTCCGATTCCTGATTCTTTTTCTGATTGGTACTTATGCCATTGCTTATGCCATCACTTATGCCATCACTTATGCCATTGCTTATGCCACCGCTTGGGACATCCCCAGTTTTATTCGATTCCGTCGGCTTAATATAGGCATCAAGGTGATAGCTGAAAGGAATGGTGACTATGAGGGCACTGTCGAGGAAGGTGAAAGCTTTCCTTCCATACTTATCCACGATGGTAGAAACACCATGGCCAGTCTGCTCGATGAGACCGAGCTTTATGAATATCTTAGCAAGAGACTCGTTGACGGGTCTGCTGATTCCGCCGAAGAAGTCCTCCTTTGTCATGTTATATGGAAGACCTCCGTTGGAGACTATTTGTAGTCTATCGTTGAAGACATAGATTGCCGGAGGGGTACCACCTGCCCAGTCATTATGCAGACAGGCGTTGTACCAAGCTTCCCTAAATGCATTCCTGTCGAAAAGGAAAACATCCTCCCTATAGCCATCCCTGTGGAAGACTGTCTTGGTCTGATTGAGAACCTCAGAACAGAAATTCTGAGCGTTCTTCATAGCTATTATGAGGCATTGCTCGCCATATTCGTTTCTGAGGAGCATTTCTGTTCCCTTGTCATTTCCTTTATATCGAACTACTTTGATAGAAAAACGGTTCTTGTCAGCCAAAAGCTCAGCCAAGACATTGTATTCTCCGCTTTCGGTGAAAAATCCTTCATTCTTGCAGAATGATTTTTCATTTACGGTCAGCCCTTCTTGGGCGTAAAGGAATTGAATCATTCTAAAAGAAAGATCCTTCTCCTCGGAAGGAATTGCGATTATCTTCAATTCGGCACGGATGGAAGCAATCATCCTTGACCTTATTTGGTCAGGATTCATTCCACGACCAGTGGTTCCTACCCTCTCATAGCATCCCGCACTGCTCATGCCGTATTTCTTGACGTAGAAAAGCCTGTTTCCCTTTCTGATATGTAATTGGATTACCTGCTTGCCGTCAATGGTTGGAGTATCCGTAGAGATAAGACCTCTTGGGCTAGGCTCTATTTGGTCATTTATTATGTTCGAGACATTGATGGATTCCCTGTCCATGTCATCCAGACCGACGACTTTTCCAGCCTTCGTAACGCCGATATAGATGTCGCCATCGCAGGTATTCAAGAAGGCCACGATGTCGTTGACTAGCGTCCCGCTTCTCGGATTTTCTTTAAGCTCAGTTCTTTGGTCTTCTTTGAGTATCATGCTGATCACCTCTTCTTTTCTTTCATTAATTTTACTATCTAAGCGCCATATTTTCTAAAAATACTTATTTTTGCACTACATTTAGTTTTCAATTGCTTTTGAGCATTATTTATCTTGGTTGGACTTGACCATCCTCAAATACTGGTCAAGCACCATCTTATCCACGATTGATTTAAGTCTTTCGTATCCCACGGAGCCTTCCTTAAAGATATTGTCTGTGAACTCCTTGATCTGAGCTTCCTTATCGACATTCACTCCACTGAAAAGTTTACCTCCCATAGAAGAGCATCTACCAAAGAGCCAATCCAATGAGAAATTGAAGTAATCAGCGTATCCTAGGAGGATCTTCTTCGGAGGGAAGTTGATGTCCGACTCGTATTTGAACACGGCATTTTGCGCACATCCTAATATCTTTCCCAACTTAGCCTGAGATAAGTGTGCCCCCTCTCTTAGCTCTCTTAACTTTTGTCCGATGGTCTTTTCCATATCTATGTCCCTCCTTATTTGTTGAATATAGTATAAAGTATCAAAGGCACTAAAAGCAATACTAAAAAGCACTCAAATATTATATAATGGTGGTAAGTTAAGGAGACTATACGATGCAAGAAAACGAGATCAAGAAATACGAGATGTTCCGACTAGGGCCAGACCCCTACTTCATAGGATACGCAGCCATATTGCTGATAACTGAGATCATCTGCTTATCCATCGTAGGATTCAGCAACGGCTCTATCTATGGAAGACTACCCTTCTGGCTTTTGACCTGCATGGTTCTTTCCATGCTCGCCTCTTTGGCGACTGGAATCGCCTATGTGAATCACAAAGCTGATGAAGAAAAATTTAAAGTGACCCCTACACTCATCGTAGCCGTGGTCATCGCTTTGGTTTATGTCGTCATTTCATCAATAGGGACCGCTCTATATAGCACTGCCATCATCCCACTTGTCTCTTTGCTAATCGGATTTGTTGGATTAGGAGTTATGTCAGTTCACAGGAAAAACTGGGTTTCGTTAGTATGCTCTTTATTAGTAGTATCTTTCTTTATAGTTAGTTTGCTTACTGCTTAGTGGGGCCAAATCTCACAAATGTAATCAACCATTTTGTCACTTCTATCCAAGATACTCTTTTCATTCCAAACAGAATAGTTCTTCAATCCCTGGCTAATGCGAATGGAAGTGTAATTATATCCGTAGTTAAGGCCATCACTTGACTTTGATAGATAGTCTTGCTTCTTTTTAAATCTTAAGTCCCCCATTTTAGAGTTCTCGCTTCTAGGTAAAATAGTTAAGTTTCCAAGGACATTAAGATATGTGCGCCATGTATAATCCGCTTCCGAGTTCAAATCCTTTTCCCAATTATAATCATCTTGATTACTAACGCCTTTTTTAGGATTAGCTGTTGTATGCATTTCTTGGGGTAAAATATGCTCGATAGTTGGATCTTCCAATGAAAATGCAGGGTTTAAATGCTTTTCAATTCTCCATAAATAGTAATAGCTGTTATGAAGCTCATAAAAGTTCAAGTTTTTAAGCTTGTTTTTTAATTCCAAATCATCTGGGTTTCTTTGGGCATAAGTTAGAGAAGACATGCAATTAGTAAACTCATTCAAATTTCTACAATTATTCAACAATCTAACCATAACGTTCCCTAGAGAACGAGTTGACAAATCAAGGATAGCTCTTCTTACTATATAAGACTCAAGTTTATGAAGGATGGATAAAATTTCATTATCGTTAATTCCTTTCTTATGGCAACTTAAGACTTTAAGAATTACAGGTACAAAAACATTTTGACCTGTTTCTCGAAGTTCATATAACTGCTTGCTAATTTTATCTTTATCTCCAAAGTTAGCATTAAGATAATTCATATAAAGAGTTGAAAAGTTTTGAATATCCTTTAGCAATAGCTCAATAGAAGATGAATTACTTGAGTAACTAAGAAAGTGATGCTTAAATTCTGAATAATATGAACTGCCAAGTCTATCAAGGCAATTAGCTTCGGTGAAATAATACAGTAAAGAATCAAAATTAGAGCCAAGTTGTATCTCCATTGGACGCCAATATTTGTTATATAGTTTATCTTGGTCCTCACTTGATAACCCCATGAAAATCCAATTTCGTATTAAATCTACTTGTGTCAAATCTACGCCAGTATCATTGACAGCTTCGAATAGGAGCTGAGGGTTTTCATCGTTTGCAAGGACAACAAGTGCAAGTTGAGCATTCCTTATACCATCGTAAATTTCTTGTGGACTAATCTTGTTATCCTTAATGAAATCATAAAAGAATTGGAAATTTTTTGCTAATCTTCCATTTCCAAGAATATTTCTCAATAAATTTTCATATTCCGTTCTATCGTTTCCTGCTTTCAACTGAAGTTTATAATAAAGACTGGTGTTCTTAAATGTCTGATTCACTAAATGAGTTTCAAATAACCCTTTAATGGCACAAGATACCATTTGATCCTGAAGTGTTGCAGGAAAATCAAGGCAATATCTTCTAAGAGCAAGAAGCAACAAAGAAACACTAGTTAATCTCTGTTGACCATCAATAACATTGTACAAACTCAATATAGATGACTTCTCTTTCTTTAAGATTACCGATCCTATGAAATGGTTCGGATTTCCTGGGGTTCCCGCTTCAGCAATATCTCTAATAAGTTTTTCACATTGCTCATTTTCCCAAGCGTATGCCCTTTGATAAATAGGTATTTGGTATTGTCCTTGCTCACTTAATACTTTTAGAAAATCACTTTGGGTTATTGTCATTGTATTTGCATCCTCAATATATTATAACATTATATAAATTTTAATTTATTCCATATAAACCTCACGAGAATTCTTGTTATTTATACTTCTATCTATCGTATAAAAGTTTCTCAACTGTAAACCAGGGATTTAGAAGAAAAGCACCTTACATCCTATTTTCTCAATCCTCTTCTTGGTAATCTTCAGGAAGATGTCGGATTCCTTGTTGGATACGATAATGAAGGTTCTATTTCCATCATCTTCCTTGTTTAGTTCATCCACTGCCTGAGCGGTGGTCCCACTACCGCCGAAGAAATCCATGACTATGGAATCCATATCGGTTGTAGCTCTAGCGAATTCCTTAATAAGCTTCACTGGTTTTGGTGTAGAGAAAGCCTTTCGGTCACCGAATATCTCAGCGATTTCATCCTTGGCAGACGATGTCGTTCCAAAGCAGTCGAAAGTATGAGGGACTTTCGCCATTCTGCTGAAAAGCTTGCCGTCTTTAATATACGGCTGGTCTATCTCATTCAAAGAGCATTCCTTAGACTTTCTACAGAACACAATGTATTCGTAATCGGTCTGCTTCTTGTTGGGATTAAGGACAACCCTATTTTTATCGAAGAACCAATGCTTCTTCTTCCATCTCCTCACAGACACGTTGAAATAGCCAAACTGCTTCCTAGCTACAGAAAGAATATCTTTGAGTCCGCCTTTGTCTATGTTGATGACCATCCAGCCTTTATCAGACAAAAGGGGATAAGACAAAGCCAGTCTCTCAACCATGAATTCCCTGTATCCATCAGCAAAGGAAGAATCATTATAGCCGATGTATCCGATATTGGAGTTGTATGGAGGGTCGATGAGGATGGAATCTATCTTTCCTTTCAGTGAATCCTGCATGGCTCTGAGAACGTGGATGTTATCCGATTCGAAAGCCATGTTGCTTCTATTGTTTCTGATGATTACCTTAGCATTCGTGTTAAGGAAAACGTTCCTGTCTATGAAGGTATCCTTGAAGACAGAAACTTCTTTTAAATTAGAGCAATGTGCGAAAGCCCATTCACCAATATAGGTTACAAAATCTGATACCACTACTTTTTCTAATGCTGTGCAGTTAGTAAAACAGGACTTTCCAATCTTAGAGACATTCTTCAAGTCGATGGATGTCATCCTATCGCAACCTGAGAACGCCCCTCTTTCCAAAGTGTTTACAAATTCGGGCACAACAAAGTTTCCTACGGCAATATGCGAAGTACAGCAGATGAGCGTCCTCCTGTCCTTGGAGAACAGGATTCCGTTCTCGATCACGTAATTCTTCGACTTGCTTATAAATTCGATATCCTTGCATCCTACAAAGGGGTTATATCCAATCTTCTGAAGGCTTGCAGGAAAGACGATGGACTTTATTCCAGTGCAACTCCAGAAGGAATTGCGGTTGATGACCTTGACCCCTTCCTTTATCTCAAGCCTATCCGTTTTAATGGATCTTAAAGCTCCGATGACTTCCGTCATCTTCCCGTTGTAGATGACTTTATCGATGACTTTGTATCTTTCCGTATTTGAAATTAGGTTAAGCTTAGAGCAACCAGAGAAAGGATTGTTCTCAAGATGCCTGACAGACGATGGTAGGATGACTTCCTTGAGGTTGTCGCAAAGGTAGAAAGAATGCTTGCCTATGATCTGCGTTCCCTTAGGAATGGAGTAGCTTTCATCCTTCTTCCATATAGGGTAATAGATGAGAATTCCCCTCTTGTCGAAAAGCACATCATCAATCAATTCGAAATAATCCGAGTGATTCTCTATATGGAGATTCGGGCATCCAGCGAAAGGATTGTTTCCAAGTTGTCTGACATTCATAGGAATATTCGCCTTTCTCAGATTCCTGCAATTGTAGAAGGTATCCCCGCCATAGTTGACAAGGCTATCAGGAAAAATGACTTCCTCAATCTCCTGATTGTCCCAGAAGAGTCCCGATTCAATCGCGGTTACGCCTTCAGGGAGTACCACTTTCTTCTCATGTCCGTTGTAAGCAACGACCTTGTTTCCGATGATCTTGAATCTATCATCGCTTGAAACCGCCGAATCGTTCGACAAGGCAAGCTCCGAATTGAAATACTTCCTCTCAAAGATTCCCTTGTCGTAATGCTTTCCGTTAAAACTTATGACGTTCTCGTATTCGATGATTCCACTGTAGAGCCTGGACTTATACAAAACAGAAAAGAACTTGTCAGATTCGGACTTATAAAGCTCGTTTGAATCGAACTCCCTATCCCAGTCGATGCACTTGATGTAGATATTCTTGCAAAAGATGTCGTAGTCGTTGTTCAAGTCAACAATGATTGAGCTGTTCGGATAGCCCAAGGTCAGCAATCTGTCCAAGCATTCGAGCACGACAAAAGACTTGGCGTCCTTCAAAGAAAGTGAATCTCCTCCGACAATCGTGATTCCGCCCAAATCAGCGATGCCATTGACGGCATCTATGGAAATCTCAAGTCCGCCGTCGTATTTCTTCCTGAAGACATCGTTGTCCTCGGAATCGAAACCAAGAGCCCAATAAAGGGCCGTGAACTTAAGGTCTTTCGATATTCTCTGTGAACTCAATGAAGTGCCCATGATTCTCTCCTGTCTTTACCGGCGATTCGAAGATGACGCCTTTCTTATCCGACTCCAGATATTCCATAGCCGTCCTAAATGTCTCATCGGCATCGAGGTCGGATGAGTTGAGGACCATGGCGTCCATATCGTGTGCCAAGGCAAACTCGATCATCTTCTTGTAGATGGCATCGCTCTTGCCGATCTTCTTGAGGTCGGGATCCTTGGAGTCCCTTCCCATCATCCTCTTCCTTATCGCTTCGGGTGTCGAATAAAGGATGATCGTCTTATAAGGCGAGCCTATCTTGGAAAGAAGGAATTTGAAGACATCTTTGCTCTCATCCGTCCCGCTCCAAGCCCAGTTGGAGAGGATATGGCGGTCGGTGACTATGCCGCCGTCGAAGTGAGAATACATGTATATGGTTCCCAAAGCGTAGAACCATGAGGTGAATAATCTGTCGGGATCTGCATTCACCTTGTTCCTTATGAACAGATATTCCGAGAAGGTCCTCTCGTCCTTATCAAAAAGGTAGTGAAGCGGCTTCTCCACGAACTTATAGCCGAGCTTCTCTGCGATTCTGTTGGAGAGGGTGGTCTTTCCCACTCCGTCCATTCCCTCAATTGATATATGCCTCATGGCTCTCCTCCTTCAACTTTATCAGCTAATCAAGCGTCCTCGGCACGAATCCGATGACATCGGCTCCGGCGTTATACGCCCTCCTGTCCCTCATGTATTCCTTGATCTCAGGAAGGATCTTGTTATGGATGTGTCCATAGACAAGACAACTTCCCTTGAAATCGTCAACCCACTGGAACAGTGGGTAATGACATAGGACAACGTCCCTTCCGTCATCCTTGAGATATATGATGTCCTTCCGATACTGGAAGACTTTGCTGGAATCTATTTTCTCAAGGAACGGAAGATCATGGTTTCCTGTGACGAGAATCTTCGTTCCGTTCAATGACTTCAGATACCCAATCTCATCATCCGACCAGACGCATGCGATGTCCCCGATAAGGAACATCGTATCTTCCTTGCCGACTTTCTCGTTCCATCTTTTCTTCGCCTCATTCAGGTAATCTGCCATATTCTTGAAAGGCCTATGGCAGAGGTCGAATATCCTCTGGTCGAAGAAATGGGTATCTGATATGTAAAGATTCCTCATCTGTTGGTCTTTCTCCTCTTGACCTCATTCTTCTTTCCAGGAGTGAAGCCGTCCAAAACTTCGATGTATCCTGAGACTCTGCGAAGTCTTGTGATGTTCGATGAACCACACTCAGGGCAGACATCGAATATTCCCTCATTCTTGCAGTCGTTGCAGATGTCCTTGGGGAAGTTGAAGCCTAGGTAATGTACGCCGACATTAGTCGCATATTTGACCAAATCATCCAGCCCCTCAACGTTTCCGATAGGAGCCTCTCCAAGCTCAAGATAACTGATAGATCCACCATTGCAGAACTTATGGAAGCTACCTTCATACAAAAGCTTTGCAAGCTTAGGTATTCCTGCGTCCACTTCCACATGGAATGAATTCGTATAGAAGCCCTTCTTAAAGATGTCGACAGCTGGTTTGAAAAGCTTCTTGTCCAATTCGATAAATCTTCCGGAAATCATCTCTCCAGCGGTTCCCAAAAGGGAGAAGTTAAGACCCGTTTCCCTAGTAAGCTCATCGCAGTATTTCCTCATCATCTGAACAAAGACAAGTCCTTGCACATGGGCTTCGGGATCCAAATGCATCTTCGTGCCGTAAATTAATTCCATAGCTTCACTGAGACCGATGAATCCGATGGAAAGCGTGCCATGTTTGAAGACATCTTCCAAAGATTCAGCAGATGAGAATTCCTCGCACCACAGATTGTTCCTACAAAGAGTTGGAAAGTCCTCTTTTGTCAGCTTCAAAAGAGCATTGTAACGATTTATAAGTATATCCTTGACAACGGAAGCAACCTTCTCCCATTTTTCATAGAAGGTAAAGAATGCCAAATCTCCTTGGTCATTGCATTCCTCACAAGTCTCCAAAGCAAGCCTAGGAAGGTTGATTGATATATTGGCTATGTTTCCGCGTCCAATGGAGCCAGTTTTGCCGTAGATATCATCCACCACCCTAGTCCTGCAGCCCATGATATCCAAAAGGTAAGGATCATAGTTCCTGTCTTCCTCGCAGTCACAGAGAAGATAGGTAGGAATCATCTTCTTGGCCGTGCAGCCCAAAGCCTGCATATAGAGGTCATAATTGGGATCAATCTTCTCGCTGTTGATGCCTTTCTTGACCTTGAAGACGATGTTGGGCTTATAGACCTTGCTTCCAGCCTCCTCAAAAGCCTTTATGACAAAGGAGCATATCTTTCTGGCCAGCTCGTTCCTTGCCAAGCCGAGATTGAGGGTGATGTAATAGCTGGTCAATCCCTCTCTCGTATGGTTATCCGTACACCATCTGATGAATTCCTGAAGCTCTTCATAAATCAGATTCAAAATAGAATTCGATGTCTTGATTCCAAGCTCGGTGATGATGTCGGCCATCTCGTTGTCGAAATTGGCGAAAGCCATACCGCCAGACTGCTCGTTTCCCATCTCGGTAAAAAGCTGCTTGAGATAGGCGAAGAGATGGATGACCTTCCTGGTCTCTGTCTCGCCCTCGAAATCCTTATAAGGGAAGAATTCAGTGTTGAAGGTAAGGCAGTTATAGGTAAGACTATAGGAATCTAGCTCATGGATATGAATGTGCCCGTCCCTATGAAGTTTCGCCCACTCTTCAGGAAGGGAGTTGAGAACCTCCTCCTTTCTCTTTTTCTCTCCAATGGAGAATATGTTACCGACAAATGAATTTCTGTTGGCGGCGTTTTCGTTAGTGTTCTGTTTCATGTTCTATTTCAATACCTCGAATTTCTGATTTGACGACCCCACGAACCTCATTGTCGTGGTTCTCTTGGAATGGATATAAGGACCTGTCTTCAAGTATTTGAGATACTTGATGATCTCCTCTGGGACATCCTTTCTTTCGTGTCCAGTGTATAGGCAGAGATCAAAATTCTTGAGTTTCCTGACGAGTTCTTTGAGAGCCTCGACCTGCATCAAGGGTTCACCACCAGTGATGGTGATCTTCCTTGTCACGCATCTGCTTTCGAGAATCTTCACAAGCTCATCAACCTCGATGTCCTGTCCGCCCTTCAGTCCCCATATAGCCTTGTTCTGGCAGAAAGGGCAACGAAGGTCACATCCCTGGAAGAAGACTAATGTTCTAAGACCGGGTCCGTCAACCAAGGAACAATCAATGCAAATCTTATTAATCTTCACCACCATATTTCACATACATCCTTATTTCTATTTTAGCAAAATTTTCACGTTCACGATTTAACTTGTATCTCCACCCGAACCTTTTACTATCCTTTTTCATGTATTGGGCAGAACAGCCATCGTCGTCATCATCCACATGGCAATGGACTACGCTGTCGTAGATTCCAGGAATCAAGTTCTGCTCTTGACGGTTCTTGCAGTGGAAGTAAGGATTTCTTTCATTTTCTTCGAGAAGATCCAAGTATTCCGATTTGGAAATCTCCTCACATTTGAGGATTGCATCTCTCTTGTGATGCTGAACTCTTGGGAACCATCTAGCTTTCCTAGAAGCCTCTCTGCCTGAGCTTGCGATAACCGCGAAGCTTTGAGGGATATAGTTGTATCTGCCGACATGACCGCATCTGCACATGACCTTGAAGTATCTTTGTTTTTCCATCTGTCTGACCTCCATTTCGATGGTGACTCTATTAAAGCAACTATATAAAAAAGATAAAATCGACAAATGTGACTATTTATTGTTAATATTTATTAGTTAAATATAGCTTTTACGCCATTATTTTGTTAACATAATATTCCAAGGAGAATAAGAATATGGATCCAATTTCCAGTGACCATCAGAACCTTAATAGATCTGAATTCGCCAGAAAGGTCCTTTATCAGGATGATTGGGTGTTCCATCCCGATTCTTCCAATGAGAAGCACATAGAATCCACGTTCATAAACTTCATTCTCAAATCATTTTTGGAGTCGGACGACTTGATTGATAAGGTTGATATGAATAACAGGAACAAGAAGGATCGTGAATCGTATATAAAAATAAGGTTGAGGAAAGATGTTGTAGAAGATCTAAAAAACAAGTGGGGTTACATAGATCAAAGGTGCTATAAGAAATACAAGTTGAAAACAACGGCACCTGAATTTTTGAAGTGCATAATCGAGACCTATTGCAGACTTCCTTTTGGCGAAAGAGAGAAAATCTGCCTGAAGGAGAAGTTCGAAAAATTAGAATCGGCAATAAGACGGAAAAATAAAGTAAATCTTTTGGTTATCCCAAACATACAAGTGAAAATCACCCCGTACGACATCATTCAGTCTAAAGAAGGCCTTTATCACTATATTGTCGGGTTCACCGAAGATAGAAAACGCTATTGCGAAAGAATATCTAGGTTATTAAAGATTGACGAAAGAAAATCAGAAAAAGTCACAAAACTCAACAAGTCTCAAAAAGATAAACTGGATGAAGAACTATTGGAATTTGGCCCAACTTTCATAGATGATAAGCCTGTGGATATAAAAGTCAGGCTGACAGAAAAAGGGAAAGAAGCCTACTTCTATTCCGTCCTGCATAGGCCAATGCACACCAAGATCGAAGACGATGTGTTTACTTTCCACTGCTCTGAAAAGCAGGCTCTCTTCTTCTTTTTAAGATTCGCCAATAAAGCTGAGATATTGGAGCCTAAATCATTGAGGGATAAGTTTATACAGATTTACGAAAATGGACTTTCAAACTATAAGAAATAATAGCTAAGACAGCTACTTAGTTCTTTTATATATTTGGTTAGCCTTCAATTTCAGCTCCTGAATTGCTTTTTGCACATTCCAAATACGTTTATAGTCCTTTATCGATCTTTCACATACTCTGGAATATTCTTGAGAACTTTCAAAGTTTTCAACATACATAAAATCTACATAAGCTTGATGACACCAATAATTTCGCTTCTCACGCATTTGATTCAAAAAATTATAATCTTCTTTAGAAATCAAAGGATCATTGTCAGAATAATCAAGCTTCTTCAATTCACTAATGACAAAGCCAAGATTCTTATACTCCAAAGAATCAAAATTATTAAGAACATTACCACGATGCATCAAAGAATAGATCCATTTTAAATCACTTTCTATTAACTGAAATGCACCAATAGTTTCGCTATGGAGAATCTTGAAATCTTGGAAGCTAAGCCTATTCATCGTAGTTTATTTCGCCGTAATTAAAATTATTAAGCTTCCTATCCAATGATAACTGTGGGTCCTTCATATCCTCTTCATTTGTGCAAATTAAGGTAATTCCCAACTCCTTATATTTTCCTATCTTATATTCCTTAGATTCGGTATAGTCACGATTGTTCTCGTTGAACCCCCAATGCTCAATGTAAACATCAAGCTTCTCAGGTCCGAATTTAGGAAGGAAAAAATCAGGATGCAAGTCGTGATGGGCATCCGCATCTAAAGGAATAGCCTTCTCATACGCATGAGCTATTCCATGTTCAAATAGATAGTCATCAATCTCACGTTCGGACTTGCTCTTAACGATGTGACCATCCCTACAGGTATATTTTCCTTCGTAGGATTCATCAAGGATTTTGATTTCACGGCATTTCGTGATTTGAACAAGAATTTGCTTATCCTTGTACTTGTGATAACAACCAAGGCAGAACAGATTTCCATTTTTAGTTTCTCTACCACAGGCTATGCATTTAACAACAATTCCTGAAGTTTCAGTTTCAATGGTATTTGCTCCTTTTTCTACATAGGCTTCGTTCTTCTTCACTATAGACAGAATCAAAGACAAAGAGAAAAGGCATAGGGCGGTAGTGCTGATGGGCGCCGTATACGGATACGTGTGGTCATCGGTCAAAGATGATCGTCGGCATCCTTACAGGTGCCTATTTCTATCTTCTTAGCGGTTCTAGTACCCTATTCACTGGTATCAATAGGCATATCTACCTGAGAGCAAGGGTATCTAAAAGCAAAGAGAAGGCATCCGCCTATCTCATCTCCTGCTTTCTCATGTTGATAGGAATTTTCTATCTTCTCTATGCCCTAAGGCTCTTTCTCATCGAAGAACCAACAAAGGAGCATTCGATAATCTTGGCGATTACGATAGCCTTGCTTTCGTTCATTGAATTAGAGCTGTCAATCCACCATCTTTGCCATGATAGAAAGAGCAAGAGCATGACCGTCATCTCCTTCAGGACAATGGGGCTAGCGCTGTCATTCTTCGTTTTGGTGAACACCCAGTCGTCGATATTGACGGCTTTGGGCAAAGAGCATACCTCCGCCGATGCAATCTTCGGAGTGATTGCTGGAGAAATAGCTATCGCTTTAGGAATCTTCCTTCTCATCAAAAATTTCGTCCGTTCGAGAAAAGAAAAGAAAATCCTCAATTGAAGACTATTTCTTCTTTTGAGGATTTCTTTGATTATATCCGCGTTTAACGGGATTTCCGGGCAATTCATGAAGAACAAACGAGTCCTTAAAACGCTTGTTTAAATAGTAATGAAAAAAGAACCCGTACGGCGTGATTGCGTACGAGTTCGAATTATAGTCGAGTGGTGACCCAAACGGGATTCGAACCCATGAATAATGCCTTGAGAGGGCACCGAGTTAAACCGCTTCTCCACTGGGCCAGCGATAAACTATTTAATCATAATTGCTTTTTTATTTCAACTGGTTTTTATCGCTTTCTTCATCATAGTCAGGATTGCTATCTTCTTTTTTAGCACGAGGAAAAGTTTTCTCGTATGTTTCCTTCATATTTTCATAAGCGACATGAGTATAAATGGATGTAGTTTCAATAGAAGAATGACCCAATAATTCTTGTATCGTTCTTAAATCCGCACCTCTATTTAACATCTTAGTAGCAAAAGAATGTCGAAGCATATGAGGATGAATTTTTCCATACAATCCTGTTTTAGCTTCGATTTCATCCAATATATATTCCAATCCTCTAACAGTCATCTTATTTCCTTGGGAGTTCAAAAATATATATTTAGTGTCTTCTTTTAACAAGTCCTTTCTAAGACCATTTATATAATTAAGCATTGATTCCTTAGCTGAATTAGTAAAAGGAACTAGTCTATCCTTGTTTCCTTTTCCTGACACCTTCATTATCCTGTTGTCGAAGTCAACTTGATTGAATGTCAGATTGACAACTTCACTAGCCCTAAGACCAGAAGCAAACATTAACATTAACAAGGCTTGATCTCGATCTTTCAATTTATCAGTTCTTTTTTCATTTGCAGTTAATAAAGCATCTATTTCTTTTTCAGAAAAGAAATCAGGTAAAGCATGAGTTGCTTTAGGAGAATGAACATACTCAAATGGATCTGAAACTACTTTCTTTTGAATATACATCCAAGCATAGAAAGATTTCAAAGAAGACATCTTTCTTTTTATAGATCTCTTTCCTATCTGTCTTTCAGTTAAATCTAAAATCCAAGATTTAACATCGTCGACTTTAATATCTTTGAATATCTTACCTAAGCCTCTAATAAATTTTGTGAAGTCACAAATATCGAAAGAATAAGAGCTAACTGTATTGGATGAATACCTTCTTACATTCAAAAGATAATCTTGAAATTCAGAAAGTTCTTTTGAATTACCATCTTCTATTATATATGAAGATTTTTCTTTACCCATTCATCTAATTTTCCTAATGATTCATCTCTCAATAGTTGATGATCTTTACGGCTATGTGTCGTTGCTATAATTTCAAAGGTAGCATTCATCGGTGCAAAATGATTTGGTGAAGACATGACCAAATAATTAGCTAAGCTTCCCATCAAAGTATTTACAGGAATATATTCCACTTTATCATTTGATAATCTTTGATAAACATAACAAGCAGCTAATAAACCCATGGCTGCACTTTCACAATACCCTTCTACTCCACTCAATTGACCAGCTATATAAATATTAGGATCATTCTTCAAACGAAGTGTTCTATCCAAACAAGAAGGAGCATTAACATATGTATTTCTATGCATAAGACCAAATCTAGCATATTTAGCATTTTCTAATCCAGGAATAAGGCCAAAGACTCTCTTTTGCTCTGGGAAAGTTAAATTTGTTTGAAATCCAACAGGACTATAAAGGCTTCCTGCCACATCATCTTGTCTCAACTGAACTACAGCATATGTATCAGGTGGACAATTGAGTCCAACTGTTTTTAAAGGACCATATCTAAGAGTCATAGGTCCTCTTTTAACCATCACTTCCAAAGGCAAACAACCTTCAAAATGATCGAAATCATGCAATATAGCTCTTTGAGCATTGATCAATTCATTATTGAATTTCTCATATTGCTCCTTGCTCATAGGAATATTCAAATACTTTCCTTCACCTTTTCCGTATCTAGATCCTTCAAACATCCTTGAAGTATCGATGGAAGATTTAAATATTAAAGGAGCTGCAGCATCAAAGAAAGAAAGCATAGATTTTCCAATCTTTTCAGCTAAGAAATTTGATAATCCCTCCGAAGTCAAAGGCCCAGTACATACTATTGTTAATATTCCATCATCTGGAATAGATTGAACATCTTCATCGACAATTTCTATATTCTTATTAGACTTAATAGCATCAGTTATATACTTACTAAAAACATCTCTGTCTACTGCTAAATCTTGACCAGAGGGAACCTTTGCTATTTTGCTAGCTTCAATGACAACACTTCCTAATCTTTCCATCTCACCTTTAAGTATTCCAGGGGCAGAAAGAGAATCTTCTGATTTTAAAGAATTCGAGCAAACAAGTTCAGCGAGGTGATCTTTATCGTGATGAGCCTTGCTCAATTTAGAAGGCTTCATATCGATGAGTTTTACTTTTATTCCTAAACGTGCCAAAAGGAGGCTGGCCTCACTTCCGGCCAAACCTCCTCCGATGACACGAACATATGATTTATCGATGTTCATCGCCATATCTATTTTTATTCCTCTTCTTTTTTAGCTTTCTTTGTCTTTTGAATATATCTACAACTTGGATAATTAGAGCAAGCTATAAACTCACCAAATCTTCCATGCTTAGAGATCAATTTACCTTTGTGACACTTAGGACATTCGGGTGCATCTTCAGGAATAACAACTTGTTTTTTAGTTTTTTCTTCCTGGCCTTCTATATATTTACACTTGGGATATGAAGAACAACCAATGAATTCTTTTCCTCCATAACCTTTACGTTTTACCAAAGGAGAGCTACATTTAGGACAAATTTTTCCTTCGACAATCTCAGGTTTTTCCTTTTGAATAAACTTACATGTAGGATAATTTGAGCAAGCGACAAATTGGCTATACCTTCCTTTTCTAATAACTAAATCCGCTCCACAGTTAGGGCATTTCTCGCCTGTCTTAACATCAGGAAGCTTCTCCATATCTTTTTCAGCTTTATCCATACAAGTGGAGAAGTCAGAGTAGAATGAAGTCAACAAATCATGTCTAGATGAATTTCCTTCACTGATAGCATCAAGTTTGTCTTCCATTTCAGCTGTATATTTAGCATCCATAAATTGAGGGAAGAAATCTTCAAGCTTCTTGACAGTCAACTCTCCTTGCTCAGTAGGAGAAAGAACACCTTTTTCAACTGTGACATATCCTCTTTCTTCCAAGGTTGAAATCGTAGAAGAATAAGTTGAAGGTCTTCCAATTCCTTTTTCTTCCATCAATTTAACAATTTTAGCTTCGGTGTATCTAGCTGGAGCCTTGGTAAAGTGCTGAGTCTTAGAGATCTTATTACAAGCTATAGTATCTCCTTCCTTCAAACTAGAGAAATCTATGGCTTTAGCAGTCTTACTCTCATATTGTCCATAAACCTTTGAATAACCTTCAAACTGTGTAGTAACTGAATCCGTCGAGAAAATATATCCGTTTCCATTCAATTTCAAAGTGACTAGCTTTTCAATTCTTGGAGCCATTAAAGAAGCTATCGCTCTGTTATAAATCAAAGAATAAACATTATATTCATCCTTAGATAAATATGGTTTAACTCTCTCAGGTGTCATATTTACATCAGTAGGACGAATGGCTTCATGAGCATCTTGAACCATTTCGGATTTCTTTGATGTTACATGAGCATGCCCGACAAATGAAGCACCATATTTTTCTTTGATGAATCCTTCGCCTGCAGCTATGAATTCAGGTGCCAAACGATTGGCATCAGTACGCATATAAGTGATTAAACCCACAGCATTTCCTTCGATTTCCTTACCTTCGTAAAGATGCTGAGCAATCAATTGAGTCTTCTTTGTAGAATAACGGAATTGGTTAAACGACTCTTGTTGCATAGTTGAGGTTGTGAATGCAGGCTTAGGCTCTCTACTTCTAGAAGATTCTACAATAGAATTAATGATGAAGTCTTTAGGTAAAGCAGCTTCTATAGCATCGGCTTGCTCTTGATTTGTAATCTTGACAGGCTTGTCTTGATAAGAACTCAAATTAGCTTCTAAGTTCTTAGGTCCAAAAGAACCTGCAATCTCCCAGTACTCTTCCGGTTTGAAGTTTCTAATTTCGTTCTCTCGATCGACGATAAATCTAAGAGTTACAGATTGAACTCTTCCAGCTGAACGAGATTTAATCTTCTTATGAAGAAGATAGGAAAGACGAAATCCCATGATTCTATCAATAATACGTCTTGTCTCTTGTGATTCGACCAAGCTCATATTTATCAATCCAGGATTTTGGCTAGCTAATTTTATAGCGTTTTTTGTGATTTCGTGGAACTGCCAACGAGGTGTGGATTCCACAGGAAGTTTGAATTCATTTGCTAAATGCCAAGCTATAGCTTCTCCTTCGCGGTCAGGGTCGGTTGCCAATATGACTTCATCTGACTTGCTAATAGCTTTTTTCAATTCTTTGACTACTTCTACCTTGTCTGGTTGAACTACATAAGTTGGCTTGAAATCATTCTTTACGTCTACTCCTAAACCACCAGGACCGGTGGTGGCAAGGTCTG
>OLOQ01001050.1_pt1 | contig 27831 bp, 29 predicted proteins | sample 1673101 | NCBI WGS metagenome assembly OLOQ01 (sample SAMEA3136754, study PRJEB25190) | human gut metagenome | biome: human gut; feature: human-associated habitat; material: faeces | place: Austria | collected 2013 | reverse complement strand
CTGGCGAAGCCTGGACGCACGCCGCGTTCCAGGTTCGGCCTTTTCTTTTGCCTTTTCGCTGGCGCTTATAGCGGGCATCTAATTTGTCGCCCCGACCCTGGCGGCGAGCCGCCGCTCCCAAGTCGCGAACTTCATCTTGGTGAGGTTCGCGATTTTTGTTGCCCGCGTTTTTCATAGGCATCCTCGCTGTTCAGCCTGGCGAAGCCTGGACGCACGCCGCGTTCCAGGTTCGGCCTTTTCTTTTGCCTTTCCGCTGGCGCTTGCGGCGGGTGTCCAAACTGTCAGCCTAGCCCAACGCAGGCTTGCTTGTTTCGTTCGCGAATCCCATTTTGGGGGTTCGCTTTTTTTATGGCAGCCAGCCTTGGGACAAAACTGCTCCAACAAAACCAAAACTCAACAACACCGAGCAGTACGGCTACGCCAAAAGCCAGCAGCTGCATTTTTTGCCGGGTGCCGGCGACAATACCGCCAGCAACATGGGGCAGGTCACAGCCGTGCGGGATTCCCAGTTGGTGGACGTGTTCCGGGAGGAGGAATACACCTTGCTGGCAGGCCGCCACATCCAACCGGAGGACCAGGGCGCCATCCTCATCAGCGCGGAGCTGGCGGCGGAAAACGGCCTGTCCGTGGGGGACAGCGTCACCATGTACGATTTGGACACGGACTCGGAAAACACCTTCACCATTGTGGGGATTTTCGGCGGCACCGAGGGCATGACGAAGGACGCCATGATGGCCGATGGCATCGCCGCCAACCAGGGCTATATCGACGGCAACAGCTATCAGAAGATGTGGAACGAAACCACCTTGGAGCTGGGCTCGTTGGATGTCTACGTGGATTCCGCCCAGCGCATCCAGCAGGTGCTGGAGGCCATCCAGGCCCTGCCCTAGCTGCGGGGCAAGACCTTTACCTATTCCACCGATACGGAGCAGTTCGACTTGATTTCCACGCCCCTCTCCTCCCTCCAGCGGATGATGGACGCGGCGGTGGCGGGGATTGCCGTGACAGGGGCGGTTTTGGCGGCGCTGCTGCTGCTCCTGTGGACCCGCGGCCGGAAACGGGAAGTGGGGATTTTCCTGGCCCTGGGGAAGGGCAAGGGGGAAATCCTGCTGCAATTCTTCGCGGAGAACTTGCTGCTGGCGCTGCCCGCCGGGGCCGCCGCCTTGGGACTGGCCGCCCTGCTGGGGGAGAGGGCAGGGGACATCCTGGCGGCCGCCAACGGCGTGGAAGGGCTGGACGTGGCCGTGCGCTTCCAAGACGCCGCGGCGGTCTACGGCCTGGGGGCGCTGCTGTTGGCGCTGGCGGTGCTGCTGGCGGCGGCCACGGTGCTTCGCTGCAAGCCCAAAGACATCCTCTCCCAAATGGAGTGAAGGAGGTATATCCATGAGCCTTTTGGAATTTGTCAACCTGACGTACACCTACGATGGCCAGCAGCCCCTTCTGCGGGGCGCCAGCGGCCAGCTGGAGCAGGGCAAGCTGTACGGGATTCTGGGCCCCTCCGGCTGTGGGAAAACCACGCTGCTCTCTCTGCTGGGCGGCTTGGACAGCCCCCAGGGCGGGCGCATCCTGTTCCAGGGGAAGGACATTGCGGAGACGGGCCTGGGGTGGCACCGACGCCGCCATGTGGCCTTTATCTTTCAATCCTACAACTTGATTGACTACCTCACGCCGGCGGAGAACGTGGCCCTGGCCTCCAAGCTGCCGCCGCTGCCCCTCTTGGAGCGCCTGGGCCTGACGAAGGAGGAGGCCAGGCGCAGCGTGCTGCGGCTCTCCGGCGGCCAGCAGCAGCGGGTGGCCATCGCCCGGGCCCTGGCCAGCGAGGCCCCGGTCATCTTGGCAGACGAGCCCACCGGCAGCCTGGACGAGGACACCGCCCAGGGCATCGCCTCCCTTCTGCGGGAAAGCGCCCACCAGATGGGCAAGTGCGTGGTGGTGGTCACCCACTCCCGGGAGCTTGCCCGGGAGGCCGACGTAGTGTTCCGCCTCAAGCGGGGGACGCTGGTGACAGCGTGAGGGAAAATCTACAAAAAAGCCCTTGACAAACGAAATGGAGAGTGCTATAGTAACAACAATCAATCAACTTGAAACCGGTGACCGGGACGAGTACCTCTTCACAACTGGCTCCCAAGCGAGCCGCGGGCGGTGAAAGCGCGGCGTGGCAGGGAAGGGGGAATGGACCCGCGAGGGCAAACCGAGCGCCTCTGTTTGTACAGGCGGCGTTAGGTGAGACGGAGGCTGACCGTTACAGCAGCTAGCGTATCATGTGTACGCGATGAGCGCGCCCCCCAGGGGCGAAATTAGGTGGCACCGCAGATGCGAAGTTTCGCGCACCTGTCCTAAGTGTTTAGGACGGGTGCGCTTTTTCGTTTTTCATGTTGGTTGAGCTGCAAGCCAAATTCTCTTGTTTGAAAGGATGGTACACCATGGCACAAATCCCTTACAAAATCTATTTGGACGAAAGCGAACTGCCCCAGGCTTGGTACAACCTGCGGGCCGACATGAAAAACAAGCCCGCCCCCCTGCTGAACCCCGCCACCCACCAGCCCATGACCTTCGACGAGCTGCGCCCCGTGTTCTGCGACGAGCTGGTCCGCCAAGAGCTGGACGACACCACCCCTTACTTCGACATCCCCGGGGAGATTCTGGACTTCTACAAGATGTACCGGCCCTCCCCCTTAATCCACGCGGAGTTTTTGGAGAAGGCCCTGGGCACCCCCGCCAAAATCTACTACAAGTTTGAGGGCAACAACACCTCTGGCTCCCACAAGCTGAACTCCGCCATCGCCCAGGCCTACTACGCCAAGCAGCAGGGCCTCAAGGGCGTCACCACCGAGACCGGCGCCGGCCAGTGGGGCACCGCCCTCTCCATGGCCTGCTCCTTCTTTGGGCTGGACTGCAAGGTGTTCATGGTGAAGGTCTCCTACGAGCAGAAGCCCTTCCGCCGGGAAGTGATGCGCACCTACGGCGCCTCTGTCACCCCGTCCCCCTCGGAGACCACCGCCGTGGGCCGGAAGATTTTAGAGGCCCACCCCGGCACCACCGGCAGCCTGGGCTGCGCCATCAGCGAGGCCGTGGAGGTGGCTACGGGCCTCCCAGGCTACCGCTATGTGCTGGGCTCGGTGCTCAACCAGGTGCTGCTGCACCAGTCCGTCATCGGCCTGGAAACCAAGGCAGCCTGCGACAAGTACGGCATTAAGCCGGACATCATCATCGGCTGCGCCGGCGGCGGCTCCAACCTGGGCGGCCTGATCTCCCCCTTCATGGGTGAGAAGATCCGCGGTGAGGCCGACTACCAGTTTATCGCTGTGGAACCCGCCTCCTGCCCCTCCTTCACCCGGGGCAAGTACGTTTACGACTACTGCGACACCGGCATGGTGTGCCCCCTGCAGAAGATGTACACCCTGGGCTCCAACTTCATCCCCTCAGCCAACCACGCCGGCGGCCTGCGGTATCACGGCATGAGCAGTGTGCTTTCCCAGCTGTACGCCGACGGTCTGATGGAGGCCCGGGCCGTGGAGCAGACCCGCGTGTTTGAGGCGGCGGAGCTCTTCGCCCGGGTGGAGGGCACTTTGCCCGCCCCCGAGAGCAGCCACGCCATCCGGGTGGCCATTGACGAGGCCCTCAAGTGCAAGGAGACCGGCGAGGAAAAGACCATCATCTTCGGCCTGACCGGCACGGGCTACTTCGACATGACCGCCTACCAGAAGTTCAACGACGGCCTGATGACCGACTACATCCCCACCGATGAGGAGCTGGAGACGAGCTTTCAGCAGCTGCCCCAAATCTAAATAACCACGAGGAAAAACGAGGACCCGGCGCAGGGAGGCTGCTGCCGGGTCTTTCGCCGGTAAGGAGAGTTCGCCGTATGGGAAGGAAAACACAGGTAAAGTGCAAGGGCGACGAGGCCCGCTTTGAGGAAGTGGCCCGCTTTGTCTACGAGCGCTTCGGCAACTCGGTCCACTACATTGCCGATGTGGCCGGGGGCCAGGGGATGCTCTCCCGCATCCTCAACAAGAAGTACAACTACCAGGCCGAGGTGATAGACCCCCGCCACTACCAGGTGGTGGGCGTGCAGAACCGCCAGTGCGAGTACGTCTCGGACATGGCCTCGTACTACGATTTAGTCATCGGCCTGCACCCCGACGAGGCGGTGCGGGAGGTGGTGGAGTCCGCCAAAGTCCGGCCGGTGCTGGTGGTGCCCTGCTGCAACTTTTGGGACCGCACCCGCAAGCTGGGCACCAAGGAGATAGTGGCGGACATCTGCAAGTGGCTGGAGGAAAACGGCATCCGCTACGAAACCGTCACCTTTTCCTTTAAAGGGCCGAAAAATATTGGGATACTCACCTACCGCTAGGCCGGTTTGTGCTATAATACTCTAGGCCAGAGATTGTATCGGAACCCGTAAGGAGGTTTTTCCATTGATTCATCAACTGTTTGACTTTATCCAATGCTCCCCCACCGCCAGCCACACCGTGGCCACGGTGCGGGCCATGCTGCTTCAAGAGGGCTTTACCCAGCTGCTGGAGACAGACCCCTGGCAGTTGGAGCCCGGCGGCAAGTACTTCACCATCCGGGGCATGAGCTCCCTCACGGCTTTCCAGGTGCCCAAGCGTGATTTCCGCGCCTTTTCCGTGGTGGCCCCCCATGGGGATTCCCCCTGCTTTAAGGTGAAGGAGTCCCCCGAGATGCGGGTGGATGGCAAGTACACCAAGCTGAACACGGAGGTCTACGGCGGCATGCAGCTGGCACTGTGGACCGACCGGCCCCTGTCTGTGGCGGGGCGGCTGGCTGTGCGCACCGAGAAGGGCGTGAAGTCCGTCCTCTGCGACATCCGCCGGGATTTGCTGCTCATTCCCGGGGTGGCCATCCACATGAACCGGGGCGTCAACGAGGGCGTGAAGCTGGACACCCAGAAGGACACCTTGCCCCTGCTGGGCGGCAGCCAGGCCGATTTGAAAGCCATGGTGGCCCAGAACGCCGGCGTGGCCCCGGAGGACATCCTCTCCTGGGATTTGTACCTGTACAGCCGGGCCCAGGGCACGGTGTTCGGCGGGGAGAAGGAGTTCATCGCCGCCCCCCGCCTGGACGATTTGGAGTGCGTGTTCGCCGCCACCAAGGCCTTCCTGGCCGGGGAGAACCAGGAGAACGTCACGGTGCTGGCCCTCTTTGACAACGAGGAGATTGGCAGCCTGACCCGCCAGGGCGCGGACTCCACCTTCCTGGGGGATGTGCTGGAGCGGGTGGCCCTCTCCTGCGGCAAGGACCGGGAGGGCCTGTACCGGGCCATCGCCGGGGGCTTTATGCTCTCCGCGGACAACGCCCACGCCGTCCACCCGGACAGCCCGGAGAAGTCTGACCCCACCAACCGCTGCTACTTAAACGAGGGCGTGGTGGTCAAGCACAGCCCCCGCTACGCCAGCGACGCCCTCACCGCCGGGGTGTTCCAGGCCATCTGCCAAAAGGCCGGGGTGCCGGTGCAGGTGTACTACAACAACTCCAGGATTCCCGGCGGCGGCACCTTGGGCAACCTGTCCGGCTCCCATGTGGCATTGCCCACGGTGGACATCGGCCTGCCCCAGCTGTCCATGCACTCCCCCTATGAGACGGCAGGCGCCAAGGATTTGGGGTACATGGTCCAGGCCATGGAGGCATTTTATCAGACGGTGCTCACCGTCACCGGCCAGGACGCATACGAAATTTCTTAAGGTTTTTGGGAGGGCTTCTTCAAGCCCTCCCTTTTCTATGGCCGCGGCTGCCCCGGGGGCAGCGTCCCTTACAGCGGGAAAGCCGGTGCTTCTTGTAACAAAGTGCGGCAACAAACCTCTTGCGTTGTCAGAAAATTTAGCGATAAGGCGCAAAAATTTTCGGGAAAGGGGTTCCCTTTTCGCGGGGAATGCTTTATACTGGTAGCAGAATGGAATTCTAGACGGAAACCACAAAACGAGGAGGAACGTGTATGCTGCATGGCAAGCCGGAAAAGGACTGGGCCCAAAGCGCTGTGTTTTATCAAATCTACCCCATGGGGTTTTGCGGCGCGCCCTTTGAGAACGACGGGGTGGCGGTGAACCGCATCCAAAAGGTGAAGGAGTGGATCCCCCACCTGGAGAAGCTGGGCATTGGGGCCATCTATTTCTCCCCGGTGTTTGAGTCGGACACCCACGGCTACGACACCCGGGATTTCAAAAAAATCGACTGCCGCCTGGGTACCAACCAGGAGTTTAAAGAGGTCTGCGACGCTTTGCACCAGGCGGGCATCCGGGTGGTGCTGGACGGCGTGTTCAACCATGTGGGCCGGGGCTTCTGGGCCTTCCAGGACGTGAAGGAAAAGCGGGAGGCCTCCCCCTATAAGGACTGGTTCCACATCAACTTTGGAGGCAACAGCGGCTATAACGACGGCTTCTGGTACGAGGGCTGGGAGGGCCACTACGAGCTGGTGAAGCTGAACCTGCAAAATCCCGCGGTGGTGGACTACCTGCTGGACTGCGTGGGCGGCTGGATGGAGGAGTTCTCCATCGACGGCCTGCGGCTGGACGTGGCCTACCTGCTGGACGAGAACTTTATGCGCCGCCTGCACAGCTACGTGCGGCAGCGGGACGAGGGCTTCTTCCTGCTGGGGGAGATGATTCATGGGGACTACAAGCGCATTGTCAACGAGGAGATGCTGGACAGCGCCACCAACTACGAGTGCTACAAGGGTCTGTACTCCGCCTTTAACTCGTTGAATATGTTCGAGATTGCCCACTCCCTGGCCCGGCAGTTCGGCCCGGAGCCGTGGACCCTCTACAAGGGCATGCACCTGTTCTCCTTCTGCGACAACCACGACGTCACCCGCATTGCCAGCATCCTCCAGGATAAGAAGCAGATAAACGCCCTCTACGCCGTGCTGTTCTGCATGCCGGGCATCCCCTGCGTGTACTACGGCAGCGAGTGGGGCGCCCAGGGCGAAAAGCACCAGGGCGACCCCGCTTTGCGCCCCTGCTTTGAAAAGCCCCTGGAAAACGACCTGACGGAGTTCCTGGGCAAGCTCAGCCGCATCAAGAGCAGCTGCGTGGCCCTGAAAGACGGTGGCTTCCAGAACCTGACCCTGCGGAACAAGCAGTGGATTTTCGTGCGCCAGTGCCCGGCGCAGACCGTCATTGTGGCGGTGAACGCCGAGGAGAACCCCTGCCAGATGGAGTGCCCCTATAACGGCCCCACGGTGGAGCTGCTCACCGGGGAGAAAACGGACTTGCACGGCACCGTGGAGCTCCCCGGCTATGGGGTGAAAATTTATAAAATGGGATGACCGCGAAGCGGCGTAAAAGTTTTTGGTCCAGCTTTTTTCAAAAAGCTGGCGGTTGGTAAGGCGGAGCCTTACGGCCTTAAAAGCAACGCCATGCGTTGCAAAAAAAGAAACCAGGGACAAGGCCGCACGCGCCCGCAGGGCGATAGGCCGCCGTCCCGGCCCAGTTGGCAGCAAGTTACCCCATCAAACACAAGAAAATCCCCCAAGCAGCCGCTTGGGGGATTTTTTGAAGGTTTACGGGTTGTAGACTACCCCATCCTCAGCGGTCCACAGGAGGATGCCGTGCTTTTCTAAATCTGCCAAAAGCTCATCGTTCTCTTTTCCCCAGATACCTGCGTCCAATCCATCGTAATAGTAGACTTCTTTGATGCCGTGATAGAGAAAATCCACATCCTCCTCCGGGGAGCGCGGGGCGTTTTGATCGTAGTCTGGAAGGGGCTGATCGGGATACTCTGTCCTCATCTTATCCATGTCCTCCAGATACTCCACATCGTCCCGATGCAGTTCCCACCAGCCCTCCTCGGTGATAGCCCACTGAGATAGCCCGGAAATGAGTTCGTCTTCGGAACCGTCAAAATGGGCGGCTAGTCCTTCCAAGGGGGTGTAGTAGGCACTCAAAATAAGGGCCGAGCCGTTTTTTCTCTCCCATTCCTGCGCATCCGTGCCGTCTGGATAAAAGGCTCGCCGCATAGTAACAGTCCAGGAAGACACTGAATGGATGTTGAGAATGCCGTTTTCCTCGGTGATGTCGATTGCCACCTCTTCCAAAGGCGGGCTTATGCAGGGGATGCTCATCCACATCCCCACGGGAATGAAAATGGCGATCATGACCGCTAGGGTAATAGCGATCACTGCCAGGCGCTTATATCGAAGCGATCGTTTTACTTTTTTGAGGCTCTCCGTCTTTTGTTCCTCCCTTTCTGGGGAGGGAAGGGCCAGATCCACCGCCTCCTGGAGCTTGTGAAACTCCTCCTGGCAGGCCTCGCAGTCTTTTAGGTGCTCCTCTACCAGGGCGGCGGTCTCCGGGGAGCAGACACTGTCGTGGTACAGGGGCAGCAGGTCTTGGATGACTTTGCAAGTGACTTTCATTCCAATGCCTCCTTTATCTTCATTCTCGCCCGGTGATAGGTGACCCGGGCCCAGCTTTCGGTCTTTTCAAACAGCCCGCCAATCTGGGCAAAGCTCAGCTCCCCAAAGGCCCGCAGCCAAAAGACCTCCCGGTAGGGCTCCTCCAGCCGGTGGAGCACCTGGTGGATTTTCAGGGCGTCCTCCTTGTCCCCCAGGCGCTCCTCCAAATCCGCGGGGGCGGGCCAGTCGCCCTCCAGCGGGGCGGACCGTTTCTGCTTTTTGAGAAGGGAGAAGTAGGTGTTCTTGGCGATTTGGCACAGCCACACCTGCAGCCTGCACTCCCCGTGGAAGGAGCCGATGGCCTTCAGCGCCTTAAAAAAGGACTCTTGGGTCACTTCCTCCGCCATGTGGGGGTCGTGGGTCAGCCGCAGGCAGTAGCCATACACCTGGTCGTAGTACTCCGCGTAGATGCGCTCGAAATCGTCCATCTCCTCACCCCTCTCCGTCTATAGGACTCCCCACCCCTGGTTTCGTTACAGCGGAATTTCTCTTTTTCTTAGCATACCTCATAAAAAACACTTTGAAAAGATGGTTTTTTCATTGACTTCTCTTTTCCCCGCGGTATAATCTAACCAGAGGAGGTGTTTGCTGTGAAGCTGTTTCTCATCTATTCCTGCATCGCCATCCCGGTGTGGGTGGCCCAGTTCGCCCTGTATTTCTTCCTGCGCTCTGTCGGCCGGATGAAGGAGAGCCTGGCAGCCAAGTGCGCCGGGAGCTTTCTGGCCGTGGGCAGCGCCGCCCTGGCCATGGCCGCTTTCCCCCAGGGCCCCGGCACGCCTTGGGCGTTCTGGTTCTTTGTGCTGTGCACCATTGCCGACGCCTTGCTGGAAATCAGCTTTGTGCCCGGCATGCTGGTGTTCGGCGCGGGCCATGTGTGTTTGATTGCCTGGCTGTGGGGATTGGCCACGCCCTCCTGGTGGAGCCTGGCTCTGTGGGTGGCCGTGTACATCCTCACCGCCATCCTGTTCCGCAAGGAGCTGCCCACCCTGGGCAAGCTGACAGCGCCCTTCCTGCTGTACCCGGCGCTGCTGGGGGGCAGTCTGGCGTTGGGCTTGCCGCTGGTGTTCCTGCTGGGCTGGGAGTGGTGGCCTGTGGCCTTGGGCACCCTGCTGTTTTACATCTCCGACATGCTGGTGGCGAAAAACCAGCTGGCCCACTGGGATGACACATGGCAGAAGCCCATCATGGTCCTGTACTGGGCGGCGCTGTACCTCATCAGCATGGGGCTGTGGGTGGTGTAGCCGCCCTTGCGGCAGAAACAATCCCCGCCGCCAGGGCAGGGAGGAAAAGACAAAACAAGGTGGACTTTCTATGGAGATTCATCTGCGCACCGTAGTGGTGGACTGCGAGGACGGCCGCCGGGCAGCGAACTTCTATTCCATGCTGCTGGGCTGGCCCATCACCATGGAGGACAACGGCTGGGTGCTGTTGCGGGACCCCAACGGCGGCACGGGGCTTTCCTTTGAGACAGAGGAGAACTACGTGCGCCCTGTCTGGCCCGAGGAGCCCGGCAAGCCCATGAAGATGCTCCACCTGGACTTTCAGGTGGACGATTTAAAGGCCGCCGAGGCCCACGCCTTGGCCTGCGGCGCGGTGAAGTCCCCCCAGCAGTTTTTAGAGGACCAGGGGGTCATCGTGTTCTTCGACACAGAGGGCCACCCCTTCTGCCTGTTCTTGGATTGAGCCCGCGAAAGCAAAAGGAAAGAGCCTCCCAGCCGGGAGGCCCTTTCCTTTTCGGGGAAATATTTTCAGAGAAGAACTTGTAATCAGTTGGGGAATACCAGGCGCACGGTGGTGCCTTCGCCTTCGGTGCTCTGCAGGCTGACCTTGGCGTTGTGGAAGGCCGCCCCATGCTTGACGATGGAGAGCCCCAGGCCCGTGCCGCCAATCTCCTTGGAGTGGCTCTTGTCCACCCGGTAGAAGCGCTCGAACACCCGGTCCACATCCGCCTGGGGGATGCCGATGCCCGTGTCTGTCACCGTCAGGGCGGTGCCGTCGGAGGAGCTGTCCACGGTGACGGTGACCCGGCCGTTCTGCTTGTTGTACTTCACGGCGTTGTCCACCAGGTTGAAGACCATCTCGTCCACAATGCTTTTCACGCCGTTGATTTCCGCCTTGTCGCCAATCACCGTGATGACCACGCCGTTTTTCTTGGCGGAGGCCTTCAGGCGGCCGGCCACATCCCGGGCCAGGGAGGAGAGGTCGAAGTCCTCTCGCTCCAGCTGGACGTCCGCCTCATCCAGGCGGGAGAGGTTCAAAATGTCATCCACCAAGGTGACCAGCCGCTGGGATTCCTCGTAGATGTTCCCGGCAAAGCGGGGGATGTCCTCGGGCTTGACAATGCCGTTTTTGATAATCTCCGCAAAGCCGGAGATGGAGGTCAGAGGCGTTTTCAGCTCGTGGGAGACGTTGGCGGTGAACTCCCGCCGCAGGTTCTCCCGCTCTTCCCGCTCGGTGATGTCCAGAATCACCACCACGGCGCCCTCCACCTCGCCGTCCCGCAGGACGGGGTTGGCCATCACCTGGCAGCAGCGGCCCCCTTGGCGCACCAGCTGCTCGCTGCGCTTGCCGGCCAAAGCGCCGTCCACCGCGCTGCGGAACCCGGCGCTGCGGTTGAGGGCCAAGGCGCTGACGTGGCTTTCCGCCGGGACGGCTTCCGCCCCCAGCAGCCGCAGGGCGCTGGTGTTGTAAGAGAGGATGTCCGTGTTGTTATCCAGCACCAAAAAGCCCTCGCTCATGTTCTCGGTGATGGAGGTAAACTCCTCCTGCTTCTCCCGCAGGGACTTCATCTGCTGGGCAATCACCTCGTTTTGGCGGCTGATTTTCCCCAGCAGAGGGGAGAGCTCGTCGTAAATCTCGTTGTCCGCCGGGTGGTCCAAGTCCAGCCGGTTGATGGGGGCAACGATTTTCTTGGTCAAGAAGTTGGAGAACAGCACGGTGCACACCGCCACAAGCACCTCCACGCCCAAAATCCAGGGCAGCACCGCCAGCACGGCGGCAAAGACGGAATCGGTGGTGGCCGCCACCCGCAGCACCTGGCCGTTTTGCAGCTTCACCGCGTAGTAGAAGGTCTGCTCGGCAATGGTGTCGGAAATGCGGGTGGCTTCCCCGGCGCCGGCCGTGGAGGCCTCTTGGAACTCCTCCCGGTCGCTGTGGTTTTCCATGGTGGCGGGGTCGGCCTGGTTGTCGTAGAGCACGGTGCCGTCGGTGTCAATCAGGGTGATGCGGTTGGCCGTGTTCTCCACGGTGGCAAGGTAATCCTGGCCGGAGAGCTCCACCGCCCCCCGCACAAACCGCGTCTCCTCCCGCACCTCGCTTTTCATGCGGGCGTCGGAGTTGGCGTAGTAGACGATGGTGACCAGCAACGAGGAGAGCAGGATGGTCACCAGCGCCAGCAGGCACATATTTTTAAAGATTTTCTTTCTCACAGGTGGTCATTCCTTTCTGTCTCAGCCCCGGCGGTCAATTTTGTAGCCCACGCCGCGCACTGTCTCTATCAGGGAGCCGCACTCCCCCAGCTTCTGGCGCAGGGTGCGCACGTGGACGTCCACGGTGCGGGTCTCGCCGTCAAAGTCGTAGCCCCAGATGCGGGCCAGAATTTTGTCCCGGGTGAGCACCATGCCGTCGTTTTCCAGCAGGAAGCACAGCAGCTCGAACTCTTTCAACGTGAGGGAGACTTCGTTCCCATCCACCTTCACCTGGTGGCGGGAGGGGGAAACGTACAGCTTGCCCACGTTGTAGTCCTTGTTGCCCTCCTCGGGGGTGCTGCCCGAGCGCCGCAGCAGCGCCTTGATGCGGGCCATCAGCTCCATCATGCCAAAGGGCTTGGGCACGTAGTCGTCGGCGCCGCTGTCCAGGCCCAGCACCTTGTCGTACTCGCTGTCCTTGGCGGTGAGCATCATCACCGGCAGGCGCTTGGTGGCTGGGTTGGCCCGCAGCTTTTTCAAGATGGACAGGCCGTCCTCCTCGGGCAGCATAATATCCAGCAGCACCAGGCTGGGGGTTTCCCGCTCCATGGCGGCCCAGAACTCCCCGGGCTTGCCAAAGCCCACGGCTTCAAAGCCAGTGGAGTTCATGGTGTACACCACCAGCTCCCGGATGCTGTTGTCGTCTTCCAAAAAGTAAATCATAGATATTCCCGGCTTTATGCCGGGCCCTCCTTTCTCAGAGGCCTCAAGCGCTCTCCTTTTTGCCGGTGAGGGAATACTGCACCCACTCGGCCACATTCACGGCGTGGTCGCCAATGCGTTCAAAGTACTTGGCCACCATCAGCAAATCGATGCAGAACTCGCCGCTTTCCCGGTGCTCGCCAATCAGCTGGATAAGCTCCTTCTTCACCTTGTTGAAGAGCTCGTCCACCACGTTGTCGTACTCCATCACCTGGTGGGCCAGGGGCAGGTCTTGGCGGACGAAGGAGTCGATGGCGTCTGTCACCATCTTGATGGTGGCCTCGGCCATCTCCTTGATGTGCACCTTGCTGAAGGTGATGTCCCCCTGCTGCAGGTAGGGCAGCAGCTCCGCAATGTCCGAGGTCTGGTCGCCAATGCGCTCCAAGTCGGTAATCATCTTCAGCGCCGAGGAAATCTGCCGCAAATCGCCGGCCACAGGCTGCTGCTGCAGCAGCAGGCGCATGCACAGGTTTTCAATCTCCCGCTCTTTCTGGTCGATCTCCAGCTCGATGGGTTTTACTTTTTTGGCCAGCTCCATGTCGTTTTCCAGCAAAGCCTTGGCGGCGGTGGAAATGGCGTCCTCGCACAGGGCGCCGGTGGTAATCAGCGCAACGTTAAGCTGTTCCAGCTGCTCGTCAAATTTGGTTCTCATCTCGTTTTTGTTCCTTTCTGTATCAGCCAAACCGGCCGGTGATGTAGTCTTCGGTGCGCTTATCCTTGGGCATGGAGAACACCTGCTCGGTGGGGCCAAACTCCACCAGCTCGCCCAGCAGGAAGAACGCCGTCTTATCAGAGATACGCGCCGCCTGCTGCATGTTATGCGTCACAATAACGATAGTATAGTCTGATTTCAGCTCCATTGCAAGGTCTTCAATCTTGGAGGTGGAGATGGGGTCCAGGGCGGAGGTGGGCTCGTCCATCAGCAGCACTTCCGGCTCCACAGCCAGGGCCCGGGCGATGCACAGCCGCTGCTGCTGGCCGCCGGAGAGGCCCAGAGCGCTTTTCTTCAGCCGGTCCTTCAGCTCGTCCCAGATGGCCGCGCCCCGCAGGGACTTCTCCACAATCTCGTCCAGCTTCACCTTGGAGCGGATGCCGTGGGTGCGGGGGCCATAGGCGATGTTGTCGTACACGCTCATGGGGAAGGGGTTGGGCTTCTGGAACACCATGCCCACCCGCTTGCGCAGCTGGTTGACGTCGATGTTGCCGTAGATGTCCTCCCCGTCCAGAAGGATTTCGCCGGTGATTTTGCAGCCCTCCACCAGGTCGTTCATGCGGTTGAGGGACTTGAGCAAGGTGGACTTGCCGCAGCCGGAGGGGCCGATGAAGGCGGTCACCTCGTTGGGGGCAATGTTCATGTTCACGGTTTTCAGCGCCTTAAAGTCGCCGTAGTATAGGTCCAGGTTTTTGACCGTTATCTTATCCATAAGAGAAACCATCCATTCCTTTCGTCATCGCGGGGCGGCAGGTGCGTATATTTGTGGAAGGCCACGCCCCATGGTCATTCGTTCTTTTTATGCTTTGGTGAATTTCTTAGCCACAAAGGAGGACAGGGCATTGATGCCCACCACCAGAATCAGCAGGATGACGGCTGTGGCATAGGCGGCCTCGCGGGCCAGGCCCTCGTTTAACAGGTTGTACATGTGTACCGCCAGGGTCCGGCCGGAGTCCATGGGGTTAACGGCCACCTGGGCCACGGTACCGGAGGTGAACATCAGGGCGGCGGTCTCGCCCACGATGCGGCCAATGCCCAGGATGATGCCGGAGAGGATGCCAGGCATGGCGCTGGGCAGGATGATGCGGAACACGGTGCGCAGCTTGCCGGCGCCCAGGCCGAAGCTGCCTTCCCGGAAGGAGTCCGGCACGCTCATCAAAGCCTCCTCTGTGGTACGCATAATCAGGGGCAGTATCATGATGGACATGGTCAAGGCGCCGCCAATCATGGAATAGCTCCAGCCCAGGCTGACACCGAAGAACAGGTAGCCAAACAGGCCGTACACAATGGAGGGGATGCCGGAAAGGGTTTCGGCGGTGATACGCACCACGCCCACCAGCTTGTTGCCCCGCTTGGCGTATTCTACCAGGTAGATGGCGGAGAAGATGCCCACAGGCACCGCCACAACCAGGGACATCACCGTCATAATCACGGTGTTGATCAGGGCGGGCAGCATGGAGGCGTTTTCACTGGTGTATTCCAGAGAAAACAGGGCGGGCTTCAGGTTTGGCACACCCATGATGACGATGTAGGCCACCAAAAACAGCAGCACCGATACGGTAATGACGGCTGCCAGGGTGACGATCACCCGCAAAAACAGGGAGAAGGGAGACTTCTTATATTGCTTGACAGCTTGCTGAAGGGTGGGCTTGTTCACAGCCACAATGTCCTGTGCGGATTTCGCTTGCTTCATATTTTCAGCCATATCGCTCACGCTTTGCTCTCCTTTCTCTTGAGGATGGAAAACAGCAGGTTAATGATGAGAATAAACACGAACAGCACCACGCCGGTGGCGATGAGGGCCTCCCGGTGCAGGCCCTGGGCGTAACCCATTTCCATAACGATGTTGCCGGTGAGGGTGCGAACGCCCTCCAGCAGGCTGTCGGGGATACGGGGCTGGTTGCCGGCAATCATAATCACAGCCATGGTCTCGCCAATGGCCCGGCCCACGCCCAGGATGATGCCCGCCATAATGCCGCTTTTGGCGGCGGGTACGGTGACAAAGAACACGCTGCGCTCGTGGCTGGCGCCCAAGGCCAGGGCGCCCTCGTAATAGCTGTCAGGCACAGCGCGGATGGAGCTTTCCGAAACGCTGATAATGGTGGGAAGGATCATAATGCCCAAAAGGATGGAGGCGGTCAGCATATTCTGGCCGCTGGGAGCGCCGAACAGGTCCTGTACCAAAGGCACAATCACCATCAGGCCGAAGAAGCCGTACACGATGGAGGGAATGCCCGCCAGCAGGTCCACCGCTGGCTTCAAAATCTTGTACAGGGGAGCGGGACAGAACTTCGCCATATAGATGGCGGCCAGCAGTCCCAGAGGCACGCCCACAATAATGGCTCCGGCGGTGACGTAAATGCTGCCGATAATCATGGGGAAAATGCCGTAGTGGTCGGCGTTGGGCCGCCAGTCGGTACCCAGCAAAAACTCAAAGGGGCCGATTTTGGCAATGGCCGGCAGGCCGTTTGCAAACAGGTAGATGCAAATCAGCGCCACGGCCAGGATGGAGATGCAGGCGGCGATCAAAAAGACCACCTGCATCACTTTTTCGCGGAGCTGTCCGCCCCGGTGTTCTTTTGCTTTTCCATTCATAAGTTATTCACTGCCCTCCTACAGAAAAAGGGCTGTAAAGGTTACAGCCCTTTCGTGTGTTCTGCGACTGACGGAAATTTAGCCCAGCTCAGACCAGTCGGTGATGTTGCCCAGGTAGATGTCCCGCACCTGCTCGGTGGTCAGGTCGGTGATGGGGGACTCGTTGTTGACGATGATGGCGATGCCGTCGGTGGCGATAACGGTGTTCACCAGGCCGGCGTCCAGCTCTTCCTGCTTCAGCTCACGAGAGGCCATGCCGATATCGCTCATGCCGTTGATGGCGTCGGTCATGCCGGTGGTGGAGTCAGAGGTCTGAAGTTCGATTTCAACGTTGGGGTTCACAGTGTTGTAGCCCTCGATCAGCTTCTGCATCAGGGGAGAGACAGAGGAGGAACCAGACACGGTGACAGTGCCGGAGGCGCCGTTGCTCTCAAAGGGCTCCACGCCGGACACGGGGATATAATCCTCAGCCACAATGGCCTGGCCCTCTTCGCTCATGATGTAGTTCATGAAGTCCTGGGCAGCCTCGTTGGTCAGCTCGCCCTTGGTGGCCACATTGAAGGGACGGGACACGGTGTACGTGCCGTTTTCAATGTTCTCGGCAGTGGGCTCCACGCCGTCGATGTTCACACCCTTCACGGTATCGTCCAGAGAGCCCAGGGAGATGTAGCCGATGGCGCCGGTGTTGCCGGCCACGGTCTGGATAACAACTTCGGTGGAGTTGGAGATGGTGGCGTCCACGGTGGTCATGTCGTTGTCTTCCTCGTCTACAACGCCGATCAGCTCCACAAAGGCGCCGCGGGTGCCGGAGCCATCCTCACGGGAGACCACGGTGATGGGGCCGGAAGCAGAGGTGCCCTCGGCAGAGGCCTCGGAGGAGGACTCGCTCTCAGAAGCACTGCTCTCGGAAGAGGCGCTGCTGGTGGAGGAGCTGCTCTCAGAGGCGGAGCTGTCAGCGGCAGAGGAGCTGCTGTTGCTGTTGCCGCCGCAGCCGGCCAGCATGGAGGCGCACAGAGTGAGCGCTAAAAGGGTGGAAAGAACTTTTTTCATGGTAATGACCTTCCTTTTGCATTTTTTGGTATGTCCTTTTTCCTTACCTTACGGCATACATGATATACACGCAATGTAAAGTGCGACAGGGGGGTTATGTAAAATCTATGTAAAGAGATTTAACATTTTACAAAACGGCGGAAACCCCCATTTTTATTGACAAGAACTTGGTAAAAGAGTATGATAAATCCGTGCTTTTACAGGGGTAGGCCCAGGCTTTTCCCCGGGAAAGGAAGTGCTTTTTATGAAATTATCTCGTTTGCTGGCCCCTCTGGGCATTACAGAGGGTTATCAAGAAGTTGAAATTACCGATATTGTATACGACTCCCGCAAGGCAAAACAGGGCTGCGCCTTTGTGTGCATGCGGGGCTCCAACTCCGACGGCCACAAGTATGCCGCCGGGGCCGCCCAGGCCGGGGCCGCCGTCATCGTGGCGGAGGAGCCGGTAGAGGCCCCCGGCGCCCAGGTGGTCTTGGTGCCGGACACCCGCAAGGCCCTGGCCCTGCTGAGCGCCGCTTTCTTTGAGAGCCCCGCAGAGGGGGACATCTCCGTCATCGGCGTGACAGGCACCAAGGGCAAGACCACCACCGCCTATATGATTCGCTCCATCCTGGAGGCCGCCGGCCACAAGACCGGCGTCATTGGCACCATTGGGGTGCTCATGGGCGAGGAGCTCATCCAGACCGACAACACCACCCCCATGAGCTACGATATACAAATGTATCTGCGCCGCATGGCCGACGCCGGCTGCCGTTACTGCGTGATGGAGGCCTCCTCCATCGGCTTGAAGGATTTGCGGGTCTACGGCTTCCCCTTTTCCGTGGGGGTGTTCACCAACTTCTCCGAGGACCACATCGGCGGGGTGGAGCACAAGGACATGCAGGAGTATATGGAGAGCAAGGCGAAGCTGTTCTCTCTGTGCAAGGTGGGCGTGGTCAACGCCGACGACCCCAGTTTGGAGGGCATCCTCCAGGGCCACACCTGCCAGGTGAAAACCTACGGCTTTGAAGCCCCCGCGGACCTGCGGGGCGCGGATTGCCGCCATCTGAACAAGCCGGGCTTTTTGGGCATCGCCTTTGAGGTCTCCGGGGAGGAGGACTTCACCGCCGAGGTGGATATCCCCGGCCGGTTCAACGCCTACAACGCGTTGGCGGCCATTGGCGCCTGCCACGAGCTGGGCGTCCCCGTGGAGGCCATGAAGCAGGGCCTCTCCACGGTGAAGGTCAAGGGCCGGGTGGAGCCTGTGCCCGTGCCCGGCAACTACACCTTATTATTGGATTACGCCCACAACGGCGTGGGTATGGAGAACATCCTCACCACCCTGCGGGAATACCATCCCAAGCGGCTTATCTGCATGTTCGGCGCCGGGGGCAACCGGCCCAAGGTGCGCCGGTATGAGATGGGGAAAATCAGCGGCAGGCTGGCGGATATCTCCGTGCTCACCGCCGATAACTCCCGCTTTGAGGATGTGAACGACATCATCGCCGACATCAAGGTGGGCATGGCCAAGACAGAGGGGAAGTATGTGGAAATCCCCGATAGACGGGAGGCCATCCGCTGGTGCTTGGAAAACGCCCAGGAGGGGGACATCATCGTCCTGGCGGGCAAGGGCCACGAGGACTACCAGGAAATCCAAGGGGAGAAGCGCCCCTTCGACGAGCGGGTGGTCATCCGGGAGCTGCTGGAGGAGATGGGAACGCCCCAGCCCCAGGCCGCGCCGTGAACCTCCGGGAGGTAGTCCCCCAGGTGTTGGAGGCCCTCCGGCAGTCCCGCGTCTGCCTGGAGGATGGGCCCACCGTGCTGGTCCTGTCCCACAAGGGGAAGCGAGTCCAGGTGCAGGTGACCCAAGAGGGGGACTGGTTGAAGCTTTCCACCGGGAGAGTGTGGAAACGCGCGGTGAAGCTCCCCGCAAGGGCTTTGGGGGAAAAAGGCAGATAGGACTTGTTCCATTATATATAGTATAAGCAATATGCTAAAGAAGGGAATGTGAAACCATGGAAAAAAACATCACTTTCGAACAGCTGGCGGCCTATGAAAAGGCCTTCGACGCCGACCGGGCCAACCAGGTGGCCATGCGGGCTGTCACCACCAACGGCGTGGTGAAGGCCGCCACCAACCAGGAGGTCTACCGCCGGGACCGCCACCAGTATTCCATCTCTCTGGAGCAGGGGAACATCACCAACCAGAAGCAGAGCGGCCGCTGCTGGATGTTCGCCGCCCTGAACACCATGCGCTTCGCCATTATGAAGAAGCTGGACTTGGACACCTTCGAGCTTTCCCAGAACTACACCCTGTTCTACGACAAGCTGGAAAAGGCCAACTACTTCCTGGAGAGCATTCTGGACACCTTGGAGGAGCCCACCAACGGCCGCGTCATCGCCCACCTGCTGATGGCCCCCCTCAACGACGGCGGCCAGTGGGATATGTTCTGCAACCTGATTGAGAAGTACGGCGTGGTGCCCAAGGACGCCATGCCCGAGACGGTGTGCTCCTCCGCCACCCGGGAGATGGCCGGCTATATGACCCGCAAGCTGCGGGAGTACGCCTGCACCCTGCGCACCGGCCACCAGAACGGCAAGTCCCTGGAGGAGCTGCGCCAGGAGAAGGACGCCATGATGGCCACTATCTACAACATGCTGTGCGTGTGCCTGGGCAAGCCTCCCAAGACCGTCACCTTGGAGGTGCGCAACAAGAAGAAGGAGTTCATCCGCGACACGGGCCTCACCGGCAAGGAGTTCTTCCAGAAGTACGTGGGCTGGGACCTCTCCCAGTATGTCAGCCTGATTAACGCCCCCACCGCCGACAAGCCCTATCACAAGACCTACACCGTGAAGCTGCTGGGCAACGTGGTGGAGGGCCGCCCTGTCAAGTACTTGAACTTGCCGGTGGAGGATTTGAAGGCCGCGGCCATCGCCCAGATGCAGGACGGCCAGCCTGTGTGGTTCGGCTGCGACGTGGGCAAGTGCTCCCTGCGGGAGGGCGGCGTCCTGGATTTGGAGGCCATCCAGGCTGGGGAGCTCTTCGGCACGGACTTTACCATGGACAAAGCCCAGCGGCTGGACTACGGCGAGAGCCTGATGACCCACGCCATGGTGTTCCAGGGGGTGGATTTGGACGAGGACGGCAAGCCCACCCGCTGGCGCGTGGAGAACAGCTGGGGCAAGGACGCCGGCGAAAACGGCTACTATGTTATGAGCGATGCGTGGTTCAGCGAGTACACCTACCAGGTGGTGGTGAACAAGAAGTACCTCACCGCCCAGCAGGTGGAGGAGCTCTCCCAGGAGCCCATCCAGCTGGAGCCCTGGGACCCCATGGGCTCCCTTGCCTGAACGCTTTGGAAACTATCAATCACCGGGGTGACTTATGCGAGTGAAAATTTCTGACATCCTAAAGGCCACAGGGGGCAAGCTCCTCTGCGGGGACGAGGCCGTGGCGGTCACGTCCTTCTTCACAGACAGCCGCCAGGCCAAGGCCGGCGCCATGTTCGTGCCCATCCGGGGCGAGCGCGCCGACGGCCACGACTACATACCCGCCGTGCTGGAAAGCCCTGCCGCCGCCACCTTTACCGACCACGAAATCCCCCTGGGGGAGAAGCCCATTGTCCTGGTGAAGGACTGCCGGGAGGCCTTGCAAAAGGCCGCCGCCTGGTACCGGGAGCAGTTCGCCATCCCGGTGGTGGGCGTCACCGGCAGCGTGGGCAAAACCACCGCCAAGGAGATGGTGGCCCAGGCCCTTACGGCCAAGTTCCGGGTGCTGAAAACCGCCGGGAACCAGAACAGCCAGGTGGGGGTGCCCATCACTGTGTGCGGCCTGAAAAAGGACCACACCGCCGCCGTGGTGGAGATGGGTGTGAGCATGCCCGGGGAGATGGCCCGCATCGCCGCTGTGGTGAAGCCCACCTGCGCGGTGATGACCAACATCGGGGTGTCCCACATCGAGTTTATGAAGACCCGGGAGAACATCTTAAAGGAAAAGGCCCACATTGCCGATTACATCCCCGTGGACGGCGCTTTGTTCGTCAACGGCGATGACGACCTGCTGCCCACTTTAAAAGAGACTTTGGGCGGCAAGGTGGTCACCTTTGGCCTGGGCCCCACCTGCGATTGGCGCGCCTATGGCCTCAACGAGGCGGACAAGGGCACCTTCTTCACCTGCCTTTCTCCCGCCGGAGAAAAGACCGAGGTGTTTGTCCCCGCCGCCGGGGAGCACAACGTGCGCAACGCCTTGGCCGCCATGGCGGTGGCAAGGTACTTGGGTGTCCCCGCCGAGGACGCGGTGCGGGCCATCTCCGCCTACAAGGCGCCGGCCATGCGCCAGCAGGTGGTGGAGGCCGGCGGGCTGCTCATCATCGACGACAGCTACAACGCCAGCCCCGATTCCATGCGCAGCGCCATCGACGTGCTTGCCACCCGCCCGGTGACAGGCAAGCGGGCGGCGGTGCTGGCGGATATGCTGGAGCTGGGGGACTTCTCCCAGCAGGGCCACTATGAGGTGGGCTCCTACGCCCGGGAGCGCGGCGTGGAGCTGCTGGTGGCCGTGGGGCCCCTGGCCAAGGGGATTGCCGCTGGCTACGGCTCCGAGGCCCACTGGTTTGCCACCAACGAGGAGGCCACCGCCTTTTTACAGGAGGCCCTGCACCCCGGCGACGCGGTGCTGGTAAAGGGCTCCCGCGGGATGCGCACCGACGAGATTGTGGCCGCCCTCACCGCGGGGCAGGAAGCGTAAACCCGACAAATAAGAAGCGCCTTCCCGGCTGGGAGGGCGCTTTTTCTGTGCGTATGTATCAACGGTAATAGCTGTGGGGCTGCATGCTGAGATACTGCCGCAGCACCGCGCTGTTTAGCTGGTTGTAGTAGTGGAGATAGTCTTTTTTCTTCTGGCGCTCCCGGCGGTTTTTGGCCTGAAGGACCTTCCATTTGGCGCAGTTTTTATGGCAGCCTTCACAGTAGCTGCCGCAGGTGGCTTGACAAGGAATCATGCAGTGTCTCTCCTTTCCTGAGAACAAAAAACAGCCGCCTTTCACTGTGGGGCAGACGCGGGAAGCGTCAGCTCCAGGAAAGGGGCTGTTTTGTTTTGCGGTTGGATACTGGGCACGCCTGCTGGCGTTGCCGGATGCGGGGCACCATCATGGCGCGCACCCCCTTATCAAAGGTCTGAGAACATTATAGCAGGATGCGCAGGAGAAATCTATCAACTTTTTGTTAAGTTTTTCTGAACACCGGCGGACGCGCCGCGCTCTTTTCAAAGGGCTACTGGAGTAGTATAATAAAAATGCAGCCCTTTGCTGCCATTCTATCTGTGACGAGGTGTACTACGATGAAGGTTTTACTGATTAACGGCAGCCCCCGGGGGGGCGGCAACACGTCCATAGCCCTGGGGGAGATGGAGAAAATCTTCCAGCAGGAGGGCATCCAGGTGGAGACAGTCCAGGTGGGCAACAAGGCCATCCGCGGCTGCGTGGCATGTCTCTCCTGCATGGAGAAGGGCAAGTGCGTGTTTGACGATTTGGTCAACGAGACTGCCCCCAAGTTCGCGGAGGCCGACGGCCTTGTCATCGCCAGCCCGGTGTATTACGCCTCTGCAAACGGCACCCTTATCTCCTTTATCGACAGGCTGTTTTACAGCACCCCCTTTGACAAGACCATGAAGGTGGGCGCCGCTGTGGCCGTGGCCCGCCGGGGCGGCGTCTCCGCCACCTACGACGAGCTGAACAAGTACTTTGCCATTTCCGGCATGCCCATTGCCACCGGCCAGTATTGGAACGCTGTCTATGGCCGGGAAAAGGGCGAGGCCGCCCAAGACAAGGAGGGCATGCAGACCATGCGCACCTTGGCCCGGAACATGGTTTTCCTGATGAAGAGCATCGCCCTGGGCAAGGAGCAGTACGGCGTGCCGCAGCGCGAGCCCTTCCAGCGCACCAATTTCATCCGCTAAAGAAAGCGTTTTTACGCATAACTCCCCCTTTGGGCGTCCACACTACAGCCAAAGGGGGAGTTTTTCTATGAAAACCGTATCCAAAGAGGAATACCAGCGCCGGGTAGAGCAGGCCTCGCCGCCCTCCCCGGTGGGGAAGGACTGCCTGCTGGCCTTTTTGTTTGGGGGCGCCATCTGCACCTTGGGCCAGGCGCTGTGCAACCTCTACCAAAGCCTGGGCCTGGAGCTGCCCCAAGCCCGCACCGGGGTGTCCATCAGCCTGATTTTCCTCTCCGCGCTGCTCACCGCCTTGGGCCTCTACGACAAAATCGCCCAGCACGCCGGGGCGGGCACGCTGGTGCCCATCACGGGCTTTGCCAACTCCATGGTGTCCCCGGCGCTGGAGTTTAAATCCGAGGGCTTTGTCAACGGCCTGGGGGCCAAGCTTTTCTCCATCGCGGGGCCGGTGCTGGTGTACGGCATCACGGCGTCGGTGGTGTATGGGCTGGTGCTGTTTGTGTGGCAGTGGCTGGGAGGTTCCCTATGAGGCGGCTGGGCCAGCGCACCTTGGAGTTTGACCGCCCCACCATCCTCTCCCACGGGGCAGTGGGGGGCAAGCGGGAGGCCGAAGGCCCCCTGGGCGGCGATTTCGACCAGACCTTTGGGGACACCACCCTCCAGGAGGGCAGCTGGGAAAAGGCCGAGGCTCGCCTTCAAAAGGAGGCCGTCACCTTGGCATTGGGAAAGGCCGGCCTCTCCCCCCAAGAGGTGGACTTCATCCTGGCGGGGGATTTGCTCAACCAGTGCATCTCCTCCACCTTTGGGCTGCTGGACTTCGGCATCCCCTTCCTGGGGCAGTACGGGGCCTGCTCCACCATGGCCCAAACGCTGCTGCTGGCCTCCATTCTGGTGGAGAGCGGCGCTGCGGAAAAGGCCCTGGCGGTGACAAGCTCCCACTTCTGCTCGGCAGAGCGCCAGTTCCGCCTGCCTTTGGAGTACGGCGGCCAGCGCGCCCCCACTGCCCAGTGGACCGCCACCGCGGCGGGCTGCGCGTTGGTGGGCCTGGGCGGGAAGGTCCGGGTGGCCCGGGGCCTGGCGGGCGCCATCCAGGATTTGGGCGTGAAGGACCCCGCCAACATGGGGGCGGCCATGGCCCCCGCGGCGGCCGCCAGCCTGTACCAGTTCCTCCAGGATACCGGCACCTCCCCCGGGGACTACGACGGCATCTTCACCGGGGATTTGGGCGCGGTGGGCTCCCAGCTGCTGTACCAGTGCCTGGAGGACAACCATGTGGACGTGCGCTCCGTCCACCAGGACTGCGGCCTGCTCCTCTACGACCGCCAGCGCCAGGACGTCCACGCCGGGGGCTCGGGCTGCGGCTGCTCGGCCTCGGTGCTGTGCGGCCACCTTCTCCGCCGCATGGAGCGCGGGGAGCTGCGGAACATCCTTTTCTGCGCCACCGGGGCTTTGATGTCCCCCACCTCCTCCCAGCAGGGCCAGGCCATCCCCGGGGTGTGCCACGTGGTGCAGCTGCTGGCCCCGTAAAAAAAGACCTCCCCGGCGGGAGGCCTTTTTGTGTTTACCGGCGGCCCAGTGCCCACAGGTATTCCTTTATCACCGTGAGCATGTGGCGGTACTCCTCCCCGGGCAGCTGCCGCAGCCGCTGGAGCAGCTGGTCCAGCTCCAGGTCTGTCACCCGGCCGGTGAGCAGGTAATCGGCGCTGATATCCAGCCCCATGGCCAGCTTGAGCAAGCTCTCTCCCCGCACGTTTTTCCCGCCGGTTTCAATGCTGGCGAAAAACTGCTGGGAAAGCCCGCAGCGCTCGGCAGCCTTCTCTTGGGTAAGGCCCAGCTCTTTTCTCCGCTGGGCTACCCGCTTGCCCATCTCCTTGGCAAAAGAGCAGGTTTCTTTCACAGGTAGACCTCCTTGTTTGCTATCCGATAGTAGATAGTTTACTCTTTTGCGGCGAAGATTATAATTGCCAAAAATAGAAGCGCATTATACAATAGGATATAAAGGGGGGATTGCCGTGGAAAGCGCGGGTTTGGGCAGGAGCCGATGCATCCGCTACGACGGGGGTTGGGAGACAGTCTACTGGCTGGATGGGGAGGGGGCGCTGGTGCTGCCCCAGCAGGTGTTGGCTTCTTACCGGCTCCCTGCGGGCGGCACTGTCCAGGTGGGACGGGTGTGCGCCCAGTCGGTGGAGCTGTGGCCCGGCCAGGCGGGGGAGGCCACCGTTTCCCCCGGGGGATTGCTCCGTGTCCCTTTGGCGGTGTGGGGCCGCACGGCAATGCAGCCGGGCCGCTCCTGGCTGGGGCTGCTGCCCTTCCGCCAGACGCTGTTTCTGGTAGACAGGGGCCTCCTATAAAAAAGGGCCCCCGAAGGGGCCCTCTGTGGTTTTGTCAAGCTTGGGGCGCGTTCAAAAAGTTCTCCAGGGGGGAGAGGTCCACGCCCTCTTTGTGTGCCTCCAGGAACTGGAGCAGCTTCTTCCCGATGACGGCCACGCCCCCGGCGCAGTCGCTTTCCAGGTTGATGGGCAGAATGGGGTCGTGGACAGACAGCCGCAGCAGGAACCAGCCCTCGCCCTCCCCCTTGGGGAAGGACACCCGGATGCCCTCCCGGTTGTCCGGGGCGATGGCCCAGTTTTGCTCTTGGGCGTAGGCCTCCAGGGCGGCGATGAGGGCTTCCCCGCAGGCCCGGAAATTCTCCTCGGTGATGGGCAGGCGGACCTCGGCGGCCTCCACCGGCTCCCGCAGGGGGGCCAGCAGGCTGGTCAGGTCCTTGCCCTCCTTGCGCAGGGAGGCCATCTTGATGAGGATTTTCGTCGCCAGATAGGCGCCGTCATCCAGGAAGTGGTTCTCCCGCATGGCGGCGTGGCCGCTGGTCTCAATGGCCAGGGGGCAGTTGACGCCCTCCTGGTTGAGGCGCAGCGCCTCGTTGATGACGTTCTTGTACCCCCGCTTAAAGCGGTGGTGCTGGCCGCCCAAGGTGGTTTCAATGTACTCTTTCAGCCCGTCGGAGGTGATGGAGTCCGTCACCACGGTGCCGCCGGGGTTGCCCTCCAAGGCGATGGCGGAGGCCAGGGCCACCAGGCGGTTGCGGTTGATTTCCTCCCCCTGGCTGTCCACGGCGGCGCCCCGGTCCACGTCGGTGTCGAAGATGACGCCCAGGTCCGCGCCAGAGGCCTTTACCGCCTGGCAGATGGAGGCCATGGCCGTCTCGTTCTCCGGGTTGGGGATGTGGTTGGGGAACATGCCGTCGGGCTCTAAAAACTGGCTGCCGGAGATGTCCGCCCCCAGGGGCTCCAGCACGTCCCAGGCGTAGAAGCCGCCGGCGCCGTTGCCGGCGTCCACCACAATGTGCAGCCCCGCCAGAGGATGGTCGTAGTCCGGGGCCTGCACCCCCTCTTGGATGGTGCGCCGCAGCCGGGCGGCGTACTCCTTCATGTAGCCGCAGGGCTCCACGGTGCCGGCAGCCTCCCGCTCCGGGCGGGCGCCCTCTTGGGCCAGGGCCAGGATTTCCGTGATGTCCGGGGCGTCCAGCCCGCCCTGGGGGGTGAAGAATTTTAGGCCGTTGCGGTGATAGGGGTGGTGGCTGGCAGTAATCTGCACCGAGCAGTCGCAGGGCAAATCCAGTGTTGCCCAGAACATGGAGGGCGTGGAGGCCAGCCCGCAGTCCAAAGCCTGTACGCCGTACCGCACAAATACCCGCTGCAAGGCGGCGCTGATGCGGTCCGCGGAAACGCGGGAGTCGTGGCCAATGGCGATTTTCAAGGCAGAGGCATCCTTGCCCAGATGGCGCTGGGCCCACACCAAAAAGGCCGCCGCGATGGTTTCCACCACTTCGTCGGTGAGCGTTACCGGCTCGCCGGCGCCCTCCACCGCCACGCCGCGGATGTCCGTGCCGCTTTTCAGTTTGCTGTAATCCATAAAAGGTTCCTCCTTTGTTATGTGCAAGCAGTCCCGTAGCCCAGCCCGCGCAGCCAGCTTTTTACCGCCTCCAGGTCGGGGGAGCAGAGCATGGGCACCGCCTGGGCCAGGGCCTGTGGCTCCCAATCCCACCACTGGGCCTCCAGCAAAAGCTGGGTCAGCTGGCTGTCAAACCTGTTTTTCAAAAACCGGGCGGGGTTGCCCCTCACCACCGTGTAGGGGGCCACGTCCTTTGTCACCACGGAGTAGGCGGCCACAATGGCCCCGTCCCCGATGCGCACCCCAGGCATGACCACGCTCTCCCGGCCCAGCCACACGTCGTTGCCCACCACCGTGTCGCCCTTGCGGGGCAGCTGGTCCAGGTGGGGCGGGGCGTTCTCCTCCCAGGCGCCGCCAAACACGGCGAAGGGATAGGTGGTCACGCTGCACAGCCGGTGGTTGGCCGCCCCCATAATGAAGGTGGCGCCGCTGGCCAGGCAGCAGAATTTGCCAATGGTGAGCCTGTCCCCAAACTCCGGGTAGTTGAACAGGATGTTGTTTTTCTCAAAGCCCGTGGGGTCCTGGGGGTCGTCGTAATAGGTGTAGTCCCCAATGGTCACGTTGGGGGCCTGTACCACGTTTTTCAAAAAGCAGGATGTCTTATACGCGTTGGGAAAGACCACGTTGGGGTCTGGAATGTTGTGTGCCATGTAAAATACCTCGTTTCTGTTGTTTCACCTCCCAAACCGGATTGTTTCTGCCGTAGCCACGGCCTTCTTCTTGCGCAACTCTCTCATGGAGCGGTTCACCTGTTTCTCAAAAAATTTGGGAAAGCGGTTGCTTTCTTGTCCCTATCTTACCAAAAATACAGGGAAAATTCAATGAGAATTCACAGAAATCTAAGGTAGGCCCTGTAAAATATAGAGTGCGAGGACGGAGAAAGTTCCATGCACAACCCCCGGCGCGCACGTGCGCTGGCGGTTTGCACAGGCGTGAGCGTAGCTCACCGCTCCAGGGCGCGAATTGTCCCGCGCGGCCACGCGCCGCGAATTGCCAGGGGTGCAACCCCC
>OLOQ01001045.1_pt1 | contig 27879 bp, 20 predicted proteins | sample 1673101 | NCBI WGS metagenome assembly OLOQ01 (sample SAMEA3136754, study PRJEB25190) | human gut metagenome | biome: human gut; feature: human-associated habitat; material: faeces | place: Austria | collected 2013 | reverse complement strand
CTTTAAACCCAATAAATCCGGATAACGCTTGAATCCTCCGTATTACCGCGGCTGCTGGCACGGAGTTAGCCGATCCTTATTCGTACGATACTTTCAGTCACCTACACGTAGGTGAGTTTACCCTCGTACAAAAGCAGTTTACAACTCATAGAGCCGTCTTCCTGCACGCGGCATGGCTGGTTCAGACTTGCGTCCATTGACCAATATTCCTCACTGCTGCCTCCCGTAGGAGTCTGGTCCGTGTCTCAGTACCAGTGTGGGGGGTTAACCTCTCAGTCCCCCTATGTATCGTTGCCTTGGTGAGCCGTTACCTCACCAACTAGCTAATACAACGCATGTCCATCTATAACCACCGGAGTTTTCAACCCGGAGAGATGCCTCTCCGAATATTATGGGGAATTAGTACCAATTTCTCAGTGTTATGCCCCTGTTATAGGTAGGTTACATACGCGTTACGCACCCGTGCGCCGGTCGCCGGCAATTGAAGCAAGCTTCAATCCCGATGCCCCTCGACTTGCATGTGTTAGGCCTGCCGCTAGCGTTCATCCTGAGCCAGGATCAAACTCTCCATTGTATAAAATTATAAATGTTTTGTTAGAGTCCTGACTATTCGTTTATCCTTTATAAAAGGAAATTGACAGATAAATACTACATTTCTTTTCTCTCAAAATATAACCAGTAATTCAAAGAACCAGTTTGAAAAAATCGCATTTTACAATGCGAAAGGACTGCAAAGATAGAGTAACTTTTTGAATCCTGCAAATCTTTTTTCAAAAATCTTTTTAAGAACTTCGCGTCTCGGGAAATCGGGCTTACACAGAGCTTTGAGCTCCTTTATTGTAAACTTTCAGCCTTCGTAAGAACAACCGTTTTTCTCAAACGCGGATGCAAAGGTAGCGACTTTTTTCGAACCTGCAAATATTTTCGCATATTTTTTGCATGAAAGTTAAAATTTCTTCAAATCTGAGGTATACACCTATATTTTATTAAAGAAGAATTAGTCGGCCAGCCCTTATGAAGCCCGGGCCGCACATCGCCGCAACCGGGAAGCCGACCTGCGGGGCCGGGGACTGCCACGGAATGGGCCGCAGCGAGTAAATTCGGGTCGAGTCCTGCAAAACTGAGATTTTTTACTATTTTTGCGTCAGATTATCCGACCGATATGAATTTCAGAAAAATATCACTGCTCGTGCTGATCCTGCTCATCGCGGATCAGGCACTCAAGATCTGGGTCAAGACCCACATGCACCTCGACGAATCAATCGTCGTCTTCCCGGACTGGTTCCAATTGCGCTTCATCGAGAATAACGGCGCGGCCTTCGGGATGCACATCGCCACCAAAGGCGGGTTCGACTGGGGGAAACTCCTGCTCGGGATTTTCCGGATCGTGATGGTCGGGGTCATCGGCTGGCTGATGCACCACCTCCTCAACAAACGCAAAGACACCCCCAAGGGGGTCATCGTCGGCCTGGCGCTGGTTATGGCCGGTGCCCTGGGCAATATCATCGACAGCGCTTTCTACGGGCTGCTCTTCTCGGAGTCGACGCCCTATACGGTCGCACATTTCGGCGGGCACTACGCCGGGTTCATGATGGGCAAGGTCGTCGACATGTTCTATTTCCCGCTCTTCCAGTGGAACGGTGTACCGCGGTTCCTGAACTTCCTGGTGGACAGCAACAACTACTTTTTCGGGGCCATCTTCAACCTGGCCGATGCCTATATCTCCGTCGCCGTCATCTATCTGCTTCTGTTTCAGTACAAATTCCTGAGCAAGTAGATTTTTTTCGTAAAAATAGTTGGTGAATGAGAAAAAAGTATTACTTTTGCACACCACAATTTCCAAAAGCCCAGGTGGCGGAATAGGTAGACGCGCACGTTTCAGGTGCGTGTGCCGCAAGGCGTGCAGGTTCGATTCCTGTCCTGGGCACTAAGTTGTGGAAAAAGGAGCTGATAATCAGCTCCTTTTTTTTTGTGTAGGATAAAATGTAGGATAAATTGAATTACTCGTCCTCTTCAAAATCCTTAAAAAAGGAGCTTCCGGCAAGTATAGCAGCATTCTCATCCACTCCCAACCGCAGATATCGCATCGTTGTTGTAACCTTTTTATGCCCTAACGCCATCGAGATTGAAGAAAGCGGAACTTTAGAACGCTGAAGATGCGTGGCGAAAGATCGCCGGGCAGTATGGGTAGAGATCAAAGCATACTTCTCAACCCTGATCTCTTTCACCTCTCCCCCTCTATGTTCGCATATTGTCACTTTTTCGTCGATTTCGGCCATTTTCGCCAGTCGCTTGATATAAACGGTCAGAAATTGTCTTTGATAGGTCAAAATCGCTCTCGAGGATTTTTTTTATCACGGGATGAAGTGGAATCGCAATCGGGGTATCTGTCTTACGGGTACGCATCGTAATCATCCCATCGACAATATTAGACTCGCTGAAACGACTAAAGTCAGACACTCTCATGCCCGAAAAAGCCCCGATAAGAAACCGATTCCTCACCAGTTCACATGTGGCCATGCGCTGCCTGACCGCTTTTTCTCCGCATAGCTCCGGCCACTCTTTGAGTACTGCGCTTTTTGAGATTTTTAGTTGATACAACTTCATAAGTTCATCAACCGAAAGGAAAATAGGATCACTGTCTTTCGCTACCGTGATAAAATTTTTATGAGCCGTGCCATTCAAATTATGCAGGTGATCCACATCCCGGGCCTCCCTATAAACCTGTTTGATGACTTTGATGATACTTCCGAAATAATTATCCGAATACCCCTGTCCATATATCCAAGTCCTAAGGTGATTATAAAAATTGATGTTAATATCTTCAAATAGCAAACGACGCCGAATTATCTTTTCATACTGCTTCAGCTTATTCAGGACTGTTCGGTAATGCCGGATCGTTATTATCGACCTTGCATTGGCATAACGTGCAATATAACTCTCAAAATAATCAGAGTAATAGTCAGGGGGGAGGCTCCAGGGTATTTATCGACGGAATAGGTCGCTCTAAGGCTTTGCAATATTCTTCATCTACCAACTCGAAGAAGTCCCGCAAAGACGGAACCATATTGCTTTTCTTAAAACAAACCTCAGCTCGTTGGGCTGCCTGACTCCATTGCTCCAATGTATCATTCGTACAATTCGCTAACCTGTTTTCACGGCACACCCGAACCCTCTGCCGCTGGGGATTCCAGAACTTTACCAGAGTAGACTCTTTTGTTGTGCGTCGATACTGTTTGCCCTTAAATGTTACGGATAAAATAATCGCTGATCTCTCCCGCTGGGGAGTGGCTAAATAGAATTTTATCATTTTGTTCGATATACTATTATGGAGTCCGTGTTTGAAAATTGGATCCCATTACAATATATCAAACACAGAACTACTCTTTAATATGCTTTTTATCAGGATATTCCTCGCCAACGCGGGGGGGGGTATTTTTTTCTGATGTAGTTCCATAAAATGATCGTTAATGAAATTTTGTTGTTGAAGTAATGTTTCAGCCTGAGTTCTAATTATTGTCATAAGCTCAGCTATCATTGAGTCTTTTGCAGTATTCTCCCCACGAATAGACGAAGAATCCAATTCCTGCTCAACAATAACAGCATCGCCAATCCCAGTTAACAGCCAGTGAAGATTAACATCCGGAACAATACACAATATATTTGCTATCGCATTTGAATTCAAAGGTGTATTCTTTGCTTGCCCAGTAAAACTCCCATAAGACATTCCTATCTTCTCACAAAAATTCTTCTTACCAAACCATTTTATTTCAGCGATATACAATATCCTGCCCTTAATCGCAGGAAATTTATTTTGCATATTGTTGCTTATTAGAAAATATATTTGCATTGTGGTACGTGCGTACCGAACTTGCGTACCACAATAAATTGGATAAAGTTAAGAAATAACATTTGTAAACCAAAGACGTGGCTCGAAAAATCACTTTCACTGAAGTGCCATCTTCTAAAGGGTGGGAACCATTTTTTAAAGGAATGGCGGTAAAAGATCCTGCCATTTTCAAAAATGTAGGGAATGTAGTCACAAATGGCCGACAGGCAATAAAGCGGTATAACAAGAAAATAAAAACAGGAAAACTCGAGCCACGAAAGTTTGAAACCAAAACATATTCAGACGAAAATATATTTACTATCACGAGAATATCGTAAACAGTAATCAGTTCATGGAAGACTCTACACATATCGATTCCACCAAGATCAGTCTCTACATTCAACAACTCGAATTCACTGTGAGTAATCTGGAGGCCACGATTACACGGATGAAAAAGGAATGTTTCGACCCTAAAAAATTCTATGGAACCGCGATAACCGTTGACGCCTGCGCACGGATGCACAACGTGTGTGTCGAGACTGTCCGTGAGTATGTTCATGCAGGATTCATTCCGACTCATCCGGATAGCACCTCTCGAAAAATCCTCATACTTACAACAGATGCCTTATTGCTCGACTTCAAACAGCTCAAGCAAAAATATAAAGAATTGAAATTATCAATATAAAGCACAAGAGACTTGAGGGGAGTGGTGATAAGACTGCATCACTGATCCCATGGTAGCAGTTGGCACACCATATCCCCTCTCTCTTGTTTATCCACGATCATGGCAGTACAAACGATATATAGCAACAAAGACTCTCGAGTATACAAAAGCGAGAGCTTGATCGTTCCCCCAACCCTCCCGACTGGCGAAGCACCACTCGAATTAAACCAGCCAAACATGATCTTGGATGCCAAATACAATTACCGGCTGATACAACTATCGGCAATCGTAAAAATCACCAACATTTTACAGCCGATCATCAATCAAAATATAGACGAATACGTCACGCTGTGCCGACGCTTCGGAAACAAAGAGGAACATCCAAAAATTGATTACCTTTTGGGGGAAGAGCGGAACCTCTGATTGCACGCCGAAAACGTTTACTGGAAGATCAACGAGCGGACACTCGAGGTTAGGATACCTTTAGATGCTTTTACGAATATCCGAAGCCATTATAGCCGGATCAGAGCAGCCATCAGCGATCTGATCAGGATACCGGTTAAATTTCCCACATGGTCGGAATTAGCCAAAGAAACACTGACTGACGGATGCCGGCCTTTATGTCAAGGAGTATTTATAACAATGACAAGTCTCAGAAAAACAGAAGCTATATCCACATTTTCTTCGATGAAGACATAGCCAGATTACTGGTCAATCCCTGTTACGGATACTCACGCCTATTACAAGCTACCGTCGACAACTGCCGTTCTATTTATACCGCGAGGATCTACATGCAGATCTGCCGACACGCAGATGGGAAGAAATGGGCTATTCCCTACCCTGATCTCCGATTGCTTCTGAATGTCGACTCACCCAAGAAGAAAGGGAGTACAGAATCCAAGCAGCGTATCCGCGCCAACTCAGTCCCGAGGTACCATGAGTTCCGTCGGCGCGTCCTCGACGTCGCACGCGATGAGCTGCTCCTTATGGTGCAAAATAATACGACAAACTATTATTTCACCTATGCCGAAGAGTTCCCAAGCAATCGCCATTCCACGCCAAGCCATATTATTTTTAACATATACGAGACACATCCGTCGAAAAAAGATCTCGACGCTTACGAGAACCATCTTTCCCAAATTATGTATATTGGTACGGGTATAAGACCGTGAACACACGGGAAGCATTTACTCCGGCGCTCGACTACCCTGCACCCATCGAGTCCGCACAGCTCCTCAAGATTCAGCTATACCCCACCTTTCGGGCATATGAAATAATCGGTGCCGATGATCCCGGCTGCGGACAGTGGGCGCCCATCGAGCGGACGATTAACAGCCCGAGTATTTCCGGACATGAGTTCGCCCCCATAAACACAACACATGCCGATGCACAAGGTATTTCATGCACCTTGACGAGCGTGAGCAATATGACTAGGCTCGATACCAAAAATCCCCTGCTCGCTCCTTACACCGAAGGTGACACAATGCTCCTGTTGCCGTTTACCGAAAGCGCGGCAATAGCTGCGAAAATGATGGATAGGACATTTATTAAGTATAAGTTCTACGCTAAAACTCAGCCTAACAAAGTGAAGATCAGTTCATTTTATAATAAACCAAATTTACAAATCGAATCAACATTCTCAAAATCAATAATAACCTTAACTAAACGACACCCCGACCGATCAGCCGAAGATTTGTAGGTAACCGAAAGTGCAAAAAAGAGTAAATATGTTGTTTGCAAGTATTTAATTCTATTTTTCTGCATGTGTCCGGAGCAATAAAAAAGCGAAATCGGGCAGATTTAACGGTAAGTTGTGTTACTTATCCGTTACCTACCCGAAATACTTTGCATTGCATTAAGGCGTTTGTTTTCAGACCCTTGCATCGAATTTCCGCATAATAAATAACTTGACATTACGTTTAACGAATTCAAAAAGTTAAGTTATTATGCAACGCAGCACTTTCAAAGTCCTTTTCTGCCTCAAAAGGCAGTCCGAAAATCCGATCAGGTTCCCGTCATGGGTCGTATCACCATCAACGGCACGATGTCGCAGTTCAGCTACAAACTCACCGTTCGTTCCACCCTCTGGGATGCCAAGGCTAAAAAAGCTTCCGGTAGGAGTCTCGAAGCCCAGCGTCTCAATGAAAAGTTGGAAAACATCAAAACCAATATCGGTAAGTTGTATCAACGTCTCTGCGACCGTGATTTGTATGTTACGGCCGAAAAGGTTCGCAACGCCTTTCTGGGTATGGGCGATGACTGCCGTCTTTTGTTGCAAACCCTCAACGAATACCTTGCAGGCTTCCTCAAATGTGTGGGCAAAGACCGCGCCTATTCCACCTATGAGGATTACTGCCTGCGGCGCAGGCGTCTTGCAGCTTTGCACGAATACGAATACCATGTCAAGAACATTCCGTTCAAAGAGTTGAAGCGGGACTTTATCGAAAAGTTCGTGGTCTACCTCTCCTCAATACAAGGGATACGCTCCGGGACGATCCTCCCACAGCATGTCGGGTTGACTCGCGCCCGCAATTTTCAGTGTATCCATATAAATTATTTGTCGTTTGGTTTGTCGTCATAGGTAAAGGGAACCAGCCGGGTGATCACAAAAGCCGGAATGGTGGCGAGCATCACCGCGAGGAAGAAGATCCGGTAGCTCATCAGATCGCTCAAAAAGCCTGAAGCCATGCCCGTGAGCATCACCGAGAGGTTCATGATACCCGAAGCGAAAGCGTAGTGCGCCATCTGGTGACGCCCCGGAGCGACCTGCTGCATCATAAACAGCGTGAGGCCCACGAATCCGAATCCGTAGCCGAAGTACTCCACGACGATGCCACCGCCCACGAGCCACAGGCTCGAAGGCTGGAACCATGCAAGCAAGGCGTAGACCCCGAACGGCAGGTTGAAGATACAGCACAGCGTGAAAAGAGTCCGCCGCAGACCACGTCGGGCGATGTAGTAGCCCGCCAAAAGCGAGCCCAGCAGAAACGCCCCCGCGCCGAAAGTCCCGTAGTAAAGGCCGATCTGCTGGTTCGTAAGACCCAAGCCCCCGGATGCGGTATCCGCCTTGAGGAACAGAGGAACGATCTTCATCACGAAGCCCTCGCCCAATCTGTACAGGATGATGAAGGCGATATAATACCAGATGTGTCTCTTCGTGAAAAAAGCGCCGATGACCTCACGCAGGCCGATAAGGTCATCCTGCAGCGAGCGGCCTTCTGAAGCCGAGCCGCCTGAAGGAAGCGCACGGAGATGGTAAAGGCCCAAAGCGACGAGCGCGGCGCACAGGAGCAACAGAACGACCGTCCACGAACGAACAGAGGCGTCGTAAGAAGACGCGCCGACGGCCGAGAAGCCGTCGCAGAGCCACCCCGCAAGCCACACCAGACCGCCTGGGGCAACCAGTTTCGCAAAATTGTAGAACGCACCCTGCCAGCCGATGTATTTAGCCTGGGACGCCGGCGGAAGCTCCGACATTTAGACCCCGTCGGCCGTGATGTCGTGCGTAGCACCGCTGAAGGCAACAACGGCAAAGACAACAACACTGACCGCGAAGAACAGCGGAAGCTGAAGCGAAAGGGCCGCTGCGCCGAACAGAACACCGCTCAGCATCTGGCTCCCGACGCCCCAGAACTTCTTCGTCCGGTACAACTCCAGGAACAGCTCCACAGGAACTTGATCGTCCAAGGCCACATGATCAGAGACGTCCAGAACGCTATCTGAGCATCCGAGATCCCCAGCTCCTTGTACAGAACTGCCGAGACCATGTGCAGAACGACAAACGGCGAACCCATCGCAAAGTACAATGACGAACCCCATTTCAAAGGAGAATGTTTAAGATGGCTAAGAGATTGCATAATACACAAATAGAAGAATGCTTAAAGCATTATAAACATATGGATTTGCTCCGACATAAACAACTTTTTTATATGTTTATACTAAATATTATTTATTCTGATATAATGCGATAATCGCGAAATACAGCCTTGCCTTTTAACAAAGAGACTTGTTCGAAATTTTTTTGTATCTCGTGCTAGGTTATTTGAAATGCGGTATTTGAACGCAATAGGCTGAAAATAGACTGTTGTCTTCTCTACTGTATAAAGAATGTAACGACTCGATAAATCGGGTCGTTACGCTCTTTCAATCCCATAGCAGAATGGGATTCAGCTGCCACACACGAACCGTCGTTCCCGACGGACAGGCAACGCTTATTTTATCCGCTCGAAATTAGGGCAGACTCATCTCCACCCAGTTCATACCCTCGTCGCCAATCTGCTGGCCGTTTGAAGAGCGGACATTGATTTCGCCCACCATGTCGTTGCCCGACGGCGACGAGTCTTTGACGATTGCACCGGCACCGTCGTTGAGCTTCCAGTAACCTACCAAACCCTCCGAATCCACCGGAACGGAGTAGAAGTGGTTCTCGGCATTGATCTCCTCCTTGGTCAAGGTGCGGTTCCATACGCGCACCTCGGCCATGTAACCGGGGAAGAAACGGTCGGCATTATAAGCGTAACCGATCCAGAAGGCACGGTTCCAGTCGCTCTCACTGCCTCCGTATGCCACACCCAGATTGAAACCGGAGTAATTGGAGATACCGGCCTGATACAAAAGTTCTCCGTCAACATAGAAATAAGCGAAGGTATCGTCCCACGTTACTGCGACATGGTACCAGCGATCCAGTTCGGAAAGTTCCAGCTTGGCATCCGTACGGTTTCCGCCGCTCATGGCCAGCTGAATCTGGTTCCAGGGCACACCGACGTCGCCCAGACGGAGGAGGAATTTCCCCTCGATACCCATAATAGTAGACAACGAACCGGCTACGCGCGTATCCTGAATATTGACCAGCGCCTCCATGGCTCCGTTCTTCAGACCGTTGAGCGCATTGGCATTCTTCAGATACGGGAAGTAGCAGCGCGCGCGACGCATGTCGGCCACGCACTCAATCAGTCCCTTGGACTTCTGCGAAATCTTGATGTTGACCGTCAGCGGCTCTGCATTGTCGGGAGCGTTCTTCTCGGTGAGCACGACCTCGCAGCTGCGGGCAGATCCGTCAACCAGAGCCTCCACTGTGAAGTGCAGGCCGCTATCGTCGGCATTATTATAGGTAAACCAGCCGTCGGCACCCTCACCCACCGTCACGTCGAACTCGACATTGGCCGTTACCGGAATATCGAGCGTCTGAGCCTCCACATCCAGGAAATAGGCCAGCTTCTCGGGCTCAATCTTCGACTGGGGAAGCTGGGTTACCTTCAGCACGGCTGCGCCGTTCTTCACGCCCTTGATCGTCACGGTAGCCTCGCGCGGAGTCTCGCCGTCGTTCTTAGCCATGGAGAAATAGGCCGTAACGTCGGTATCGGCGCCGCCCTCAGTGGGACGGGCGATCGTATAGGTCAGCCAGCCTTCGGCCTCCGATACGATTTCGGCCGTCAGATCGCGGTAGTTAACATTCGTCGACAGTTCTACGGCCAGACGTTCCTCAGCCGTATAGGCCAGACGCATCTCCGCCTTCGAGGTGATCTCGATGGTCTCGGGCACCTCGCCCTTCTCGACGATCTGGAATTCGACCTGTTTGCTGCCCATCTTGAAGACGTAGTCGGCGCTCCGCTCCTGCTCAGTTTCGTTGGGATCCACCTCGAAGACCACTTCAGCGCCGTCTTCGCCCGAGGTTGAGGAAGGATGGACAAAATCGGCCGTGCCTTCGAGCGTCCACGCGCCCGAACTGGTAACCAGCACCGTCACCTTGCCGCCTTCGCGGGGTATGATGTTCGATTCCTCGGCATAGAAGAGTTCGAGCTGCTCCTCGGTCTCGGAGGCCTTTTTCTTAAGCGTAATCTTGAAAGGAGCGGTCTTCTTGCCGCACGCGAACGTATAAGTGAAGACCTGGTCTTCCTCCTTGTCGTTGGCCTTCACCGTGAAGGCCACGATGTCGCCGTCCTTGCCCTTAGCGGCCGAAGGGGTCACATAAGCGTTCTCGGCGCCTTCGAGCGTCCACTCGCCCGAGCTGGTAACCATGGTCGAAACATCGCCGCCCTTGCTCCCCACGACGCCTTCCGTCGGCGAAATGGAAATCTTGTCTTCGGTAGTCGAAGGATCCACCTTGTCGTCGCTGTCATCGCAAGCTCCGCAGAGTGCGAGCGCAGCAGCTGTAAAAAGAAATATTTTCGAAATTTTCATATCTTGTCATTCAGGTTTTAAGGATTTGTTCATTGCCGGCGAACCGGACAACGGCTTCGTCCGGTTCCGGCCGAACGGTCGGCGGCATCCCGGCCAAAGCCGGGACGCACGACCTCGTCATTCGTTTTCAGGTTAGTTGATCGGGTGCGGTGCGGGATCGTACTGCCCCTCGCCGATCTTGTTGTAGACGTTTTTGGGATCGAGTACGTTCTGCTCGTAGCAGCCCTGTGCCACGTTGCGGAACTGCTTGAGCGAGTGCGAACGGTTGTTGCTGACTGTTCCGGTTCCGGAAGGATCGAATGCGAACCACATGATCCAGCCGTAACCCTGATTCATCAGTGCCTTGGCACTCTCAGACGAAATGGAGTTGCCATAGTTGAGCTGGATGGAATTACCGGCACATCCGCTCAGTCCCATACCGTTTACCGGTCTTGCTGCACCGCCGTAGTCGGCGCAGACGTTGTCAATGAATTCAGACGGCTTATGCTCCACACCGTCGATGAATACCGAAGGCAGCGAGGAGTGGATATAGCCCAAGTAATAGAGGTGTACCCAGGTCTCCCAGGGGCACAATTCCTTCATCGCCTTTTTGGTCTCGTAGCAGAGACGGGCGGCCTGCTGGGAGCTGGGGCCTGCGAACCATTTTCCGGATCCGGAGTAGCTCGAATACTCGTCATCGAAACCTATACCATCGAGCTTATAGTCGAGACAGATTTGAGCCAGCTCCTTGCCGAACTGCTCACAGCCCCAGTCGCTCAAACCAGCGATGCCGGCCTGGTCATGGTTGCCCAGGATGTCGAGCAACACCTTGATACCTTTCTTACGCAGCGGCTGGAGCAGCTCCTCCGAGTTGTCGAGTAGCGCCTGCACGTTGGGGTTGGCGTTCATGTAAACCTTCTGTTTCGAAGCATCCCAGTTGATGTTGCCAGCGAAGAGCACGACGGCATCGAAGAACGGCTGACCGTCCTCCAGAATGTACTCGATGGCGTTGAGCGGGTTGCAGTCGTTCACCTCGAAGTAACAGATGTTGCGGATCTTCTTCGAACCAATGCGCGAAACTAGGAAGTCGACGTATTCAGCCTCATCTTTGACGACGATACCCTCCGTCTGGGCTACGGCCTGAAGGGGAACCATGTAGGTGGTAACATACTCCAGATCGGAAGCACTCGGCGAGAGCGTTACCTCGATCTGCGCAGAGGTTTCGCCGGCAGGGATGGTTATCACGCCGTCGTTCGCAATGGTGCAGAGTTTCTCGGGGAATACGACGTACTCAGTAGCGTGGTCGAAGTTGTACTCATCGACATGGCGTTCGTCGAAGACGAGCTTCACCTTGGTCTCAGCCGTAGCGGTCTTCTCCAGCGTGAAGGTCAGGGTTTTCTTGACGGGCTCCACGGCATCGTGAGCAAACTGGATGTTCAAATCATCGGCCGTCGAGAGCGAACCGACGATCTCCTCGCCCGGGGCGGGATTCTCGCTGCCGGCCTTCTGCGATACGGCGATCTTCGCGGTCTTCTCACCCTCGCTGGACGTCACGACGATCTGCCCTACACGGGCGTCTCCCGTATTGTCCTTGGCGTTGACCGTCAGCTTGTCGCCCTGCTTCTCGGCCGTCATCCACTCCTCGGGGTAGGAGAACGTCCAGTCGGGTGCATTGGTCGTAACGGTCAGCTCAACGGCCTTATTGCCAGTAGCCTCGAACCCAATGGGATCCGACGGCGAAACGCTCAGTACGATTTCACCTACTTCAAGCCCCTTCTGGTTTACGTTGATGTTGACGGGTTCGGCGTTACCGGCTGTAATCGTGATGCGGCCCGGACGTACGGACTCCGTGGTGTTGGCCTGGGCGTTCACGGTTAGTTTGTCACCGTCCTGCTTGGCGACGATCCATTCGCCGTTCTTCTCGAATGCCCACGACTTGGCGTCGGTCTTGACAGTCAGCACAACGTCCTGATTGTCGCCGGCCTTGAACTCAATAGCAGACGAGGGCGTTACCGACAAAGAATTCTTTTTGTTCACATCATCGTCGTCATCGTTGCAGCCGACGAGAGCCCCCGATGAAATGGCGAACATACCCGCCAAAAGCATCAGAAATGACTTTCTTTTCATGTTTGGTTGATTAGGTTAATTAAAAAGGTTAAATTAAAGTTAAGGTATTACGATTCCTCAGGTAATAAATCTCTCACTCTTCGGGGAGCGCGACGCTCTGCCAATTCACTTCGCGCTCGGTCTTCAGATCGAAGCCGTTGCCGGTATAATCCTTGACGATTTTACCCTTCGTATTGTCGTCGAACTTCCAGTAGGCCACCAGTCCGTCCGATGCGGGATCGATCTTGTAGAAATGGTTCTCGGAAGCGATCTCTTCGGACGTCAAGGCCTTGTTCCAGAGGCGCACTTCGCCCATCATGCCGTCGAAACGACGCTCGTAGAACAAGTCGCCGTCCGACTGGAGGCGGTACGAGTGACCAATCCAGAAGCAGCGCTCCTTGCCGTCCGTCTCATCGGAATGCGGAATGGCGAAGTTGATCTTGTCAATGATCACTGCCTGCCCGTCGGTACCGGATACTGAGGCCTTGGCCGTATCCTTCAGCTTGCCGTCGATATAGACGCAGATAGTGCCGCGGTCGAACGTGACGGCGATATGATGCCAAACGAACTGCTTGAGGTCGTAACGACTGTCGGCCTCGACCGGAATCTTCCCGCGTGCAGGCGAGGTCTCCTCCTCCGAAACCTTCTTGGCGAAGGCCACCTGCAACTGGTTGGTAGGACGGCCATCGTCGCCCAGACGGATGAGGAACGTATCCTCGATGCCCATGATCGTCGAGATCTTGCGGTCAAACGAGTTGGCGTAGACGAGCGCTTCGAGCGTGAAGGTCTCCATGTCCTTCACCGCCTCGGTGTCGGCCGTCCACTCAGGCCAGGCGCAATTATTTTCCATCTCGGCCACGACGTTAATGAGCGCGGCCTTCGAGAAGACGAAATAGACCGTCCGGGCGCTTTCGAGGATATTCATGCCGTCGGCCGACACGATGCGTACGGGCAACACGTAGCGCTGCTTCTCCTCGATGGGCAGATTATCCAAATTCGTAAAGGCGAAGGTGAGCGGCGCACTCTCCACCATCCCGGCCGTGATGACAGTCGAAATATCCGCGAAATCGTAATAGCCGCCGTTGGCGGGGAGCAATTCGGCCGTCGGATCGTCGTAGAACATCCGGTAGTGCTCCAACAGACCGGGAGCCTCGGCGAACGTGACCGTGATGTCGCGCTCCCGGGGCTGGGCCATGGCGACGGTGACGTCGCAACTCTCTTCCCGGGTCACGTCGAGGTTGTCCCGTTTGATAAACACGTCGTCGGTGAACGACGTTGCGGAGATGAACACCTGATTGCTGAAGTGGTGTTTGCCCTCCTCATCCTCCTTGCAGCCCGTGAATACAGCCGCCAAGAGCAGGCACAATGCGAATCCTAATTTATTTTTCATCGTCGTTTTTATTTTCAGGATTGTTTTCGGACTCCTCTTCGGGCTCGGGGTTCAGGATGCCGAGCGCCTCGCGGATTCTCTTGTAGGTTGGCGTATTGAAATAGTCTTCCTGTGCGTTCGATGCGCAGAGCCCCAGCTTATCGCACTGTACAGTCTGGGAGGTTTTCGGATCCATCACCCACTGGGCGGCCACCTGAAGCGAAGCGCCCACTTGAGCGTCGCTGCCGCCGTCGGCGATCGACGGCACAGAGGCTTCTAGCACGATCCGGTCACTCGGAACGCCCTCTTCGAGCTGATCGCGCACCATACGGGAGATAGCCACCGACGACGAGGCACCCTCGGTCAGGATGATGACGTAGTCACACTCCGAAAGAATCGTCTGGTTCTCGATGCTCGTGATAAAGGCGGGGTATCCGCGGAAGAAGAGCAGCTTGTCGGGATTGTCGCGGCGCCACGTGTCTGCCGCCAGCACAAACGGAGCGGCGACACTGCTGTCGTAACCGCCCAGATAGGAGACGACGATGCCGTCGAATCCATACCGGGAGCAGGCCGCAAGCTGCTTTTCGGTCTCGATCTTGCAGTATTCAGCGAACTTATCCTCCGTAAAGTCCCCCTCGTGCTCCGTACCGGAAGATTCCTCCTTCATAGCGACCCATGCACTGCGGATCGTCGTGTAGTCCACGACGTTGAGCGTGCGGGTGCCCTTCTTCGAGCGCACCTCGGCAATCTCATCCATCAGCGCCGGATGTAGGTTATCGACGTCGGTCATGAGCAGGTAATCCACACTGTCAGGCATAGACATAGGATGCTGGTTCTGCCGATTCGGAGCAGTCGAGGTTCCTCGGACGATCATCATCGTCACCAAGTGTTCGCCGGCCTTGAAATCCCGGAGCGATGCCAGAAAAACCGGATCGCTCTGATTCATCTGCGGCAAAAGATCTCTGTGTTCGACTTCCGTCCAGTCGCTGCACGAGGCCAGTAGGGCCGCCGTGGCGAAAAACGGAATAAATATGCGCTTCATGTCAAATTTCGTTTTAATGGGTTAAACGGCGTGTGCGATTATTTGACGGCCGGATTGCAGTCCCACCACATGCGGGTCGCCATGTTGTCGGAGCCACCAAGCATCTCCACGGCTTTGGCGTAGTTCTCCGGGTTGTTGGTCGCCTCGTCCGCAGGATAGGACATGCGACGGGCGCCGAGCGTAAGGTTCCGGATGCCCTGCGAGTTATTGCCCACGGCGGACTCCATGGCCGGAATCAGGTGCGGGAAGCCTGTACGGCGGAAATCAGCCCACGCCTCGTTGCCAAGATGGAAGTTGGCGATCCACTTCTGGATGATGATGCGCTCCTGCATCTCCTCCTTCGAGGCGCCGTCGTTCCAAGCCACCCCCAGCTGGGAGAGCTGTGTAGAATAGGAGGTTGCACCGCCGTTGGGGTCGGTGTAGGATTCCGGAAGAGTGGTGCCGGCAAGGTATTCGTCGACGCCCGCAACACCCCACTGTTCGAACGAGAGGCGGACGCCCTGCTCGTAGAAGGTCTTGGCGCTGCCACCCATGTTCCAGCCGAACACGCCGACGGCTTCCGCCTTCAGGAAGGCCACCTCGGCGGCATTCATCCACTGCAACGGAGTAGCCATGCCGTCTACGAAGTTGACGCCTGAATAGAGCAGCCCCACAGTGCTGAGCGCTGGAATGGCGATACCACGACGCATGCCCACATACTCAGGAGCGTTGTCCCCGGAGAACTGCGCCTTGCTGAAATATTTCTCGCGGCGTGGATCCTCATAACCGTTCATGTAGCAGATGATGTCAGCTGCAGCATGCGAATCGCCGCCCGTCACCGACCCAGCTGGGGAGTTGTACATGCATGCCGTATAGAGCGGATTGCCGTCCTTGCCGAAGGCCAGGGACGAAAGCTGCGCATTGTCTGCGTTCGACTGCATGACACCGACAGAGTGCGCCACGGCCTGTTCGCCCAACTGCTGCGGAGAGAGGCCCTTCGAGCTTACGAAATCGGTGTATACCACCCGCATGGCCAGCCGCAGCTTCATCGAGTTGGCAAAACGGCACCATTTCACGGCTGTGCCGTCGAAGACCTGGTCGGTCGTACTCGTGATACTCCGGTCGATGTTCTCGTCCAACAGGGCGATCGCCTCGTCCAATTCATCGAACATCTGCGAATAGACCTTGGGCTGGTCATCGTAGGCCACCTGGATCTTACCGGTGCTTCCGATCTCGGAATAAGGAATCGGCCCATAGGTGTCCGTCACACGGTTCAGGACGCAGACCTTCACAATCTTGAGGATGGCCAGAACGAGCGGATCCTCCGAAATACCCTCTACGTTCGACATGTTGCTGTACAGCTGCGGGATGACTTTGTCGCTGTACATGAACACGTTCGTCCAGTTGTCGGTCGGGTTGTATTTGGAAATGGTGTTCGTCCAGCCGTTGTTCGCATCAGCGTAATAACCGCCCTGCGTACTGCCTAGCAGACAGTCAGTGAACTGCGCCGTATTGACATCCGTCGAGACGACGGTACCGAACATGGCAGAGAGTCCCGAGGCGATGGCGTAGTCCTTGGCCTCCATCTGCTCCTTGTCCACCTCATAGGGATTGCTGTTGATGTCGAGGTAATTCTTGGTGCATGCGCCCAACCCGCACAAGACTGCGAAGGAGAGCGCCGCTTTTATCATTTTGTCTTTCATCGTGTCGCTGTTTTAGAATTTGAAACGGAGATTGAATCCCACGTTGCGCAATGACGGCATCATGAAGTAGTCGATACCTTGATAGTAGTTGCCCGTCGTCGCGATGCTTTCCGGATCGAACGGAGCCTTGTTGTAGAGCATCCACAAGTTGCGGCCCACGATCGAAACCGTGATCTCGCAGACGTTGCGCAGCACTTCGCGGGGAATCGTGTAGCCGATTGAAGCCTCCTGCAAGCGCACGTTCGTAGCCGAATAGGTGTAGAACTGCGGGATGGAATTGCCGCCCGCGATGGCCGAATACCAGGTGTAGGCATCCACCACGTCGCCGCCGTTGAGCGTCACACCTCCGGCATCGCGCGCCGCGGCCGTAGCCTCTGACACGCCGTACTGGTCGAGCATAGCCTGCGTACGCGAATAGACGATGCCGCCCAAACGGGCCGCAACCATAAAACCGAAGTTCAGGTTCTTCCACCGGAAGTCGTTGCGCCACGACATGTTGGCGTCGGGCAGCACGCTGCCCAGCTTGACGTATTTTTTTACATCCTGAATCGTCTCCGTAGCCACATTTCCGTTCTCGTCGATGTAAATGGCGTTGTTCTCGTCGTAGCGCAAATCGCGGCGGGAGTAGAGATCACCCAGCGTACCCCCCTCCTGCAACAGGAACAGCGCGTCGCCCAGACCGCCCATATTGAGCCGGTCGATCGAGAAGCGCTCACCCGTGGCGTAGTTGATAACGTTGTTGGCCAGTGAGACGATTTTATTCTGGTTGGTCGACAAGGTGTAGTTGGTATCCCACGTGAAGTCGCGCCAGGTATTCCGGTAGCCCAATGCCAATTCGATACCCTGGTTGCGGACATTACCCGACTGGATGATGATCTTGGAGAAACCCGTGCCGCCCGAGATCTGCGGGTCGAAGGTCTGGTTCGACGTATGCGAATTGTAGTAGGTGAAATCGAGGTTAAAGTGCTTGAGGAAGCGCATCGTCAACCCCACCTCGAACGACTTGGTGCGCTCGGGCTTGAGGTGGTAGGCGGGATACTGCGTCTGCGTGTTCCACGACAGGCCGCTTTCGTTCCACGAATAGAGCGGGTTGGCAATGTAGCGTTCGAAGGCGACGCCCACCGAGGCGAACGAACCGCGCAACTTGATATAGGAGAGATTTTCGGGCATGTTAGGAATGAGCTGCGACAACACGACCGAAAGTCCGACCGAAGGATAGAAGAACGACTTGGCATTCGAATGCGGACCCGCCAGCTGCGACGGCCAGTCGTTGCGGCCCGTGAGGGTCAGGTAGTAGGTGCCCTTGTAGCCCACCTCGGCCGAAGCGAAGATCGACTGCGTCTGTTCGCGCCAGCCCTCCTGCTTGCGGACGGTCTTGGTCGAGTTGCTTAGGTTCTGAATGTTGAAAACGTTGGCCAGCCCCTGCTTCTCGCCCGACGTACCGTCGGCGATGGGACCGCGGATCTTCAGAGCGTCGTTCTTCATATCCGAGAACGAAGCGCCGATGTTGGCCTGCAACGACCAGTCGTCACCGAACGTTTTGTTGATATTGAGCAGGGCGTCGCCGTAAACCTGACGATCCATCGTCTTGGTGACGCCGTAAAGGCCGTTGGCAGACTGCTCGGTGAGCTGCACGTTCGACGACGCATACATCTTTTCGGTATAGGTGTTGTGCGAGTTGTCGAGACGGATGCGACCCGAGACATTCAGCCAGTCGAGGATGTCGTACGACAGCGCCGCGTTGAGCATGTAACGATCCTTACGGTTCTCGCGCAGGTTGCGGTAGTTCGCCCAGTAGGGGTTCTGCATGGTGATGGAGCCGTCGCCCATCGGCCAGTACTGTTTCGAAATCTTGTCTATGGGATCGTAGCGCTCGTACATTTCGATATCCGCCCAGTCATCGCCGCGCGGGAAGAGGTAGGCTCCCGTCAGAGGGTTGTTGTAGGTTCCCTGATTGATCATGTTGCAGTCTTCCTGCAGTACGTAACTGGCTCCTACGTCCAGTCTCATCTTGTCGTTCAGAAAAGAGGTGGTGTTGCGGAAAGTGAAGTTGTAGCGGTCATAGCTGTTGTTGGGCACGATACCGTCGGAATTGATGGCCGCGGCTGAGAAATAGGTCTGATTCTTCTCCGTTCCGGTCGAAAGCGAAACGCTCTCGGAATTGACTACGCCAGCACGGAAATAGTCTTCGCGGGGATCGTAGCCGTATCGGTTGGCGCGGTTGAGCCGCTTGCCCCAGCTGTAACTGGCCACGTTGATCGGCGTAGTAAGGTTGCCCGTGCCATAACGGTTCTGGAACTCAGGCAGCACCAGCGGGCTCATGATCTCAACACCGGCCGTCGCGGTGACGGAGAGCTGTCCGACCTGTCCCTTCTTAGTCGTGACGACGATGGCACCGTTGGCGGCGTCCGAGCCATACAATGCCGCGGCCGCGGCACCTGTCAGCACCGAAATCGACTCGATGTCCTCGGGGTTGATGTCGGCGATGGGATCGGTCGTACCCTGCGACGCGAACTCCGTGCCGCCGTCCATCGCCTTGGTAAACATCGGCACGCCGTCGATTACATAAAGAGCATTCGAAGACTGTGAAATGGATTTCGTGCCTCGCATGACAACCTTCGAGGCTCCGCCCATGCCGGCCGACGAGGCGTTGATGTTCACGCCGGCAACTTTACCGTTGAGCGAGTTGATGAAGTTGACATCCTTGTTAGCGATGACGGCATCAGCATCCACCTGCTGTACGTTGTACGACAGCGCCTTCTCGGCACGTTTAATGCCCAGGGCCGTAACAACGACCTGCTCGACCTCGATGGACGAATTGGACAGTGTGATGTCGAAAGTCGTGCGCGAGCCGATGGGCACGACACGGGTTTCGTAGCCGATGAAACTGACCGACAGTTCGGGGTTGTCGACCGAGGCGGGGAGCGTCAGGGTAAAGTCTCCGTCGATACCGGTGGTCGTTCCGACGGTCGTCCCCTTGATCAGAACGGTGGCTCCGATAATGCCCAAACCGCCGGAATCCTTCACCACGCCCGAGATGGCCGACGGCCTTGCAGCGGAGACGCGCTTCGACAGCACGATGTTGGGAACCGTGATCTCATAGGTGATGTCCGTGTCCTTGAACAACAGCGGCAGCACCTCGTTGAGAGGCTTGGAATCGGCCTTGATCGAGACAATGCGTTCCGTGTCGATTTCGTCCGTATAAAGAAAAAGATACTTGGTCTGCTTTTCGATTTCGTTCATGACGACCTTCATCGGAACCTTCGTCATGTCGAGCTTCACCGCGATTTTCTGCGTTTGAGCCACAGCAGGCACACCGCACAGGAACACGGAGAGAATTAGAGTAATCAGGCATTTTATCTGCCTAATACTTAAATTTTTCATAAGTTTGCTGATTTAAGATCAATAGGTTAGCAATCGAATCACTGTTTATCTCCCGCCGGCGGACACGAGCGTGCCCGAGCGCGTCGGCGGTGCAGCATAAAAGTGTCTTGAGGCAGAAGTCGGTTTATTCCATAGAGTCGGTTTAGATTTTTGTTATTTTTATGTGTATCGTGTTCGTCTCGTCGTCGCGCGTAAAGGAGAAGTTATTGGTGATCTGGAGCAACTTCAGCGCATGATCCACACCGTCCGACACGCGGATTTTGCCGTGGTACTTGAGCACGGGCATATCCTCGGGATTGTCGATCGTGATCCGGACACCGTAATAGTTCTCGAATTTGCGGATCACCTCCCCGAACGACAGCGTGTTCAGGTTCATCAGCCCATCGACCCAGCGGAAGTCGTCCGGATCGGTTATCCGGTTGAGTTTGAGATGTCCGTCGACCAGGTCGATCTGCTCGTTGGGGGAGAGAATGAAGGATTCGCCGCCGCCGAGGCGGTTCAAGATTTTCAGCCGTCCTTCGAGCAGCGCAGCCGAGAAATCGGCGGTTCGGGCATCGGCCAGGATGTTGAATTTCGTACCCAGCACCTCAGCATCGCAGGCGAATGTTTCCACGATGAACGGACGGCTGGCATCGTGCTTCACCTCAAACATGGCCTCGCCCGAAATCTTGACCCGGCGTGTCTTTCTGGAAAAGATCGAAGGGTATTCCAATTTGGCGCCCGAATTGAGCCATACGGTCGTCCCGTCGCTCAAGGTGACGGACATGCTCTGCCCGTTGGGCGCGGTAATGGCCATCATGTCCCGGGTACGGTATTCGAGAATCCTGTCGGCCAGATAGTGGCTCACCCCGGCGCATACAAGCAGCGCGGCTGCGGCCGCGGCACTCCATTGAGCCGTCCTCTTCCAGAGCGAAACAGTGCGTCTGCTGACACGGGGCTGCGCCTCTCCGGCCAGAATATTGAGATTGGAAATATAATCGAGCCGATCGAGATACCGCTGGTTTTCCGTTGACGCGTCCAACCAGTCGAGTACCTCGGCGAGTTCTTCCTCCGAGGTCTCGTTTCTCAAGTATTTCTGCAATAAAAGATCGTCCATGTGTTCGTGTTATATAGTTATAACAAACACACGGACGGGGTAAGTAGTAAAAAATGCAATTTTTTTCAGACAAAGATCGGAACGCACTCCGGGCAGCCCTGCGGAGCGCTATTTTACCACCGAGACGAGAGTATCAGGGTGATCAGTACGGCCGGGAGGTAATCCTTCAGTTCGAAACGCATAAGGTTGAGCGCCCGACGGATTTCGAAATTGACATGGCTGACGGAAATTCCCAGTTCAGCGGCGATCTCGCTGTACGTCATATTCCTGATCCGGCTTAACAGGAATACGTTGCGAGTCATTTTCGGCATCTTACGGACTGCCTGTTTCAGGATTGCGCGGATCTCTTCGGAGAAGAGCAGGTCAGGATCGCATGCCGACAGTGAGCGCACATCGGCCTGAAGCCGGCGCGTCAGCGTCGAATGCATGTCCTGCTCCGCCCTGCGGTGGCGAATTTGGGCGTTGAGGTAGTTCAGGCAACGGTTTTTGACCGAGGTGAGGATATAAGCCGGCACATTGGTGTCCGCCGGCAGGTTTTCATGCATTTCCCAAAAAGTCATGAAACTGTCCGACACCAGATCTTCAGCGGTTTCCCGATCGCGGACATAGCGGTATGCCAGGGCGATAAAACGGGGCTTGAATTCGAAAAACAACTTTCCGAATTCCGTGGAGGAAATGCTGTCTGTCTTGACGTCTGCCATTTGAAGTCCCGTCTGCCCGGTACACGAAAATACCGGCGAACCCGATTCAGAATTCGCCCATTACAAAATCCCCCCCCCCGATGAAAATCAGAATGGAAGTCACTGATAATGTTGTATTTAATGAATTTTCCAATTTCCCGAATGCTTTTGTCGGACAGGAAACCGTCAATGATTCCTATCTTCGACAAAGATAGTGATAAAAATAATAATTGAGTAGTTTGCGGTGAAATAGTTTTTCGATACGGAGTGACTGAAACGGCCCGTTCGGCAACAAAAACGGCCCCAGAACCGCTTTGCAAAAGAGGGGACGGATGATTTCGCCTATATATTATCGGTATACGGCGTCGGCAGGATTTCCACCCCCCGGAACGCCTTTCGAAGAGAGTCCCGATGACCGGGCATGCCCTGTTTCCGGCGTCGCCAAGAGCAATTTCGAAGAGTTTGCCGGAAAGCGAGACGCAGACCCTCGAACCTCCACAAGGTGGACGAGAAGATGGTAATCGTATTGGCTTTCGCCATCGACGGCGGAGCGAAAGAGTGATCCCCGGAAACACACCCTCGTTTCCGATCAGTGCGGTGCAGAACCTCTCTGCACCGTTTTTGATTATCGCGGAGCAGGTTTCGCCTTAACGCAGTCTGGCCCGGACGGGACATACACGACGTAAGGCCCTTTCTACTTGCGTTTGAACTTAAACGTACACAAAAGTAAATCATAGAAGGTTTTCGACGCATTGTTTGATTTGCCAATCCCAAAAACTTTTCGTATCTTGCAGATAGGTTATTTGAAATGCGGTATTTGAGTGCAATAGACTGAAAATAAACCGTTACCATCTCGTCACCTATTCTCCTATACAAAAAAAATGCAACAACCCTATAAATCAAGTCGTTACATCACTTTAATTCCACATCGCTTAAGCCATTTTTTCATACTGGCATCGGAATGAAACCGGCACCCAAAATTTCGATTTTAGCATATCCAAAAATCAGACACCATCGGCAATAATATTTTAATTCTAAATTTATAAAAAAGTAAAATCATCAATATGCAAAATAATAAGCATCAATATCAAATATGAACGGTTCAAAATTAGCACCCGAAGCAGCTCGAATAGCCCTGCTGGATAGAATAAACTACAGCCAGTCTGCCCTGCAAAAAGCCTACGACAGCCACAAGATACTGCTTGAACAACTTAACGAAATATCGGACGAACTTACCATGCCTGATAAAATACTGTTGGAAGTAGAAGAATATCTTGAACCCGAATACACCCGAGCGACCCGGATAGAAAATATTAAATTATGGCTTACAGTGGCATTAGGCGTTTCGTCTTTATGCCTTACGATCAATCATATAGCAGCAATATATTATACTGGGGTTATCTTGTTCGTTGTCGCGTTAATTTTAGGTATTGTACTGCTTGTGGTGAGTACTGCGTTACGTAAAGGAAATATTCAGCAGCGAAAAGCATGGCTCAATAAGTTGTTGAGCATTATTGTGGCAATATTATTTTTTGCTATTTGTGCAGCCAGTATTTTACTCTATTATTTCAACGAAGATACATATTTTATATTTAGCAGTATACTATTCGGGGGAGGATGTATCTTGATGATGTTCTTTATCCGCAGACTCGATAATCAAATACGATTATTAAGAATACGTGGGAAAATCTTCAAGAAAGCATCCAATTACAAATCCAATAAAGACTAACAATGAGCCAATTAACACCAATGGGGAAAATATGCACCGAATATGCCTGTTTTTAGATACATGCAGTACCAGCATTTTTTGGATTGGGTTAGAACAGGTCTGTACCGGATAAGCAATATCTGTAAATGGGAAGACCCCTATGAAAATTACCTGCTCAAGTGCCCGTTGTTGGATAGATTTGGACTGCGAATAAGTAAGATAGTGCTTCCCCTATACGGGCAATGTTGGACAACGCTCCCAGAGTCCGATGCTATGTGGCGCATATACTCAAAGATTAGCAGAGGACAGGCCAATGATACCGTAGACAGCTGTGAAATTGGTGTAAGAATTAAAACCACAGCAGAAAGACTGCAAAAATTACCATCAATAATCACGGGCTTCAATCGCGGCCATATCGGCCCAGTAAAATATATCAATCAGACCGTTATTGATCGTAATCTGCAGAGTCTTCAATTAAAAAATACGAAGGAGTATTGGGATGCTTGCGATAAAACTCTTTTTGAAAAACGGGAAGAATTCAGTCATGAGCAGAAATTTAGGTTCGTATTCTTATACACCAATGGTGATCCTTCATATTTGGAAGTACAGATAAAACCACAAGAACTAATCGACGAAGTTACCTTTGACCCCAGAATAACTAAAGAGGACTTTGACATTCAAATATTAAACAATTAACCGTAGCTGTTTTAACCTCTATCCTGTTCTGTGCTTGCAGCACCCAGCCACCGAGCAATAGCATGGCATTAGAACTGTCCGACACGAGAACTATTAAAATCACCCACGGCACTCCGCACCCGATTCGGGCCGATAATGCCAGAATTATCGGCATGGATGAAATGCTCGATAGGGTCAAATCGATCGAGTATATAAAACTGGATTCATCCGAACCCATCGGCGTAATAGACAAAATGATCGTTACAAAAGACAAAATTTATATATTAGACTGCTATACCGCACAGCAGATCTTCGTATTCGACAAAACGGGCAACCTGTTGTTCCGCATCAAGAACAAAGGCCGGGGGCCGAAAGAATATCAGAGCATCAGAGATATGCAGGTCGACACCATCCGGAATGAAATACTTGTAAATGACGCACTGGCCCGTTCCTATCTTTATTTCTCCGCCGATGACGGAGCATTCCTACACCGGGAAAAAAGGAGTAGCAAATTGCTATTTGGCGCATATCGACAGTTTGTATATAAATTATCAAATCCCAGGACAGGATTTTAACGACCATGAGAATTGGGCGATTCTCGTTTCCGACAAAGACTCCATTCTTTACAAGGGCTTCGAACCAACGCCACTTCAGAATGATAATTTTATTAACAATAGCTTTACTTATGACTGCGATGGAAAGCTTTTGTTTACTCCGGTCTACTCCGATACTGTTTACCAATTTATGTCTGTATCCATCGTATCACCCAAATATGTGATCCGCCAAAAGAAGAGCATATGGAATCTTTATAACCAAAAAATACCCCCTCAGGAAGTAGATAAGTTAATCAAGCAGAAAGACTACACAAGATATGCGGGTAAATTTCTTGATGGGGGAAATTATGCTTCTTTTGAAATTGCTCATAAATGGGATAAATATATTACCCCCAGACCTTATTTTGGGATAAAAGAACCGACATAGTGTTTGCATGGGATACTGCCAATGTGTATGAAGATGCAATTGTCCATGAAATTATCCGACAACCGATAGCCGTCTACGGCGATACCTTTTTCGGCACCTGTTCGCCGCAAATCCCCGAAGAATACAGGAAAAACATGAACCCCAAGATCAAAAGCCTGCTGGAGTGCTCCGATGAAAGCGACAACCGATCGTGGTCGCGTATACGCTGAAATAATCGGACGCAGGCCTTGCATCGGGAACCGTTTTTTCTGGATTACAAAATTGCACCTTATTTTCAAAACGGCAGGCGGATAAATTGATTTTTAGTCTATATTTTGATCGGACGGACTTATCGGAATCCGGCAAGCGCCCCATATGCCGGATTTCCGGGGCATAGATTCCCGGAAGAGAAGTTGCCGGAAGCGGGATCCGGTGTTCCGCCCGGAAAAAGCAGGGGCGGAGCCTTTACAGCCTCCGCCCCGCGCAATCTTACCGTCATCCGTTAATACACCTCGAACTCATAGATTCTGGCGGTATTTCCTTCGCTTTGGTCAGGTTTTGAGACCACGAGCCTCACGTATCGGGCTGTTACGGGCTGCGGAAGAACCCTGTCGGTTTCGAGGGCCGTGTTGTCGTAGACCGTGTCCACCGTTTTCCACTCTTCGCCGGGGCTCCGGCGCACCTGCAGGGAGTACTCCTTTGTGATGTAGTCCAGGGCTTCGAGCGCAGCGTGCATGACATACCAACCCCGGATCGTGGTCTCCCGTCCGAGATCCACCCCCAGCAGCTTGGGTTTGGCATCGCTGTAATCGCACCACTTGGTGGATACGTCCTCGTCGGTGGCGCACTCGGCCCTCTCGGAGGCGTTGACCTCCCCCGACCTTTCCACGACGGGTTTGCCGTAGAGCAGGTTTCGCCGCCCGGCCTGCGAGGCGTCGGCGCCTTTCACGGGCAGCTGCACGCGCAGCAGGTCGCAGGCCGCACCGATACCTCCGGCGGGGTCTTCGGCCACCGTCGCCGCGAACACCACGATGCGCGGGTCGTCGGGCAGTACCAGCTGCCGTGCCCCCTCGGGGATGTCGAGGCCGATGCGGAACATGTAGGTGAATTCGTAGGGCCTGTCCTCGTTGCGGATCATATCATGCTTGTGCGTGCCCACGAAGGCCACCTGCGCATCCTTGAGGTAGGGCTCGGTATGCCCCGTATGGCCCCACTGTCCGATGAAGCCGCCATAATAGGGTACCAGTGCCGTGTGCTCCTTTCCGTCGACGGTGAATACGGCCTGCGTGTCGTACATGGTCGAGGCGGCCAGCAGGTAGAGCTTGCCGTAGCGCCCGCGGGGCAGGTCGATGGTGTCGCGGCGGCATTTGACGCCGTTCTCCGCGGCGGGATCCCCCATCTCGAAGCCGACACCCCCGTACACGATGCGGGACGGCAGCAGCTCGGCGGCGTAGGAGCAGCCCTTGCCGTCGAAGTTGGCGTCCGAGCGGAACGGGTTGTAAGAGGCCGTTTTGACGTTGTAAGGCAGCTCCACCGCCGCCTCCGCGGCGGGCGTGAGCGCCCGGGCGGGCTTGGCGAGTTTCACGCGGAAAGTCTTCATGCCGAAGGGCCCGACCTCGAAGCGCAGCTCGCGGCCGCTGAACTCCGCGTCGCCCACGACATCCTCCACGCCGTTGAGCTCCCGGGCGTCGACGATCTGCGCCGCGAAGCCCACCACGGCCTGCTGCGACCCGAGACCCGAGGTCTCGTAGAAACGAACCACATATTCGTCCGAATCCTCGGCCTGTTTGAGCGCCCGCAGCGCCACATTGGGGTTTTGCGAGGAGGCCAGTGAGAAGCTGCGGCCCAGCACCCCGCCATGGCGGGGCGCGACGAATGCCCGAAGCGGCTGGTTGAGCACCTCGGCCTTGCGCACGGCACCTCCCGCGCGGTAATCGCCCGCGTGCCCTACGATCGAGTAGGTGAACGTATGGTGTCCGAAGTCCTGCTTGTTCTGGTAGGCGTAGCCGCCCTTGGTCGCAGGCGTATGCAGCAGCGTAAGGCGCAGCGTGTTGTCCGCGGGTTTGTCCCAGCCGTACTTGCTGTCGTTGAGCACCGAGACCCCGTAGCTGCCGTCCGCGTCGGTGAGGTCGGCCCACTGCTGCGCATAGACCTCGTAGGCGGTCGCGGTGTTGTTGCCCCGCGCCACGGAGCCCACGCCAAGGTCATAGACCGCCTCGGGGTTCGAGACCGAAAGCGGGAACTCGGCCTTCAGCAGCGCATTGGACGACTGCCAGTCGATGTCGTTCACAAGGTCGATCCTGTCGGCCTGGGCGCCTTCGCGCAGCGTGATCCACTGCCGGAAGCGGGAATCCCCCAGCGTGCGTTCCACGCATACCGAGGCGCGCAGGGGCCCCTCTTCGGCCACGGAGACCTTCACCTCGCCCGTGATGGCCTGCGGCGATGCGTCCACGGTCTTCTTGAGGATCTCCCAGGCCGGCCAGCTGTAAGACTCGTTCTGCGGGAAGAACGCAAGGCGGATGGAC
>OLOQ01001023.1_pt1 | contig 28270 bp, 28 predicted proteins | sample 1673101 | NCBI WGS metagenome assembly OLOQ01 (sample SAMEA3136754, study PRJEB25190) | human gut metagenome | biome: human gut; feature: human-associated habitat; material: faeces | place: Austria | collected 2013 | reverse complement strand
AATGGAATATATGGTTCTAATGCAACAAAAATAACATATCCAACATTTCAAGGTGATAAATATTCTATGAATTATATAAATCATAGTGATGCATTTAGTATATCAAGAGCATTAACGGAAGAAAATAATGTATATGGATTAGAAAGTAGTTCAACAGATAGCCATTTAATAAAAAATAGTGAATGGGGAGCAGTAGCATATTTGGGGCAAAGTCAATATGGATTAAACGGAATAAATATTAGCATAAATAATTTGAATACAAATAATAGTGGAGAGTATGTATATGCTAAAACTGGATATGCGGCCCAAATTAATGATGCATCAGCTGTTACTTCAACTGCTGATGTATATAAATGGACAGAAAAAGGCGGAACAGCAGCAAGTTGTACAGGAACAATATATGGAGTATATGATATGTCAGGAGGAGCATGGGAAAGAACAGCAGCAATAGTAAATAATGGACATGAAAGTCTTGATATTTATGGAAAAGAAATGATGGATGCATTAAATAATGGAAAAAGTTCAGCATATGTTACTGTGTATCCAACAGGTGAAACAAAAGATCAATCTTTAGATGATGCAAGTAAATCTAATTATGCTGCGAACACAAAAATATATGGAGATGCTATACGTGAGATATCAACAGATGGGATAGGTGAGCTTTTATGGTATCAAGACTATTCTTATTTTGTATGTGCAGAGGGTCCTTTCTTTATACGTGGTGGTATTTATTGGGAGTCCAAAGGTGCCGGTTTGTTCTATTTTTCTCGTGCTGCCGGTCGTAGTTCTTTTTCTATTGGATTCCGTTCAGTGTTAGTCTCTCAGTAATGCTTTTAGAAAATTTAATAAAAAACAAAGGAGGATTTTATAATAATGTTAAGTAAAAGTAATAAAGGTATAACACTTGTGGCTTTAGTGATAACTATCATAGTTTTGCTTATTCTGGCAGGGATTTCAATATCTGCATTAACTAATACTGGAATATTTCAAAAAGCAAAGGATGCACAAAAAGTAAGTGAAAATGTGGAAAAAGAACAAAGGGAAACATTAGGTGAGTATGAAAAAGAATTAAATAAATATACTGCTCAAGACCTTGTCAAGATTAGTGTGTAAATTTTTTTATATCAAACAAAACGGCAAATTAGAGAGGAAGAAAACCATTAAATTATATAAGGAAAATTAGATATAAACAGGATTAAAAAAATAAAAATTTTTAGTCCTGTTTTTTTGTTGCAATTTACGGTGAACAAATAATAATTTTACGAACTGTAAATAGAACTTTTTTATATAGTATTGTTTCACATCATTGATGCCTATAGAAATTGTTATAAAATTTTTAATTTTTATATAGACTGATATCCACATTTTGTGATAAAATAATTTCAGAAACAATTTTAATAAAAACAAAGCAAAAAATAAGGTAATAGCTTTTAAATTTGTGGCAAAAAAATTTATGAAGGCTTAAAAGAAAAAAAGGGGAAAATTATGAATAAAAAAAGAATAAATCGTTTAGTTTCAATACTTAATATTATATCAATAGTAGCATTTTATATATTTGCTTTTTCCAAATCATACTTAATGTCAAGTATAATAACAGATGGAGAAAATGGTGGAAGATCAATATTTAATAGTTTTATAATAGATATACTATTAAGAAATATACAAATTATATTACCTTTAATGTATTGTGGAATAGGAGCAATCAATATCATTTGTGCAATTCAAAATAAACAGAACAAAAAAATATTTTTTTGGCAGTTGGTATTTGGCATTTATTATCTGTGGACAGGTGCTGGAATTATAATGTCACTTACATATATTGATGACGATATTATTGAATGGATAAATAGAATTTTATTCGGCATTATTCCAATAATATTAGCAATTATCAATTTAATTTTAATAAAAAAACGTAAATCTAAGGTAATACAAATCATTTCATATGTTGCTGTTGTAATACTTTCAGTATTAAATTTATTTGGAATTATTGGAACTTATTGGCAAATAATTGCAGTAGTTATGCAATTGATATACATACATTTTCAGGATAAAAACATAGAAGAAAGTAAATCTAGAAAAATTGTAAATATAGTTTTGTATTATGGTCTACAAATGATATTATCAGTTGGCTTTTTATTAATGGTATTATCTGCACTTTTGATAACAAAAGTAAATGAAGTAAAATGGGAAAAAGGCTTGAAAGAATTATACAATAACATTACAGAATTACAAGGAAGTACAACTGAAGAGTTGTATATTCCAGTTGAAAAAAATTATAAATTTGGATTTATAACAGATAGTGGAGCGGAAAAAATATCATGTGAGTATGATAGGGTGTCATATTTTAACGAGGTTGAAATTAATGGCAATAACTATTATATTTCACTAGCTAAAAAAAATAATAAATTTTATATCATTTCAAAAAATAATGACAGTATTGAAATAAGTGGTGCGTTAGAAAAATATATCAAAACTATAGATGAAAATCTTGACGATTCAATGACAAATATGTTTAATAAAAAGAAGGAGTATAGATTAGCATATTTGCAAGCATTTGAATTCTATTTACAAGTTTTTACAAGAGGAGAAATTGAATTAAGTCAACAAACAGTTGAAGAAGGCAATGATGAAACTGAAGTTGAAGTATCATTAACTGAAAAAAATTCAAAATTCACATACAAAAATGCAAATTATACAATGTTAATTGAACCTATAAGAGAGAATGTTGACGAAGATGATAACTATGATAATTATTACAAATATAGCAATGATATATCTTATGATGATGAAGATACCGATTATATGGACTCAAATGAAACAAAATATAAAGTTACAGTTAAAAAAAATAATGGAGATGTGCAATCTAAAATAGTGTACTTACCAGGTATAGATGAAGAAAATTCTAGTTTAGAAACTTTTACAAATGGATTTATAGAATTTAAAAGTGAAGACGAAGAACGTGTGGGCTGGTATGATGATAATGGAAATCAAGTAACAATACCTGGTAATTATGAAATTCGAGATATAAAAGATAATAAAATAATTTTACGAGTGGATAATAATGACGAAGAAGAAGAGGAGGAGTATGACGAAGATGAGGAGTATGATGGAAAACAACAATATGAAATGAACTTCATAATTATAGATATGACAGGAAAAACATTACTACAAACTTCGGCATTAGATATATATAGTAATATGTATTTAGTAAAGAATAGTAATAAAAAAATGGTATTAATGGATAAGAACCTAAAAGTAATATCAAATGAATATGATAAAATAATAACAACAGTACAAATGGATATATCTGCAAATTATAGTTCATATTATTAGAAAAAAGAAAAGTGAGTTGGAGAAATTCCAATTCACGCTTTGGTTTTAGAACAATTTTTTATATATAAATCACAAAAACTAAAAAATCAAATTTCTTGACAAATCCTACCCATATTGATATTATATAGATACCAAAAAACAAAAGAAAGAGCGCAGAAGGTTGGAAAATTTAAATTTTTCCCAACCAAGTTTGTACCTTGAGAAAGGAAAAATAAAAATGAAAAAAATATATCCAAATCTCTACTACAAAAAAGTAGAAGAAATAACAATAGAAACACTACTAAAAAATAAAATAAAACTACTAATACTAGACGTAGACAACACACTAATAGACTACTATAAAAACTTATCAAAAGAAGTAAAACAATGGGCAAAAGAAATGAAAGGACAAGGAATAAAACTATACATACTATCAAACACAAACAACAAAGAAAAAGTAGAAAAAGTAGCAAAAACACTACAAATACCATATAAACACTTTGCAATGAAGCCACTAAAAAGAGGATTCAAATACATACAAAAAGAAACAAAAATAAAACCAGAAAATATAGCAGTAGTAGGAGACCAAATATTTACAGACGTACTAGGAGGAAACAGAAGCAATATGTTTACAATATTAGTAGACCCGATAGACGATAAAAAAGACTACTGGTATACAGCATGGAAAAGACCAATAGAAAACAAAATAAAAAATACTTTTAAAGCAAAAGAGGAGAAAAATAAAGATGTATATTAATGAAACACACATAGCATATTATGCAGTATTTGCAATAATAGGACTTTTTGTAGGAATGTTTGTAGACTGGATGAACAAAAGATTGCCAGACTATAAAAAAGTCTTTTCAAAAGAATTATTTACAGAATATTTTGCAGAATTCAAACCAAATTATATATTAATGTTTGTAACTGCGGCAATATATGTAGCACTATTATATTTTTATGGAATAAAAAACACGTTCATAGCAAACTTAGATTTAATAAAATATCTAATATTAACACCAATGTTATTATCTGCATTTGTTATAGATTACAAATTACAAATAATACCAAATAGACTAAACTTAACAATGTTCGAAATAGGCTTAGTAATAGCATTTCTATATGGATTATCAGATGTAGCAATAACAATAAACATGGCACTGGGAATGCTTGCAGGAGGAGGAATATTCCTACTTATAACATTAATAGGTGGAGCAATATATGGAAAAGAAGCAATGGGATTTGGTGATGTAAAACTAATGGGAGCATTAGGATTATACTTTGGCTTATCAAATATAATTGCAATAACACTTGTTTCATTCTTAATAGGAGCAATATTAAGCGTAATATTATTAGCAACAAAAATCAAAAAAATGGATGAATACATACCATTTGGACCTTTTATAGTAATAGGAACATTCGTAAGTATATTTGTACCATTCGAAACAATAAAATATGCATTACTAATGTTCTTTACATTAGGACTATATGCAAAATAAAAATTAGGGATTTGGGGACGGGTCTTTAATCCCTAAAAAGTTCAAAATAAAACTTTTCAGGATTGAGGGATGGACCTTTAATTTCTAAAAAGTTCAAAAAAATTTTTCGGGATTAAAGACCCGTCCCCAAATCCCGAAAAATTAAAAAAGGGGGAAGTTTACAAATGAATCAAAAACTTCAATGGCTAAGAAATAAAATGTCAAGTTTAGACATGCAGGGAATAATAATATCAAATCCGATAAATATAAAATATCTAACAAATATAGATGCAGAGGGAACTTTGGTTATTACACCCAAAGAAAATATGTATATAACAGACGGAAGATATATAGAATATGTACATAGTATATTGACATTGTTTGACGAAATAATAGTTTATGATGTAAATGATTTATCAAAAGATGATTATGAAAATATCTTTATGTTTTGTGAAAATGTTGGTTTTGAAGAGCATTACATATCATATGCAACATATAAAGAATATATAAGAAAGTACAAAATACATAATTTTGTAGAAACAGAATATATAATTGAAAAGCAAAGAATGATAAAAGATGATGAAGAAATTAGCAACATTATAAAAGCATGTAATATTACAGATGACTGCTTTAAATATATTTTAAGTTATATAAAACCAGGGATGACAGAAAAGCAAATAGCGAAAGAAATTGATGATTATTATATTGAAAGAACAGACGGAACATCATTTGATACAATAGTTGCATCAGGTGAAAATTCATCAAAACCACATGCAGTTCCATCAAACAGAAAAATACAAGAACATGACATAATTACAATAGATATGGGATGTAAAGTTAATGGATATTGTTCAGATATGACAAGAACATTTTTTGTTGGCGAGCCGACTGAAGAAATGAAACGAGTTTATGACCTAGTTTTAAATAACCAAGAGTTTGCGTTAGACCAATATAAAGAAGGTGCAAGTACAAGACAGGTCACAAAAATGGTAGAAAATGACTTTAAATTAAATGGATATGATTTAATTCATAGCCTAGGTCATGGTGTTGGTTTAGAAATACATGAGCCACCATATGTAGGAATTAGAAATGATACAAATTTAAGAGAAAATATGGTTGTTACAGATGAACCGGGAATCTATATTCCAGGAAAATTTGGTGTTAGGATAGAAGATACAGTCCAAATAACTAAATTTGGATGTGTAAGTTTAACTAATTCAGAAAAAGGTTATGTTATTATTTAGTAATGCCATTTTTGGGGGACAATTTTACTAAAAGAAGTTAAAAAATGGACTATAAATTATAACCAATAGTGGTTTGGACAAAACGATATTTTCCCAAAAGGGTTGATTTTTCTTAGAATATGTAGTAAAATAAAAAAGTAAAAAATAAAAATTATGAGAAAGCAAAGCAAAAAAGACTTGGCATCCTAAGTGGATGGCAATGAATAGCAAAGCAAGAGAAGGGAGAAATAAAAATGGCAGGAGTATACTCAGCAGGAGATTTTAGAAACGGAACAACATTCGAAATGGAAGGAAACGTATTTAGAGTAGTTGAATTCCAACACGTAAAACCAGGAAAAGGTTCAGCATTTGTAAGAACAAAATTAAAAAATGTAATAACAGGAGCAACATTAGAAAAAACATTTAACCCATCAGATAAATATCCAGGAGCAGAAATTGAAAAGAAAGCAATGCAATATTTATATGCAGATGGAGATTTATATTATTTTATGGATAATGAAACATATGACCAAATGCCTTTAAACAAAGATACATTAGGAGATTGCTTAAAATATTTAAAAGAAAATATGGAAGTTACAATTCTTTCATACAAAGGTAAAGTATTTGCAGTTGAACCTCCAACATTTGTTGAATTAGAAGTAACATATACAGAACCAGGATTTGCTGGAAACACAACAACAACATCAGGAAAACCAGCAACATTAGAAACAGGTTTAGAGTTACAAGTTCCAATGTTTGTAAATATCGGTGATGTATTAAAAATTGATACAAGAACATGTGAATATATGGAGAGAGTATAGAATATGAATGAACAAATTGAAAAACTTTTAAAAGAAGTTGAAGAATTAAAAGATAATCAAAAAAAGATGACAAAAAAAATGGATAAAATGCAACAAATTATAGACCAAATACAAGAAGATATATATGAATTTGGAGATCCATATGAAGATGAAGAAGACGGATGTGCAGGAAACTGTTGTGGATGTTCAGGATGTGAAGATACAGAAAAATAGGAATATAAGAGAGCATTAAAAGTATTATCGAAAATTTGGATAATATTAATATAATATAAAAAGATTGTAAGTTAAATTATATAGACACTTACAATCTTTTTTTCTAAAAATAATTTAATGGATTTACATATTCATTATCAATTCTAAAACCGTAAATGTAGATGGCATCCTGTTGTAGAGCCATTGGTAGGTTTTCCAGTACTATCTTTATATGGATTACCAGGAACACCATAAACATATTTTGGTCCAACATATCCAATAACTTGACCTTGTTTTACAAAATCACCAACTTTAACAATAAAATTAGGGGAAGCATGACAATAAGTAACTTTGAGATTATCAAAAGAAAGAGTAATGGTATAACCGCCCGCTCCAAGGAACGAACAGAAGGTAATTTCACCATCATTTATAGCAACAAATTTTGTACCTTCGGGTGCAGGGATATCTGTACCATGGTGAAAACCAGAAGTACCGCCAGTTGGAGACTTCCTTGGCCCAAACGGAGAACTTATACTTGTATATCCTGGCAGTGGCCATAAAAAACCATTAGGATTAAAGCCAAGTATTTCTTTATTTGATGAATCTACTGAACTAATGTTATTGTTTTGGATTATTGGAATAAAAAATATTGATATAAATATTGAAAATAAAATAATTATGAATAGAATTTTTTTAAATAAATTTGTAATATAAATCACATCCTTTTTGTTATAATATTGTATGGTTGAAAAAATAATGAAGTGTGTTTGTAAAAAATGTTTGTGGAAATTTTGAGATTTGAAGACTTGAATATAAAATACGTATATATTTATAACACAAAATTGGAGAAAAAACAAGAGAAAAATAATTGAAAAATATAGAAATTTTGAAGATATAAGGGATATAAGAAAATTGAATTATACAAAAAAATTACAAAACTATTAAAATTTTATTACAAAATAAAAAGAACTATAAAAATTTTTTGCATAATACTTGTCAAATGAAAAAAAGTATGTTAAGATAATAAATGTCTTCAGGAAAGACATTTATTAATTATAGGGGTATAGTGTCAATGGTAGCACATCGGTCTCCAAAACCGCCTGTGAGGGTTCGAGTCCTTCTACCCCTGCCAATGAGTATAAAAGGCTTGATTACACAATTATAATCAGGACTTTTTATTTTTTGTTCATTTTAAATTTGACATCTTAAAAAAAAATGATATAATAATATATATTGAACAGCAAACAAAAACGAGGAGGAAACCATGAAATTAGGAATAGTAGGATTACCAAATGTAGGAAAAAGTACATTATTTAATAGTATAACAAAAGCAGGAGCAGAATGCGCAAACTATCCATTCTGTACAATAGAACCAAACGTAGGAGTTGTAGCAGTACCAGACGAAAGACTAGACAAACTAACAGAAATGTACAAGCCAGAAAAAACAACACATGCAGTAATAGAATTTGTAGACATCGCTGGATTAGTAAAAGGAGCAAGTAGAGGAGAAGGACTAGGAAATAAATTTTTATCACATATTCGTGAAACAGACGCAATAGTAGAAGTAGTAAGATGCTTTGAGGACTCAAACGTTGTACATGTAGACGGAAGTGTAAATCCAATAAGAGACATAGAAACAATAAATCTAGAATTAATATTTGCAGACATAGAAACAGTAAATAAAAGACTAGACAAAGCAAGAAAAAATCTAAAAGCAGATAAAAAATATCAAGAAGAAATAGACTTACTAGAAAAAATACTAAAAGTTCTAGAAGAAGGAAAATCAGCAAGAACAATTGAATTTAACGAAGACGAACAAGTACTTGTAAAAGACATGTTTTTATTAACAACAAAACCAATTTTATATGTAGCAAATGTATCAGAAGACCAATTAGAAGATGCAGAAAATGACGAATTAGTAAAACAAGTAAAAGAATATGCATCAACAGAAAAAGCAGAAGTTATTCCATTATGTGTAAAAATAGAAGAAGAACTTTCTGGACTAGAAGATGACGACAAAAAAGAAATGCTAGAAGCATTAGGATTAGAAGAATCAGGCTTAGATAAAGTTATAAAAAGAAGTTATGACTTGTTAGGATTAATGTCATTCTTAACTGCTGGAGAACCAGAAGTAAGAGCGTGGACAATAAAAAAAGGAACAAAAGCACCACAAGCAGCAGGAAAAATACACTCAGACATAGAAAGAGGATTTATAAAAGCAGAAGTTGTATCATATGATGATTTAATTAGAGAAGGGTCAATGGTTGCAGCAAAGGAAAAAGGACTTGTTCGTTCTGAAGGAAAAGAATATATTATGCAAGATGGAGATATTGTTTTATTTAAATTTAATGTATAAAATTACTAAAAATTAGCAATATAAAAATATATAAACTTTGTAATAATTCTGTAATATTTTTGTGATATAAATGTAAAATAAAAATAGTAAAAACATATTGACTTATTAAATTAGAAAGTATAAAATTATATTAGTGGTTAAGAGGTTGCAATCAAATAAAAAAAGTGGTATAATTTCTTTTGATTGTAAAATAATATGGGTAAATAAAGGAGAGAATGGTATGAAAAAAACAAAAATAGTAAGTATAGTTTTAATCGTAATGATAGTAATAGCTATGTTATTTACAGCAAGAAATGTATTCGCTGCAGATGATTTGGGATATCTTTTAGGAAATAATGTTGTAGGAAATAATGCTGCATCATCTGGAGGTAGTAGTAAACCAGCAAATAGCACACCTTCAAATAATAGTTTAAATAACACAACAAATAATCTTGTTTTAACAACAAACAACACAAGTACTTATAACAACTCATCATTACCAAAAACAGGTGTAGCAGATTCTGTGCCAGTTGCAGTATTAGTAGTTGTATTAGGTATATCAGGAGTATATGCTTACAAAAAAATGCAAGAATATAAAAATATCTAATAAATATAAATGCATCCAAAATTACAATATATAATATAAAAAAGATAAAGGAATTTTACGAAACTCCTTTATTTTTTTTATTATTTTGTATATAATAGGAAAGAAAAAACAAAACTTTAATAAAATAATTGCAAATTTATTAAAAAAACACCAATGAACACAATGAAAAGGAGAGTTACAAAATGAATGAAAAACAAGCACAAAAAAGAATAGAGGAATTGAGAAAACAAACAGACTATTATGCACAAAAATACTATGACGATGACGCACCAGAAATATCAGATTTTGAGTATGATATGTTAATGGTAGAATTGCGCAATTTAGAAAAAAGTTACCCACAATTTTTATCAAAAGATTCATTAACACAAAAGGTTGGCGGACATGTAAAAGAAGGATTTGAAAAAGTAACACACGAGGTTCCACTTCAAAGTTTACAAGATATTTTTAGTTTTGAAGAAGTAGAAGAATTTTGTCATAAAATGGAAGAAAAGGCAAAGGAAAATGGAATTAATAAAGTTAAATATGTTGTAGAAACAAAAATAGATGGTTTATCTTCTGCACTTGAATATAAAGATGGAAAATTTGTAAGAGGCGCTACAAGAGGAAATGGACTTGTTGGAGAAGATGTAACACAAAATTTAAAAACAGTAAAAACAATTCCAATGGAAATCAACGACAAAATTGACATAACAGTACGTGGTGAAGTGTTTATTTCTAAAACAGATTTTGAAAAAATGAATCAAGAAAGAGAAGAAAATGAAGAGGAATTATTTGCAAATGCACGTAATGCAGCAGCAGGTTCACTTCGTCAATTAGATAGCAAAATAACTGCAACAAGACCACTTGATATTTATATATTTAATGTTCAAAAAATAGATGGAAAAGAATTCAACTCACACTTTGAAGAACTTGAATATCTAGAAAAAAAGCTTGGATTTAATGTAAACCCTGTACGTATACCATGTGAGACAATAGAAGAAGTAAAAGAAGCAATTAGAAAAATTGGAGAAATGAGAGAAAATTTAACATTTGGTATAGATGGAGCAGTTATAAAAATAGATGATTTAAAATTTAGAGAAATATTAGGAACAACAGTAAAAACACCAAGATGGGCAATTGCTTACAAATATCCACCAGAGCAAAAAGAAACACTATTAAAAGATATAGTATGTCAAGTAGGAAGAACAGGTGTAATCACTCCAATGGCAATACTTGAGCCAGTAAAACTTGCAGGTTCAACAATATCAAAAACAACACTACACAACGAAGATTTTATTAAAGAAAAAGGTCTAAAAATAGGTGACACAGTAGTAATACAAAAAGCAGGAGATGTAATACCAGAAATAGTAAAAGTTGTTGAAGAAAAAAGAACAGGTGAAGAAAAAGACTTTAAAATGCCAAGAGTATGCCCAGTATGTGGAGCAGAAGCAGTAAGAGAAGAAGGAGAATCAGCAGTAAGATGTACTGGAATAGAATGTCCAGCAAAATTATTTAGAAACTTAGTTCACTTTGTATCAAGAGAAGCAATGAATATAGACGGACTTGGAGAAAATATAATTCAACAATTATTAGACAGAGAATTGATTAATAATATATCAGATATATATGAATTAAAATTTGAAGACATTGCATCACTAAAAAAGAATGGAAAGAAATTTGCACAAAATTTAATTGACAGTATTAATGCAAGTAAAGAAAATGATTTATATAGATTAATAACAGCATTAGGTATTAGACATGTTGGAGGAAAAGCATCAAAAATGTTAGCAAGAAAATACAGAACAATGGACAATCTAGCAAAGGCAACATTTGAAGAACTAAGTGAAATAAAAGACATTGGAGAAGTAATGGCAAATAGCATAAGAGAATTCTTTTTACAAGAACAAACAGCAGATTTGCTAAATAAATTAAAGTTAGCCGGTGTTAACATGAATTGCTTGGAAGAAGAAAGCATTGACAAACGATTTGAAGGAAAAACTTTTGTATTAACAGGAAGTTTAGAAAAATATACAAGAAAAGAAGCAGAAAATATAATTGAAAGACTTGGCGGAAAAACATCAGGTTCTGTATCTAAAAAAACAGATTATGTTTTAGCAGGTGAGGATGCAGGAAGTAAATTAACAAAAGCTCAAAGCCTTGGAGTTACAATTATTTCAGAAGATGAATTTGAGAAAATGACTGTTTAATTACATTGAAAGAAATGGAGAAGATTATGGAAGAAAAATATACATTTGAAATGATGTGGGAAGACTTGAATAATGGGTATCAAATTTTTTACACATATGTACGAAATAGATATTTATTGTTTAAAACCGCACCAAATTGCTATACACAAAAGTTATTAACAGGCCACAAGAAAAATCCACAACCTAAAATGTCAATGCTTACATTAAAAAGGGTTAAGGAAATGTTTCCGGATATGGAAGATATAGAATATAAAATAATAAATGATTAAAAATAATAAAGAATTAAATAAATTATAAAAAATAGCATAAAATATTATTATAATTATTATATTAAAAATAGCAAATTTTCATTGACAAATAACAAGTAAAAAGAGTATAATAGTTATAGAAAGTAAATGTTTCTCGCTTGTGGTTGGTGCGAGTAATAAATCATACCATTTCGTCAAATGTTCTCGCTTGTGGTTGGTGCGAGTAATAAAATATACCATTTAGTAAATTGTTTGGTTCTTTTTCCATAAAGGATAAGGAACCTTTTTTATATATAAAATACTGCATAAGGGAGATGATATATTGGATTTGAAGGAAGGATATGTATATCATATAAAAAATACATATTTTGAAATAGTTAAAGATGATAAATTAATGAAAAATCATGAAGGAGATTCAACAAGACCAAATTATTTTTGTGTTAAAATGGATAATGAAAACATTTTATGGTTTATTCCAATGAGTAGTAGAGTAGAAAAATATAAAAAAATAGTTGAAAATAAAATAAAGAGATATAAAAAATGCGATACTATTATAATAGGAAATTATAGAGGGAAAGAACAAGCATTTTTAATCCAAAATATGTTTCCTATAATTGATAAATATATAGATCATATTGATACAGTTCAAGGAAAAGCACTAAAAGTACCATCAGAAACAAGAAGAATAATATTGGACAAGGTTAATAAGATATTTAAATTAAAGGAAAAAGGTATTAATTTAATATTTCCAGATGTAGATAGAATAGAAAAAATAATGATGGATGAATTAAAAAAATAAACAATATTTTTAAAATCTGTCAATATGAACGTCCGTATTGACAAGAAGGAGAAGAAAAAATGACTGTAATTATAGATGGAAAAGAATTAGCAAAAAAAATAAGAGCAAATTTAAAAATAGAATGTGAAGAATTAAAGAAAAAAAATATAAACTCAAAATTAGCAGTAATAATGGTAGGAGAAGACCCTGCATCAAAAGTATATGTAAGAAATAAAAGCAGAGCATGTGAAGATGTTGGAATAGAATATGAAGAATATTTATTAGATGTAAATACAACTCAAAAAGAGTTGATAGAATTAATAAAAAAATTAAACAATGACAAAACAATAAATGGAATATTACTACAAAGTCCAATACCATCAAATTTAGACATAAACGAAGCATTTAGAACAATATCACCAGAAAAAGACGTTGACGGCTTTAATCCAGTAAATGTTGGAAAATTAGTATTAAATCAAGATACATTTGTATCTTGCACACCATATGGAATAATGAAAATGTTTGAAGAATATAATATTGACTTAACTGGCAAAAATGTGGTAATATTAGGAAGAAGCAACATTGTGGGTAAACCATTAATACATTGTTGCCTAAATAAAAATGCAACAGTAACATCTTGTCATTCTAAAACACAAAATCTTGCACAAAAAGCAAAAGAAGCAGATGTGTTGATATCAGCAATTGGAAAAGCAAATTTTGTAACAGCAGATATGGTAAAAGATGGTGCGGTCGTAATTGATGTAGGAATAAATAGATTAGACAATGGCAAAATTACAGGTGATGTTGATTTTGAAAGTGTAAAGGAAAAAGCAAGTTATATTACACCGGTTCCTGGGGGAGTTGGACCGATGACAATTGCAATGCTTATGAACAATGTTATTAAGGCTACTAGAAGACAAAATGGAATGGTAGATTAAATAAAAATAAGTGGGACACAAAATAATTGTGTCTCTTTTTGCGTTTTAAGGCAAATGAAATAGTATAAGGAGGAGAAAAATAAAAATGGAATGTTTAGAAAAGAAAAAATATTGGATATGGTTTAGTTTAATAAAAGGTCTTGGATGTGTAAGGAAAAACAAATTATTACAATTATATGGAACACCAGAAAAAATATACAAATTAAATAAAAGTGAATTGTTGAAAATAGACGGAATAGGAGAAGAAACAGCAACAAATATAATTAACTCCAAAAATGAAAGATTATTAAATTATCATATTCAATATATGAAACAAAACAATATTGATATTATCCACATATGTGAAAAAAGTTATCCACAGTTACTAAAACAAATATATGATGCCCCTGTAAGTTTATATATAAGAGGAAATAAAGAAGTATTAAACGGCAAAAGTATTGGTGTTGTAGGATGTAGGAATTGCACAGATTATGGAAAAAAGGCTGCAAAATATTTTGCATATAATTTGGCAAAAGAAGAATCTATAAATATTGTTAGTGGCTTAGCAAAGGGTGTGGATAGTTATGCACATTGGGGTTCAGTTGGAGCCAATATTGAATGCGAAAGTACCAAAAACTGTGGAAAAAAACATGTAAGTTGTGGAAGAATAGATAATTATTGTGGAAATTTAAAAAATGATTGTGGAAAAACAATTGCAGTGCTTGGTAATGGATTAGACATGATATATCCAAAAGAAAATATAAAATTAACAAATGAAATAATAAGAAGCGGAGGAGCAATTATATCTGAATATCCATGTGGTACAAAGCCAGATAAAATGAATTTTCCAGCACGAAATAGGATAATTAGTGGAATAAGTGATGGAATAATTGTTATAGAGGCAAAAGAAAAAAGTGGAACACTAATTACAGTGGATTTTGCATTAGAACAAGGAAGAGATGTTTTTGTAGTTCCTGGAAATATTAATTCAATAAATTCTGTTGGCACAAACGACTTAATCAAACAAGGTGCGAAAATGGTTACATCTTATATGGATATAAAATAAAAAGAAATTCAAATTAAAATATAACTTGAATTCCTCTATTTGGATTTTTTACTTTTTATTATCAATTCCAAAAATCAATTTTAAGATATATAAAACAATTGAAACAATGAAAAAGAAAATAATTGTTGAAAGGGCATTAATACCGAATGATTTTACAAATGTAAAAAATAATCCACTTTTTGTGTTAGGGAGTTTTCCTATAAATGAAATTACTCCAATAAAAATAGGGATTATTACAAATATAAAAAAGTAAAATCCTTTGTATTTCCGCACACAGTCATTAATCCAACTTTTAATAATAAGTTTCATAAATCTTCCTCCTTAAAATTATTTGCCCTCCTGTGGAAGCGAGGAAATTAATACATTAAACTAAAAATATTATATCACAAAAAAGTAAAAGTGTTAATACATAACGTTAAATTTATATTTTAGTGCTGATATTAAAAAATGATAAAAATCGACTTAAATATTGTCAAAACTATTGAAAAATATTTAGTACTATGTTAATATAAAATTACAGGAATAGCCTGTAATTACAAACAAAAGAAAGGGAGATTTTGATGAAAAAATACAAAAGTAAAAGTGGTATAACTCTTGTGGCTCTAGTAGTTACAATAATTATACTTTTAATACTTGCGGGTATTTCAATATCTGCATTAACAAATACAGGTATATTTGAAAAAACGCAGGAGGCAAAAGAAAAAAGTAAAAATGCAGAACAAGAACAAGGCCAGGCATTAGTAGAGTATGAAAGAGAATTAAATAAATATATAGCGCAAAAATTAACTGACGACAAAATAAATATAGTATTAAGTAAAACAGAAAACACAATATTAGAAGATTCTAATGGAAATATATTTACATTGCCAGCAAATTTTAAAATTGTAGTAAATACTGATACAAATAATGCAAAAACTATTGATAAAGGGATTGTAATTGAAGATTGTACAGAAACAGCAACAAATGGAAGTCAGTTTGTATGGATTCCTGTAGGAAAAATAAAAAAAGAAGACGGAACAACAGTTGAAATGGAGTTAAACAGATATAACTTTGATTCAGAAGGGAATCCAACAGCTCAAAATGAAAATATTATATTAGGTTATTTTCAGGAATCTAAATCTGCAGCAAAAGAAAATATAGTTGCCAAAAGTATAACAGATTTTAAAAATAGTGTAATGACAAATGGAGGATATTATATTGGCAGATTTGAAGCAAGAACCTCAATTAAAAGAAAAAACATAGATGAAGAAGTGACTCAGGTAACAGAGAAGAATACAGATTTTATTTATAATTATGTAACACAAAAGCAAGCAGCACAACAATCACAGAATATGTATAGTAGTAACAAATATACTAGTGATTTAATGAATAGTTATGCATGGGATACAGCACTGGTATTTATCCAAAAATGTTCAGACAAACTTAATTATTCTAATCAAAGCAGTAGAAATAGTTATTTATTAAATGTTGGTACAACAAGTGATAAGGAATGCAATATTTTTGATATGTCAAGTAACATTTTTGAATGGACAACGGAAACTAGATTAAAAGAGAATAGTTTAGCGGTTCTTAGAGGTGGATGCTTTGCGAATAGTGCATATATTTCAAGTTACCGTGGAAGTATAAAAACAATTGACAGTTTTATTTATGCTGGATTTCGTCCTATTATATATGTAAATGTTTAAAAATATAAAAAACTAAAGAGAAAGGGATAAATTATGAGGAATAAAAAAGGTATAACACTTGTGGCACTTGTGGTTACGATAATTATTATGCTCATATTAGCAGGTGTTTCAATATCAGCACTAACAAATACGGGCATATTTGAAAAAGTACAAGATGCAAAGCAAAAATCTGAGGAAGCTGAAAAAGAACAAAATAAAATATTAAGTGAGTATGAAACAGCATTAGATCAATATGACGAAAATACTCTTGTATATAAAGTAAATAATGGTGAAATAAAAATAGGAGATTACATTTCTTACACACCAGATACAGTAACAAAAGAAAACGAAAAATATAAAACATTAATATCAAATTTAGTAACATATTCAGGTACAAATGAAAATACAGAATCAACATTAACACAAGAAACTGATATGAAATGGAGAGTACTTGATGTAAAAGATGGACAAGTAAGATTAATAAGTGAAAAACCAACTGAAAGTACAATAACATTATATGGATATAATGGATATAATAACGCAGTAAAATTATTGGATGACACTTGTAATACTTTATACAATAATTCAAAATTAGCAAATAAAGTACAGAACCTAAAAATAGAAGATATAACTATTCATATGGAAACACAACCAACAGAAGATACAGCAGAAATTTCACTAGAAAGCATTAATTATCCTAAAATATTAGAACAAGAGGAAAATCAAATAGTAGAAAATTCAATAATAGGAAATAAATTAAAATTAAGTGAACAGAATAAATTTATAACTGGAAAGGATATGACAACAATAAGTACATTAAAAAATACATATTGGTGGAAATCAATGAGTATAGAGGATTTTAATAAAGAAAATAAGGAGATGTATTATAAATTATTTATAAATGATAATAAAAACAATTATGAAACATATTGGATGTCATCTCGATGTACACGTATCATTGATAAAAATATAAATTTTCGTATTAGGTGTGTTAGTACAGGGATTATTGGTGCAGATTATACATGCATTTCTAATGACGAAGAATGTAAGCGTACATGTTCATTTAGACCAGTCATAACTTTAAACTCAAATGTTCAATTGGATACAATAAATTCAGGAGATGGAAGCACATCGGAAAATGAATATGCAATTAAATAAATAATATTAAATAACAAATAGTGTATAAATTTAATTAATTTTAAAATTTATACACTATATTTTTTGAATAAATAAAATTACAAACAAATGTTTACAAACACAAAACAAAATGATATAATAAATATAGTCAAAAAAATAGGAGGTGTAAAATGCAAAAAGAAGAACAACACATATATGCTGCAATAGACCTAAAATCATTCTATGCATCAGTAGAATGTCAGGAAAGAGGGCTAAACCCATTAACAACAAACCTAGTAGTAGCAGACAACAGCAGAACAGAAAAAACAGTATGTTTAGCAGTAACACCATCACTAAAACAATATGGAATAGGAGGCAGAGCCAGACTATTCGAAGTAATACAAAAAGTAAAAGAAATAAACATAGAAAGAAAAATAAAGGCTCCAAACCACAAATTTACAGGAACAAGCTATGACAATGTAGCACTAAAAAAGAATCCAGACCTAGAACTATCATATATAATAGCTCCACCGCGAATGAAGTATTACATGCAATACAGCACAAAAATATATAATATTTACCTTAAGTGGTTTTCAGCAGAAGACATTTATGTATATTCTATTGATGAAGTATTTATTGATGTAACACATTATTTAAAAACATATAATATGAGAGCAGGAGAACTAATAACAAAAGTAATTCAAGATGTTTATGACAATACAGGAATTACGGCGACAGGTGGAATGGGAACCAATTTATACTTGGCAAAAATTGCCATGGACATAGTTGCAAAACATGCACAACCAAATAAAAATGGAGTAAGAATAGCGGGATTGGACGAAAAGTTATATAGAAAATTACTTTGGACACATACACCTATTACTGATTTTTGGAGAGTAGGAAAGGGAACTGCCAAAAAACTTGAAAAACATGGGATTTATACTATGGGCGATGTAGCAAGAACATCTATAAAAAATGAAGACTTATTATATAAATTATTTGGAATTAATGCAGAATTGTTAATTGATCATGCTTGGGGATATGAGCCAGTAACAATAAAAAGTATAAAAGCATATAGACCAGCATCAAATAGTATTTGTTCAGGGCAAGTATTACATTGTCCATATAATTATGAAGATACAAAAGTAATTGTAAAAGAGATGACCGAATTATTAACATTAGATTTGGTGGAAAAAAATTTAGTAACAAATCAAATTGTATTAACAATTGGCTATGATGTTGAAAATATAACAAATAGAAATATTAGTTACAATGGGGAAGTAACAACAGATAGATATGGACGCAAAATTCCGAAACATGCACATGGAACTATTAATTTGGACCATCAAACATCATCAACTAAGATTATAATGGATGCAACAATGAAATTATATGAAAGAATTATAAATAAAAACCTAATTGTTAGAAGAATAAATATTACGGCGAATAATGTAATAAGTGTGAGAAATGCTGAAAATAAAAAAACATTTGAACAAATTGATTTATTTACAGATTATCATAAAAAAGAGAAAGAACAGCAAGAAGAAAAAAAGGAAAGAAACTTGCAAAAGGCGGTAATTGATATAAAAAATAAATATGGTAAAAATGCTATTATTAAAGGAATGAATTTGCAGGATGCAGGAACTACTATTGATAGAAATAATCAAGTTGGTGGGCATAAAGCATAGAGGTGGTAAAGTAATGTGAATTTAGTTTTGGACATTGGGAAAGGATTGAAATTATAAATGAAAAAGGATGATTACAGTGATATTATACATTTGCCTCATTATGTTTCTAAAAAGAGACCAAGAATGAGTATAGAGCAAAGGTCTGCACAATTTGCACCTTTTGCTGCTTTAACTGGTTATGAGGATGAAATTGAAGAAGCGGGGAAAGAGTTTATTAAAAAGATGGATGAAAAATAAAAGAAGTAGTTTTAAAACTACTTCTTTTTGTGGTGGCTCGAAGTGGAATCGAACCACTGACACGGGGATTTTCAGTTTTCCGTGCTACTTAACATTAGATATTATTTGTTATTATTTAGTATCACTTAAACCATTTGAATTTAAGCACTTTTTTAGCATTATATAGTAAAAATATTTATATATAAACAAAAGATAAAATGACTTTTATAAAAGAAATTTTTTAGATGTTTTTTAGATATTTTCAGATAAAATAAAATTACTATTGATATAATTTTTGAATTTTCTATAACAATATATTTCATTTTAAGGTAAAGTTACTCTACTTTAATATGAAATCACCTTAAAATTGATTTTAGGGCTTAATTGAATAAAGAATATGATAACTACTTGTAGTTTTGTAACTATGAGTAGTTTTTTATGTTCAAAAGAGAAATGCAACACCTCTTAAAAAGTGTTTGGTGTGATGAGCCGATGCTATAAAGTTCATTCGTATTTGTATAAGCAGTCTAATTATACAAAGTGCGTAAGTGAGATTTTAGAACACAAACTCACAATAATAAAAGAGTATTTGGTGGCATATTTGATATGGATTTGTAATTGTAAAAAGTTTGGGCAAGTATGAACAAAGATACTTAAATGTATCAGCAATTATAGTAGTAATATTACTACTTACTAGACTACCTATGAAACGAGGCGAACGACCGACGGTTTCAGCTTATATAGGTGTAATAATTCTATTTTTCATAAATGGGATTATTACACCTAATTTACTTCCGCTCACTCTCTCTGGTTTCTAGTTTGGGTGGCTTTGAACTTACAAAAAATTTATATGCAAATATAAAATTTTTGTAAGTATGCGTGGAAGTATGAAACCGAGCTAGGTTTTAGGGGTGTGGGGGTTGAAAACCCTGCCATACGGACAAACTTGTTTGTCTAGTATGTTAGACATTCAAAGAATATCTTGAGCAAAGAAGGAGGTGCAAGAAGATATAAGCTATGCTATTATAAGAAATGACAAATTAACAAGAGTGGATGCACAAGGATCGTACATTCACAATGATAGAAGGTCAAAAGGTCATTCTAATAAAGATATTGATCCTACAAGAACACATCTTAATTTTTGGTGTAGGAAAAACGAACTAACTTATATAAAAGAATTTTATAAAATGAAAAAGGAATATGATTTAAAAGGCACTATTAGAAGTAATAGTAATATCATGTGTGAAATGATGATTACTTCTGATAATGCTTTTTTTAATAAAATTGGTTTAGAAGAAACAAAACGATACTTCAAAGAAAGTTATAAATTTGTATGTAATTACAAAAATCTTGGAGAAAAATATATAGTATCTGCAGCAGTACATTTAGATGAAACTACACCACATATGCATTTAGTATATATACCAGTAATTCATACAAAAGATAAAGAGGGCAAAGATATTGATAAAATATGTTGTAGAGATTTTTGGAAAGGCAGAGATAGTTACAGACAATTACAAAATGCTTTTCATAAATATATAACTTCAAAAGGGTTTGATTTAGAGCGAGGTTTACCAGTAGAAGAAACGGGAGCTAGACATGAAAAAATAGAAGATTTAAAGAAATTGACTAATTTTGAAAATACTAAAAAAGTATTAGATAATCTAAAACTAGAATTACCAGAAACTCCTAATATAAATGACATTAAACTAATAAAACTTAATAGAGAAAAAGTAGAAAATGAAATTATTAAGCCAAAAGATAATATGATAGAAAAACTATATAATGAAAAAGTTTCTTTACAAAGGGAATTATTAAAACAAGTCAATTTAGTTAATGAGGCTGAAAAATACCAAAAAGAAAGAGATTCCATACTTGCTGAAAATAAAGAATTGCATAATACTGTAAAATATTTAGAACACGAATATAAAAAGAAAAATAATACTCTTGATTTGAAATTTGAAAATAGAAAAAGAGAATTAGAGCAAGATTTTCAAAATAAAGAATTTGACATTGAATATAAATATAAAAACAAAATTAGGTCATTAGAAAAAGAAAATAACTATTTACACAAGATTATTGATAAATTTTATGAAACTGTTGATAAATTTATAGTTTGGATTTGCCATAAATTTGGTATTGGCGAATCTAAAGAATTGGTCAAAAATTTTGAAGAAGAAACTCACTCTTTCATTGATCCAGAAAAACAAATTAAACATGAAGAAAGAGAAAAAGAGTGGGATTTAGAAAGATAAAGGCACTACTAGTAATTATAATAGTAATGCCTTTTGGTATTTTAAGTTTTGTTCACGGCATATTTGCCTCTACTTATAGCAGTTATAAGTCCTTTGCTTTTAGCAAGATATAAAGCATTGTTAATAGTAGTAGCAGTAAAATTAGGGAAATGAAGTTTCAAATCCTTGACAGTAAAAGAATCCATACTTAACATATACTCTCTTACTTGTTTTACTTGACTTCCTTTTTGAACTGTAGAGTCGGAATTTGTTTCATCAACCTTATCTGTTCCCGTCAAAGTAGGTATGATTTGCTCACTAATTTGAACTCCACTCACTTCTTTTCCAGATTCCACAATAGTATCTGTATCTAGAACTTTCTGTGAAATACATTCTGTATCAGTATCAGTTATACTCGTTACTGCTACAGTTTTAATCACCTCAGTTTCATTCACAACATTTGTGTCAGCAGTTTCAACACTTTGAATATCTGTATCATCTGCCTGTACCATAGTTCTATTAGAAACAAACGACATACTGAAATCATCAATTTCTTGAATAATCTGAGCAATGAAAGCAAATGACTCTGGATGAGCAGGTATCTGAATTATAATCCGTTCCCTGTTACAATTAACTTTGAAATCTGGTAATTTCTCAACTGATGTTAGATTTTGTAAAAGTGTTGCAAAAATCTTATTGAATTTGCTAAATTCTTTAGATGAAAAAGAAATTTTGTATTCATCTCCTACTATTCCCATAGAAAATACCTCCTTATAATGCACTTGTTGATTTTCAATCTTTTGAACTTTTTGAGTAGCTTTTGCTTCGATTCTTGACACATAACTTCGAGATATGTTCAGTTTCTCAGCAATCTCTCTCTGTGAAACATCTGCCATTAGATAAAGAAGTGCTATTCTGTGTTTTCCTTCTAAACAATTTAAAACAGTCCCAACTACTTTAATGAACTCTTCTTTGTCTACTATTTTCTCAACAAAATTAGAATCAGGATCTGCAATCGTATCTACCAGAGTAAGTTCCTTACCTTCACCATCATCTCCTATAGGCTCATCAATAGAAATATCATTTGCATATTTGTTAGCTTTTCTATAATGCATAAAAATTTCATTATTTATACACCGTGAAGCATATGTTGCAAAAGTAATATTTTTCGATGTATCAAAAGTAATAGCAGCCTTTACTAATCCAATTGTACCGATAGAAACAATATCTTCATAATCTGAAGAATTTGGAGCTACCCCCAATTTCTGTACCAGATAATGAACTAATCTCTGATTGTCTAAAACAAGATGTTCCTTATCACTACTAAGTTTCATGCTAATAGAGCAACTCCTTTCTGTACTTATTGTGGTTTAAAGTCTGAAAAAATTTAAAATACCTCCTAAAAATTCTACAAGGCTATTAGCCTATGCTAAATATAGTATCACAATTTTACAATAATTTCAACAATTTATGTAAATTTAATAAAAATCTGTGTTATCAATTAAATATTTTCTCTCTACAAAATTCTTTTTCTAAAAATTGTGCTTGTTCTTTTGTTAAGTTATTATTTACAACTGCTAATTTTAATAATGATTTTATATTTTCTCATTTCATACATTTAGAATAGCCTTTTGCAGTCAGTTCAACATAGTCTACAATTTCTTCAAATATATAATATGGTACACAAAATTCCTTATTTAATTGCTCCATCTTGTACTTCTCCTTTTTCAATGTAATTAGGCATAAAAATATAACAAAGTGTTAACACTTATAAATATAACACAGAAAAATATTAAAATCAATACATATAAAAAATGAAAGTGGGAATAAATATGTCATTGATTGCAAGATTTGATGGAAATATGAATGTAATAGGAAGATTACTAAAAGAATATAGAATTAAGAAAGATTTATCTTATGAAAAGCTTTCTGCAAAATTAGAGTTAATGGGTATTAGTATTCATAAGCAAAGTTTATATGATATTGAAAATAATAAAAGAACTGTAAAAGATTATGAACTATTTGGAATTGCTTATGTTCTAGGAATAGATGTTAATGACTTATTAAAAGATATAAGAAAAAAATTCTAAAAATTGAGTTTAAAATGAATTTAAAAAAATCGTTTGACATATACTAAAATTGATGCTATAATAATAATAGCTTAAGCAAATCGTAGGATGTCACGAGATTTGCACCGAGATATGTACCCGCATATCTCTTTTTTATGTTTTTAGGCATAAGAAAAGAGCGGTACCCAGCCGCCCTCAAAGATTATTCTTTGTTTGTGTCTTGGCTTTCATTGTTATTATTACTTAAAAGCAATAAAATAATTAGTCGCCAAATTAGCTCATAGGATGTCATTCCTTTTACACCTCCCTTCTGCAGGGATTATCCTTATGTAAGGACTTTTTTATTATACTTTATTTTATAGTATTTTACAATAAATTCTAAAATATTTCATAAATTATTTATTCTAAAATATTTCATAAATTATTTATTTTGTACTAACCAATTATAAACTTCATCTTCTGTAAGTTTATCTTTTTTCATTTTATTTACTTTATCTTTAGCCTCTTTCTTCCATTGTTCAAATTCTTTTTGAATAACTTTACTTTCTTTATTTCTATAAGCTATCATAAATTTTTGTTGATAAATTCTTCTATATAATGCTTGAATTTTGTTATTTTCTAAATTCTTTCTGTATTGTTCTCCTGCACCTTTTTCTTTACAAGTTGGACTTTGATCTACATTTGCTAAATCGCAATATATTTCGTTTTGTCTATAATTTGGTATAAAATATCTGCCACAATTTAAGCAAGTCTTAATTTGTAAATTCTCGTGTCTTACAATTTGGTCTAATACAGCAAAACATATACTGGTTAGATTTTTACTTGTATAAACATTGTGTAATTCTAATTTTTGATTTTTGTTTTTTATTCCTTCTATTAACTTATTCAATGTGTCATAATGATATTTATTATGTATGTTTATGTAATTATCAGTTATAATTTCAATATCTTGTGAATATGTATAAAAATCACTGTCCTTTATTGTATATGCAATAAACTTGGCTAGTTTATCTTCTTCATCTTTTAATTCTTCATTTCCATTCAAATTATAAACAAAATCTACACATCTTTTAAAATTATCTTGCCATTCAATAAACCTATCGCTACCTGTATCATAAATATCTTTTATAATTCTCATAAATTCTACATCATCTATTTCTTCATCTTTTATATATGAATATGGTACATAATCTTTTACTAATTCATAGCCATAAGCAAAAAAGAAAGTATTATATGCAGTTTCATAAGTTGTAAAATCAGCATTTAAAAAGTTTATTAAAATAGAACCTATACTCTCTACATAATGAACATATATAGTAGAAGGCTGTCTTCTAATTTGTTTCTTCTTATTTAATTTTGTTTTTGATATATCTTTTTCTAATTTCAAACATAATCTATTTTCTTCTTCTGGCTTTATTCTTTCTCTACTTACATTATATAAGTATAATGGTGTTGAATAATATTCTTCCTTTTCTTCAAAATTAAACCATAAGTAGAAGTCTTCATGTATGTTTGCACGAGGTAATTCTTTCATAATTTTTTACCTTAATTCCTTTCTTGTAAAAAATATTAAAAATATTTTTCAAATGTGTTGACAAATAAAATTATCGATGGTACAATAACAATATCAATTGACAATTTCAAATGTGTTTACAATATTATTGTACTACTATCAATAAAAGTTGTCAAGCGATAACAAAAGTTTATTTAATTTAGTTATTCAAAGGAATAACTAATAGGCTTTTTATGTTCAAAATCTTGCAAACAAAAAGTCAACCGCATTGGGAAGGAGGTATTTAAGGTTGGAAAATCAAGAGAACATTTTAGACTTATACTATAATAAACATCTTAAACAAAAAGATATTGCAACAATGGTCGGTGTTTCTAAACAATATGTTTCAAAAGTAGTAAAAGCAGATAGCAGATGTAAAGAAGAAAAGCAAACTCGTAAAGATAAAAATGCTATTAAGCGAAAAGACTATATGAAAGAATATTTTAAAAGTTATGATAGACCGACGAGAGAAGATAATTCTTACGAACAACTACAAGCATTATTATATCAAGATTCATTAGAATTATCATATTCTAATAGCAATATAAATGATTATGCTTTTGCAAAATATAATTCTAGTATTTATCACAGAGATAAAAACGGAAATTTAAGACTTAACAAAGGTATAAAAGTTGGTAGTGATGTTCCAAAAACAATAAATATGAACATTCCTATTCCAACCCAAAAATACAAATATAGATGTTATAGTATGTAATTAGAAAGGGGCTTTATTTTATTATAAGCCTTTTCGTTTTTTAATTTTTAAGGAAGGAGGACTAGCAAAATGGGTACTATTAAAGAAAACTATGATCTAATGTTTACTTCATATCCAGATTTAGTAGATGTTGTTCAATTAAAAGAAATGCTAAACATTGGCATAACTCTTGCTTATAGATTAGTAAGAGAAAAAACTATCCCATCATTAAAAGTTGGTAGAGAATATAAAATACCAAAAAGAAATGTGATAGCATATTTAACAAATCAAAATTAAGCCGTTGCCATTTATTTAGGTAATGGCTCTTTATTTTTATTACACAAATTAACTAGACTTAAATGTAATTACATGGTATTATACAGACAATATCAATAGTAAGTTAAATTTAAGCTGTTATAGAAAAGGAAGGAGTAAAAAATGATAGATGTAACAGGTAGCTTACAAATTAAAAATAAAATATATCAAGCAGTTTTAAGTTATAAACAAGATAATAAATGGAAAACAAAATGGGTTTCAACTAAAATTCCAGCAGTAAAAGGAAATAAAAAACAAGCACAAGCAAAACTTGAAGAAATAAGACTACAATTTCAAGAAGAAATAAATAGTGATAATATTGAAGACGAAAAAATATTGTTTATAGACTACATGAAGAAATGGCTAAAAATGATAAAGGCAAGTGTTGAAGAAACAACTTATAATGGCTATAAAGGTGTTGTAAATGGAAGATTAACAGATTATTTTACTGGAAAGAATATAACTTTACAAGATATTAAGCAAAAAAACATTCAAGAATTTTATCAATATTTATTAGCTGAAGGGCTTTCTGGAAATACAGTCAAACATTATCACGCAAATATAAGAAAAGCATTACAATATGCTATGAAAACAGATATAATTTTATCTAATCCTGCTGATAAGGTTGATCTACCAAAAATTGAAGAATATAAACCAAAATTTTATACAAGTGATGAGGTTAAAACATTACTTAATGAAGTTATTGGCACCAAATTAGAAATTCCTGTGATGATAGATTGCTTCTATGGTTTTAGGCGAAGTGAAGTAATTGGGCTAAAATGGAGTACTGTTGATTTTGAAAAAAACACTATTACAATTAATTACACTATTACACAATCAAATGGAAAACTGATTATAAGAGATAAAACGAAAACTAAATCTAGCAAAAGAACTTTACCTTTAGAGCCTATTGTAAAATCTTTCTTGCTTGAATTAAAAGAAAAACAAGAAAAGAATAAAGAACTATGTGGAAATAGCTACAATCAAGATTATTTAGAATATATATGTGTAGATGATGGTGGTAATATCATTAGACCAGACTATGTAACAGAAACTTTCTTAAAATTGTTGAAAAAGAAAAAATTAAAGATTATTCGTTTTCACGATTTAAGACATACTTGTGCTAGTATTCTTTTGAAAAATGGTGCAAATATGAAAGAAATTCAAGCTTGGCTAGGACATTCAAATTATAATACTACTGCTAACTTATATGCACATTTAGATACAAGTAGTGTAAATGATGTTGGAAAAGTAATAACAAGTGTATTTAGTACAAAAAAAGAAGCAGTTACTGCATAAACCACTTCAAATTATGTACTTTTAAACTGAAAACTATAAAATTAAATTTTTTAGATGTTTTTTTAGATGTAACCTAAAATTTTAATTTCTATAGTACAAAATAGTGTTTGGTGGCTCGAAGTGGAATCGAACCACTGACACGGGGATTTTCAGTCCCCTGCTCTACCAACTGAGCTATCAAGCCAATTATTAGTCAACTCATTTTTTATTTTTAATAAATAAAAAAATGGCGACCCGGAACGGGCTCGAACCGTCGACCT
>OLOQ01001010.1_pt1 | contig 28443 bp, 27 predicted proteins | sample 1673101 | NCBI WGS metagenome assembly OLOQ01 (sample SAMEA3136754, study PRJEB25190) | human gut metagenome | biome: human gut; feature: human-associated habitat; material: faeces | place: Austria | collected 2013 | reverse complement strand
GAAAATCGCGGACACAAAATTACCGGTGCCCACCGGGCGCAGCGGCGGCTCCGCGGCGCGTGGCCGCGCGGGACAATTCGCGCCTTGGGCAGCTCGCTGCCGCTCGTGCTCATCGAGAGACCAGCGCACGTGCGCGCCGGGGGCGATGCTGAAATGCTTTGCTAGGCTTTCTCAGCAAGCGGATGCAGGAAAGCTGAAAATCGCGGACACAAAATTACCGGTGCCCACCGGGCGCAGCGGCGGCTCCGCGCCGCGCTCCGCGACGTAAAGTTCTTTGCCCAGCTTTCTTTCAAGAAAGCTGGAGGTTCCCACTGTTATTTGGAAGTTAACTTGGTTTCACCATAAGAAAGGATGGTATTGGAATGGCTAGAGTGAAGGGCGCGATGATGACGCGCAAGAGAAGGAAAAAGGTATTAAAGCTTGCCAAGGGGTATTGGGGCGCTAAGTCCCGCCACTTTAAAATGGCCAAACAGGCCGTGATGAAGTCTGGCAACTACGCCTACATCGGCCGCAAGCAGCGCAAGCGCGATTTCCGCCGCCTGTGGATCACCCGTATTTCCGCCGCTTGCCGCATCAACGGCATCAACTACTCCACCTTTATGAATGGCCTGAAGAAGGCGGGCGTCACCCTGAACCGGAAGATGCTCTCCGAGATTGCCATTGCCGACCCCGCCGGGTTTACCGCCCTGGTGGAGAAGGCCAAGGCCGCTCTGTAAAAAAAGCTGAAAGTGCGCCCGAGGCAAGGGATTGCCTTGGGCGTTCCTGTTATGTCCGTCCTATTTTTGGAAAGAGGGGGAGAGGGTTTCCCATGGAGAAGATTACCAGCCGCCAGAACAAGACGGTGCGGGAGGCGGCCGCGCTGCTTTCCTCCGCCGAGGAGCGGGCCGCCCGGGGGGAGTTCCTCTGTGAGGGGGCCCGCCTGTGCCAGGACGCGGCCCGCTCTGGCATAGAGGTGCTGCGCTGCTTTGTCACGGCCCAGGCCCTGGAGAAGTACGCCGCCTACCTGCGGCCCGTGCTGGAGCGCGCCCGCCAAAGCTACCTGGTGGCCGACCACGTGGCAGGGCTGCTGTCCTCCACCAAGAGCCCCCAGGGGGTTTTCTGCCAGTGCCGGTGGCCCCAGGGGCTGCTGGCCGGGGACGCCGCCGGGGGCGGCTCCTGCGCGGTGCTGGAGGATTTGCAGGACCCGGGCAACCTGGGCACCATCCTGCGCACGGCGGAGGCCCTGGGCATTGGGCGGGTCGTCCTGCTGGGGGATTGCTGCGACCCCCTCTCCCCCAAAGCGCTGCGGGCCTCTATGGGGGCGGTGTTCCGCCTGGGGCTTTCCCTGGAGCGCTCCCGCCAGGGGCTGTTCTCCCGGCTGCGGGGGGAGGGCTTCCGGCTGCTGGCCTCTGTGCCGGACAGCGCCGCTTTGCCGGTGACAGAGGTGGACTTCTCCCAGGGGCCCTGCGCCGTGTTCATCGGCAACGAGGGCAACGGCCTCTCCCAGGAGACGATTTCCCAGTGCCAGCGGGTGACCATCCCCATGGCGGGCCGGGCGGAGTCGTTAAACGCCTCGGCGGCGGCCACCATCTTGCTGTGGGAGATGGCCCGGGCCGGCGGGGAAGGCGCCTCCCATGGATAACCGCGCCTATTGGATTTGGATGCAGCAGGCCTTTGGGGCGGGCAGCCCCCTGCCTTGGCGCATCCACCGCAGCGTGCCCGGCGGGGTGGAGGCTTTCTACCAAGGCGGTCCCCGGCTGTGGAATTCCCTGGGGGGCATCCGGGAGCAGGAGGCCGCAGCCCTGTTCTCCTTTTCCCTGGAGGAGGCCCAGGCCCAGCTGGAGCACGCCCTAAAAGTGGGCTGGGAGGTGCTCACCCCGGCGTGCGAGGAGTATCCCCAGGCCCTGACGCATATTTACGACCCGCCCGCGGTACTGTATGGAAAGGGGAAGCTGCCTGACATGGACAGCCGCCCGGCCCTTGCCGTGGTGGGCGCCCGCAAGGCCACGCCGGAGACCCAGGAGAAAGCCAGGGAGTTTGGCTACCAGCTGGCCCTGGGAGGCGCGGTTGTCGTCACCGGCGGGGCGGTGGGCGTGGATGCTGCGGTGGCTTTGGGCGCTATGAGCGGCGGGGGCCCGGTGGTCAGCGTGCTGCCCGTGGCGCTGAACAGCCCCTATCTCAGCAAAAACCACTTTTTGCGGCAGAGCATCCTGGAGAAGGGCGGCGCTTTGCTGACGGAATACTTCGCCCAGCAGACGCCGGGCTTTGGCACGTTCCAAGTGCGCAACCGGCTGATAACCGGCCTGGCCTGCGGGGTGCTGCTGCTCCAGGCCGCCCGGAAAAGCGGCACGGTGATGTACGCTTCCTACGCCAAGGACCAGAACCGGGACGTGTTCGTCTGGCCCGGCCCCCAGGGGGACCCCGCCTTTGCCGGCGGCTGGGACTTGCTGGAGGACGGCGCCAAGGCCGTGGAGCGCGGGGAGGAAATCCTGGAGGAGTTCCAGTACCGCTTTGCCGGCAGGGGGAAAATCATCTCGCTGCCGGCGCCCCGGGCGTGGCAGGCAGAGGAGGCCGCCATCCCGGTTTTGGCGGACCCCGGCCTCCCGGCGCTGTCCCAGGCCCAGGCGGCAGTGCTGGCAGCCTTGACGGATACGCCCCAGGCCGTAGCCCAGCTGGAGGAGGCCGCCGGCCTGCCCGCAGGGCAGCTGCTGGGCGCCCTGACGGAATTGGAGCTGCTGGGCCTGGCCCAGTCCCACCAGGGGAAGCGGTACAGCCGGCTGCTTTCCCCAGGCGGCGGGTATTCCTCTCCGGCCGGAAGGGGCCGTGCCCCTGCAGCGGGAGAAGCCAGCCCTCTCGCAAAGGGGCAGGAAAAAGTGCTGGCGGCCTTGACGGACACGCCCCAAACCGTGGCCCAGCTGGAGGAAGCCACCGGCCTGCCCGCGGGGCAGCTGCTGGGCGCCCTGACGGAATTGGAGCTGCTGGGCCAGGCCCGGTCCCACCAGGGAAAGCGCTATAGCCGCCGGTTCCCCGCTCTGGCTGGAAGGCAGGCGCCCTCTGCCCGGAGCAGCCGGTCCTCCCCAGGGGGCGGGCCTATCCACCTGACCGGGGAGCAGGCGGTGGTGCTGACCTGCCTGACCAAAGCGCCCCAACCCCTGGACCAGCTGGAAAAGGCCACGGGCCTGCCCGCAGGGAAGGTGTTGGAGGCCTTACAGGTGCTGGAAAAGATGGGCCTGGCGCGGCCCTGCCCGGGCGGGGGATTCTGCCGGGCCTAAAGGGACGGAAGCGGCCGGTTTCATAGAAAATTTATTTGACAACCACGCCCCGGCGGAGTATTGTAGAATGGACCCCCCGCCGGGGGAATCCAGCCCGGAATGGCCGGGCGGAAGGAAAAGGAGTCAACCTGCAAATGGCAAAACTGGTGATTGTGGAGTCGCCTTCCAAGGCGAAGACCATTCAAAAATATCTGGGCAACGAGTACGAGGTGATGGCCTCTATGGGCCACGTGCGGGACCTGCCCAAGGCGCGTCTCAGCGTGGACGTGAAGGACCACTTCAAGCCCAAATACAGCATTATAAAAGGCAAGGAGAAGCTGGTAAAAGAGCTGAAAGAGGCCGCCGCCAACGCCGACGGCGTGCTGCTTGCCACCGACCCGGACCGGGAGGGGGAGGCCATCTCCTGGCACCTGGCCTACATTTTGGGCCTGGACGAGGACGCCCCGGACCGCGTCACCTTTAACGAGATCACCCGCACCGGCGTGGAGGAGGGCATGGCCCACCCCCGGGCCATCGACCTGGACCTGGTCAACGCCCAGCAGGCCCGCCGCATCTTGGACCGGCTGGTGGGCTACACCCTCAGCCCCTTTTTGGCCAAGACCATCCGCCGGGGGCTTTCCGCGGGCCGGGTGCAAAGCGTGGCCGTGCGGATGGTTGTGGACAGGGAGGAGGAAATCAAGGCCTTTGTGCCCCAGGAGTACTGGAGCATTGACGCCAAGCTCACCGCGCCCCCCAGCAAGGCTGTGTTCGCCGCCGCCTTTTACGGGGACGAGAACGGCGAGATCAAAATCGGCTCCAAGGAGGAGTCCGACAAGCTCTTTGAGGAGCTGGAGAAGGAGGACTTCCTGGTCACCGCCGTGAAGAAGGGCAAGAAGAACCGCTCTCCCGCCCCGCCCTTTATCACCTCTACCCTGCAGCAGGAGGCCAGCCGCAAGCTGGGCTTTCAGGCCCGGCGCACCATGAAGGCCGCCCAGGAGCTGTACGAGGGCGTGGAGGTGGAGGGCATGGGCTCCATCGGCCTTATCACCTATATGCGGACCGACTCCCTGCGTATCTCCGAGGACGCCATCCGGGACGCCTCCGCCTATATTGAGGAGCGCTGGGGCGGCAAGTATCTGCCCAGCAAGCCCCGGCACTTCAAGTCCCGGGCGGGCGCCCAGGACGGCCACGAGGCCATCCGCCCCTCCACCATCAGCCTGACCCCCGAGCAGGTGAAGGGCTCCCTCACCTCGGACCAATACAAGCTCTACAAGCTCATCTGGGAGCGGTTCATCGCCTGCCAGATGGCCAACTGCGTGATGAACACCACCCAGGCCACCATCGGCGCGGGGAAGTATATCTTCAAGGCCTCTGGCTTTAACGTGGCCTTCGAGGGCTTCACCGCCCTGTACGAGGAGAGCAAGGACGAGGAGGAGAAGGCCGGCAAGGACCTGCCCCCCCTGGAGGTGGGCATGAAGCTGAAGGTGCGGGACTTAAAGGGCAACCAGCACTTCACCCAGCCCCCACCGCGCTACACCGAGGCCTCCCTCATCAAGGCCCTGGAGGAAAACGGCATCGGCCGGCCCTCCACCTACGCGGCCACCATCGCCACCATCACCACCCGGGAGTACGTCACCCGGGAGGGCAAGGCCTTTAAGCCCACGGAGCTGGGGGAGGTCATCACCCAGCTGATGAAGGAGCGCTTCCCCAAAATCGTCAACGTGAAGTTCACCGCCCAGGTGGAGAACGAGCTGGACGCCGTCCAGCGGGGCGACGAGGACTGGGTGGACACCCTGCAAAAGTTCTACGACGACTTCGACAAGACCGTGCAGAAGGCCAAAAAGGAAATGGACGGGGTGAAGATCCAGCTGAAAGAGGACGAGACCGACGTCATCTGCGAGAAGTGCGGCCGGAAGATGGTGGTCAAGTTCGGCCGCTACGGCAAGTTTTTGGCCTGCCCCGGCTACCCCGAGTGTAAAAACGTGAAGAAAATCGTCAACGACACCGGCGCCGAGTGCCCCAAGTGCGGCGGGAAAATCATCCAGCGCAAGAGTAAGAAGGGCCGGGTGTTCTACGGCTGCAGCGAGTACCCCAAGTGCGACTTTGTCTCCTGGGACCCGCCCAGCAAGGAGAAGTGCCCTGTCTGCGGCAAGACGCTGCTGCAGAAAAAGAGCAAGGATAAGATGCTGTACTGCGTCACGCCGGGGTGCACCTTCCCCGGCAAAAAGCCCGCCCCGGAGGACGAGGCTTGATGGCGGCCTGCGGCGTCACCGTGCTGGGGGCTGGCCTGGCCGGCTGTGAGGCGGCGTGGCAGCTGGCCCGCCGGGGCTTCGCGGTGACCCTCTACGAGATGAAGCCCCAAAAGTTTTCCCCGGCCCACCACAGCCAGGGTTTTGCCGAGCTGATTTGCTCCAACTCCTTAAAGGCCAGCCGCGTGGACAGCGCCGCCGGCCTTTTAAAGGAGGAGATGCGCCGCCTGGGCTCCTTGCTGATGGCATGCGCGGAGAAGTCCGCCGTGCCCGCCGGGGGCGCCCTGGCCGTGGACCGGGAGGAGTTCTCCCGCCTGGCCACCCAGGCCATCGAGGGCGAGCCCCGCATCACCGTGGTGCGGGAGGAGGTCACGGACATCCCCCAGGGCCCTGTGGTGGTGGCCACCGGCCCCCTCACCAGCGAGGGGCTGTCCCAGAAGATACAGCAGCTGTGCGGGGGCAGCTTGAGCTTTTTCGACGCGGCGGCCCCCATCGTCACCCGGGAGAGCCTGGACATGGAGCACTGCTTCGCCGCCTCCCGCTACGGCCGGGGGGACGAGGATGGGGAGGAGGGGGACTACCTGAACTGCCCCATGAACAAGGCGGAGTACGACGCCTTTCAAGAGGCCTTGGTCACAGCCCAGCGGGCGCCGGTGCACAGCTTCGATGTCCGGGACCCCAAGGTCTACGAGGGCTGCATGCCCATTGAGGTGCTGGCCTCCCGGGGGCACGACGCCATCCGCTTTGGCCCCATGAAGCCTGTGGGCCTGCGGGACCCCCGCACCGGCCACCGGCCCTGGGCGGTGCTGCAGCTGCGCACCGAGAACCGGGAGCGCACCCTGTTTAACCTGGTGGGCTTCCAGACCAACCTGAAGTTTGGGGAGCAGCGCCGGGTGTTCGGCATGATTCCCGCCCTGCGGCACGCGGAGTTCGTCCGCTACGGCGTCATGCACCGCAACACCTTTTTAAATTCCCCCCAGTTGCTGCAGGCCGACTACTCCTTCCGGGGGCGGCCGGAGCTGTTTTTCGCCGGGCAGATCACCGGCGTGGAGGGGTATATGGAGTCCGCCTCCTCGGGGCTGCTGGCCGGGCTGAACCTGGCCCGGCGGCTCTCGGGGCAGGAGACGCTGGTGCTGCCGGAGACCACCATGCTGGGGGCGCTGGCCCGCTACGTGGCCGGCTACCAGGGGAAGGACTTCCAGCCCATGGGGGCAAACTTTGGCGTGCTGCCCCCCTTGTCTGAGAAAATACGGGACAAGCGCCAGCGGTATGGGGCGCTGGCCCAGCGGGGGCTTTCCCACCTGGCGGGCTATTGCCGGGAGATGGGCCAGCCCCTGGAAGAAAGCGCCCTCGGCGCGGAAGTGGAGGAGAAGCTATGAAAATCATTGTAGACGCCTTTGGCGGGGACAACGCCCCCCAGCAAATCCTGTTGGGCTGCGCCCAGGCCAGGGAAAGCCTGGGGATAGACATTGTCCTGGCGGGGGACAAGGCCCGCCTGGAGGCCTGCGCCAAGGAGCTGGACCTCACCCAGCAGCTGGCGAAGATGGAAATCCTCCCCTGCGGCCAGCTGCTGACCATGGAGGACGAGCCCACCAGCGTCATCCGGGAGAAGAGCGACAGCTCTATGGCCGTAGGCCTGCGGGCCTTGGCCCAGGGCCAGGGGGACGCCTTTGCCAGCGCCGGCAACAGCGGGGCCCTGGTGGTGGGCGCCACCACCCTGGTCAAGCGGGTGCGGGGCGTAAAGCGGGTGTCCTTCGCGCCTATCATGCCGGGGATGGACGGCTTTTTCATGCTCATCGACGGCGGCGCCAACGTGGACTGCCGCCCGGAGATGCTGCTGCAGTTCGGCGTGATGGGCTCGGCCTATATGAAGAACGTCATGGGCATTGAAAAGCCCCGGGTGGCCTTGGCCAACGTGGGCACCGAGGAGCACAAGGGCGACCAGCTGCGCCAAGAGGCCCTGGCTTTGCTGAAAGCCTGCCCGGACATCCACTTTGTGGGCAACCTGGAGGCCCGGGACATCCCCTACAACAAGGCGGACGTGGTGGTGGCCGACGGCTTTACCGGCAACATGATTTTAAAGCTCTACGAGGGCGTGGCCATGGCCCTGATGGACAAGATAAAAGGCGTGTTCCTGGGCAGCCTGAAGGGCAAGCTGGCGGCCGCCATGGTCTACAGCGATTTGAAAAAGATGAAGAAAGAGCTGGACTACAACGAGTACGGCGGCGCCCCCATCATGGGGTGCTCCAAGCCCGTGTTTAAAATCCACGGCAGCGCCAAGGCCTCCACCGTGGAGAGCGCCCTGCGCCTGGCCCGGGACTACGCCCAGTCGGGCATCATCGCCCAGATTGGGGAAGCGGTGGGGAAAAAATCGTGAAAGGGGGAGAGGCTATGCGCCCAGCCGCGCGGCCACTGGAGGAGTACGAAAAGCGGATCGGCTACCGCTTTCAAAACAAGGAGCTGCTGGAAACCGCGCTGACCCACTCCTCCTTTGCCAACGAGCACAAGTGCAAAAGCTATGAGCGCCTGGAATTTTTGGGGGACTCGGTGCTGGGCTTCGTCACGGCGGAGTACCTGTTTGAGCACTTCCCCCAGCTGCCGGAGGGCCAGCTGACCAAAACCCGGGCCGGCCTTGTCTGCGAGCGCAGCCTGTGCGGGTTTTCCAAGGCGCTGCACGTGGGGGACTTTCTGCGCCTAAGCCACGGGGAGCGCCACTCCGGCGGCCGGGAGCGCCCCAGCATTCTGGCGGACGTGTTCGAGTCCACCACCGCCGCCATCTACCTGGACAGCGGCAGCCTGGAGGAGGCCAAGAAGTTCATCCTGCGGTTTATCGCCCCGGCGGCCAAGGCCCAAAGCGTAAAGCCCTTTAAGGACTACAAGACCACCCTGCAGGAGATTATCCAGCAGAACCCCGAGGAAAAGCTGGAGTACGTGGTCACCGGGGAGAGCGGCCCCGACCACGACAAGCACTTCACCGTGGAGGTGCACCTGAACTCCAACGTGATCGGCAAGGGGGGCGGCCGCTCCAAGAAGGAGGCCGAGCAGCAGGCCGCCCGGGAAGCCCTGGAGCTGATGGGCTACTGATGGGCAGCGTGGCCCTGTTCGTGCCCCACGTGGGCTGCCCCCAGCAGTGCAGCTTCTGCGACCAGCGGGCCATCACCGGGGGCGCCCAGCCCCCCACGCCCTGGCAGGTGTGGCAGACGGCCCAGGCAGCCGCCAGCCACCTGGGGCAGCGGGTAAAGGAGACGGAAATCGCCTTTTTCGGGGGCAGCTTTACGGCCATCCCCCGGGGGCAGATGCTCTCTCTGCTGGCCCCCGCCAAGGAGGCCGTGGAGCGCTTCGGCTTTCGGGGGCTGCGGTGCTCCACCCGGCCGGACGCCATCGACGGGGAGGTGCTCTCCCTGCTGAAGGCGTACCACATGGTGGCCGTGGAGCTGGGGGCCCAGTCCATGGACGGGGAGGTGCTGCGCCGCAACCGCCGGGGCCACAGCCCAGAGGACACCGTCCGGGCGGCGGGGCTCATCCGCGCCGCGGGGCTGGAGCTGGGCTTGCAGATGATGACAGGCCTGTACGGCTCCACCCCGGAGAAGGACGTGGAAACCGCCCGGGCCCTTATCGCCCTACAGCCGGCCACCGCCCGCGTCTACCCCACGGTGGTGCTGGAGGGCACCCACCTTGCCGCCCTGTACCGGCAGGGGCACTATCACCCCCAGACGCTGGAGGAGGCCGTGGAGCTCTGCGCCCGGCTGCTGCCCCTTTTTGAGGAGGCGGGGGTGCGGGTCATCCGGGTGGGGCTTCACGCCCAGGAGGATGTGGAGCGCCGGCGGGTGGCGGGGCCCTACCACCCCGCCTTCCGGGAGCTGGTGGAGAGCCGCCGGTTCCTCGCCCGGCTGCTGCCGGAGCTGGAAAAGCAGCCTCCCGGCGCCTATGCGGTGTGGGTGTGCCCCCGGCAGCTGTCCGTGGCCACGGGGCAGAGGCGCTGCAACCTGGAGGCCTTGGCCCGGCGGGGCTATGCGGTGCGCTTTGCGCCGGACGCCTCCCTGGCCCCCGGGCGCTTCGGGGTGGGGCCCAGGAAACAAGAAACGAGAAAGGGAAACAGGCGCAATGATTTTAAAATCTTTGGAACTGCAGGGGTTTAAAACCTTCCCCGACAAGACCACGCTCCAGTTCGAGCGGGGCATCACCTCGGTGGTGGGGCCCAATGGCAGCGGCAAAAGCAACATCAGCGACGCCATGCGCTGGGTGCTGGGGGAGCAGAGCGTGCGCACCCTGCGCTGCTCGAAAATGGAGGATGTCATCTTCAACGGCACCCCCCAGCGCAAGGCCCTGGGCTTTGCCGAGGTCACCCTGACCATCGACAACCGGGACAGGGGCCTCCCCTTTGACAACGACACCGTGGCCGTCACCCGGCGGTACTACCGCTCGGGGGAGAGCGAGTACCTCATCAACAAGAACACGGTGCGCTTAAAGGATATCAACGAGCTCTTTATGGACACGGGCTTGGGAAGGGACGGCTATTCCATCATCGGCCAGGGCAAGATTGACGCCATTGTGGCCGCCCGTTCCGAGGACCGCCGGGAGATTTTTGAGGAGGCTGCGGGCATCTCCCGCTACCGCTACCGCAAGGAGGAGTCCGAGCGCCGCCTGGGCAAGGCCGAGGAAAACCTGGTGCGCCTGCGGGACATCCTCTCGGAATTGGAGGGCCGTGTGGAGCCTTTGCGCATCCAGGCGGAAAAGGCGGAGCAGTTCATCGCCTTGGACAAGGAAAAGAAGGAGCTGGAAATCGGCATCTGGCTGGAGACGCTGGAGCGTTCCGGCAAGGTGCTGCGGGAGCACGGGGAGAAAATCTCCCTGGCCCAGGCCCAGCACGGGGAGCTGGAGGAGGAGATCCACTCTTTGGGCCAGCGGGCCGAGGAGAACTACCGCCAGACCAACCAGTGCACCGTCCAGCTGGAGGAGGCCCGGGCCCAGGCCGCCGCCTTTGACGAGCAGGCCGTCCGGGCCGAGGGCGAGGCGAGCCTGTTGGAAAACGACGCCGCCCACACCCGAGAGAGCGTCCAGCGCCTGGAGGACCAGGTGGAGGAGGTCTCCCGCTCCGGCCAGGACGTGGACAGAGAAATCGACCAAAAGCGCCAGGAGGCCGCCCAGAAGGAGGGGCAAATCCAGGAGAGCCGTGACAAGCTGCTCACCTTTACCCAGCGCCTGGAGGAGCTGCGCCGGGGCGCTGACGAGGCCACCCGCCAGATGGAGCAGGCCGCCCAGGAGCTGGCCCAGTACAACGCCTCCTTGGCGGAGCAGCGCATCGCCCTGTCCTCCACCCAGTCTGCCACGGCGGAAATCCGCCTGCGGGCCGGGGCGGTGGAGGACAGCGTGCGCCAGGCCCAGGAGCGCTTGGCCGCCGCCCGGCAGGAGGCCGCCCAGCTGGAGGAGCTGCTGGGGCAGGCCCAGCAGGCCGTGGCCGCCCGGGAGAACGCTGTGCAGGGCTACCAGCTGCGCTTGGAGGGCCGCCGCCAGCGGGCCCAGGCCGCCCAGGAGCAGTGGAACAAGCTCACCCTGGACGTGGGCGAGCAGCTGCGCCGGGCCAAGCTGCTGGAGGACTTGGAGCGCAACCTGGAGGGCTTTGCCCAAAGCGTGAAGCAGGTGATGAAGGAGGCCCACCGGGGGATGCTCTCCGGGGTGTGCGGGCCGGTGTCCCAGCTGCTGAAAACCCCCCGGGAATACGCCGTGGCCTTGGAGACGGCGTTGGGCGCCTCCATGCAGCACGTGGTGGTGGAGACGGAGCAGGACGCCAAAAACGCCATCCGGCTCCTCAAGCAGCGGGACTGGGGCCGGGCCACCTTTTTGCCCCTGTCCACCATCCGGGGGAACGTGTATAACCCCCGGGAGATTGAGGCCATGCCGGGCTTTGTGGGCATGGCCAACACGCTGTGCTCCTGCGAGGAGCGCTACGGCAGCATCCGGGACAACCTGCTGGGCCGCGTGGCTGTGGCGGAGGACTTGGACAGCGCCGCGTCCATCGCCAAAAAGACGGGCTACCGCCTGCGGGTGGTCAGCCTGGACGGCCAGGTGGTCAACGCCGGGGGCTCCCTCACCGGCGGCTCCCGGGGGCGCAACTCCGGGCTGCTGAGCCGCGCCTCGGAGATTGAGCGCGTCAAGGAAAAGGCCGCCGCCTTGCAGCAGCAGGCCGCCAAGGCCCAGGAGGAGTACCGTCAGCGCCAGGAGGAGCTCTCCGCCTGCGAGGGGCAGCTCTCCGCCGCCCGTGGGGAGCTTTCCTCCGCCCAAGAGGAGCGCATCCGCCTCCAGTCCGAAGGGGCCCGCGTGGCCAAGGAGCTGGAGCAGCTGGCGGAAAACGCCGCCAGCTTGGAGCGGGAGCGCAGCGACGGCGCCGGCCGTTTGCGGGAGCTGGCCCAGCGAGAGCGGGAAATCCGCGCCGCCATTGCCCAGCTGGAGGAGCAGGTGCGCCAGTCCCAGGAGGAGAACCAGCGCCTTACCGGCAGCCGCCAGGAGCAGATGGCCCACTGCGACGAGATTTCCCAAACCATCCAGGAAATCCGCATGGGGGAGCTCTCCGCCCAGAAGGACAGGGACACGCTGCTGGCCGCCGTGGCCGGCTTGGAGGAGCGCAAGCGGGATTCCGCCGGGGCCGTGGAGCGGCTGCGGGGGGAAATCGCCGCCTATGGGGAAAAGCTTGCCCAGCTGGAGCGGGATAGGCAGGAGGCCCTGGCCCGCTCCCAGCAGCTGAAAGACCAGGCCCAGGCCCAGCGCCAAAGCCTGGAGGGCATCTCCCAAAAGCGCGCCCAGCTGGAGCAGCAGGCCGTGAAGCTGCGGGAGCGGGAGCGGGAAACCACCGCCCAGCGGGAGAACGTGGGCCGGGAGCTGGCCCGCCTGCAGGAGCGCTCGGACAGCCTGCAAAAGGAGTACGACCAGATCATCTCCAAGCTGTGGGAGGAGTACGAGCTCACCCGCCGGGAGGCGGAGGAGGAGGCCCGGCCCATCGAGGATTTGGCCGCCGCCCAGCGCCGCCTGGCGGATTTGAAGAACCGCATCAAGGCCCTGGGCGCGGTGAACGTGGGCGCCGTGGTGGAGTACCGGGAGGTCTCTGAGCGGTACCAGTTTTTAAAGGGCCAGATAGAGGATGTGGAGAAATCCAAGGCCCAGCTGCTGGAGCTCATCCAGGATTTGACAAAGCACATGCGCCAGCAGTTTACCGAGCGGTTCGCCCAAATCAACCAGAACTTTGGGCAGATATTCCGGGAGCTGTTCGGCGGCGGCGCGGCGGAGCTCTCCTTTACCGACGACAGCGACGTGCTCACCTCTGGCATTGAAATCAAGGTGCACCCGCCGGGGAAGATTGTCACCCACATCGAGTCCCTCTCCGGCGGGGAGAAGGCCCTGGTGGCCATCTCCATCTACTTTGCCATCATGCGGGTGAACCCGCCGCCCTTCTGCGTGCTGGATGAGATTGAAGCCGCCCTGGACGACGTGAACGTGGCGCGCTTTGCCCAGTACCTGCGCCGCATGAGCCGCAATTCCCAGTTTATCACCATCACCCACCGCCGGGGCACCATGGAGGGCAGCGACATGCTCTATGGCGTCACCATGCAGGACCAGGGCATCTCCAAGCTGCTGGCCCTGCGCACGGAAGAGGCCGCCGAGTTCGGCACTTAACATATCCCAACAAGAGAGGAAGGAACACATGGGCATCTTTGACAAAATCCGGGAAGGCCTGAAAAAGACCCGGGACAACATCAGCGGGCAGATCACCCAGATGGTCAACTCCTTTACCAAAATAGACGAGGAGCTCTTTGAGGAGCTGGAGGAGCTGCTGGTGATGGGCGACGTGGGCGTGAACACCGCGGGCTTTATCTGCGACAGGCTGCGCCAGCGCATCAAGGAGAAGGGCATCACCGACCCCAGCCTTATCATGGGGGAGCTGAAGGCCATTGTCTCTGACATGCTGCAGGGGGACAACGCGCTGCACATCTCCACCAAGCCCTCCATCATCTTGGTGATTGGCGTCAACGGCGTGGGCAAGACCACCACCATCGGCAAGCTGGCTTCCCGCTTGAAAGGCGAGGGCAAGTCCGTGATTTTGGGCGCCGCCGACACCTTCCGGGCCGCCGCCATCGAGCAGCTGGAGGTCTGGGCCGGCCGCGCCGGGGTGCCCCTGATTAAGCACAAGGAGGGCGCCGACCCCGCCGCCGTGGTGTTCGACACCATCGCCGCCGCCAAGGCCCGGGACTGCGACGTTATCATCTGCGACACCGCCGGCCGCCTGCACAACAAGAAAAACCTCATGGACGAGCTGGGGAAGATTTCCCGCGTCATTGACCGGGAGCTGCCCGGCTGCGACAGGGAGACCCTGCTGGTGCTGGACGCCGCCACCGGCCAGAACGCCGTGAACCAGGCCCGGGAGTTCCAAAGCGCCGCGGGCATCACGGGCATTGTGCTCACCAAGCTGGACGGCACCCCCAAGGGCGGCGTGGTGCTGCCCATCATGCAGGACTTGGGCCTGCCGGTGAAGTTCATCGGCGTGGGGGAGCAGGTGGACGACTTGCAGCCCTTTGACCCCGACGCCTTTGCCGACGCCCTGTTTGACGTCCAGCGGGAGGAGGCCCCTGTCATCAAGGAGGACCGCACCGCCTGGGAGGAAGAGCGCCGGGAAGAGGAGCGCCTGCTGGAGGAGCAGGCCCAGGCGGAGGTGGAAGCCGCCGCCGTGGAAGAGGAACAGCCGGAGCCCTGGGAGGAGCCCGTCCCCGTGGAGGAAGCCCCCCAGGAGGAGCCCCAGCCCGAAAAGAAGAAGCGCCGCTTCTGGCCCTTTGGCCGCAAGCGGGATGAGGAATGAGAAAGGGGAAGTGTCATGAAGTTTGTCATAGCCACCCACAACCAGGGGAAAGTGGTGGAGTTTAAGCGGATGCTGGAGCCCATGGGCATTGAAGTGGTGACGGCCCAGCTGTCCGAGCCGGAGGAGACCGGCAAGACCTTTATGGAAAACGCCTTTATCAAGGCCGAGGCCGCCTGCAAGGAGACGGGCCTGCCCGCCGTGGCCGACGACTCCGGCCTGTGCGTGGACTACTTGGACGGGGCCCCGGGCATTTACTCCGCCCGGTTCGCCCAGCCCGGCAAGCGCCGCCTGACCGTGCTGGAGAAGCTCCAGGGCGTGCCGGTGGAGCAGCGGGGCGCCCACTTTGTCAGCGCCGTGTGCTGCGTGTTCCCCAATGGAGACAAGATTGAGGCCGAGGGCAAGTGCTTTGGCACCATCGCCTTTGATTCCCGGGGGGAGAACGGCTTTGGGTACGACTCCATCTTCGAGCAGGAGGGCCGCACCTTCGGGGAGATGACTGACGAGGAAAAGGACGCCCGCAGCCACCGGGGCAAGGCTTTTGCCCTGTTTGAAGAGAAGCTGAGAGAATACCTGAAGGGCAGGGAGTAAGCCATGAAAAACTACTGTGGTTTGGACTGCGCCCAGTGTCCCGCGGTGGACAGCTGCCCCGGCTGCGCCTCCACCGGCGGGAAGCCCTTTGGGGGCACCTGCGTGCTGGGGGAGTGCTGCAAGGCCCAGGGCTGTGAAACACCAGGCAGCTGCTTTTCCGGGACATGCGCCGTAAAGGAGCAGCTCATCCGGGAGTTTAACGACTTGCATATCCCCCACATGGGCCCGGTGACGGACTTAAATGCCCTGCCCGGCTCTTACATCAACCTGGAGTACACCTTGCCCGGCGGCCAGAAGGTGAAGTTCTGGGAGGACGGCCGGGTCTACCTGGGCAACCAGCTGGAGAAACAGGACGGCAGCTGCCGGTGCTACGGCCTTACCGCCGACGAAAACTGGCTGCTGGTGTGCGAATACGGCGACAACGGCAGCGACCCGGAGCTTGTGGTGTACAAGCGCCGGGAAAAGTAACGATACAGGAGAATGAAACTATGTTGACGAGCAAGCAAAGAGCCTACCTCCGCTCCCTGGCGGTGAACGAGGATACCATTTTGATGATGGGCAAGTCCGGCATGAGCCCGGAGCTTGCCAAGCAGGCGGACGACGCCCTGGAAAAGCGGGAGCTTATCAAGGGCCGTGTGCTGCCGGAGTCCAGCCCCATGACCTCCCGGGAGGCCGCGGAGGAGCTGGCGCGGCAGACGAACAGCGAGGTGGTCCAGGTGATTGGCAGCCGGTTTGTGCTGTACCGCAAAAAGAAAAAGGACCCCAAAATCGTCCTGCCCCGGTGACAGGAGGTCCACAATGAAAACAGGCATTTACGGGGGCACCTTCAACCCCATCCACAACGGGCACCTGCACATTGTGGAGGAGTTCCGCCGGGGCCTGGGGCTGGATAGGGTGCTGCTCATCCCCACCCGGGTGCCGCCCCACAAGGCCGCCCCGGATTTGGCCAGCGCCGGGGAGCGTTTTGCCATGTGCCGCCTGGCCGCCCAGGGGAAGCCCTGGCTGGAGCTTTCGGACATTGAGATGCGCCGGGAGGGCAAAAGCTACACCGCCGAAACTTTGGAGGAGCTCTCCGCCCTGTATCCCCAGGACCAGTTTTACCTGCTGATGGGGGAGGACATGTTCCTCACCTTGGGTCGCTGGTACCGGCCGGAGACCATCTTCTCCCTGGCCTCGGTGTGCACCACGCCCCGCAGCCCAGACGGCCTGGACGCCCTGCGCCAAAAGGCCCTGGAGTACACCGGGCAGTTCCAGGCGCGGTGCTTTTTGGAGCACATCCCCTACCTGCCCATCAGCTCCACCCAGGTGCGCCAGGCCGTGGCCCGGGGGGAGGACGTCAGCGGCCTGGTGCCCCAGGCCGTGGCCACCTATATGAAGGAGCGGGGGCTGTACCGGCCGGCGTGAAAGCCTTGCCAGCCTTTGGAGGAAGCTATGCGCATTGATTTTAACCAAATCCAAGAGATGACCATGCCCTGCCTGCACGGCGGCCCGGGGGAGATGTCCGCCCGCCTCTTTGGCGGGGAGGGCGGCAAGCTCATCTCCTGCCGCATCCACCCCGGCGGGGGCATCGGCCTGCACAGCCACCCCACCAGCGACGACGTGAATTTTGTCCTGCTGGGCACGGGCCTGGCTGTCTGCGACGGCCAAGAGGAGCCCCTGGAGCCCGGTGTGTGCCACATCTGCAAAAAGGGCTCGGAGCACAGCATCCAGAACACCGGCGAAGGCGACCTGGTGCTGCTCACCGTGGTGGTGGAGCGGGAAAACGGAAGGGAGAAGGACACATGACCTATGCACAGTATGAGCAAGAGGTGAAGCGCCACCTGACGGACAAGCGGTTTTTCCACAGCCAGTGCGTGGCCGCCGAGGCCGCCCGGCTGGCCCAGCGCTATGGGGCCGACGTGGAAAAGGCCCGGCTGGCGGGCATCCTCCACGACATCATGAAGGACACTGCCCCCCAGGAGCAGTTGAAAATCCTACAGGATTCTGGTATAATACTCACCAAAACCCAGAGCCGCAACCGCAAGCTGTGGCACTCCCTTTCGGGGGCAGCCTACCTGCGGGACAAGCTGGGCGTGGCGGACGAGGAAATCCTCTCCGCGGTGAGGTGCCACACCAGCGGCAAGAGGGACATGACCTTGCTGGAGAAGGTGCTGTTTGTGGCGGATTACATCTCCGCCGACCGGGACTACCCCGGGGTGGAGGACATGCGCCTTGCCGCAGACCGCAGCCTGGAAGAGGCCATGGTGGAGGGCATCCTCTTTACCGTAAACGAGCTGATGGAGCAGCGGCTGCCTGTGGCGGCGGAATCCATCCAGGCGTACAACGACGCCATTTTACTTTTAGAAACACAGAAGGAGCAGATGGAATGACTTCTTTGGAACTGGCAAAAAAGGCGGCCGCTTTTTTGGACAACAAAAAGGCGGAGCGCGTCCATGTGATAGAGATTGAGAACATCTCCAGCCTGGCGGATTACTTCGTCATCGCCACGGGCAACAACAACACCCACGTGCGGGCCCTGGCCGACGAGCTGGAGGAGAAGCTGAAAGGGGAGGGCCTGCCCCCCGCCCGTGTGGAGGGTTACCGCTCCAACTCCTGGATTTTGCTGGACTGGGGCAGTGTGGTCATCCACATCTTCACCCAGGAGGGCCGGGACTTCTACGACCTGGACCACCTGTGGGCAGACGGCAAAAACGTGGAGTGGAGCCCGAGCTTGGACTGAGCAAGCAGGCTTCTGGATTAATAAAGCTAAAAGCGCGGGCGGCGCGTGAGCGAATTCCACTGGAGTTCCGCGCCTAAAGCGCGGTGCGCGAAGTAAAAGTTCTTTGCCTACTTTCTTTCAAGAAAGTAGGGGAAAGGGTTGAGAAACGATGAAATACGACCACAAGGCCATAGAGCCAAAATGGCAGGAAAAATGGGAAGAAACCGGGGTGTTCCATGCCGAGAACGGCAGCGATAAGCCCAAGTACTACGCTTTAATCGAGTTCCCCTACCCCTCTGGACAGGGGCTGCACGTGGGCCATCCCCGGCCCTACACCGCCCTGGACGTGGTGGCTAGAAAGCGCCGGATGCAGGGCTATAACGTGCTGTACCCCATCGGCTGGGACGCCTTCGGCCTGCCCACCGAGAACTACGCCATTAAAAACCACGTGCATCCCGCCGAGGTGACCAAGCAGAACATCGCCCGGTTTAAAAAGCAGATTCAGTCCCTGGGCATCAGCTTCGACTGGAGCCGGGAAATCTCCACCACCGACCCCGCGTACTACAAGTGGACCCAGTGGATTTTCCTCCAGCTGTTCAAGGCGGGGCTGGCCTATAAGAAGGAGATGAACGTCAACTGGTGCACCTCCTGCAAGTGCGTGCTGGCCAACGAGGAAGTGGTCAACGGCGTGTGCGAGCGCTGCGGCAGCGAGGTGGTCCACAAGGTGAAAAGCCAGTGGATGCTGAAGATCACCGAGTACGCCCAGCGGCTCATTGACGACCTGGACCTGGTGGACTACCCCGAGCGGGTGAAGACCCAGCAGAAGAACTGGATCGGCCGCTCCACCGGCGCGGAGGTGGATTTCGACACCACCGCCGGGGACAAGCTGACTGTGTACACCACCCGGCCTGACACCCTCTACGGCGCCACCTATATGGTGGTGTCCCCGGAGCACCCCTATTTGGAGAAGTGGGCGGACAAGCTGCAAAACCTGGAGGAAATCAAGGCCTACCAGGAGCAGGCCGCCCGCAAGTCCGACTTTGAGCGCACCGAGGTGGCCAAGGAAAAGACCGGCGTCAAGCTGCAGGGCGTGTCCGCCATCAACCCCCTGACCGGCAGGGAAATCCCCATCTTCATCTCCGACTATGTGCTGGTGTCCTACGGCACCGGCGCCATCATGGCCGTGCCTGCCCACGACACCCGGGACTGGGAGTTCGCCAAGAAGTTCGGCCTGCCCATTATCGAGGTGGTCAAGGGCGGCGACGTGGAGAAGGAAGCCTTCACCGACTGCGAGACCGGCATCATGGTCAACTCCGGCATTTTGGACGGCCTGACCGTGGAGGAGGCCAAGAAGCGCATCACCCAGTACCTGGAGGAGAAGGGCATCGGCCACGCCAAGGTCAACTACAAGCTGCGGGACTGGGTGTTCTCCCGCCAGCGGTACTGGGGCGAGCCCATCCCCGTGGTGTACTGCGAGAAGTGCGGCTGGGTGCCCCTGCCGGAGAGCGAGCTGCCCTTGCAGCTGCCCGAGGTGGAGTCCTACGAGCCCACGGACAACGGGGAATCCCCCCTGGCCCACATGACCGACTGGGTGAACACCACCTGCCCCCACTGCGGCGGCCCCGCCAAGCGGGAGACGGACACCATGCCCCAGTGGGCCGGTTCCTCCTGGTACTTCCTGCGGTATATGGACCCCCACAACGACGAAGCTTTCGCTTCCCCGGAGGCACTGAAGTACTGGTCTCCCATCGACTGGTACAACGGCGGCATGGAGCACACCACCCTGCACCTGCTGTACAGCCGGTTCTGGCACAAGTTCCTCTTTGACCAGGGCCTGGTGCCCACCCCGGAGCCCTATGCCAAGCGCACCAGCCACGGCATGATTCTGGGCGAGAACGGCGAGAAGATGAGCAAGTCCCGCGGCAACGTGGTGAACCCCGACGACATCGTCAACGAGTACGGCGCCGACACCATGCGCCTGTACGAGATGTTCATCGGCGACTTTGAGAAGGCCGCCCCGTGGTCTAACGCGGGCATCAAGGGCTGCCGCCGCCTGGTGGAGCGCTATTGGAACCTCCAGGACATCCTCTGCGGGGAGGAGGGCATCCGCCCCGACATGGAGAGCGCCTTCCACAAGGCCATCAAAAAGGTCAGCGAGGACACCGAGGTGCTGAAGTTCAACACCGCCATCGCCGCCCTGATGACCCTGATGAACCAGGTCACTTCCAAGGGCAGCATCTCCAAGGAGGAGCTGCGCATCTTCACCATCCTCTTAAACCCCTTCGCCCCCCACGTCACCGAGGAGGTGTGGGCGGCCAACGCTTTGGGCGAGGGCCTGGTGGCTCAGCAGCCCTGGCCTGCGTTTGACGAGGCCAAGTGCAAGGATGACACCGTGGAGATCGTGGTGCAGGTGGGCGGCAAGGTCCGGGCGCGCCTCACCGTGGCCGCGGACATCTCCAAGGAGGACGCCCTGGCCGCCGCCAAGGCCGAGCCCAAGGTGGCCGCGGAAATCGCCGGCAAGAGCATTGTCAAGGAGATTTACGTCCCCGGCAAGCTGGTCAACATTGTGGCCCGGTAAAAGCGGGCATCGTGGTAAAACAGGGGCTGCTGCCAACAGGCGGCAGCCCCTTTTGCCGCCCGAAAAAGGCAGGGTTTATAATTTCGTAACGAAAAATGCGGAAGAATGTGCTACAATACTTGTGGAAACCGGCGAGACGCGGCCTAAGCGGCGCGGCCGGGGAAATCCCAGAAAGCTGTGCCTTTTCCGCCAGGGAGGAGTACCAGCGGCGCCCATAGGGGGGCGCCCGGGGGAGGGGCCCGCCTTTTTTGGGAGAACAGGATGAAAGGCGCCGGGGGCTTATTGTCCCCGGCTGGTAAAAGGAGAGTTTGCACGTCTATGAAAATTTTATTTGTCTGCACAGGCAACACCTGCCGCAGCCCCATGGCGGAGGGCATCTTCCGCAAGATGATGGTGGAGCGGGGCATGGAGGAGCGTGTGCTGTGCCAAAGCGCGGGGCTTTCCGCTGTGGAGGGCGCCCCTGTTTCGGAAAACGCCGTACTGGCCTGCCGGGAAATCGGCGTGGATATATCCGACCACACCGCCCGGCGCATCTCGGGGGAGGAGCTCCCCGTGTGGGATTTGTACTTCCCCATGTCCAAGACCCACGGGTACATCCTGGCCCAGGCCGGGGTGCCCCAGACGAAAATCTACATCCCCAAGTACATCGCCGACCCCTATGGGGCCCCCCTGGAGGACTACCGGGCCTGCCGGGACAAGCTGGTCCAGCAGCTGGAGGTGTTCTACGAGAGCTACGTCACCCGGCTGCTGGTGTTCGACAACACCATGCCCCCGCCGCCCTTCCCAGAGGGCAGCCGGCCCCGCCCCTAACGTACGGCAAGAAGCGCGAAAGCTGCCAAAAGCGCGGCTTTGGCGCTTCTTTTTTTGGGCGCGGCAGGCAGAAACCCGCCCCACCCTTGAGTTTTGCGGCCTTGCGGTATATAATAGACTTGTTGTTTTATTGCCATGAGGAAAGGAAACGAGCGAATACTTATGGAAATTGTCAGATTGCAGAAGGAGCATTGCGAGATCCTGGCCGAGCTGGAAAAGCTGTGCTTCTCTCACCCCTGGAGCCAGCGGGCCATTGAGGACGAGGTGCACAACTCCAACGCCTATTTTGTCACCGCGGTGGACGGCGACAAGATCTTGGGCTATGGCGGCATGCACTGCACCCATCAGGAGTGCTATGTGGACAACATCGCCGTGTTTGGCCACCACCGGAAAAAGGGCGTGGGCACCGCCATTGTGCTGGCCTTGGTCCACGAGGCCCAGCGCCGGGGGGCGGAGTACATCTCTTTGGAGGTGCGCCCCTCCAACCGGCCGGCGGTGGGGCTGTACACCAAGCTGGGCTTTCTGGAGGAGGGCCGCCGCCGGAACTTCTACAACGACCCCACCGAGGACGCCCTTATCCTCACCCGGCGTTTCCAAAAGGAGGGCAAGGCATGATAGTATTGGGCATTGAAAGCTCCTGCGACGAGACCGCCGCCGCCTTGGTGGAGGACGGGAGGAAAATCCTCTCCTCGGTGGTGGCCTCCCAGGTGGAGGAGCATAAAATCTACGGCGGCGTGGTGCCGGAAATCGCCTCCCGCCGCCACAGCGAGGCCATTGTGGCCGTGGTGCAGGAGGCCCTGGAGCGGGGCCGCAAAAAGCTCTCCCAGGTGGACGCCATCGCCGTCACCTACGCCCCGGGGCTCATCGGCGCGCTGCTGGTGGGGGTGAACTTCGCCAAGGGGCTGTCCTTGGCCACGGGCCTGCCCCTGGTGCCGGTGCACCATTTGCGGGGGCACATCGCTTCGGGGTATCTCAGCGACGCCAGGCTGGAGCCACCCTTTTTGTGCCTGGTGGCCTCGGGAGGGCACAGCCACATCGTCCAGGTGGAGGACTACACCAAGCTGAAAATCCTGGGCCGCACCCGGGACGACGCCGCGGGAGAGGCCTTTGACAAGGCCGCCCGGGCCATGGGCATCCCCTACCCCGGCGGGGTGGAGATGGACCGCATCGCCGAGGAGGGCGACCCCAACGCCTACAAGCTGCCCCATCCCCACGTGGAGGGCGCGCCCCTGGACTTCAGTTTTTCCGGCCTGAAAACCGCCGTGCTGAACCTGCTGAACAACGCCCGGCAAAAGGGCGAGGAAATCTCCGTGCCGGACCTGTGCGCCTCCTACCGGAAGGCGGTGGTCTCCTGCCTGACGGAGAACTTCTTCAAGGCCGCGGAGATGACCGGCGCCAAGACCTTGGCCGCCGCCGGGGGTGTTTCCGCCAACCGGCTGCTGCGCCGGGAGCTGGAGCGCCTGGCCCGGGAGCGGGGGCTGAAAGTCTACCTGCCGGACAAGCCCCTGTGCGGGGACAACGCCGCCATGATTGCCTCCCAGGGGTACTACGAGTACCTGGCGGGGAACACCGCCGGCATGGACTTAAACGCCTGTGCCCAGCGCTCCATTGAGTGAGGGCCGGCCTATGAAGCGGCGTGTGTGTTTGATGTTGTGCGGGGCGGCCCTGGCCTTGGCGCTGGCAGCCTGCGGTGAGGCGAATCCCACCGCTGGGGCGGAAAGCCAGCCCAGCTTGGTCTCCTCCCAGGCGGAGAGCTCCCAGCAGGAGAGTTCCCAGCAGGCGGCGACGCCCCAGCCCCGGCAGGCGGAGCCCTCCCAGGGGGAGAGCGCTTCCTCTGCGGCGGAGGGGGCGCTGGTGCTCACCCAGCAGGATTCCGGGGCCGAGGCGGGCTACGAGCCCACCATCACCTTGTACCCCGATGGGACGTTTGCGCTGTTTGCCTCCTTTTACGATGGCAGTGTGACCATCTCCGGCACCTATGCCCAGGAGGGGGACGGCTACGTCCTCATCCCCACGGACAGCACGGCCCAGGGCACGGCTGGCAGCGACGTGGGGGAGATTACCTTGACGCCCTCTGGCGGCGGCTTTGCCTATTCCGGCGGCCAGCTGGGGGCCACCTATGACGGGGCGGTGTTCCTGCCGCCCCAGCAGTGAGGGAGTGGAAGCATGTTGACCGGCGGTGAAATCATGGTAAAGTGCCTGGAGGCCGAGGGGGTGGACATCCTCTTTGGCTATCCGGGGGCTGCCATCTGCCCTTTTTACGACGCCCTGTACGATTCCCCCATCCGCCATGTGCTGGTGCGCAGCGAGCAGAACGCCGCCCACATGGCCAGCGGCTATGCCCGGGCCAGCGGCAGGCCGGGGGTGTGCGTGGCCACCTCGGGCCCTGGGGCCACCAACTTGATCACCGGCATTGCCACGGCCTATATGGACTCCATCCCCATCGTCGCCATCACCGGCCAGGTGAATTTGGAGCAGCTGGGCCGGGACGTGTTCCAAGAGGCGGACATCACCGGCGCCTGCGAGTCCTTTACCAAGCACAGCTACCTGGTAAAGTCTGTGGAGGACCTGCCCCGGGTGTTTAAAGAGGCCTTCCACATCGCCTCCACCGGAAGGCCGGGGCCGGTGCTCATCGACGTGCCCGAGGACGTTCAAGAGGCCTTGGCGCCGTCCTTCTCCTACCCGGAGAAGGCGGACATCCCAGGCTACAAGCCCAAGACGGCGGGCCACCCGGTGCAGCTCAAGCGTGCCTTAGAGGCCATCGGCGAGGCCCGGCGGCCCATCATCTGCTGTGGGGGCGGTGTGGTGCTCGCCGGCGCCCGGGAGGAGATGACCGCCTTCGCGGAGAAAAGCGGCATCCCCATTGTGTCCACCATGATGGGCATTGGGGTGATGCCCATGGGCAGCCCGGTGTACTTGGGGATGATTGGCCGCTATGGCCGCAGCTACGCCAACCGGGCCATCGGCGAGGCGGACCTCATCATCCTCTGCGGCGCCCGGGTGGGGGACAGGGCCATCGCCCTGCCCAACCAGATTGCCGAGCAGGCACGCACCATCCATATCGACATCGACCCGGCGGAGATTGGCAAGAACATGCGGGCGGACATCCCCATTGTGGGGGACGTAAAGCAGGTGCTGGCCGCCCTGGCGGAGAAGGTGCAGCCGGTGGGCTGCCAGGACTGGGTGGAGCGGGTGCTGCGCTATAAGCGGGAGTTCGTCCCCCGGGGCCAGGATAGGGAGGACTTTGTAGAGCCCCGCTCCTTTATCCGCAAGCTCTCCGCCATGATGGAGGAGGACGCCATCCTCACCGCCGACCCGGGCCAGGGGCAGATTTGGGCGGCTATCAACTTCACCCAGCGGGAGGGGCGGTTCCTCACCAGCGGGGGCCTGGGCACCATGGGCTACGCCTTGCCTGCGGCCTTGGGGGCCAAGCTGGCAAAGCCGAAGCGCCAGGTGCTGGCTGTGTGCGGGGACGGCGCCTTCCAGATGAGCCTGTGCGAGCTGGCCACGGTGGTGGCCTCCCACGCGCCGCTGAAAATCGTGGTCTTTGACAACCGCCGCCTGGGCATGGTGCGGGAGTATCAAAACAGCCACTACGCCCGGCGGCACATCGCCACCCACATGGACGGCAACCCGGATTTCGTGGCTTTGTGCCAGGCCTACGGCATCCCCGCCGCCTTGGCCAAAAACAACCGGGAGGCCGAGCGGCTGGCCCAAGAGATGCTCCACTCCCCCCGGCCCTATGTGCTGGTGTGCCGGGTGGACCCGGAAACGCCCTCGGTGTGAAAGGAAGGGATACTCCATGAAATACACCCTGTCCGTGCTGGTGGAGAACCAGCCCGGCGTCCTGTCCAAGGTGGTCAGCCTGTTTGCCCGGCGGGGCTACAACATCGACAGCCTTGCCGTGGGCACCACCGAGGACCCCACCATGTCCCGCATGACCATTGTGGGCCAGGGGGACGACCACATCCTGGAGCAGGTGGAGAAGCAGCTGAACAAGGTCATCCCCGTCATCAAGGTGCGCTCCTTGGGGCCGGACGCCGTCACCGCGGAGCTGCTGCTGGTCAAGGTGGCCTGCGACCCCGCCACCTTGGGGAAGGTCAACCAGATTGCCGCGTTGATGAAAGCCGAGGTGGCCGACGTCTCCAAGTCCATGGTCACCTTAAAGTACGCCGGGGAGCATGAGCGCTGTGAAACGCTGCTGGATTTGCTGCGCCCCTACGGCATCCGGGAGATTGCCCGCACCGGCGTCATCGCCCTGGAGCGGGGGTAAGCCCTGGATTCTACAAGTGAAAAAGGTGGCAGGCCCAAGGACCAGCCACCTTTTCTTTGTGTTGCGTGGTGATTTGTTTTACAGGCGTTTTACCAGCTTCCGTACCTTGCGGCCGCCCTTTAAAAGGGTGCAGCGGCCTTCCTCTTCAAAGCCCATGCCGGCCCAAAAGGCCAGTCCGGGGAGGTTTTCCTCCAAGCAGGCAAGACGTATGCACTGGAACCCCGCAGCCCCGGCCTCTTGGGAAAGGGCGCTGAAGATGTGTGTGCCAAGGCCCTTTCCCTGCAAGGGACCTGCCAGCTCCAGCAGGCCGAGATAGAGGGTGCCCTCCTCGGGATAGCCTTCCACCAGGTCTAGGACGGCGGCAAGGACGCTTTCTTGGAACAGCCCCAAAAACAGCTTGTGCTCTTTCCCGCGCCCAGGAGGGAGGGCAGCTGCGTCCTCTTGGCAGTCCTCCAAGGTGGGCGGCCCCTCCTGGGAGATGGAGAGGTAAAAGGGGTTGCTCTTGTAAAGCGCCAGCAGGGCGGGAAAATCGTTTTCCGCCAGTGGGCGCAGTCCGGGCAGGGCGTTGCCCAGCTTTTCCAGGAGGGCCTGCCCCCGTGCCGTATACCGTGCTGCCATGGCTTACAGCTGATAGCCAAAGGTGTTGTCCAGCCAGTCCAGGCACAGGTCCATCCACCGGGCGTTGTAAGCGTCGGGGGAGCCGGTCTCCTGGGTGCACACGGACATGCCGTGGCCGCCGTGGGGGAAGAAGTGGGCCTCGGCAGGCACTCCGGCGTTGTGCAGGGCGGCGAGCATCTTCAGGCTGTTCTCCACGGGGACGCAGTCGTCCTCCATGGTGTGCCACAAAAAGGCCGGGCAGGTGTCCTGGGAGACGTGCTTGTCCAGGGAGAAGTATTCATAGCCGGGGGTGCCGGGCTGGCAGCCGCTGACGTTGCGGATGGAGCCCTCGTGGGCAAATTCGTCGGCAGTGATGACCGGGTAGCACAAAACCATGGCGTTGGGCCGGTTTTGACCGCCGTGGTTGTCATAGTGCCGCAAAAACTCCTCATCGTTCCACAGGGTGCCCAGAGAGGCCGCCAGGTGCCCGCCGGCGGAGAACCCGCACACGGCCATGCGCTCCGGGTCCACCCAGTAGTCCGCGGCCTTCTCCCGGATGAGCCGGAAGGTCTCGGAGAGCTCTTTCAAGGGCTGGAAATCCTTTGCCTTCTCCCCGGTGGAGTAGATCAGCGTGAACACCTGGTATCCCCGGGCGAAGAACCGTAGGGCCACAGGGTCGGCCTCACGGAGCGAGCAGCCAATGTAGGCGCCGCCGGGGCACAGCACCACTGTGGGGAAGCTCTCCCGCCGCACGGCCATCTCGGTGATGGGGGTGTGGAGGTAGCCGGTCACGTGGCCGTCGCTGCCGGGGATGGGTTGGAAATGTACAAGTTCCATAAAGGACACCCTTTCTGCAAAAAGAATCGTTTTCCCTATTATCCCAGGAAATTCCCTTCCGGTCAAGAAGGTGGGGCGGGAACTCTTGCTTTTTTGGGAAAGATAGGGTAGGATGGATGCAGCAGAGAAAACCGGGAAAGGAGGATGGAACATGGGACCGTATGAATACGTGGTGGAGAGCATCGCCGGGGAGTACGCCTACCTGCGGCGCACGGATATTTACGACAATGGCGAGCCCATGATGATTGCCATGGCCCTGCTGCCCGACGGGGTGGACGTGGGCACCCGCCTGCGGTGGGAGAACCTGGTGTATTCCGTGCTGGAGTGAGGGCGGATGGGTTGATTTTTCCGCTGTTTTCCCGTACAATATGGGTTGGATTTTGATAAGCTTTGGGGGTACTGTTCGTTATGGAATCACTGCGTGAATTGTATCGCATTGGCCGGGGGCCTTCCAGCTCCCACACCATGGGGCCTTCCCACGCCGCCGCCTTGTTCCGCCGGGCCTTTCCCCAGGCGGAGCGCTTCCAGGCGGTGCTGTACGGCTCCTTGGCCAAGACAGGGAAGGGCCACCTGACAGACGTTGCCATCCAGGACGCTTTTGCGCCCCTGCCCACGGAAATCCTTTGGGAGCGGGAAACCCCCGAGGAGAGCCTGCCCCACCCCAACACCATGGAGCTGCTGGCCTTCCAGGGGGAGGAGCAGCTGGGCCGGTGGCGGGTGTTCAGCGTGGGCGGCGGCAAAATCGAGATAGAGGGCCAGCCCTCGGTGGCGCCCCAGGATGTGTACCCCCTTTCCACCTTCCAGGAAATCAAGGAGTACTGCCAGCGGGAGGGGAAATTCCTCTGGCAGTATGTGGAGGAGAACGAGGGCCCGGAAATCTGGGACTACCTGCGGGACGTGTGGAAGCAGATGAAGGCCACGGTATACGCGGGCCTCAACACCGAGGGGGTGCTCCACGGCGGGCTGGGCGTCCAGCGCAAGGCCAAGTACCTGGTGCGCCAGCGCCACATGGACGAAAGCCCCGAGACCCGGGAGAACCGCAAGGTCTGCGCCTACGCCTTTGCCGTCAGCGAGGAGAACGCCGGCGGCGGTGTGGTGGTGACGGCCCCCACCTGCGGGGCCAGCGGCGTGCTGCCGGCGGTGCTGGTCTTTAAGCAGGAGCAGCTGGGCTTCTCCGACAGGGACATGCTCCACGCCTTGGCGGCGGCGGGCATTGTGGGGAATATCATCAAGACAAACGCCTCCATCTCTGGGGCGGAGTGCGGCTGCCAGGCGGAGATTGGCAGCGCCTGCTCCATGGCGGCGGCGGGCCTGGCGGAGCTGTACCACATGGATTTGGACCAAATCGAGTACGCTGCCGAGGTGGCCATGGAGCACCATCTGGGCCTGACCTGCGACCCCATCGGCGGCCTGGTGCAGATTCCCTGCATCGAGCGCAACGCCGTGGCGGCCATGCGGGCCATCAACGCCCTGAGCCTGGCAAACTTCCTCACCTACACCCGGAAGATTTCCTTCGACATGGTGGTAAAGACTATGTACGAGACCGGCCGGGACTTGTTCTCCAAATACCGGGAGACCAGCGAGGGCGGTTTGGCGAAGATGTATCGGGAATGACGAGAAACCGTTGACGCGGGGCCTCTTTTCCAGTATAATATAAAGGCTCCCCGCAAAGGGGAGCTGTATCGAGGTGTTGCGCAGTTGGTAGCGCGCGTGGTTTGGGACCACGAGGCCGCAGGTT
>OLOQ01001008.1_pt1 | contig 28487 bp, 23 predicted proteins | sample 1673101 | NCBI WGS metagenome assembly OLOQ01 (sample SAMEA3136754, study PRJEB25190) | human gut metagenome | biome: human gut; feature: human-associated habitat; material: faeces | place: Austria | collected 2013 | reverse complement strand
GTATAGGCTGATCCATCAGAATTTTGCCCATTGCATCCGACAGTGTAAATGGCAGTTTGTCCGGTTTCGGATTTCCCAAGCTGATTGTCAGGCTTCCTTGTGGGTCCCCGTCGATCAAAAGCACTTTCTTTCCGGCCTGTGCCAGACCTATTCCCAAGTTGGCACAGGTTGTTGTTTTGCCAACGCCGCCTTTCTGGTTGGCAATGGCAATGATTTGTGTATTCAAATAAACCTCCTCCTTCTACAAAAAATATCCCTATTCCGAAAAATAGGGATGAAAAAAGCCGCTTACTCAAATAAATGAATAAACGGCTATGTAAGAAATATTCGATTGTAAGTAAAGTTTTATATCACTGCAAAATACCGAAGTGCATCTTTGATTGCTTCTACCTTTTCTGGTGTCGGATGCTTCCTCGGCTGTTTCAATTCTTCTACCGCATTAGGAGCATCATACATTGGCAAGCCTAAATCTCTCTTTACCTCTGCGATATATGCGGTATGTACTTTGAAGCCGTATTTCGCTTCTATGTACTCCTTAATCATTTTGTAGGTCACTTTTTCTTTGGGCTTGTACGCTTCGGCTCTTTTAGCAATACTATCTACCGGAATCTTGCCCTCGCCCTCTCCAAACTCCACATCAATGTGGATATAACTGTCGGCTTTTTTGTGGGATAAAAGAACTACCGTCTCAACATGTGCCGTCCCCGGGAACATGTCCACCGGCGCGGCCTCCACAGGGGGATACCCCAGCTGGGCAAAGAGCTTCAAATCCCTTGCCAGCGTGGCAGGGTCGCAGGAGACGTACACCACCCGCTGCGGCCCGAACTGGGCCACTGTCTCCACCAGCTCCGGGGAGCACCCCTTCCGGGGCGGGTCCAGCACAATGACGTCCGGCCGCTCGCCCCGCTGGGCCAGCATTTGGGCAGCCTCCGCCGCGTCCCCGCAGAAGAACTCCCCGTTCTCAATGCCGTTGAGTTTGGCGTTTTCCCGGGCATTCTCCACCGCCTCCGGGATGATTTCCACCCCCAGCAGCCGCCGGGCCTTCCCCGCCAGGGAGAGCCCAATGGTCCCCGCGCCGCAGTATAAATCCAGCAGCAGCTCCTCCCCGGTGAGCTGGGCGTATTCCCCCGCCAAGCCGTATAGACGCTCCGCCTGCCCCCGGTTCACCTGGTAGAAGGAGAGGGGGGAGAGCTGGAACCGCAGCCCGCACAGCCTGTCCTCGATGGTGTCCGTCCCGTAGATGGTGCGGCACTTTTTGCCCAGGGCCACGTTGGTGCGCTCCCGGTTGGAGTTGATCACCACGCTGGCAAGGCCCGGCACCGCCGCCTTGAGCTGCTCCACCAATTCCTGCTCGTGATGGAGCCCGTTGCCGTTGACCACCACGCAGGCCAGCACCTGGCCGGACTGTTCCCCCATGCGCAAGTACAGCCGCCGCATTTTGCCGGAGTGGCTGCCCTCGTCGTACACCGGGTCGCCGTATGCCGCCGCCCACTGCCGGAAAGCCTCCATGGCCCGGTTGAATTCCTCCGGCTGCAGCAGGCACCGCTGGCAGTCCACAATGCGGTGGGAGTTCACCGCGTAGAAGCCCATGGATAGGCTGCCGTCCTTTTTCACGCCCAGGGGGAGCAGCGCCTTGTTCCGGTACCCATCCCGGGAGGGCGCCCCCAAAATAGGCCGCATGGGCAGCCCGGAAAAGCCCCCAATCCGCTCCAAAGCGTCCCGCACCCGCGCCTCTTTGATTTTTAACTCCGCCTCATAGCGGATGTGCCGGTAGCAGCAGCCGCCGCACTGGGCGAAGCAGGGGCAGTCCGGTTCCACCCGGTCCGGGGAGGGGGAGAGCAGCTCCTCCAGCCTGCCAAAGGCGTAGCTTTTCGCCACCTTGACTACCCGCACCCGGGCCCGGTCCCCCGGGGCTGTCAGCGGGGTGAACACCGCCATCCCCTCCCAGTGGCCCACGCCGGCGCCTTGTGCCGTCATGCCGGTGATGTCTATGTCAATCAAATCGTTTTTGCGCAGTGTCGTCATGGCTTTTACGTTCCTTTATCCTGTTCTGTGTTTCTGCCCGCGGTGGGCGGAATTCCTGGGGCTATCATAGCATAAAACCCCCGCAAACACAAGCGCGGCGCGGCTTTGCGGGATTTTTGTTGTGCGTATTTTATAAAAAGGGGTTTTTCGATATTCTTAGATTTTTTCAAAAGGTAGATTCTCCGTGAAACCGTTGACAACAATCGTTTGCATCGGTATAATAAGACCGTAATCAAGAGTACAAGGTTCGCGGCAAAAGCCGCACTTTTCAATACAACTCCTCCCCAAAAGAAGGAAAAGGACCGGTTTACCGGTCCTTTTCCTTTTTCCGCGCTTTTTCGTGAAACACCCTGCGAACGCTTCTCAATTTGGTGAAAGGCTTTTCCCAGGGCGGCGGGCCTCAGCCCTTGGCCATGCGGTAGATTTCCCGGATGTCCTCTTTCCCCAGCACCTTGAACAGGCCGATGGTCCGCCCGCCAAAGCAGCACTTCTCCGCCAGGGTGGCAATCTGCTCCTCCGTGAGCTCGCAGCCCAGCTCCCGGATGTTCACCGGCATGCCGATGGAGCGGTAGAAATCCTCCATGGCCTCAATGCCCTTCAGGGCCGTCTCCTTGGCGTCGCCCTGGCAGGAGATGCCGAAGATGCGATGGGCAAACTGGGCAAAGCGCTGGGGCTTCTCCCCGCAGACGTACCGGGCCCAGCTGCCCCACACAGCGGCCAGCCCGGCGCCGTGGGCCACGTCGAACATGCCGCCCAGCTCGTGTTCCAGCTGGTGGCAGGCCCAGTCGCCCTTGGGGCCGCCGCAGTTCATCAGGCCGTTGTGCGCCAGGGAGCTGGCCCACAGGATTTCCGCCCGGGCCTTGTAGTTTTCCGGCTCCTTTAAGGCGATGGGGGCGTTCTCCATCACCGTGCGAATCAATGCCTCGGCCATGCCGTCGGTGAGGGCCAAGGTGTCCTCGGTGACAAAGTACCGCTCCATCACGTGCATCATAATGTCCGCCGCGCCGCAGGCCGTCTGGTAGGCGGGCAGGGTGTAGGTCAGCTCGGGGTTCATCACCGCGAACTTGCACCGGCACAGGTCGCAGTTGTACCCCCGCTTGATGCCGCCCTCCTCCTTGGTGATAACGCTGGAATCGCTCATCTCGCTGCCCGCTGCAGCGATGGTCAGCACCGCGCCCAGGGGGGCGCAGGCCTTGGCGGTGTTCTTCCTGTCGTACAGGTCCCACACGTCAAAGTCGTTGGCCAGGCCGTAGCCAATGGCCTTGGCGGAGTCGATCACGCTGCCGCCGCCCACAGGCAGCAGGAAGTCCACGCCCTCCTTCTTGCACAGTTCAATGCCCTCGTACACCAGAGAGAGCCGGGGATTGGGCTTCACCCCGCCCAAAGACACGTAGGGGATGCCCGCCGCGTCCAGAGAGGCGTACACCCGGTCCAGCAGGCCGCTTTTCTTGGCGCTCTGCCCGCCAAAGTGAACCAGCACTTTTGTGGCGCCCTGCTCCTTGCACAGCTGGCCCACCTGGTTTTCCACACCTTTGCCAAAGACCACCTTGGTGGGGGCCTGGAACACAAAATCGTTCATATCTGTCCATCCTTTCTGCATTTCCTTAGGGGGCGCCCCAAACAGCGCCCCTGTTTTTCTTTTTGAATCAGCTTACCACATTCCGGGGATGCCCCGCTAGAAAGCAGCGCAGGTTCTCCGCCACTTCGTCAATCAGCCGCGCCCGCACCTCCTGGGCTGCCCAGGCCACGTGGGGGGTGATGACGCAGTTGCGGGCCGTCAGCAGGGGGCAGGAGGGAGGCGGGGGCTCCTGGGTGAGCACGTCCAGCCCGGCGCCTGCCAGCTTCCCCTGGTTCAAAGCCTCCGCCAGGGCGCTTTCGTCCACCAGCCCGCCCCGGGCCGTGTTGATGAGCAGCGCCGTGGGCTTCATCAGGGCGAGCAGCCGCCGGCCCACCAACCCCCGGGTTTCCTCATTGAGGGGGCAGTGGAGGGACACCACATCGCTTTCCCGGAAAAGGGTTTCCACATCCACCCAGCGGCAGCCTGCCGGCGCGGCCTTTTGCGTCCTGCTGCACAGGAGGACTTCCATGCCCAAAGCCAGCCCTAGGGCGGCCATGCGCTGCCCCGTACTGCCGTAGCCCAACACCCCCAGGCGCTTCCCCGCCAGGGCGATGGGGGAGAGGCTTTGGTGGCTTTCCTCCACGGCCTGGGTCCAGTGCCCCGCCCGCACCGCCTGGCTGGAGCGCTGCACCTTGTTGCACAGGCACAGCAGTAGCGCCAAAGCGTGCTGGGCCACCGCGTCCTCGCAGTAGTGGGGCACGTTGCAAACCGTCACCCCTGCCTCCCGGGCGGCGGCCACGTCGATGGTGTTGTAGCCCGTGGCCAAGGTACCCACATAGCGCAGTTGCGGCAGTTGGGCGAATTCCTCCCGCCCCAGCGCGGCCCGGTTCAGCAGGGCGGCCTGGGCCGTGGCCAGCCGCTCCACCACCAGGGGCTGCGGCGTCTGGCTGTAGACTGTCACCTGCCCCAGCCGCTCCAAGGGCGCCCACGAAAGGTCCCCCGGATTGGTGGTGCCGCCGTCCAAGACAACAATGTTCACGGCAATCCCTCCTTCCCTCCGATTATACATCCCAGCGCCGCCCTTTGCAACCGGGAAACCGCCTTGTCCCCCAGCCCGCCCCGTGGTACAATACAACTGAACCCAAGCGAGCAAGGAGGCATTCCCATGGCAACTACCGTCACCGCCGCCATCACCCTGCTACTCCCTGCGGGCCGTTGCGCGCGGCCCTGCCACCGCCAGAACGGCGGCTCTATACACCTTTGCCCGCAGCCTGGCCTTGGCGGCTTTGGCGGCCGGCGCCTTTTTCGCGGGCTCGGTGGGATTCCTGGCCGCTGTTACCGGGGCCACGCTCCTGGTGCAGGCTGTGGACGGCTGTGTGGGCCTCTGGGGAAAAAGCCTGCCCCGGGCGGCGGGGCCCTTCCTCATGGCCCTGCTCCACGGGGCCGGACTGCTGGCCCTTTTGCCGCTGCTATAACAACTGTAAGAGGAAAAGTACTTTCAATCTTTCCCGCCCCGGCTTCCCACCGGCCCAGGGGCTTGATTCTGGCCGCGTTTTGTGGCATAATGCATCATGGTATGTTATGAAATGATTTGAGGTGGGATTTTGCAAACGAAAAAAACAAGGCGCCCCAAAGGGCTTATCCGGAGGTTCATCCCGTACTTTGCCAAGTACAAGGCCGTGCTGTTCTTTGATTTGTTCTGCGCGGCCCTCACCACGGTGTGCGAGCTGGTGCTGCCCATGCTGGTGCGGTATGTCACCAACGCCGGCATCAACGATTTGGCCTCCCTCACGGTGGGGGTGGTCCTCAAGATTGGCGCGCTGTACTTGTTCCTGCGCCTGGTGGACGCCGCGGCCAACTTCTTCATGGCCTCCGTGGGCCACATCATGGGTACCAAAATAGAGACAGATATGCGCACCGCTATGTTCGGCCACCTGCAAAAGCTGTCCTTTAACTACTTCGACAACACCAAGGTGGCCCAGATTATGACCCGCATCACCACCGACCTGTTCGACGTGACAGAGTTCGCCCACCACTGCCCCGAGGAATTCTTCATCGCGGGCATCAAGATTATCGGCTCCTTCATCATCCTGTGCGGGGTCAACGTGTGGCTTACCTTGATTATGTTCACCATCGTGCCCTTCATCGTCCTCGCGGCGGTGTATTTCAACCGCAAGATGAAAGAGCAGTTCCGCATCCAGCGCGTCCAGCTGGGCGAAATCAACGCCCAGGTGGAGGACAGCCTTTTGGGCGTGCGGGTGGTCAAGTCCTTTGCCAACGAGGAGCTGGAGAAGGAGAAGTTCGAAAAGGGCAACCAGATTTTCTACAACGTCAAGCGCCACCGGTACTTCTACATGGGCGGCTTTGAGGCCTCCAACCGGCTGTTCGATGGCCTGATGAACCTGCTGGTGCTGGTGGCGGGCGCCCTGTTCATGATAAACGGCCAAATCGAGCCCGCGGACTTGGTGGCCTATATGCTCTACGTGGGCACGCTGATTACCTCCATCCGGCGGCTGGTGCAGTTCGCCGAGCAGTTCCAGCAGGGCATGACCGGCGTGGAGCGCTTCTTCCAGGTGATGGACGCCGACGTGGACATCTTCGACGAACCCGGCGCCAAGCCCCTCCAGGTGAAAGAGGGCGCCGTCACCTTTGAGAACGTCAGCTTCTCCTACGCCGACGACGGCAAGCAGGTGCTCTCCCACATCAACCTGGATGTGAAGCCCGGCCAGAACGTGGCCTTGGTGGGCCCCTCCGGCGGCGGCAAGACCACGCTGTGCAACTTGATTCCCCGCTTCTACGACGTGGATGAGGGCCGCATCCTCATCGACGGCCAGAACATCCACGATGTCACCTTGAAATCCCTGCGGGACCAGATTGGCTTTGTCCAGCAGGACGTGTACCTGTTCTCCGGCACCGTCTTTGAGAACATCCAGTACGGCAAGCCCGGGGCCAGCCGGGAGGAGGTCATCCAGGCGGCCAAGCAGGCCGGCGCCCACGATTTCATCCAGGAGCTCTCCAACGGCTACGATACCTTTGTGGGCGAGCGGGGCGTCAAGCTCTCCGGCGGGCAGAAGCAGCGCATCAGCATTGCCCGGGCCTTTTTGAAGAACCCGCCCATTATGATTTTGGACGAGGCCACCTCCGCCCTGGACAACGAAAGCGAGAAGATTGTCCAGGCTTCGCTGGAGAAGCTGGCCAAGGGCCGCACCACCTTTACCATTGCCCACCGCCTGACCACCATCAAAAACGCCTCGGTGATTCTGGTCCTCACCCACAACGGCATCGAGGAAAAGGGCACCCATCAGGAGCTGATGGAGAAGCGGGGCATCTACTACCACCTGTACAGCAGCTACGCCGATGACAAGACCTTGCCGCCGGAAAGCGAAGCTTGAAAATTTGAGAAGGGGAACCTATGAACAAAGAGCAATTTTTTACCAGCATCCAAGGCAAGACCGTCACCTTCTGCGGCATTGGCCGCAGCCACATGCCCCTCATCCGCCTGTTCCAGGAGAAGGGCGCCCTGGTTTCCGCCCGGGATAAGCGTTCCCTGGAGGAGCTGGGGGACAACGGCAAGGCCCTTCAGGAGTGGGGCGTCCAGCTCATCCTGGGGGAAAACTACCTGGAGGATTTGCGGGAGGACATCATCTTCCGCACCCCGGGGATGAAGTACCACCTGCCCCAGCTGGAGGCCGCCCGCAAGCGGGGCGCCGCCGTCACCAGCGAGATGGAGGTGTTCTTCCAGCTGTGCCCCTGCAAGATATACGCCGTCACCGGCAGCGACGGGAAAACCACCACCACCTCCATTATCGCCGAGCTGCTGAAAGCCCAGGGCAAGACTGTCCACCTGGGGGGCAACATCGGCAAGCCCCTGCTGCCGGAGATTGAGTCCATCCAGCCGGAGGACTGCGCCGTGGTGGAGCTTTCCAGCTTCCAGCTTATCTCCATGCGGGAGAGCCCCGACGTGGCCGTGGTGACGAACCTTTCCCCCAACCACCTGGATGTCCACAAGGATATGCAGGAGTATATCGACGCCAAAAAGAACATCCTGCTGCACCAGGGGGCCTTCTCCCGCACGGTGTTAAACGCCGGCAACGAGATTACCGCCTCCTTCGCCCCCCAGGTGCGGGGGGACTGCTGGATGTTCCGCCGGGGCGCCCCGGTGGAGCGCGGCGTCTGGTGCGACGGGGAGACTATCTACGTCCACGGCCAGGCCTTGCTGCCCATCTGCCAAATCCGCATCCCCGGCTGGCACAACGTGGAAAACTACATGGCTGCCATCGCCGCCGTGTGGGGGGACGTGGAGCCCCAGACCATCCGCCGTGTGGCGGAGACCTTTGCCGGCGTGGAGCACCGGGCGGAATTCGTCCGGGAGCTGCGCGGCGTAAAGTATTACAACGATTCCATCGCCACCAGCCCCACCCGGGTCATTTCTGGGATGCTGTCCCTGTTCCCCCAGAAAATCCTGCTGATTGCCGGCGGCTATGATAAGCACATCCCCTTCGAGCCCCTGGGCCCGGCGGTGTGCGAAAAAGTAAAAACGCTGATTCTTCTGGGCGACACGGCCCAGAAAATCCAGGACGCGGTACAGGCCGCGCCCCAGTATCAAGAGGGCTGCCCGGAAATCCTCCGGGTGGACAATATGGAGCAGGCGGTGGCCGCAGCGGCGGCCCACGCCCAGCCGGGGGACATTGTTTCCCTGTCCCCGGCCTGCGCCGCCTTTGACCTGTACCCCAACTTCGAGGTGCGGGGAAGGCATTACAAGGACATCGTAAACGGATTGCAGTGATGAAGAAAGAGAGTGTGTATGGAGAGAAGAAAAGCTACTTTTAACGGAAACAGAAACGGGAACAGAAACGGGAACAGGAATGGAAGCCGGGGCAATTTTGGCAAGCGCACCTTTGGCCCCACCGATGCCTACGAACTGCCCAGCGCCGCCAGCACCCTAGAGGAAAAAGTCATTGTGGCGGCCCTCAAGCGCTGCGGCGGGGACGGTGTGCCCTCCCGCTCTCTGCAGCGGGAGGCGGGCATCCACGATAAGGACGCCTTTTACGACGCCCTCCACTCCTTAAAGGACAAGGGCGAAATCACCGTGGATAAGGACCACTGGGTCAAGCTGGTGCCCCGCGGCGGGGACATCGAGGCCCAAATCGTCTCCCTGTCCGAGCGCTTCGGCTTTGCCCGGCCCAAGCTGGGCGGCGAGGACATCTTCGTCCCCGGCAGCGCCTTAAAGGGCGCCTTTGTGGGGGACCAGGTCATCCTCACCGATTTGCAGAAGCGGGATAAGGGCCCCAGCGGCCGGGTCAAGCGCATTGTGGCCCGCTCCGAGGCGCCCATGACCGGCACTGTCCACGTGGACGAAACCGGCGCCCGCGTCACCCCCGACGGCTCCCTGCGCTACGACTTGCGCGTGGCGGGCAGCCTCAACGGCGCCAAGGACATGGACAAGGTGCTCATCGCCCCCAAGCAGGACAGCCGGGGCGACTGGACCCAGGCGGAGATTCAGTCCGTGTTCGGCACAGGGGAGAGGGCCCGCGTCTGCGCTGACGCCATCATCGTCCGGTGCGGCATCCCCACTGAGTTTCCCCCGGAGGTCCTGGCGGAAGCGGAGGAGATTTCCAAAATGACCGTCACCCCCGAGGACATCGCCCAGCGCCTGGATTTGCGGGACGAGCCCATCTTCACCATCGACAGCGCCGACGCCAAGGACTTGGACGACGCCATCTGCGTCCACAAGACGGAGAACGGCTACAAGCTTGGTGTGCACATTGCCGATGTGTCCCACTACGTCAAGGCCAAAAGCGCCATTGACAACGAGGCCTACCGCCGGGGCACCTCGGTGTACTTCGCGGACCGCGTCATCCCCATGCTGCCCGAGGCCCTGTCCAACGGCGTGTGCTCCTTGAACGCCGGCACGGAGAAGCTCACCTTCTCCGCTTTGATGGAGTTCGACACCCAGGGCAACATGACCCACTATGAGTTCCGCAAGGCCGTCATCAACTCCAAGGTCCGGGGCGTCTATTCTGAGGTCAACGAGATTCTGGCGGGCACCGCCTCCCAGCAGCTGCTGGACAAGTACGCCCCTGTCATGGACAGCCTGATGGCCGCCTACGAGCTGTTCCACGTGTTCCAAAAGGCCGCCGAGGCCCGCGGCAACATGGACCTCTCCAGCGATGAGACAAAGTTTGTCCTGGATGAGAACGGCGTGTGCGTCCAGCTGCTGCCCCGCACCACCGGCGAGGCCGAGCAGCTCATCGAGCAGATGATGATTGCCGCCAACATCGCCTCGGCCCGGGCGGCGTTGAAGGCGGAAATCCCCTTCCTGTACCGGGTCCACGAGCGCCCCCAGCCCGACCGTGTGGACGAGCTGGCCGAGCTGCTGGAGCGCCTGGGCATCCCTTGCCGGGAGCTGCGGAAGGGTAAGCCCTCCACCAAGGATTTCGGCGCCATTTTGGATAGGGTCAAGGGCACGCCCCGGGAGTCCCTGGTCAACCAGCGGGTGCTGCGCACCATGGAGAAGGCCCACTACGCCGACCGGGAGATTGGCCACTTTGGCCTGGCCCTGGGGGAGTACAGTCACTTCACCTCGCCCATCCGCCGCTACCCCGATACCTCCATCCACCGCATTCTAAGCGACCTGGTGGCCGGGGCGGACCAGACCACCCTCAAGCGCCGCTACGGCGAGTTCACGTCCTTGGCCGCGGCCCAGTCCTCCCAGACAGAGGTGCGGGCCGTCACCGGGGAGCGCTCCGCCGAGGACTGCTATATCGCCGAGTATATGAAGGCCCACCTGGGGGAGCGCCACACCGGCATCATCAGCGGCGTGACGCCCAAGGGGATTTTCGTAAAGCTGGAGAACAACGCCGAGGGCTTTGTCAGCCTCAACGAATTTGAAAATCGCGAGTTCGAGTACGACGGGGAAGTGTCCCACCGGGATTTGCGCTCTGGCCGGGTGCTGATGATGGGCGAGGAAATCGGCATCATCGTGGCCGCCGCCGACGTGGCCACCGGCCGCGTGGACTTTGTCCCCCAGGAGCCCTGATGGCATAACCGGCCCTGCCCCCTCATACTAGTGTACCATCTGGACAAACAGGGGGCTTGCGAAACCGATGAAGGGCTTTTTGCTTTCGGCGGCGCTGGGCTTTGTGGCCCTGGCGCTGGTCAATCTCTGCGGGGCGTACACCGGGGTGCTGGTGCCTGTAAACCGCCTCAGCCTGGGGGCGGCGGGGCTGCTGGGCGTGCCCGGTGTCACCCTTCTCATCTTGCTGAACGCCATGCTGTAACCCCGCTTGCGGGGAAAAGGGAGGATGTTGCAAATGCTGCTGATTCACGCAAACTACCTGGATGAGGATTTCCGCCTGGTCCAGGGGGACATTGAGATTGAGGACGGGAAAATCCTGCGGGTGGGCAAAGACCTGCCCCGCAAGGAGGAGGACTTGGCGGTGGACTGCGCGGGCAGCTACACCGTGGTGCCGGGCTTTGTGGATGTGCACATCCACGGCTGCGCCGGCGCGGACACCTGCGACGCCACGCGGGAGGCCCTGGAGGCCATGGCGGCTTTCCTGCTGGCCCACGGGGTGACTTCCTTCTGCCCCACTACCATGACCACCAGCCGGGAGACCATCCAGGCGGCGCTGCTGGCCGCCAAGGATATGATGGACCACCCCATGGAGGGGGGCGCCCGGGTGGTGGGCGTGAACATGGAAGGCCCCTTCATCGCCAAGGAGCGCAAAGGCGCCCAGAAGGAGGAGGACATCCTGCCGCCGGACTTTCCGCTGTTCCAGCGGTTCTATGAGGAAAGCGGCGGCATTGTCCGTCTGGTGGACGTGGCCCCCGAGCAGCCCGGCGGCCTGGAGTTTGTGGAAAAGGCCAGCCAGCTGTGCACCGTGTCCATCGCCCACACCACCGCGGACTACGACCAGGCCAAGGCCGCCTTTGACAAGGGCGTCACCCACGCCACCCACCTGTTCAACGCCATGAGCGGCCTCCACCACCGGAAGCCCGGCGTAGTGGGCGCTGTGTTCGACGACAGCCGTGTCCGGGGCGAACTGATTTGCGACGGCTTCCACATCCACCCGGCGGTGCTGCGGGCCGCCTTCCGGCTGCTGGGGGACAGGGCGCTTATCGTCAGCGACTCCATGCGGGCCAACGGCATGCCGGAGGGCGAGGCCTTCGACCTGGGCGGCCAGATGGTCACCGTCCACCAGGGCAAGGCGCTGCTGCCCGACGGCACCATCGCGGGCTCCGTCACCAACCTGCACCAGGAAATCAAAAACCTGGTTTCCTTCGGCGTGCCCTTTGAGCAGGCCGTCAAGGCGGCCACGTTGCTTCCTGCCCGGGCCATTGGCCTGGATGGGGAAATCGGCAGCATTGCCCCGGGCAAGCGCGCCGACCTAGTGGTGCTGGATGAAAACCTGGACATCGCCGCTGTATACCACTAAACACAAAAAAGAGGAAGGGCCGCCGCCATCCGCGGCAGTCCTTCCTTTTTGCTGTTTTGCTTGTGTTACTGGTTGACTTGGCAGCCATCCACGCCGCCCACCAAGGCCACAAGGCGCTGGGGCTCCTGGAATAGGCTGAGGATTTCCGGGCACAGCTCCACCTGGAAGCCAGCCTCCTGGCCGGGCTCCAGCTCCACCCGGGCAAAGCCGGCCAGGCGGCAGTTGACGCCTTCCTCCTCCGGGTCCTTCACAAACACGGGGATGGCGTGGCCGCTGGCCATGGCGCCGGTGTTCTTCACTGTGCCGGTCACGTTGGCGCTGTCAAAGGCCAGGTTTTCGTAGGCAAACTCCGTGTAAGAGAGGCCGTGGGCAAAGGGGTAGAGGGGCTTGCCCTGGAAGTACTTGTAAGTGCGGCCCTTCATGGAGTAGTCCGTAAACCGGGGCAGCTCGCTGTCGTTGTGGTAGAACGTCACCGGCAGCCTGCCGCTGGGGGAGACCTTGCCGTAGAGGATGTCCGCCACAGCCTTGCCGCCCTCGGCGCCGGGGTAGAACACCTGGAGCACCGCGTCGCAGGCCTGGTCCTCCCGGGTCAGGTTGACGCAGCTGCCTGTCACGTTCAAAAAGACCGTGGGCTTGCCCACCTTGAGGATCTCCTCAATCAAAGCCTCCTGGGAAGCGGGTAAATTCAAGCTGGTCTTGTCGCCGCTCATGTCGCCGTTGTAGGCGTCGCCCTCCTCGCCCTCGATGGTGGGGTTCAGGCCCATGCACAAAATGACCACGTCGCTCTTCTGGGCCGCCAGGATGGCCTCCCGCAGGGGGTGCTCCTCCCACTGGCCCACAGTGGCCCGGTGGATGTGGCAGCCCCTGGCGTAGCGCACCTTGCCCTGGGCGGCCTCTTGGATGCCCCGCAGCAGTGTAGTGTACTGGGAGGGCGTGCCGTTGTAGTTGCCCAGCAGCACGGACTTGTCGTCGGCGTTGGGGCCAATCACCGCCACGTTGGCCTTGGGGTCCAGGGGCAGGATGCCGTTGTTCTTCAGCAGCACCACGCTCTCCTGGGCCATCTTCCGGCTCAGGGCCAGGTGCTCGGGGGATTCCACCACCTCGTCGGTCAGCTGGTCGTAGGGGCCGTCCTTGTCGAACATGCCCAGGCGGAACCGCGCCTCAAACAGCTTCTCCACGCTGGCGGTGATGGTCTCCTCGGAAATCATCCCCAGCAGCACGGCGGTCTTCAGCCACTTGTAGGCGTCGCCGCAGTTGAGGATGCACCCGTTGTTCACAGCCAGGGCGGCGCTCTCGGCCTCGTTGGCCGTCACCTGGTGGTTGCGGTTGATGTCGCAGATGGCGCCGCAGTCGGACACCACATAGCCCTCAAAGCCAAACTCCCCAAAGAGGATTTTCTGCAGCAGCGTCTCGCTGGCGCAGGCGGGCTCCCCGTTTACCCGGTTGTAGGCGCCCATCACCGCGGAGGGGTCCGCGTGGTCGATGCAGTACTTAAAGGCCCACAGGTACGTCTCGTACAGGTCGCCGTCCTCCACGTGGACGTCGAAGCTGTGGCGCAGGCTCTCCGGGCCGCTGTGCACGGCGTAGTGCTTCAAGGTGGCGTCCACCTTGCGGCAGCTGGGGTCATCCCCCTGCAGGCCCTTTACAAAGGCCACACCCATCTCGCCGGTGAGGTAGGGGTCCTCGCCGTAGGTCTCGTGGCCGCGGCCCCAGCGGGGGTCCCGGAAGATGTTGATGTTGGGGGACCAGGCTGTCAGCCCCTGGTAAATCTCCGTGCCGCCAAACTCCCTGTACTCGTTGTACTTGGCACGCAGCTCGTCGGAGATGGCGGTGGCCGTCTGGAACATCAAGTCCTTGTCAAAGCTGGCCGCCATGCCAATGGCCTGGGGGAACACCGTGGCCGCCCCAGAGCGCGCCACCCCGTGGAGGGCCTCGTTCCACCAGTTGTAGGCGGGCACCCCCAGCCGCTCAATGGCAGGGGCGTCGTACTTCATCTGGGCGCATTTTTCCGCCAGGGTCATCTGGGCCACCAATTCCTTGGCCCGCTCTTTTGGTGATTTCATCGTGGTATTGCTCCTTTCAGTCTATAAAAAATCAAAGCGCTTGCAGCCTTCCAGGTATGGGAAATCCCCAGAGGCCTAAAAAGGCTTCCGGGGGTCTCCTTTGCGTGGCATCACCAAGGGGATTCCTCGGTGCCGCCCCGGCACCATTTCAAGTATTCCAGGGCGTGCAGCTGCCCCGCCCATTCCCGCTCCTCCTTAAAGATGGGGTCGTGGAAGCCCTCCACCACCAGGTCGCCCACATAGCCCCGGGAATAGAGGATGTGGAACACGTCCCGCCAGTCGGTGTCGCCGTAGCCCGGCGTCCGGGATTCCGCGAACTCCCCAGCGCCAAAGACGCCCCACTTGCGCACCCTGTCCCAGTGGAGGGTGGCGTCCTTGCCGTGGATGTGGTACACGCGGTCCGCCCACTCCTCCAGCTGGGGCAGCGGGTCGATGAGCTGCACCATCTGGTGGGCCGGCTCCCACTCCAGGCCAATGGCCCGGCTGGGCACCGCGTCGAACATCATCTCCCAGGCCTTGGGGTTAAAGCCGATGTTGCAGGTGGCCTTGTGCCAGGTGCCGTCCATGGGGCAGTTCTCAATGGCCAGGCGCACGCCCTTGGCCTCGGCCCGGCGGGCCAGCTCCCCAAAGACCTCCTTGTACCGGGGGATGGCCTTTTCCACCGGCTGGCCCTCCAGGGCGCCGGCGAAAGTGGTCACCACATCCGTGCCAAACAGGTGGGCGTTGTCGATAAAGTGCTCCAAGGTCTTGCGCTGGCCCTCGTTTTCCAGGGCGTTGCAGTAAAAGCCGATGGAGGACACCTTCACCGGCGAGCCCTCCAGCAGCGGGCGCACCTTCTCCCAATAGGTGGGCAGGTCCTTCTCGGGGAACTCCATGTGAAAGTTCAGCGCCACGCATTCAAACCCCGCCCGCACAAAGTGGGGGAGAAGCTTTTCCGTGGCTTGTCCCGGCACGCAGGTGCCAATGCGGATAGTCTCCATAGCAGCCTCCTTTGGGGTTTAGTGGTACATGGCCATGTACTCGCCGTGGGCCTCAATGAGCTCGTCAATCATCTTCGCCATGTCGTCGATGGAAAGCTCGGCGGCGGTGTGGGGCTCCAGCATCACAGCCCGGAGGATGTCCTCCTTCTTCCTGGTGCGGGCGGCCTCAATGGTCAGCAGCTGGGTGTTGATGTTGGTCATGTTCATGGCGGCCAGCACAGGGGGCAGGTGGCCCACATAGGTGGGATGGACGCCGGTGCCGTTGACTAGGCAGGGCACCTCCACGCAGGCCTGCTCGGGGAAGTCCTCAATCAGATGGCCGGTGTTCAGCACGTTGCCGCCAATCTGCAAAGGCGCGCCGGTGATGACCGACTCCATGATGTAAGAGGCGTACTCCTTGGAGCGCTCGTGGGAAAGTTCCGTGTCGGAGAGCAGCTTCTCGCTCATTTCCTTCCAGCCCTTAATCTGGTTCACGCAGCGGCGGGGGTACTCGTCCAGGGGGATGTTGAACCGCTCGATGAGCTCGGGGTAGTTCTTCTTGATGTAGAAGCAGTTGTACTCGGCGTTGTGCTCGCTGGACTCAGTGCAGTAGTAACCCAGCTTGTCGATGTAGTCAAAGCGCACCATGTCGCCGTGCTTCTCGGCGGCGTTCTTCTCCTTGGCCCGCTTTTTGATTTCGGGGTACAGGTCGTTGCCGTCCTTGTCCTGGATGGACAGCAGCCACGCCATGTGGTTGATGCCTGCGATAAGCTCCTTGCGGCCCTCCAGCTTGTCCTCCATGCCCAGGCTTTCCAGCAGGTGCTGGGAGCAGGTCTGCACGCTGTGGCACAGGCCCACGGTCTGCACGCCGGTGTAGCGCTGCATGTAGCCGGAGAGCATGGCCATGGGGTTGGTGTAGTTGAGGAACAGCGCGTCGGGGCAGACCTCTTCCATATCCCGGGCGAAGTCCTCCAGCACGGGGATGGTCCGCAGGGCCCGCATAATGCCGCCAATGCCCAAGGTGTCGGCGATGGTCTGGCGCAGGCCGTACTTCTTGGGGATTTCAAAGTCGATGACGGTGCAGGGCTCGTAGAAGCCCACCTGGATGGCGTTCACCACAAACTTGGCGCCCCGCAGGGCCTCCTTGCGGTTTTCCACGCCCAGATAGGTTTTCAGCACAGCCCGGCCCTCGTTGATATTCTGGTTGATGGTGGACAAAATGCGGTAGCTCTCGTCCAGCCGCTGGCCGTCAATGTCATACAGGGCAATTTCGCATTCCCGCAGGGCGGGGGTGCACATCACGTCGCCCAGCACGTTGCGGGCAAACACCGTGCTGCCGGCGCCCATAAAAGTAATTTTCAACATTTTCTTTACAGCCTCCTCGGCAAAGATTGGTTGCGCTTCCAGTGTACCAGAAGCCGCCGGAAAAAGCCATTGCAAAATGGAGGGCAGATTTGGTAAAATGGAAACAAACATCGCAACAGGGAGGCCGCTATCATGGAGAAGCTGGAGTACGCCGTGGCCCCGGGCTGGTGGCACGGCCTGGCGCCTTTGAATTTCGGCTGGGAGGCCTGCGCCCCCGGCCACCAGTTCGGCCCGGCGGTGCGGCACTATCACCTGCTCCACTACGTGCTGGAGGGGGAGGGCACCTTCCTCAAAGGGGGCGCCACATACCGGGTGGATGCCGGGGACTTGTTCGTCATCCGCCCCGAGGAAGTCACCACCTACCGGGCCAGCGCCGCCCGCCCCTGGCAGTACGTGTGGCTGGGCTTCCAGGCAGGGGAGACGCCCCCTTTTTTGCAGGCCCCTGTCATCCGCCAGCCCCCGGTGCGCAAGCTCTTTGAAAGCCTCCGGGAGCAGTGCCGGTACGAGCACCAGGACGGGCGGGTCTTCGCGCTGCTCTACGACGTGCTGTGGCGCCTGTCCCAAGACGCGCCCCCGCCCGCCAGCCGCCAGGAGCCCTACGCCGCCTACGCCAAGGCCTACCTGGAGACCTCTTACATGCAGCCGGTCAGCATCCAAAAGCTGGCCGATACCCTTCACATCGACCGCCGGTACCTCACCGTCCTGTTCCGGGAGGCCTACGGGGAGCCGCCCCAGGCCTACTTGATGCGCCTGCGCCTGGAGCAGGCCCGGGAGTTCCTGGGCCAGGGCTACGGCGTCACAGAGGCCGCCACCTTGGCGGGCTTCTCCGATTTGTCCAACTTCTCCCGCCAGTACAAGCGCCAGTTCGGCGCCAGCCCCAGCCGCCAGAAGCGGCGGTAAAAACAAGGAAGCCTCCCCAACATCCGCCGGGGAGGCTTCCCTTCTACACGCTTGTATAAGGAGTCGGTCAAGCGCAGGTGCAAACAACAATTTGCGGATAAATTGTACAATACCCAGATGAAAATTGTCTGTTAAATATCCTACGAAAAATGTTGGGAATCCGACTTCTCTCCCAGCGTGTTTGTGGCGCTGTAGAAAATCCGACTGGGAACTGTCGCTTTTCCGAGATTGGACTGTACAAGTTTTCCCGGGGCGGGCTGTCCTTTCTTCCCAAGAAAAAAGCGCGTCCCTTGTCTATTTTGCGAAAACGCCCCGCCGTTCCTCCCTTTCGCCGCGCCAAAAAAACAGGCCGGAGGCATTGCCGCCCCAGGCCTGGAAGATGCTTTTTTTTACAAATCCCCTCACGCGCCAGGCAGACGCACGTACCGGGGTTTTGTCAAAAAGCGGATGGTAGCCTGCTTGGCGAACTGCCCCAGTACCTGGCACATGCCCTGGTTCATGGCGTCCAGCGTCTGGGACTTGGCCGCCAGGCGCAGGGCGTCCTGGGCGTAATTTTCCCCCGGGTCGTGGGAGTAGCCGTCCACCCCGGCCAAGTACAGCTCTTTCACCCCCAGCTGAATCAGCAGCTTGACCAGCATCAGCCCGGCGTTGTCCCACACAGGCTCCAGGTGGTTGAGCAGCCGCCGGTAGTCCACCCGGTACTTGGCCCCACGGTCCGGCAGGTTGGAGGTGGCAATCAGCCGGTGCTCCCGGCCCGGGCCCAGCTCCTCCTGGCGCCGCAGGTTGCTGAGGAAGATGTAGTCCGTGGCCAGGTAGGGGTCATCAAAGTTCACCCCAATGGAGGCCACGTCCCCTTTGCCGGCAAAGGCCGCGATTTTCTCCCGCTCCTCCTTGGCGCTTTTCCCCGGGGCCACCACCAGGGCCCGCTTGCCCGCCAACGCCTGGCGCAGCTCCTCCAGGGAGCTGTCCCCGGCGTTGCGCTCCATGTACTCCAGGTAGAGCTTCTCAATGTAGGCCCTGTCAAAGCTCGCCCGCTTCTGGGGTGCCATGGCGTCGAAGATGCGGTCGATGTCCTCCACCGTCAAAGTGTTCTTCTCCGTGAGGAACAGGGCGTAGTTGGGGTGGGCGTTGTGGCTGGCCGAAAGGTAGTTGGGCAAGGAGTACCCCCAGGGGTTTTGCTGGTAAAAGCCGCCCACCACCCGGTCGATGGCCCGCAGCAGGGGCTTCACCTGGTAGCGGCCCCCGGCGTTGTCGTTGAGGTGCTCCAAAAACAGCTCGGTGTTCAGGTTGCCGGCGCCCCGGCCCATGCCTTGGATGCTGGCGTCGATGAGCAGCGGCCGGCTGGAGCCCAGCTCCACCAGGGTTTGGGCGTTGGCGTAGGCCAGCTGCAAATTGTTGTGAGAGTGGAACCCCACCTGGATGCCCTCGGCCAGGTTGTGCTCAATCAGGTAGAAAAACCGCAGCATGTCCTTGCGCTTCATGGTGCCAAAGCTGTCCACCAGGTAAAAGGCGTAGGGCCGCAGCTGGTTGGCCTTTTCAATGAGCTCCAGGTACTCCTGGTCCGTGTAGCTCAAAGCCACCATGGGCTGCAAAAACACCTTGTAGCCCTTCTCCTGGATGCACCGCGCCGCCTCCAGCGCCGGATCCCTGTCCTCCTTGTGGAACGTCACCCGGATGCCGTCCAAGGAGCTGCCGTCCCAGGGGGGCAGGTCCTCCACGTCGTAGGTGCCGTAGTCCAGCAGCGCCACAAAGAGCCTGCCCGCCCTATCCTCGGGCAGCAGCCGCGCCGCCTGCTCCAGGGTGTTGAACCGGGTGTAGTCCTCCTCATAGGGCTTTTTCTGGGTCAAAAAGCCGCACTCGATGATGTCCACCCCCGCCTGGACCAGGCAGTCCACCAGATAGCGGCTGTTGGCCAGGCCAAAGTGGCAGTCGTTGCAGTAGCCCCCGTCCCGCAGTGTGCAGTCCAGCACGCGCACCCGGCTCACAGGCAGGCCCCCTTTCCCAGCTGGAGCCCGTAGTTATACAGGGCGTCGGCGATGAGGAAGTCCTCCGCCTCGTCGATGTCCACGCTCTCCACCTCGCTGACGGTGACAAGCTTGGGCTTCTCCCCAATGCGCCGCCCCAGCTGGGTGATGACCTCCTGGCGGTAGATGTAAAACCCGCTGGTCTCCTGGTAGAGGGGCTCCAAATCCTGGGTGCGGGGGATGGCGTCCAGGGCGTAGTTAAAGGGCTTGCCGTCCTTCCATAGGAAGTCCCGCAACTCCTTCACCGCAAAGGCGGAGTCATACGCCCCAGAGAGCACCGCCTCCAGCCCTTTCTCTATGGATTCCTTCCGCACAAAGGGCGCGGTGGTGTGGGTCATCACGTACACGTCCGCGGGGACTTCCCCGGCGAAGCGGGCCAGCACTTCGTTCATCTTGGTGGAGTCCTGGTCCAAATCCTCCCCCCGGCACAAGTACTCCACCCCCTGGGGCAGGTACTCCTGGATGCTGGGGTTGCTGCAATAGACGTACACCTTCTCAATGGCCTCCACCTCCAGCAGGGTGGAGAGGATGTACCAGCACAGGGGCCTGCCGTTGGTAAAGGGCTTTGTGTTCTTCTGGGGCAGGCGGCGGTTGTTCAGCTTCATAGGCACAACAGCTGCGACTTTCATCAGGGTTCCCTCCTTCTCAATATGCCATAGCGGCGCCGGGCGCTGCCTGTTCTACCACCAGCCGGGAAAGAAGCCTTTCACATTCCTCCCAGGTCTTGGGACAGAAGAAAAGCTCCGGGTTTGCCTGGCACAGGCGCTTTGTCTGCTCCAGCACGTCCCACCGCAGCTTGGAGGGCTCCTCCACCAGTTCCCACAAAAACACCGCCTTGGCGGGGATGCCCAGCACGCACCAGGGGTTGGTGGCCGCCGAGGAGCCCACCGTCAAAAACACCGTGCCCTCGAAGGAGTGGTTCAGCGCTACCAGCTCCCAGGGCACGGAGGTGTCCTGGTTGGTGCGGTAGCCCGCCAGGGCAAAGCGGTTCACCTGGTTGCGGGGGTGGGTTTTCACCAGCACGTTTTCCTTTCCCACCAGCTTCGCCACCCGGTCCAGCAGTGCCACGTCCCCAATGTCCACCCCGTCGCAGGGGTAGGATTCCTCAAAGAACACCACCGGGAAGTCGTACCGGTCCCCCAGCTTGTCGTAGCGGAAGAGGCGGTTCAGCAGCTCCAACGTGGCCGGGGCGTAGGCTTGAGGCAGCTTGTGCACAGGGCAGCCGGGCTTCCAGTCCAGGGTTTCGGGGTGGAAAAGGTACATCCCCTGGAGCTTCTGCACCTGGTAGAGCTGCACCCGCACCTTGGGCGAAGTGCTCTGCACCAGCCCGCCCACCTGCTGGGAGTAGGTGGTGGCGCCGTCCTCAAAGAGCAGCCATTGCAGCCGGGGGTTGCGGCGCTTCAAGGCCAAAATCAGGTATTGGTTCATCAGCGAGATGTTGGAAAACAGGAACACGTCGTAACTGCCCTCCAGGTGGAGGAAACGCTCCAGCAGCTTTTCCGGCGCCACCGCCCCCAGCAGGATGTTCTTGGCGTTTTCCTTGTGGGCCAGGCGGTTTAGGCGCCGCTCCTCCAGATAGTACACCTGCCCGTAGGGCCAGATGTCCTTGGTCTGCTCCCAAAGCTTCCGGGCGCCGCTCATCTGGTCCGAGAGGATAAGGTCAGCCTCCTCTCCGGGGTAGTAGCAGGCCAGCACCTGGGCCGCCACCAAAAGCTGGTAAGGCGTGCAGCAAATGGCCAGAATACGCTTTCCCATGGCAAAAATCCTCCTGTGCGCATAGTTCCATACTGCCCCAGTATACAGGTGGATTGGGTCGGTTTTTGCTGTGTTCCGGTTAAATCTATGCAAAACCGCCTGGTGGGGAGATGGAGAAAAAAACTGGCACAGCGACATCGACTTAGAGCACCGAGTCCTCCACCTGGAGCGTGGCGTGAAAGAGGTTTGGCGCAGGGATGGCCTGCAAGCTGAACCAGGCCGGGACGTGAAAGTGGGAAAGCTGAAATCTGCCACCAGCAAGCGAACTATTCCGTTGAACGACACCGCCATCGCCATGATAAAAGATTTACGGCAGGAGGCATACTTCGGGGAGGACACGCCCCTGGTGCCAGATGAGCATGGAAATTTCACTAGGCCGGTAAACTTTCGCAAGAGGTACTATCGCATTCTAGCAGCGGCGAGCATCGAGAAGAAGGGTCTGCACTCGCTCAGACACACATTTGCGTCCAGCTTGGTGAACGGCATCAAGCAAGAGGACGGCACTATAAAATCTCTCACGCCCAGACAAGTGGCCGACTTGCTGGGCCACAGCACAAGCCAAATTACAGAGTTGTATTACGTCAAAAAAGACACCTCTCGTTTACATGGTATCACAGACGGCTTCAACCTGTGAGCGCTATGCGGCAAGATGCACAAAAACTAGCCCGAAAATTTTGCGCCCAAAAAACAGCGGAAAAGAACAAAACGCACCCGAAATCGTCCAAAAAGGGCGAAACCGGGTGCGTTTCGGGTGCTGGAGGGGGTAGCAGCGGTTGGAGGCGGATGAGAGCGGATGGGAAAGGCCGCTCAGAGCAAGGAAGGGGAGGGCGGCTCCTCCTTAGCTTGGCGAAAATGGAGGGACGGACTTGTCTCGCCTGCTGGCTCGGTCAGCTCGCGGCAGAGCGCCACTGGCGCTCGCTCACCCCTCGGCACGCGGTTTTGGAGTGGATGTGGGAGAGCGCACCAGGGAGCGGGAAAAGGCCGATGTCATCCGGTTCCTGCCGCAAGCCAGAAAGAGGCCGGTGCTGGTTTGGTGCTGTGAGCTCTTTTTGGAGAAGGATTGTGTATCGACTACCACTTCTTCCTTCGAAAGAAAAGCACCTCCGCCAGGAGGATGGCCAAGCTGACCAGGATCACGGCCGGGTAGGCCCAGGGGGCATTTAGCTCCGGCATAGAGTGGAAATTCATGCCGTACCACCCGGTGATGAGGGTGAGGGGCATAAAAACCGTGGTCACCACCGTGAGGAACTGCATCACCCGGTTCTGCTTTAGGTCGATCTTGGACTGGTAGATCTGGTGCAGCTGCAGGGAGTACTCCCGCAGGGAGGCTGTCTGGCTGTGAAGCCGCCCCGCCCGGTGGGAGAACAGCTCGAACCCCCGGCACAGCTTTTTGGAGAACAGCCCGTTGCGGTTAGCGGCCAGGGTATCTCCCAGCTCGTCCAGCTGGGCGTAGTAGGCGGAGAGCTTCAAGAGCGTCCGCCGGCAGCGGTGGAGCTGGTTCTCAAACCGCTGGGGTTCTTCCTGCTCCAAGAGCTGCTCCTCCAGCTTGTCCAGCTGGGTCTCCAGGTGCTGGAGGAACGCTGCGTCCTCCTGGATGAGGAGCTCCAGGAATTCCAACAGCAGCTCCCCGGGTGAGGCCCCCAGTCCTGGCTGGTAAGAAAGCTGTTCCAACAGCACTTCTATCTGGCCGGTGTCATCCACAAAGGTGAGATGGTCCGCCGTGAGAAGGAATGCAAAGGAATGTCCAGACCGCGGCGAGTGTTCTTTCCGGGGCACCAGCAGGGCGCCGGCGGCACAGTGGTCGAACAGCTCTGCCTTGCAGCTGTGGCCATGGCGCAAACTGCGGGCCAAATAAGGGCGCTGGGTCACCTGGCTGTCCATCTCCTGCTGGGAGATCACCTCCACCCAAGGGACGCCTTCGGCAGGCTTTTCCTGGACTGCTTCAAACGTCGGTTTCAACTGGTAGAACATACACATCTCCTCCTTCCAGACCCATTGTAACCGGCTGGGGCAGAAATCGCAAGAAAAAAGAAAGGGGAGGCCCCCACAGCAGGGCCTCCCCTCGGCGTCAACGCTTATTCAATGGTGATGGTACGATGGTCCGGCAGCTTGGGCTGTTCAGCCTTGGGCAGCGAGAGCTTCAAAATACCATCCTCAAATTTGGCGTGCACATCCTTGGGCTTTACGGACTCGCCGACATAGAAGCTGCGGCTGCACTGGCCGGCGTAACGCTCCTGCCGGATGTAGCGGCCTTTCTTCTTTTCGTCTTTGTCCAAACCCTTGGCGGCGCTGACGGTCAGGTAGCCGTCCTCCAGCTGGACGTTGACCTCGTCCTTCTTAAAGCCGGGCAGGTCGATGTCCACCTCATAGGAGTTGTCGGTCTCCCGCACGTCGGTCTTCATGATGGCTCTGGCGTGCTTGCCATAGAGGGCTTTCTCCATGGAGTGCATGGGGCGCATCATGTCGTCAAACATCTCATCGAACAGGTTTTCACCAAAAATAGCAGGCAACATAAGTCATTCCTCCATTCCGTACAATACGGCCCGTAGCTGTGTGGGAGAGAAATTCTCACGCGGTGGCGAGCTTTTGTCACCTTGCTTTTTGTGCGCCGGAAAACCGGGTACTGGTCCAGCTCACACCTGCAGTATAGGACGGGGAAAAACGGTTGTCAACAAAATGGCACGATGTTGCAAAAACCTGGCGCAATCCGTCCATTTTGCAAGAACTTAACACGCGTCCTTCATTTTCGGAATTCCCTGGGGGTCTTTCCATAGCGGGCCTTGAACAGCCGGGAAAAGTAACCGCTGCTCTCAAAGCCGCAATTTTCCGCTATGGCGGAGATGGGGAGGCCCGTAGTCGCCAGCTGTGTGGCCGCGATAGAGAGCCGGTACTGGGTGAGGAAAACCGTGGGGCTCTCTCCCCGCAGTTCCTTAAAGCAGCGGAAGCACTCCCGGCGGCTGACCCCGGCGGCCTTGGCGATGTCGTCCACACAGATGGACTCCCGGTAGTGCTCCTGGATGAATTTCACCATCTCGCTCAGGGCGATCAGTTGTCCCTGCCGCGGCATAGCGGCTGTACCGGCAGGGGCTTTCCAGTCCACCTGTTTCAGTATGGTTCGCCAGATGCGGCACACCAGCTCGAAGGTGTGGAGCTCATAGTCCTCCTGCCGGGGGCTGAGTTTTTCAAACTGCGCGAACAGCCTTAAAAGCGGCCGGTTTTCCGGGGAAGCGCCTGGAAAGAAGGCCCCGCGCACCGGGCAGTGGGTGATGGGAACGATGATGTTTTGATAGAGCTTGCCGAACACCGGGGAAGAAAAAAACGTGGGCGTCATCCCAAAGGTGAACAGCCGGGAGCCCTCTGTGACCTGCCGGCAGCCGTGGAGCACCCCGGAGTTGACAAACACCCCGTCCCCCTTTTCCAAAGTGGCGTGAGAGGCGTGGGATGAGGTAGGGTTGTAGTAGTAATCCAGCGTTCCCTCCGTCACCAGGCCGAACAGGAACTCGGAGTGCCAGTGGCGGTTCAGCTCCCCTGTCTGGAAGTCGTCCAGGCGGTGCTCCCAGCGAAAGATGGGGACCTCCCCCAAGGTGTAGACGGGGATCTCCCGCAGGGTGGCGTCCACTTCAATCTTCTTGTCGCGCATAGTACCCTCCTTTCTCGAAATGAGGCACAATTATTCCAATTTGTGGCGCTATCCTTTCTTCCATTTCCTCGTGAATATTGTAGAATTATAGGCGAGAAATGCAGGATTGTCAATGGTAAATTGCAAAATCTGATTTTGGCTTACCTTGCCTTTTCCCGCGCAGGAAAGGAAGCGTCACTATTGCCGAGGGGCTGGCACGGAAGATCGCAGCGGGCGATGTACCGGAAAAGCTGTTGGACAAAAAACTGCTATCTTTGGACCTCACCGGCATGGTGGCCGGCGCCAAATATCGGGGCGAATTTGAGGACCGCATTAAGAAGGTGATGCAGGAGGCCAAAAAAGACGGCAATATCATCCTTTTCATCGACGAGCTGCACACCATTGTGGGCGCAGGTTCCGCTGAGGGCTCCGTAGACGCTGCCAATATTCTGAAGCCGGCTCTCAGCCGCGGCGAGATCCAGGTGGTTGGCGCCACAACTCTGGACGAATACCGCAAGTACATCGAAAAGGATGCTGCGCTGGAGCGCCGTTTCCAGCCGGTCACCGTAGGCGAGCCCAGCCAGGAGGCTACACTGGATATTTTGAAAGGCCTGCGGGGGAAGTATGAGCAGCACCACGGCCTGCACATCACCGATGAAGCACTGAAGGCTGCGGTGGAACTCTCTGCCCGGTATATCAATGACCGGTTCCTGCCGGACAAAGCCATCGACCTGATGGACGAGGCTGCCAGCCGTGTACAGATGGAGGAGGAAGAGCCTTCTGAAGAGCTCATGGGCCTTGAAGAGAAGCTCAACGCCCTTGCCGCGGACAAGGAAGCCGCCATTGCCGCGCAAGATTTTGAGAAAGCCGCCCAACTGCGGGATACGGAAAAAGACTATCAGAAACAGTTGGAGGCCGAGCGGGATAAGCGCCGCAAGAGCAGTCAGGAACACCGGGACGTGACTGAGGAGGATATCGCCGCTGTTGTGTCCGATTGGACTGGCGTCCCCGTGACACGCCTTACCGAGGACGAGGGCCAGCGCCTGCTGCACATGGAAGACACCCTCCACAAACGGGTCGTGGGGCAGGACGAGGCTGTGGAGGCGGTGGCCCGTGCCATTCGCCGCGGCCGTGTCGGCTTGAAAGACCCCAAACGGCCCATTGGCAGTTTCCTGTTCCTGGGCCCCACTGGTGTTGGCAAAACGGAACTGTGCAAATCCCTGGCGGAAGCCATGTTCGGCGATGAAAGCGCCATGATCCGGATCGATATGTCCGAATATATGGAACGCCATACGGTGTCCCGTCTGGTGGGTTCCCCTCCCGGATACGTAGGACACGATGAAGGCGGCCAGCTGACAGAAAAGGTACGCCGCAAGCCCTATTCCGTGGTGTTGTTCGATGAGATCGAAAAGGCGCACGAGGATGTGTGGAACATCTTGCTCCAGATCCTGGACGATGGCCGCATCACAGATTCCCAGGGCCGCACCGTTGACTTCAAGAATACCGTCATCGTGATGACCAGCAACATCGGCGCCAAGGCGCTGACCAATGCCGGGGCCAAGTTGGGCACCAATGCCGGCGAAAAAGAGGACGGGGCGGATGCCGATAAGGCATACGAGGAAGCCAAGGAAACCGTTATGGGAGAGCTGCGCCGCACTTTCCGGCCTGAGTTTCTGAACCGTATCGACGATATTATTGTGTTCCGCGCTCTGACTGAGCAGGACATTGAAGAGGTAGCCCGGCGGATGCTTAAGACCGTGGCGGACCGCATGGAGTCCATAGGTATCCATTTGGAGGCTTCCGACGAAGCGGTGAAAGAGCTTGCCAGGGAAGGCTTTGATCCCCAATATGGCGCGCGTCCCCTGCGCCGGGCCATTCAGAGCAAGGTGGAGGACGCTGTCGCTGAGAAGATGTTGGATGGCAGCCTCAAGACTGGTGATACCGCCAAGCTGGCAGTGGAGGATGGCAAACTGGTCGTATCCTGATGCGGTTCGACCAGAAACTGGTTGAGAATTGAATCTTTATGCAAAGGCTGGAAGAAATTCCAGCCTTTCGCTTACCCTAAAACAGGGGAGGGGCCACCTCAAAATTTCGCCCTGTTGACAAACTGCTGACATGGAGAAAAAGTGGTATAATAGAGGGGGGTGAGGGAAATGCAACTGAAGATGCACATGGTAACGATAGAAGACCTGGTACCGAAGGGACATTTTCTCCGAAAGCTGGAAAGCGCATTAGATTTGTCCTTTGTGTATGAGGAAACAGCGAAGCTGTACAGCCACCGGTATGGCAGACCGCCCTACGATCCGGTGGTCATGGTGAAATATCTGCTGGTAGGATATCTGTATGGAATTCCTTCCGAACGGCAAATTGAGCAGCGCATCCAAACGGATATGGCGCTGCGGTGGTATTTGGGGTTGGATGTGTTTGACCGTGTGCCGGATCACAGTACAATTTCCCAGCTGCGCAGGAGAAAACCGTCTTTTCGGAAAGTCTTTCGGCGGCTGTTTGAAAAAGTGGTGGAACAATGTATCCAAAAAGGGCTGGCCAGCGGAAGGCTGGTGGCTACAGATTCCACCCATGTAAAGGCCAATGCGTCCAGGGCGTCTGAACATTTAGTGGAGGCGGCAGAAAAGCCAGGAGCGTACTGGGAACGGCTGGATCAGTTTGAGGAAGAAGGGCTGGAGGAATTAGAGAAAAAAGTGAGCCCTGGGAAAACCGGTAGAAAGCGCCGTCAGAAAAGGACAAAGCCGGTAAGGGGCAACTATCGCTATGATAAGAAATGGGTCAGCCGGACAGACCCGGAATCGGGCCATTTGAACCGTCCTGGGAAACCCCAAGGGCCACATTATTTAGCGCATCAGACGGTGGATTGCGACCACGGAATCATTTTGGACACAGTGGTGACCTCCGGGGAAGTAAATGATGCGGTTCCTTATTTGAACCAGATTGAACATATCCACCGGGATATTCTCCCCATTCAAGCAGCCACAGCGGATTCCGCCTATGATCTTCCCTTGTTCCACCGTGTACTGAAAGACCACAATATTCGATTTTATGTGCGGCCATGCTCAAACTCACTAAAGGCCTGTGGGAAAGGCAATCCCTCTTCCTTTGTCTACGATGAGGAAAACGATTTGTATCGCTGCCCGCAAGGGAAAGAACTGGAGCTGAGGAATCTTACTCGGTTGTCCGGAGGGCTGCGGTGGGTTTACTATTCGAAAAAGACGGATTGCGATATCTGCCCGGTGAGGACGGAGTGCATTGGGAAATGCCGAACCAAACATATTGAGCGCAATTATTTTTGGAAAGAGATCCGGGCGGATATTGATGAATTGGAAACCCCGCTGTACCAAAGGGCGCTGCGCAAACGGCAGATCTGGAGCGAGGGGACATTTGCCGCACAGAAATGGGGGAACAATTTGGCCAGGCTTTTCCGGCGAGGAATAGAGGCAGCGGAAGACCACTGCCTCCTTTCCGCAACCGCATTAAACTTAAAAAGGATGATACGAGCTTCCTTCTGACGCCAACCGGCGTCTTTTTTCTTGCTCTCTCCCATTCCATACGGCATAATCTTTTTCCTGGGCACAGTTTGTCAACAGGGCGAAATTTTGAGGCGGCCCCTCCCCTGTTTCCGGGTAAGCAAAAGGCTGGAATTTCTTCCAGCCTTTGCAAAGATATTCATTTCTCAACCATGTTCTGGTCAAACCTCATCACGATACGACCAATTTGCCATCCTCCACTGCCAGCTTGGCGGTATCGCCCGTCTTGAGGGTGCCATCCA
>OLOQ01001003.1_pt1 | contig 28554 bp, 18 predicted proteins | sample 1673101 | NCBI WGS metagenome assembly OLOQ01 (sample SAMEA3136754, study PRJEB25190) | human gut metagenome | biome: human gut; feature: human-associated habitat; material: faeces | place: Austria | collected 2013 | reverse complement strand
TCGTCGTGTAGATCGTGGGACGGTGGGTCAGCATCCGGGTGTTGATCAGCTCATACAGCACGCTGATGGTCAGCGGCGTGATGTACTCGGTGCCCAGGTCGTCCAAAATCAGCAGGTCGGCCTCCTGACAGGCGGCCAGCCATTCGTCGTTGGTCGTGTAGTTGAAGTGCTCGCGCCCCAGCTGCGCGGCCAGCGCGGCGGCGCTTGTGTACAGTACGTCGTGGCCGCCCTCCAGCACGGCGTCGGCAATCGCCAGCGCCAGATGTGTCTTGCCCAGGCCGGTGTGGCCCATGAACAGCAGGTTCGGGCTGTTCTGGCTGAATTTGGCGGCGTAGCCGCGGCAGTAGTTCAGCAGCTTGCCCATGTACTCCCGCGGGGAGATGCCCAGCTCCGGCTCCACGGCGTCGCTGTAGCGCTCGACCTCAAAGCTGGCAAACTGGCACAGGCCCAGCGGGCTGGCGGCATTGATCTCGTCCCGGCGCAGACGGCGGGCGGCGTCTGCCACGCAGCGGCAGGGAACACCGCCGCGCATACCGGTATCCTCACACAGCGGGCAGCGGTAGGCGGGCTTGAAATCGTCCGCGCTGAACCCGGCCTCCCTGACCGCAGCGGCCAGCGCTTCCTCTGCGCGGGTCAGCGCGGCGCGGGCTGAATCCATGTTTCCGCCAAGGGCTGCGGCCTTCGCAAGGCCCAGCCCCGCACGCAGGTGGGCGCTGTCCGCCTCGGCCAGCGCCGGGTGAGCGGCGTAGGCGGCGCGGCGGGCAGTCTCGGCCTGCATTACGGCCTGCTGGCGGTAGGCTGCCACCTCGCGCTGCGCGGCGCGGAACAGTTCGTCTTTTGTGCGCATAGGTTACCCCTCCTCGTCAAACATGGCCGCCCAGTTGCGGTTGAACAGGTCCTTCTGGGCGCTGGCGGCGGGCGGCTGGGCGTTGGGCCGCTCGGTCATCACGATGTTGCTGCCCTCCAGCTGGCCCTGACGGCGCGCAGCGTCGATCGTCGTGATGCCCTGGGCACGCCAGGCCCGCAGAATGCCGTCCACGTACCGCACGGTGTTTTTGCCGTTGGCACGCAGCAGTGCCTCGTCGATCATCTCGCGCCCAATACCCATCTCCTCGTGCCAGCGGGCAATCGTGTGGCGCTCCCAGTTCGTCAGTGCACGCGGCTCAATGCCAAACTGTGCGGCGGCATCCTGGCACCAGGCCTCGCGTTGCTTGGCGCGCTGCAGCCAGCGCTCGGCGTCCTCGCCGGTCTCAACGCCGTCCTCCCGCCAGCGGGCCAGCAGGTGGGTCACGGCGGCGATGGTGCGCCGCCCCAGACGGGTGACCTCGGCGCAGCAGAGCAGAATGACATCGGGCTGCCAGCCGTCGTTTAAGTACAGCCCCACAAGCCGCTGCATCTCGCTGCGGCTCAGCGTTTTGCCGAAGATGCTTTGCGCCTCCTGGCACAGAACGGCAACATAGGGGTCGTTGGCCACGCTGGCCAGATCGACCCGCGCGGGCTCGGCTGCCGGGGCAGGGGCGGCCCCGCGCTCACTGACCAGCAGCCCGGCACCGGCCCAGTATTGCAGGGTGCGCTTGGCAGCCTCGATGCTGGGCAGTGCCAGTGCGCGGGCCATCGTGCGCGGGTCGGTGTCGTGGGTCTGCAAAATGTAGAGTGCGGCCCGGATCGTATCGCCGTCGGTCTGGGTCAGATGGGTCAGGACCAGCTGCGGCACAGCCAGCGTGTCGCCGTTGCTTGCCGCTAATTTGTAGCCCATATCCGCAAACCTCCCCACTATAAATTGTTGGTTTATTATACCACAAAAGTGCCGTTTGGTCAATCTCGAAGAAAAACTGCCCAAAAATCAGCGCCGGATTTTGGGCAATGCGTTCCTTGTATTTTGATACACAAATTTGTACAATAATACCATAAACAGTTAAAGCATTAAGGGGGAGACCACTATGGCGATGAATCTTGTAAAACTGCCCACCGGCAAATCGAATTTGCAGCTGCGCGTCAGCAAGGGGCACTATGCCACCAGCCACAGCCATATCAACTACTACATTGATGTCACCCTGACAAAGTTCCGCCTGTCGGAGGCACGCGCTGCCGCCGCCGAGCTGGTGCGAGAGTACAAGTCGACGACCATTGTGGACACGATCCTCTGCCTGGACGGCACCGAGGTCATCGGCGCCTGCATGGCCAGTGAGCTGACAAAGGCCGGCTATACGAATATGAACGCCCACCAGACGATCTACGTCGTCACGCCGGAGCACACCACCGGCAGCCAGCTGCTTTTCCGCGAAAACACCGCCCCGATGATCGCCGGTAAGCATGTACTGGTGCTGGCGGCGTCCGTTACCACCGGCTTCACCGTGCAGGGCGCTGTCGAGGCCATCCGCTACTACGGCGGCGATCCCGTCGGCATCGCGTCAATCTTTGCGTCGGTCAAGGAGTGTGCAGGCTACCCCGTGGCCAGCATCTTTGACACCCACGACCTTCCCGACTACGAAACCTACGACTCCCACAGCTGCCCGTGGTGCAGGCAGGGCAAGAAAATTGATGCGCTTGTCAACAGCTTCGGCTACTCGAGCCTATAAATTTTCTGACGATTTTGCCCCCTCGAAAGAGGGGGCTTTTTGTCGTTTTGCGGTCTTGACGCTCCGCGCAGGGTCTTTTATAATGGGAAGGCTGATTTTTTTAGGAGGAATTGGTTTGAATACTGAGAATTTGAATGGGATCCTTGCACAATACGTTCAGCACTGCAAAGCCCGCGCGGCAGCCGATGAGGGAACGGTCTGGCGCGCGGTGGACTGCTTTGGCGTGAACTGGGACATCGAGGACAGCGACTTTCCGGCCATGTTTTCCGATGCCATGCAGCAGGCCCAGCCGACGCTGGACAACCCGGCTCTGCAGCCCATCGGCGGCCTGCAGAACCTGATGCTGCGCGACAGCGAGGTCGAACTCGTCCGCGAGTGCTTCCGCTGGCTGTACAATGAGGACGGCGGTGATATTTCCAAGCGCCGGGGCCGCGCCGAGCTGTTCGCTGACCAGATCAACGGGCGGTTCCGCCGCGTGTTCCCGCGCATGAGCAAGTATACGATGAACACGGCCAACGCGGTGTTCTTCCTGAACCTGTGGGAGCCGCACGCGAACTACTTCTATCAGGCCGGCGAGGCGAAGGCGTGGGCAGATTACTTTGGGTATGAGGCAGACTTTGGCGGCGGTACGGCGCTGGACCTGCCGCGCTACTACACGATGTGCAACGACCTGCTGCACGCGCTGGAGAACTACCCGGAGATCATCGCCCTGCACAAGGCTTACGCAGAGCAGGAGCTGGGCGGCATCGACGACGCGCTGCACCTGCTTGTATACGACATCCTGCACACGGCCTACGCCGAGCAGTTCTACCCGAAGGGCTACACCCGCGGCTCGACGAGCAGGGAGCGTGCAAAGGCTGTGAAGGAGAAGGCGGACCGCGCCGAGCTCTGCATCCGCATCGGCGAGTGTGAGCAGGAGCTGCAGGAGCTGCTGGCGAACCCTGCTGCGCTGCCCGACCTGACCGGCTGTAAAATTAACCATAAAATGTTCGGCGCAGGCACGGTCCGGCCCGCCGAGGGCCAGTTCATGGTCATCGACTTCAACGGCACGCTGAAGAAGTTCAGTTACACAGCTTCGATGAACAGCGGCTATCTCTCCGCCGAGGACCCCAACGTCGAAGCCCGCCTGCAGGCCTACCAGGACTACAACAAGGACAAGGACCGCCTGGAGAAGGAACTGAAGAACCTGAAGGCGGAATTGGTGAAGCTGTAATCGGCAACCAGCCCAGCGGGCGAATGCTGTTCGCCCCGGCTGCGTTCTGCAATAAAAAAATCCCTGCGTCTGAATGTGACACAGGGATTTTTTATTGGAGCGGCTGATGGGAGTCGAACCCACGTCCTCAGCTTGGAAGGCTGATGTACTAGCCGTTGTACGACAGCCGCGTAACAACAGTACCTATTATACCCACCTGCGGGGGTGTTTGTCAAGCCCACCGGGCCGTGTTTTCCTGCCTCTGTTACCCTTTTGCCATTTTATTTTACATTTTGCACCCTTGACAATCCTACGCCAAAGCACCATAATAAATACTGAATCTGTATAAACGAAATTTTGAGAGGAAAGAGGTGCGGCACCATGCGCGTGATTGCCGGAACAGCTCGCGGCAAAAATCTGCAGGCCCTGCCGGGCGAGGACATTACCCGCCCGACCATCAACCGTGTGAAGGAGGCCATGTTCTCCAGCGTGCAGTTCCTGGTGCCGGGGGCACGGGTGCTGGACCTGTTCGCAGGCAGCGGCCAGCTGGGCATCGAGGCTCTGTCCCGCGGTGCCAAAAGCTGCCTCTTTGTGGACCGCTCCACCGAGGCGCTCGCTATTGTGAAGGCCAACTGCAAAACGGCAGGGGTGGACCGCCAGAGTGATATACGCCAGGGCGAGGCCGAGAACTTTCTCGCCAACATCCGCGGGCCGTTTGACTTGGCTCTGCTGGATCCGCCGTTCCACCATGATACCGTGGCTGCCGTGCTGCCGCTGCTGGCCGCTAAGATGGCCCCCGGCGGGGTTGTGCTCTGCGAGACCGAGCGCGAGGCCGACCTGCCCGAGCAGGCGGGCGCTCTGACGCTGGTGAAGCAGTACAACTACGGCAAGATCAAGGTCAGCCGCTATGAGAGAGGGGAAGAGGTATGAACGTTGAAGAACTGTTGGAGATGATGGAGGAAACGCTGGAGGCCGGGACGATAGTTCCGTTCTCCGCTTCCAAGCGCATGGTCGATGTGGACCGTATGCGCGATATTATCGATGAGGTGCGCAACAACCTGCCCGACGAGATCCGCGAGAGCAAAAAAATCGTGAATGACCGCGAGCAAATCATGCAGAACGCCCGCATTGAGTCCGAAAGCATCATTCAGCAGGCAGAGGAGCGCGCCCGCGTCCTGACCAGCGAGCAGGAGATCGTCAAGCGCAGTCAGCAGCACGCGGCGGAGATCCTGTCCGCTGCCCAGAAGAGCGCCAAGGAACTGACCCGCAAGGCGACCCTGTACTGCGAGACGATCCTGAAGAACTCCGAGGAGGTGCTGGGCCGAAGCATGGCGGACATCAAGAACACCCGCATGAATCTGCGCAGCGCCGCCCGCCCCAAGAATAACATGCCCAAGTAAAAAATGCAGAGGTGTTGTTATTCACGGCACATTTCTGCCTGTGACAACACAATATGCAAAAAAACAACGCCGCACCGTGCAATATGGTGCGGCGCTTTTCTATGCCCGGGGGCAGGAATTTTGCCGCGTGCGCATTTGCTGCAAACTGCTGACCTGCATCCCGATCCCTTTGTACAAACTGTGAAAAATCAATTCATGGCGCAGTTTTTCCCTGCCTGCCCTTGCTTTTTGCTGAATAAAATGGTACTATTATTTTACCACAGGTGGGTAATTGTGGTGTGAATAACAACAAAAGTGGGGAAGAATGGGTAGTTTTCCACGTTCTCCACAGAGTTATTAACAAACTGAACGCAGCGACGTAAAAAATCTTGCCGAAGATTTGTGCAGTATGACGAAGGGAGGGGAAGCCGGATGCTCGTCGGTCAGTATGATTACGCAATCGACGCAAAAGGGCGTCTGAACTTTCCCGCCCGCTTCCGGGACGCGATGGGGGAGACCTTCATCGTGACCCGGTGGCTGGATCACTGCCTGGCCGCCTTCCCGGCGGAGGAGTTCGAAAAGGTCGCCGCCAAAATTGAGGAAAAGGGCCTCGTCAAGGGCCGCAAGGTCAGCCGTATGCTCTACGCCTCCGCTGTCGAGGTCACCCCGGACAAGCAGGGCCGCATTCAGCTGCCCGCCAAGCTGCGGGAGTACGCGGGCCTCGACCACGATGTGACCATCATCGGCAGCCGCAGCTTTGCCGAGATCTGGAACACCGAGGCGTGGAACGCCAACCAGGAAACGAGCGATGAGGACTTCACCGCTGCGATGGAAGACCTTGACTTTTAACAAAACAGGACGATAACACATGGAATTTTCACATATCCCCGTACTGCTGCAGCCTTGTCTGGACGGGCTGAACATCGACCCTGCCGGTATCTATCTGGATGGCACCGCCGGCGGAGCCGGTCACAGCAGAGAAATCGCCAAACGCCTGACCACAGGACGTCTGATCTCGCTCGATCAGGACCCGGATGCGGTGGCAGTCGCCACCGAAAGGCTCAAGGGTCTGCCGGCGCAGGTGGTGCAGGTCAATTTCCGTGAGGCCGCCCGCGTCCTTGCGGAGCTTGGCATCCCGGCGGTCAACGGGGCCCTGCTCGATCTCGGCGTGTCCAGCCACCAGCTGGACGACGCGGCCCGCGGCTTCTCTTACCATGCCGACGCGCCGCTCGATATGCGCATGAGCCAGCAGGGCCCCACCGCCGCGGATCTGGTCAACACGCTGGATCGTGAGGAGCTGACCCGCATCCTGCGTGACTACGGTGAGGAGCCGTATGCCTGGCAGATCGCGGGCAAAATTGTCGCCGCGCGGGCGGAGCAGCCCATCCTGACCACGCTGCAGCTGGCCGAGATCGTCGCCGCCGCCGTACCCCCAGCAGAGCGCCGCAAGGCGAAGAACCCGGCGCGCCGCACCTTCCAGGCCATCCGCATTGCGGTCAACTCCGAGCTGGACGCCCTGAACGAGGGGCTCGACGCCATCTTTGACTGTCTGGCCCCGGGCGGGCGGCTCTGCGTCATCACCTTCCACAGCCTGGAGGATCGGCTCGTCAAGAACAAGTTCCGCCGCTGGGCACAGCGCTGCACCTGCCCGCCGGAGCAGCCCATCTGCACCTGCGGAGGTGTGGCCAAGGCCAAGCTGATTACCCGCAAGCCCATTGAGGCTGACGCCGCGGAGCTGGAGACCAACCGTCGCAGCCGCAGCGCCAAATTGAGAGTGTTGGAGAAAGCATAAGAGGCATTATTCATGACAACTGTTTTGCTGCACGAGGGCTCTGCAGCACCGAAACTGGAGCCCCCGCCGCGCCCGCAGGTGCGTGCGGTGCGCGGCGGCAACCACGGCCTGAACCGCGTCCGCCATGTGATGCGGACTGCCGTGATCGTGCTGATCCTTGCCGTGTTTGGCGGGCTGGCAATCAGCAGCCTGATGAGCGGTGCAACGTTGATGGAACTGAACGCACAGGTCGATGAGGTCAGCGTCCAACTGGCCGAGGCCCAGAGCGAATACGACTACCTGAACACCCGGATGAACGACATCACGAGCCGCGCCAGTCTGCAGCAGGTGGCCGAGGGTGAGCTGGGACTGGTCAAGGCCGATCCCAGCCAGATCACCTACGTCCAGCTGGAGGACCAGAGCATCATTGAGCGGAACACCGGTGCCGCGGGCCGCCTGTTGGATGAGGTGCGCACGGCAGCGCTGAGCCTGCTGGACAGCCTGAACCCGTAAAACAACCAAAAATATGCAGCTACGAGCCTTTTTGCTGCACGGCCTTGCTGCCGTCGGCAAAAAGGCTTTTGAAATAACAAGGTGTATCCATGACAGAGCAACGACCCAACCATTCCCCCCGGCATCGTCCCCGGGCAAGCAAGCGCATAAAATACTGGACGCTGTTTTGCATGATAGCATTTATCCTCGCCTGCTACGGTGTGCTGGTCTACCAGCTGTATGTGTGGCAGGTGCGTGATGCCGAGAGCTACCGCGCCGAGGCTGTGACCCAGCAGCTGAAGGACACAACGCTGCCCGCTGTGCGCGGCTCGATCTACAGCGCCAACGGCAAGCTGCTGGCCAAGAGCAGCACGGTATGGAACATCGTGGCCGACCCGTCCTCCGTTTTAAAGAGCGGGGCGACGGAGGACCAGATCCGCACAGCGGCAGAGCACATTGCCGAGCTGCTGGACGACGGCACAACGGCGGATACTGTGTACAAGGCGCTGACGGCGTCCAACAAGGATACCGGTGAGCCGTACCAGTACCGTGTGGTGAAAAAGGGTGTCGAAAAGCCCGTGGCGGATGCCATTCTGGCCTATGCAGACAGCTACCGCCTCAAGGACGGCGCTGCGGTGGACACAAGCCAGCAGACCGAGGAAAAGGAGAACAAGGAGGACAAGAAGGACGGCGAGACCAAAACCAGCAAGGCAACCCGTATCCTCTACCTGACCAGCGAACAGGCAGCCTCCCGCACTTACCCCTATGGGGAGTTCCTGGCCTCGGTGCTGGGCTTCTGCAACGAGGACGGCTCGGGTGCCTACGGACTGGAAAAATATTACGACGAGACGCTGGCCGGTACGCCGGGCCGCAGCGTGGCCGAAACGGATGCCTACGGTGAACCGCTGGCCAGCGGTCAGGCCGACGTGCATGAAGCCATCGACGGCAGCAACCTGAACCTGACCATCGACGAGAACGTACAGTCCATCGTCGAGGAGTACCTGACCGAGGCAATGAGCACCTTTACGGTCCATGGCCGTGGAAGCGCCATTGTCATGAACGTCAAGACAGGCGCGATCCTGGCGATGGCGTCCCTTGAGCAATTTGACCCCAACGACCCCAAGACGATCACCGACCCCAAGATGAACGAGATCCTGGCCAAAACAGAGATCGACGCGGAGGACATTGACTGGCTGGAAAGCCGTCTGGGCGAGAAGGCCGTCAAGGACATCATTGCAGACGGAATCATCAGCCATGAAAAGACGACGAACGAGAAGGGCGAGGAGGTTTCCAGCGAGGCTACCCAGCTGCAGGGTATGATGCGCGAGGCCCAGTGGAAGAATAAGAACATTACCGAGCTGTATATGCCCGGCTCGGTGTTCAAGCTCATCACGGCCTCGGCAGGGCTGGACTCCGGTGTTATGAGTGCGGAGCAGTCCTTCTACTGCAACGGCAGCCTGACCGTCAACGAGGGCAGCGAGCTGTGGGAGCACACCTACCGCTGTGCCAACGGCGAGGTCCACGGCCTGCTGGATATGGCAGGTGCGCTGAACCACAGCTGCAACCTCTGGTTCATTCAGGCGGCAGAGACGCTCAAGCCGCAGATCTTCTACGACTATATTCAGGCGTTCGGCTTTACCCAGCCCACCGGCATCGACCTGCCCAACGAGACCCGCTGGACCAGCGTCTACAACGCCGAGCAGATGGCAGAGGTCGATACAAACCTGTACACGGCGGCCTTCGGCCAGAACGAGTCCATCACCCCGATGCAGATGGCCACCGCCGTAGCGGCCATTGCCAACGGCGGCTACCTTGTTACACCCTATGTCGTGGATTCCATCTCTGACAAGGACGGCAACATTATCTCCCAGACCGAGACGAACATCCGCCGCCAGGTCATCTCCGAAGAAGTCAGTCGGCAGCTGCTGTCCATGATGGAAAACAACGTCCACGGGGCAGGGGACTACCACTCCTGCGCCAACGCCTACGTGGCGGGCTACCGCATCGGCGGCAAGTCCGGTACGGCAGAGCGCACGGACCGCCATCTGCGCGGCGACGGCGACTATTATAAAATGATGAGCTTTGCCGCTGTGCTGCCCATCGACGATCCCGAGATCGAGGTTTTCGTCCTGCTGGATGACCCGCGCTGGGTCAAGGACTATGCCAGCCAGGTCGTGGCTCCCGTCGTCGGCAACATCATCAGCGAGATCGCGCCCTATCTGGGCATCGAGCAGGACGCTGACTACAACCCCACCGGCACTGTGACCGTGCAGACCTGCCTGGACTACACCTGGACGAACGCGCAGGTCACGCTGAACCGCCTGGGCCTCAAGCATAAGCTGATCGGCCCCAGCAGCGGCAATATCGTCTACCAGTACCCCGTCGGCGGCAGCGTGGTGCCCGCGGGCTCCACCATTTACCTGTACACGGCCACCGACCAGAACTCGATGACCACAACGCCCGACGTCGTCGGCAAGACCGGCACCTTTGCCGAGCAGATGCTCAAGGCCGCCAACCTGAACGTGCAGTTCGTCGGCGACAGCAGCGGCAAGGTCGTGGCGCAGGACGTTGAGGCCGGAACCTCCGCTGCCTACGGCACGATCATAACGCTGACGATGGACAGCGGAGAGGATACCACCAATGACGCCCCGACGGTGACCGAGGAGATCGACCCGGCAAACGAGGAGGGGTAAGCATCCCCGCAGGGGCACCCGGGCTTTTGCGAAACACTGCATTTCTGTATAGGAGGTCTTTTTCATGCAAACCATTCCTGCCAATCAGCTGCTGGCCGGACTGACGCTGGCCGAGCCGGTCACCATCCGCGCCGTTGTGACCGACAGCCGCAAGGTCGAGCCGGGCTGTGTTTTTGTCTGCTTCCCCGGCGAGCGTGTTGACGGCCATGACTACGCCGCCGGTGCCTACCGGAGCGGCGCAGAATATATCGTTGCCAACCATCCCGTCGAGGGCGTGCCTGCGGACCGCACGGTCATTGTGCCGGACAGCGGCAAGGCCATGATCCGCATGGCGTCCAACTACCGGATGCTGTTCAACCCCAGAATGATCGGCGTCACGGGCAGCGTCGGCAAGACGACGACGAAGGAGTTCTGTTACGCGGTGCTCTCCGCCTTCGGTAAGACCCTCAAGACCGAGGGCAACCAGAACAATGACATCGGTGTGCCCAACACGCTGTTCCGCCTGACCGACGACACTGAGTACGCCGTTGTCGAGATGGGCATGGACCACGCGGGCGAGATCGAGCGTCTGACCCGCTGTGCCCGGCCCAGCGCGGGCGTCATCACGATGATCGGTGTTTCGCATCTGGAAAATCTCGGCACGCGCGAGAATATACTGAAGGCAAAGCTGGAAATCTGCACCGGCCTGCCCGACGGCGCACCGCTGGCCCTGAACGCGGACAACGACCTGCTGCCCACGGCAAGCATCCCCAGCCGCCTGCGGCCGGTCTGGTTCGGCATTGACGCCGCGAATGCCGATGTCCGCGCGGTGGATGTCGTCACCGGCGCAAACGGCACGACCTTCAAAATCATCGATACGCAGTACGGTACGTTCGATGCCGCCATCCCGACAGCGGGCATCCACACGGTCTACGACGCGCTGGCTGCCTACGCCGCCGCGACCCGCCTGGGTCTGGACGCTGCCCGCTGCGCTGCCGCGCTGGCGACCTACCGGACGACGGGCATGCGCCAGCATATCGTGGAAAAGGGCGGCATCACCTTCATTGAGGACTGCTACAACGCCAGCCCCGACAGCATGAAGGCCGCACTCTCTGTCCTCAAGGCACTGCCCAATGCCCGGAAGATCGCGCTGCTCGGTGATATGCTTGAGCTGGGCGGTGCGAGCGAGGAGGGGCACCGCCATACCGGCGAGTGGGCTGCTGACGCGGGCGTTGATGCACTCATCGCCTACGGCCCGCGCAGCGCCGCCATGGCCGAGGCCGCAAAAGCGCGCGGGGTTGCAGCGGTGCATTGCCAAACGGCGGAAGAAGTGCTACAATATGTACGGCAATTCGTGCGCCCCGGTGACGCTGTGCTGGTCAAGGCCAGCCACAGCATGGGCCTGGAGCAGCTGCTGCAGGAATACTATAAGGAATTGCCGCAGGGGTAAGCACCCCAACACACGTTTGGAGGAATCAACGGCATGGAGCAAATCTCATCCCTGCTGGCGGCGGCAGCCGTCGGCGGCTTTGCCATCACGGCGGTGGCGGGCAAATTCATGATCCCGGCGCTGCACCGGCTGCACTTTGGCCAGACCATCCGCGAGGAGGGCCCCACATGGCACAGCAAGAAAAACGGCACCCCCACCATGGGCGGCCTCTGCTTTATTCTGGGCATTCTGGTCACGCTGGGCATCGTCTGGGTCATGTATAGCCCCAAGCTGCCGGAGGTGCTTGGTATGCCGCAGCTGCAGGCCGGTATGCTGGTGCTGTTTCTCGCGTTCGGCTCGGGCCTCATCGGCTTTCTGGATGACTTCATTAAGGTCGTCAAGCATCGCAACCTCGGCCTGACCGAGGCGCAGAAGATGATTTTGCAGATCGCGCTGACCTTCGGGTTCATGTTCGGCCTGCACAGCCTCGGGCTGCTGACCACGCAGGTCCAGTTCCCGATTTTTGGGCTGGTGGACATGGGCTTGCTCTACTATCCCATCGCGTTCTTCGGCATCATCTTCCTTGTCAACGCTGTCAACCTGACCGACGGTCTGGACGGCCTGTGCACCGGCGTGACCTTCGTGTCGATGATCGGCTATCTGCTGGCCGGCAGTCTGCTGGGCTTTGTACATGTTTCGCTGATCGCCGCTGCCACGGCGGGTGCCTGTGCGGGCTTTCTGGTCTGGAACTTCTACCCGGCCAAGGTCTTTATGGGCGACACCGGCAGCATGTTCTTCGGCGGCATCGTTACGGCGCTGGCCTTTGTGATGCAGCGCCCCGAGCTGGTGCTCTTTTTCGGCATTGTTTACATCTGGGACGCGATGACCGTCGTCATCCAGCGCACGTATTTTAAGGCGACCCACGGCAAGCGCATCTTCCGCATGACGCCGATCCACCACGCCTTTGAAATGCGCGGCTGGCGCGAGGTCAAGATCGACGGCTTTTTTGCGCTGATTGCCGTCATCGGTGTGGCGATGGGGATTTTTTACATCTGTGTGGCATAAGCAGCGGGGCCGGGCCTACCCGGCCTCTGCCTGTTTCTGCCCCTAAGGGAGGTGACCGCCCATGAGCACTGCCGTGAGCATTGTGCGCACACTGCTGGGCCTTTTGTTTGACCATACCATCGGAAATATTGTGCGCATGATACCCATCATACGCCTGCCCAAGCTGGAGCGGGGGCCGGTCTCCCGGGGCTTTCTCGCCCTGCTGCTGGGCATTTTGTTCTTCGGGCTGACAATGCTGTTTTCGGCCAGTTATTCCAGCGCCTACGCCACCAGCGGTAAACTGTACAGTATCATTAAACCGCAGGTCATGATTGCAATTGTAGGGCTGTTCTTTATGTGGGTCCTGTCCAACATCAACTACCGCGCGCTGCGTCTGATGAGTGAGAGTCTGTACATCATCACCGTTGTGCTGCTGATCCTGACGCTGCTCAGCCCGGAGGACACCAACGGCACCTACCGCTGGGTGTATCTGCCGGGCGGTGCCTCCTTCCAGCCGTCTGAGCTGGCAAAATTCTCGCTCATGCTCTGGACGGCAGATATGCTGGACCGCGACTATGACAAGAAGAACAGGCTGTGGTACGGCGCGATAAAGCCTGCGCTGCCGCTGCTGCTCATCCTGTATTTGCTGCACAAGGAGTCGCACAACTCCGGCATGATCCTGCTCTGCCTGATTTTTGCCACGATGCTCGTCTGCACCCTCTCGCCCGGCCGCTGGCTGCTGCTACTCATTCCGGCGGGTGTAGTAGTCGGCGCGTACTTCCTGAAGGGGCTGGCCAGCGGGGAAGGCTACGCCGCGGGCCGTATGGACGCTGCCTGGGGCCTTGCGCCGCTGGATACCGCCGGTATGCTGTGGCAGACCCGCCAGAGCATCTATGCTATCTCCACAGGCGGTATGTTCGGCGTGGGCATCGGCGCGAGCGTGCAGAAGCACCAGTGGCTGCCCTACGCCGAAAACGACTTTATCTTCGGCGTCATCGGTGAGGAGCTGGGCTTCTTCGGCTGTGTTATCCTCATCGGTGCGTTTGCGGTGCTGCTGATCATGGGCGTTATGATCGCCCTGCGCGCGCCCGACCTGTACGGCACGGTGCTGGGCATCGGCATCATCTCGCAGATTGCCTGGCAGGTGTTTCTGCATATCGCCGTCGGCACGGCACTGATCCCCAACACCGGCATCAGCCTGCCGTTCTTCTCCTCCGGCGGCACCAGTCTGCTGCTGCTGCTGAGCGAGATGGGCGTGCTGTTGAGTATCTCGCGCGCCGGAAATGCCCGGGAACAGCGCTTGGCAGAGCAGCACCGCGCCGAGACAGAACGGATGCTGCAGCGCACCCGCTACCGCAGCAGAGCCGCGCGGTAGGGGGGACGCCCGGCGCCCGCGGCACGGCGGGCACAGCCTATATTTTATTCTCATGGAGGTCCATCATGCGCGTTTTAATTGCTGCCGGCGGTACAGCCGGTCACATCAACCCGGCGCTGGCGATTGCCGGTGCCCTGAAGGCCGCGGACCCGACGGCGGAGATCCACTTTGCGGGCCGCCGCGAGGGGATGGAGTACGGCCTTGTCACCAAGGCAGGCTACCCCTTCCATCACATTGAGATCAACGGCTTCCAGCGCCATTTGAGCTTGGAAAACATTGGCCGCAACATCGTAGCCGTCTGGCATCTGGCGCTGTCCGGCCCGCGCACCCGGAAGATTCTGAACGAGGTCAAGCCCGACCTTGTCATCGGCTGCGGCGGCTACGTCAGCGGGCCCATCGTCCGCGCGGCAGCCCGGCGCGGCATCAAGACAGCCATCCATGAGCAGAACGCCTTCCCGGGCGTGACCAACAAGCTGCTGGCGAAGGAGGTCAACATTGTGTTGGCCGCCAGCGCGGACGCGGTTGAAAAGCTCGGCGCGCCGGAAAAAACCACCGTCGTGGGCAACCCTGTCCGCCCCGAGGTGCTGACCGCGGACCGCGCCGCAGCGCGTGCCAAGCTGAACGCCGGAAATCGCACCGTGATTTTGAGCTTCGGCGGCAGTCTCGGTGCGGACCGCATCAATCAGGTCGTGGCCGACCTCTGCGCCTGGGAGAAGCAGTCGCACCAGAACGTGCTTCACCTGCATGCCACCGGCAGCCGCGGCGTCAAGCTGTTTGAAGGGCTGGAAAAGGAAAAGGGCTTTGCCCCCGGCGAGAACCTCGTCGTGACGGAGTATATCAACAACATGCCCCAGCTGTTGGCCGCAGCAGATCTCGTCATTGCCCGCTCCGGCGCACTGACGCTGGCCGAGCTCGAGGCCGTTGGCCGCGCATCGGTGCTGATCCCCAGCCCGAACGTGGCCGAAAACCACCAGTATTACAATGCCCTTGAGCTGCAAAAGGCCGGTGCGGCAGTCGTCATCGAGGAAAAGAACCTGACCGGTGACGGTCTTGTCAAAACTGTCGAGACCCTGCTGACCTCCCCTGGCAAGCTGGCCGAGATGGGCGCCAACGCCAAGACCCTCGGCAATCCGTACAGCCTTGATTTGATTACCGAAAAGCTGCTGAAGTTGGTCAACGGCTAAGCAAGGCTGCATACACCCTGTAGGGGCGAACATCGTTCGCCCGTCCGCTGCGGCGAGCGTCGCCGGGCCATACCCCGTAGGGGTGCATTCTATATGCGCCCGCCCAACGTACCATCCACCCACGGGCAGCCGCCCCAAAATTCACCGGAAAGGAGCCGCTTATGGACCGCAACCAGCGCAGCCGCAGGCAAAAATCCGCAAACGGCTCCTACGCCCAACAGTCCCGCCGCAGTATGGGCAGCCGCTTGGGCCTTGAAAAAAGGAACGCCCCGCGCCCCAAAGCGCCGCCTGAAAAGGCCGCGCCTGCTCCCCATGTGCCCCCGCGGCAGCGCCCTGCGCAGGAGATCAATCCCCAGAAGGCAGGCTACCGCCCCGGCACGCCAAGGCGCACGCGCCGCGTCACACAGGCGGAGATCATACGGGCAAAGCGCCGCCGCCGTCTGCTGGGGGCACTCGGCGTGCTGGCCGTGCTGGCCGTGGGGGCGTTTGTGTCGATCAACCTTCTGTTCAAGGTCACGATCTTCCGGGTAGAGAGTTATGACGGCTCCCAGCCCGTCGATACCGGCATCTACACGTCCGACGAGTTGATCGAGGCGCTGGGCATCGAGAAAAACTCCAACCTGTTCGCCTTCTCCACCGCGGAAAAGACCCAGCAGCTGGCGCTTCAGTTCCCGTATTTGGAGCATGTCGCTGTGGAGATCCAGCTGCCCGCCGCGGTCATCATCAAGGTCGAGCCCGCCACGGAGCGGTTCGCCTGTATGTACCCAGGCGGGTGGATGGTCTTGAGCGACTCCCTCAAAATTCTGCGCACCGACGTCAGCCAGCCGGACGGCCTGATTCTGCTGACCATGTCGCTGCCCACAGATTTCTCCCCCGTGGTGGGGCAGAACATTGAGCCCAAGAGCTATAACTCACTCCTTAGCGAGACCCAGCAGGCCACAGCGGAGACAGCGGGTCTGCAGGCCAGCGCACTGCAAACGCTGACCGAAATGCGGGACGGCCTGCAGGAGAACAACCTGTTTGACGGCACGACGGCGCTGAACATCCAGGATCTGAGTGATATTGAGTTCACCTACCAAAACCGCGTTCAGGTGCTGCTGGGCAGTGAGACGAACCTCGCCTACAAGCTGCGACTGGCCGCTGCTGCGCTGACCGACCCGGAAAAGGGTCTGGCCGCCGGTGATAAGGGCGTGCTCGACATCTCGACCCAGCGCAGCGATGGCGACATCCGCGCCTACTTCGCCCCCGATGCCCCCGAACCGACACCCACCCCGGAGCCGACCCCGTCCCCCGAGGAGGAGACCGACCCCGAAAGCCCCACAGAATAACCCCAACGCCCCGACAAAACGTCGGGGCGTTTTTTGTACAAGTCGACAGAAAAAATTGTATAAAAAACACCCCGCAGCGCCTTACACATGAGCTACCTTGGGGATTGTTGTTGTTCACCGATTCAGAAAAATCCGCAACGCACATGTGTCTAACACATCCAAATTCTTTCTCCGTTTGTGATGAATTCAAACAGGCGATATTTCTGCGCATTATCGGTCGGCACCAGCCGAGGCCCTGCCCGTTGCAAAGTTGCCGTCTGTGGTCAAGGTGGCATTGTAGCAGTTGATGGCGGCAGTGTCGTGTTCGTACATCGTGGCGAGAGTAAGCGAAAACCAAAAAGGGCAGAGCAAAATTAGCGCGGATGCTATCAGACTATTGTGGAGAATGCAGGAAACTATATTAAGATAATAAGCAAAAAATCAAGGAGTTAACATAAAGTAGTTATAAAAGTGCTTGAAAGTATGCGACGAATTTGATTTAATTAGTATTAGAAGAAAATAATAGAAAGGAGATGTGTAGTGCATGTTGTCGGGAAAACAAATTGCCGAGGCAAGAAAGCGAAAAGGACTAACGCAAGAGGCCTTGGCGGCAGAACTTGGAGTATCGAGACAAACGATTGCAAAATGGGAACAAGAAATTTCAACACCCAGTGTTACAAATGCACATAGGCTGATAGATATTCTAGGCCTACAGGAAATGGAGAATAAATCGTCTACCGAAGATGAAGGCAATGCAAGAACTATTTGTAAAAAGAGATTAACAAAGAGATTGTTGATTGAACTTTGGGCAGTATATGTTGGGATAGCATTTCTCTGTTTTTTTCTATTGGAATTGTGGCATTGTTTTTTATCCCTGCAATATCGGTTGTCCTAATATTAGTTGCTATTGTAGTGCAGGAAGTAAGGGGAAAGAAGACAGATTCACCGATGAAGATTCTTCTCGGCGGAATATGCTTTATTGGGCTTGCCATACTGGCAGTAGTTGCTATACTTGCAAGTGGGTTTGTTCTAAGAGAAAATTATCAACATAAAGCTTTTTATTCTGTTCCTGCTATACAACTAAAAAAATATTCGGCAATTAATGAGTGGATTGATGAATGCAAAACGATAGGACCTGATATTTATGGGCAATGTATTGAATTGCCGTCAGATAAGACAATCTGTCTCTATATTGTATATAGACATCAGGTGACGGACGCATCGGATGCAAGCCTCGTTTCAGATCCGCTACATATGCGATTCATTGCAAAATACCGTGGTGGTACTGAATATGATGGGGTGGATTTGTATTTTCTCCAAGGGAGAAGTAGTTATCAGATGCTTTTCTCTATTGACGGAAGTGAACCTTATTATAACAGTATGGCAACTGTTAATCCAATGCTTATAGATGATGTGAAGGCACTATTTAACAATCTGCAAGGAAATGAAAAAAATGCTTAAAAAGGTTAAAAAGATAGTTGCACTGATGATGTGAACTGCACCCCATTTGTTAGACAGTATGGTATACTATCTAACAAGTGGGGTGTTTTGCTATGCCAAAAGGAGTACCAAACAAACGATATACGCCAGAATTCAAAAAATGAACAGCACCCCATTTGTTAGACAGTATGATATACTATCTAACAAGTGGGGTGCTGTTCAACAAAAGACGCTGCGGGGCTTTTACTATGTTGTAGGGGTCGATGCTTGTCATCGACCTGCGGGCGGATGCAAACATTCGCCCCTACAATTTACAATGCAATCAATCAGACGTTCAGCTCCACATGCTGGCCCAGGTCCTCTTTGTTGGCGTCCAGCACGGGCTGGATGACGTCGCGCAGGAACTCGGTGACCTGCTCGGCGCTGCGGCCCGTAAAGGCTTCGGGGGAGAGCTCGGCCTCGATTTCCTCGCGGGTCAGGCCGAACGCGGGGTCAGCCTCGACGCGGGCAATCATGTCGTTGGGCTTGCCCTCCTGCTTGACAACGGCAGCGGCGGCCACGGCGTGCTCACGCAGACGCTCGTGCAGCTCCTGACGGTCACCGCCCTTCTTGACGGCCTTCATCATGATGTTCTCGCTTGCCATGAACGGCAGCTCGGCCATGACGCGGGCACGGACGACCTTCGGGTAGACGACCAGCCCGTCGGAGACGTTCAGCAGGATGTTCAGGATGGCGTCAGCAGCCAGGAAGCCCTCGGCCATCGCAATGCGCTTATTGGCGGAGTCGTCCAACGTGCGCTCAAACCACTGGGTACCGGCAGTGATGGCGGGGTTCAGCACGTCCACCATCAGGTAGCGGCTCAGCGCACAGATGCGCTCGCAGCGCATGGGGTTGCGCTTGTAGGGCATAGCGGAGGAACCGATCTGGTTCTTCTCAAAGGGCTCCTCCATCTCCTTGAAGTTTGCCAGCAGGCGCAGGTCGGTGGCAAACTTCATGCAGCTCTGGCCAATACCCGCCAGTGCATTCAGGATAAAGGCATCCACCTTGCGGCTGTAGGTCTGGCCGGACACCGGCACAACGGCCTTGGGGTCAAAGCCCATCTCCTTTGCAATGGAAGCATCCACAGCGCGGATCTTGTCGGCATCGCCCTTGAACAGCTCCATAAAGGAAGCCTGCGTACCGGTGGTGCCCTTGACACCGCGCAGCTGCAGGGTAGCCAGACGATGGTCGATCTCGGCCAGATCCATCACCAGTTCGTTGGCCCACAGGGTAGCACGCTTGCCCACGGTGGTGGGCTGTGCGGGCTGGCAGTGGGTGTAGGCCATGCAGGGCATATCCTTGTACTCCTTGGCAAAGTGTGCCAGCTTTGCCAGCACACCCACCAGCTTTTTGCGCACCAGCTCCAGACCCTGCCGCATCACGATGATGTCGGTGTTGTCGCCCACATAGCAGCTGGTGGCACCCAGATGGATGATGCCGGCTGCCTTGGGGCACTGCTGGCCGTAGGCGTAGACATGGCTCATGACGTCGTGGCGCACCAGCTTTTCCCGCTCGATGGCCACTTCGTAGTTGATATCGTCCACATGGGCTTCCAGCTCAGCTACCATATCCGGGGTGATGTTGGTCAGACCCTGATCCATTTCGGCACGAGCCAGCGCCACCCACAGCCGCCGCCAGGTGCGGAACTTGTTGTCGTCCGAGAAGATATACTGCATCTCATCGGAAGCGTAGCGGGTGGAAAAAGGGCTGATATAGCGATCATGCTGTGACATTGGTTGTTTCCTCCTGAAAATAACCCTCTCAGTCTCGCTTTGCTCGCCAGCTCCCCCGAGGTGGGGAGCTATTTCTGCAAACGGAAAAGTTGCTTCTTTCCCAAGAAAAAAGCAACCTTTCCCTCTCCTCTCGTAAGCTCCCCCCTTCGGGGGAGCTGGCAAAGCCGTCAGGCTTTGACTGAGAGGGTTCACCCTTGCGTCTGCGATGACTGAGGGATTTTTCTTCTTATTCTACCATCAAACCTTGAAATAGTCCACGCCGCCCTCAAAGATCGGCTGGTATTTATCGCCTGTGACGTTCTTGTACAGGTACTCGCCGCTGCGCTCCGAGTGACCCATCTTGCCGAACACGCGGCCGTCCGGGCTGGTGATGCCCTCGATAGCCAGCACAGAGCCGTTGGGGTTGAAGCTCTGATCCATGGTGGGCACGCCGGTCAGATCCACATACTGGGTAGCCACCTGACCGTTGCGCAGCATGGTGTCCAGCACCTCCTGCGGAGCCACAAAGCGGCCCTCGCCGTGGCTGATGGCAATGGTGTGCATCTCGCCCACCTCGCACTTGCTGAGCCACGGGCTGCCGGTGGAAGCCACACGGGTGTGCACCAGCATACTCTGGTGACGGCCGATGGTGTTGAAGGTCAGGGTGGGGTCGCAGGCGGTGATGGGGCGGATATCGCCGTAGGGCACCAGACCCAGCTTGATCAGAGCCTGGAAGCCGTTGCAGATGCCCAGCATCAGGCCATCGCGCTGCTGCAGCAGACGGCGCACAGCCTCGGTGACCGCAGGGTTGCGGAAGAAGGAGGCGATGAACTTGGCACTGCCGTCCGGCTCGTCGCCGCCGGAGAAGCCGCCGGGCAGCATGACGATCTGGCTTGCGTCAATGGCCTTGACCAGTGCCTCGCAGCTCTCGGCAACATCGGCGGGGGTCAGATTGCGTACCACCAGAATCTCGGGGTCAGCACCGGCGCGGGCAAAGGCCTTGGCGGTGTCGTACTCGCAGTTGGTGCCGGGGAACACCGGGATGATGACCTTGGGCTTTGCAACACCGATCTTGGGTGCAGCGGGAGCGGTCAGGCTGCCGTTGATCTTTTCCACAGCGGGGCCGGCCTTGCGGTAGGGATACACAGGCTCCAGCTTGCTCTCCCAGATCTCCTGCAGTTCGGCCATATCCAGCTTTTCGCCGCAGGACTCGAAGGTGTACTCCTTGGTAGTCTCGCCCAGCAGCATACCGGCGGGAGAATCAGACACCATTTCCAGAATGATGGAGCCATACATGGGCTCAAACATCTGGTGGGTGGTCATGTCCGCACGCATCTTGAAGCCGATGCGGTTGCCCAGACCCATCTTGAACAGTGCCTCGGCAATGCCGCCGTAGCCCACGGAGCAGGCAGAAGCGACCATGCCTTCTTCGATCATGTTCTCCACGATCTTGTAGTTGGCCTTCAGGGAGAAGAAGTTGGGGCAGCCGGTCTCCGGGTCGATGATGGGACGAACGAGCACCACGGTGCTCTCCGGCTTCTTGAACTCGGTGGAGACTACGCGGCTTGCCTTGCCAATGGCAGTGGCAAAGGACACCAGCGTGGGGGGCACATCCAGCTGCTCAAAGGAGCCGGACATGCTGTCCTTGCCGCCGATGGAAGCAATGCCAAGACCGATCTGCGCATCCAGTGCGCCCAGCAGGGCAGCCAGCGGCTTGCCCCAGCGCTCGGGCTTGTTGCCCAGACGCTCGAAGTACTCCTGGAAGGTCAGGTAAGCGTCCTCGTAGCGGAAGCCGGTGGCAACCAGCTTGGTCACGCTCTCAATAACAGCCATCCGTGCACCCACATACTGGTTGGCGCTCATCAGATAGGGGTTATAGCCCCATGCCATGCCGGAGCAGGTGGAGGTCTCGCCGTCCACCGGCAGCTTTGCTACCATGGCGTTCTGGGGGGTCAGCTGGTATGCACCGCCAAAGGGCATGAGCACGGTGGCTGCACCGATGGTGGAGTCGAACCGCTCGGAAAGGCCCTTCTTGCTGCAGACGTTCAAATCGCCCACCATGGACTTCATCTTCTGGCTGAAGGTCAGGCCTGCCCACTGGGGCTGCCAGACGCTGCCCTTTTCCACATGGACGTTCTGGTGCTTCTCTGCACCGTTGGAGTTCAGGAACTCACGGCTGATGTTCACGATGGAAACGCCGTTCCACACCATGTTCAGGCGCTTTTCCTCGGTGACCTTGGCCACAGGGGTAGCCTCGAGGTTCTCCTCGGTGGCAATGGCGATGAACTTGTCCACATCCTCCGGGGCAAGGGCCACAGCCATGCGCTCCTGGCTCTCGCTGATGGCCAGCTCGGTGCCGTCCAGACCCTCGTACTTCTTGGTGACCTTGTTCAGGTCGATGTACAGGCCGTCGGCCAGCTCGCCGATGGCAACGGAAACGCCGCCGGCACCAAAGTCGTTGCAGCGCTTGATCATCTTGCAGGCATCCTCGCGGCGGAACAGGCGCTGCAGCTTGCGCTCGATGGGCGCATTGCCCTTCTGCACCTCGGCACCGCAGTGCTCAAGGCTGTCCAGCTTGTGTGCCTTGGAGGAACCGGTAGCACCGCCGATGCCGTCACGGCCGGTGCGGCCGCCCAGCAGCACGATCACATCGCCGGGAGCGGGGCACTCGCGGCGGACGTGGGAGGCAGGGGTAGCACCCACAACGGCACCGATCTCCATGCGCTTTGCCACATAGCCGGGGTGGTAGATCTCGTCCACCTGACCGGTAGCCAGACCGATCTGGTTGCCGTAGGAGGAGTAACCGGCGGCTGCGGTGGTGACCAGCTTGCGCTGGGGCAGCTTGCCGGGCATGGTCTCGCTGACCGGCTTGAGCGGGTCGCCTGCGCCGGTGACGCGCATAGCCTGATAGACGTAGCTGCGGCCGGACAGCGGGTCGCGGATAGCACCGCCGATGCAGGTTGCAGCACCGCCGAAGGGCTCGATCTCGGTGGGGTGGTTGTGGGTCTCGTTCTTGAACAGGAACAGCCAGTCCTGCTGCTCACCGTCCACGTCACACTTGATCTTGACGGTGCAGGCGTTGATCTCCTCGCTCTCGTCAAGGTTCTTCAGAATGCCGCGCTGCTTCAGCGCCTTGGCACCGATGGTCGCGCAGTCCATCAGGGTGCGATTTTTCTTGTCGCGGCCCGTCTCGGCGCGCAGTGCCATGTAGCGGTCAAATGCGGCCTGCACCAGCTCGTCGTCGATCTTCACGTCGTCCAGGATCGTGCCGAACGTCGTGTGGCGGCAGTGGTCCGACCAGTAGGTGTCGATCAGACGGATCTCGGTGATGGTCGGGTCGCGGTGCTCGGATTTGAAGTAGTTCTGGCAGAACACGATGTCCGCATGGTCCATCGCCAGGCCCTTCTCATTGCGGAACGCTTCCAGCGCGTCGTCGTCCAGCGCGGTGAAGCCGGTCAGCGTCTCGACCTCCGTCGGGATGGCAAACTCCATTTTCAGGGTGCTGCGCTCGTCAAGGCTTGCTTCGCGGGCCTCGACGGGGTTGATGACGTACTTCTTGATGGCGGCCAGGTCGGCGTCGGTCAGGTCGCCGTCCAGCAGATAGACGCGGGCGGAGCGCACCGCGGGGCGCTCGCCCTGGCTCAGCAGCTGGATGCACTCGCTGGCAGAGTCGGCGCGCTGGTCAAACTGGCCGGGCAGGTACTCGACGGCAAAAACGGTCTTGGCGTCGGGCAGCTTGTCGTAGGTCACGTCAACAGGCGGCTCACTGAACACGGTGGGCACAGCCTGCTGGAACAGCACTGCGTCGATGCCCTCGACGTCATAGCGGTTCAAAAGGCGCAGACCGGTCAGATTCTGGATGCCGACCAGATCGACCAGCTCATGCAGAAGCCCCTGTGCCTCGCCGTCAAAGCCGGGCTTTTTCTCAACATAAATGCGATATACCATTGTATTTCCTCCTGAGAGTTAAATTTGCAGGAAGTGGCGGACGGAAAGCCTTCCCCCTGGGGGGAAGGTGGCCGAGGCCCCGTCCGAGGCCGGATGAGGGGAAAGTGTACCGCTGTATCCCGTTGACGGAAAGCTGCGGGAAGTTTGCCCTCATCAGTTACCTTCGGTGACAGCTTCCCCCGATGGGAAAGCTTTTTTTACTGCATTGCTGCCAGCGCTCTTGCCCCAATGTCACTGCGCTTGTGCAGCTTGTCAAAATGGATGCTCTCCGTGGCAGCATACGCCTTTTTCAGCGCCTCGGGCAGGGTCTTGGCCGTGGCGGTCACGCCCAGCACGCGCCCGCCGTTCGTGACGAGCCTGCCGTCCTTGATGGCCGTGCCGGCGTGGTAGACCGTCACATCGGCGGCGTCCAGCTGGCCCGCGGTCAGGCCGGTGATCTCCTTGCCCTTCTCGTAGGCGAGGGGATAGCCGCCGCTGGCCAAGATGACACAAGCCGCCGCGCCGTCGCTGAATTTGACATCGGTCTTGTCCAGCATGCCGTTCGTTGTGGCCTCCATCACGGTCAGCAGGTCGCTTTCCAGCAGGGGCAGCACGACCTGCGTCTCGGGGTCGCCGAAGCGGCAGTTGTACTCGATGACCTTCGGGCCGTCGGGGGTCAGCATCAGGCCGAAATACAGGCAGCCCTTGAAGGGGCAGCCCTCGGCCTGCATGGCCGCAACCGTGGGCAGGAAAATCTCCTGCATGCAGCGCTCGGCGACTGCGGGCGTGTAGTAGGGGTTCGGGGCCACGGTGCCCATGCCGCCGGTGTTCAGGCCCTCGTCGTGGTCGAGAGCACGCTTGTGGTCCATGCTCGAGACCATCGGCTTGACGGTCTTGCCGTCGCAGAAGGACAGCACGCTGACCTCGGGGCCGGTCAGGAACTCCTCGACGACCACATGGTTGCCGGACGCGCCGAACTTTTTGTCCAGCATGATCTCCTTGACGCCGTCGGCAGCCTCCTGCTCATTCTGGCAGATCAGCACGCCCTTGCCCAGCGCCAGACCGTCCGCCTTGATGACGACGGGGTATTTGCCCTCGGCTTTGATGTAGTCCATGACCTTTTCGGGGTCGTCGAACGTCTCATATTTGGCCGTAGGAATGCCGTATTTCTTCATCAGGTCCTTGCTGAACACCTTGCTGGCCTCAATGCGGGCCGCGGCCTTGTCGGGACCGAATGCCGGGATGCCCACAGCGGCCAGCGCATCGACCATGCCCAGCGCCAGCGGGTCGTCCTGGGCGACGACGACATAGTCAAAGGCTTCTTCCTTGGCAAATTTGACCATGGCGTCCACGTCGGTGGCCGGGATGGCCTTGCAGTGGGCGTCATAGCTGATGCCGCCGTTGCCGGGCGCACACCAGATCTCGGAGCAGCGGGGGCTTTTTTTCAGCGCGCGGATGATGGCGTGCTCACGCCCGCCGCCGCCGACAACCAGAATTTTCATAAGCGTCCTCCTTGACAGCACAACAGCCCGCGACGAAAAATCGCCGCAGGCGAGTTGTTTTTTGCGTTTAATGATGGAACAGCCGGATGCCGCAGAACGCCATCGCAATGCCGTACTTGTTGCAGGTGTCGATCACCTGTGCGTCGCGAATGGAGCCGCCCGGCTGTACAATGGCGGTCACGCCGCTGCGGCGCGCGCGCTCGATGTTATCGCCGAACGGGAAGAAGGCATCACTGCCCAGGCTCACACCGGTCACGGCATCCAGCCAGGCGCGCTTTTCCTCGGCGGTCAGCGGGGCCGGCTGCTCGGTGAAGGTCTCGGCCCAGACATCGTCGCCGATGACATCCTCCGGCGTGTCGCCGATGTAAACATCGATCGCGTTGTCGCGGTTCGGCTTGGCAATGTCAGCGCGGAACGGCAGGTCCAGCACCTTCGGCATGTGGCGCAGCTGCCAGTTGTCGGCCTTCTGGCCTGCCAGACGGGTGCAGTGCACGCGGCTCTGCTGGCCCGCACCGACGCCGATGGTCTGGCCGTCCTGCACGTAGCAGACGCTGTTGGACTGGGTGTATTTCAGCACGATCAGGCTGATGATGAGGTCGCGGCGCTGCTCGTCGCTGATGACCTTGTTCTCGGTCACAACGTTCTGCAGCATCGTCTCATTGGAAATGTTCAGGTCCTGACGGCCCTGCTCGAAGGTCACGCCAAAGACCGTGCGGGTCTCCAGCGGCTTCGGCTCGTAGTCGGCGTCGATCTGGACGATGGCGTAGCCGCCCTTCTTCTTGGATTTCAGCACCTCCAGCGCGTCGGCGTCGTAGCCGGGCGCAATGATGCCGTCGGAGACCTCGTGCTGAATCAGCTTCGCGGTGCTCAGGTCGCAGACATCGGACAGCGCGATCCAGTCGCCGAAGCTGGACATACGGTCCGCACCGCGGGCACGGGCGTAGGCGCAGGCCAGCGGGGAAAGCTCGGTCTCCGGCGCAATGTGGTACATGGCGCGCAGGGTCTCATCCAGCGGCAGACCGATGGCCGCACCGGCGGGGGAGACGTGCTTGAAGCTGGCGGCAGCGGGCTGGCCGAGTGCCTTCTTCAAATCGCGCACGAGCTGCCAGGAGTTGAACGCATCCAGAAAGTTGATGTAGCCCGGGCGTCCGTTCAAAATCTGCACAGGCAGGTCACTGCCGTCCGCCATGTAGATGCGGGCGGGCTTCTGATTGGGGTTCGTGCCGTATTTCAGCTGAAATTCGTTCATATTAACCCTCCACAGCGGTGTATTTATTCAGGATAATGTCCTCGTACTCGCCGGTTTCCAGCTCGATGCTGCGGACAAACAGGCTGACCCTGTTGTCCTCGTTCAGGCTCGCCCACAGCTTGGCGGCAAACTTGTCCGCGTCGTTCGTGTCGATGGCGACGCGCAGCGGCTCACCCGCAAAGCTGGGGATCGGCGCACCGTTCTTGACGTAAGTGCTGATGAAGTGTCCCTCACCGGCCACGGGCTGCGGGTAGTCGAACGTCTGGCGCTGCACGCTCTCGGCGTTGCCCTCGTCGGACTTGACGATGGACAGCTTGTAGCCGCCGCGGCGCATATCGACGACGCCGGAGATGCGCGGGGTAAAGTTCGGCGCGTCGTCCTCATAGGTGCGGGTCGCCAGTGCAGCCTCAAAGCTGTAGCCGGGGAAAAGGTTGCCGTTCATGAACCGAGCAATCGTGTCGGTCTGGTCGCCGTTCGTGACCACGGTGGTCTCCCGCAGGGTCAGCACAGCGTTGTAGATGATGAGGTGCGGGTCCTCGAGCTTGGCCGGGTCAGCGGCCACCGTGCGGATGCCGCCGTCGATAGGCTCAAACACACGGTTGCGGCTGTTGGCGCTGCGGCCCATGATCCAGTAGGCGACGAACGCCTTCTGGCCGTCGGGGCTTTTGCCCAGCACAATGCCGCGCCCGGGGTAGTCATTCCCGGCAAGATATTTGTAGATGTTTTTTTTCATAATTGACCTCGTTTTGGTGTATACAAAAACATAAAACGGGATGTGGTGGCAAGGCTCTCCCCCTCAGTCCGCTGCGCGGACAGCTCCCTCGCAGAGGGAGCCTGGAAGCCTTGGCCCCCTCTGCGAGGGGGCTCCGCCCGCAGGCGGTGGGGGAGAGAACTTTGCCATTGTTGCGATTTTACACCTCGTCACTGCACACCATCGCCAATGCCTTGGGCAGCAGCTGCCACTCGGCCTCGACCATGACGCGCTTCTGCAGCGTCTCGGGGGTGTCGTCGGGCTCCACGGCCACGGCCTTCTGCAGCAGAATGGGCCCGCCGTCGCATTCCTCGTTTACAAGGTGGACGGTAGCGCCGGTCAGCTTCACGCCGCGGGCCAGTGCGGCCTCGTGCACGCGCAGTCCGTAGAAGCCGGGGCCGCAGAAGCTGGGGATCAGGCTGGGATGAACATTGATGATTTTATTGCGGTAGGCCGCAATGACCTTTTCGCCCAGCACGCTCAAAAAGCCTGCCAGCACGACCACGTCAATACTGTGCTTCTGCAGGGTGTCCAGCAGGGCGGCGTCAAACGCTGCGCTGTCAGCGTAGTCCCTGCGGCTGACAACAGCGGATTCCACACCGAAATTGGCGGCGCGCTCCAGCGCGTAGACGCCTGGCTTGCTGGCAACGACCAGCTCGATTTTGCCGTTCGGGTTCTCGCCGCGGCGCTCGCTTTCCAGCAGGGCCTGCAGGTTCGTGCCGCCGCCCGATACCAGTACCGCTACACGCTTCATACCAGCTCGACCCCGTCGCCCTCGACGATGGTGCCCAGACGGTAGGCGTCCTCGCCGTGGGCCTTCAGAATGGCAATGGCCTTGTCCGCATCCTCGGGCGCGACGGTCAGCACCATGCCGACGCCCATGTTGAAGGTGTTGAACATATCGTGCTCGGAGATGCCGCCCTCGCGCTGCATGACGTCGAACAGGGCAGGGATGCGCACATCGGCCTTGGCAATGCGGGCCGCACAGCCCTTCTTCAGGCTGCGGGGAATGTTCTCATAGAAGCCGCCGCCGGTGATGTGGGAAACGCCCTTGACCGTGATCTCGTCCATGACAGCCAGCACGGGCTTGACGTAGATCTTCGTGGGGGCCAGCAGGGCCTCGCCCAGGGGCTTGTCCATGCCGTCGAATGTCTTTTTCAGCACATCGGGGTTGTTGTCAATGTCAAAAATTTTGCGCACCAGCGAGAAGCCGTTGGAGTGTACGCCCGTGGAGGGCAGTGCGATGATGACATCGCCCGGCTGCATCGTGGAGTTGTCCAAAATCTTTGCCTTGTCCACGACGCCGACGGTGAAGCCGGCCAGGTCGTACTCATCCTCGGGCATCATGCCGGGGTGCTCGGCGGTCTCGCCGCCCACGAGGGAGCAGCCCGCCTGGACGCAGCCCTCGGCCACGCCCTTGACGATCTCGGCGATCTTCTCCGGGATGTTCTTGCCGCAGGCGATGTAGTCGAGGAAAACCAGCGGCTTGGCACCGGCGCAGATGACGTCG
>OLOQ01000988.1_pt1 | contig 28837 bp, 26 predicted proteins | sample 1673101 | NCBI WGS metagenome assembly OLOQ01 (sample SAMEA3136754, study PRJEB25190) | human gut metagenome | biome: human gut; feature: human-associated habitat; material: faeces | place: Austria | collected 2013 | reverse complement strand
CCTTCGGGACATTTCCCCCTGATAGGGGGAATCGGCCCCTGAGAGGGGAGCCTTTTTTCCGCTGCAGCGGGGTTCACCCCTCAGGCCCTTCGGGCCAGTGCTTGGCAGAACGGCCCGCCGGAGCGTTCCGGCGGGCCGTTTGCGCTTTATTCTGCTTTTTCCTTGAAGACGCTTGCCTTTTTCCATGCGCCGCTCCGGTAATACAGCAGCAGGATCACGCTGCACAGCACCCAGCCTGCCGGATAGCCCATCGCCACCGGGAGGACCGTCCCCCAGACCCGGTAGACGATCATCAGGTAGATCTGCCGGAACAGCACGAACGAGCCCAGCATGATCAGCATGCAGCTGCGCGAATCGCCCGCGCCGCGCAGCGAACCGGAGATGATCTGGTTGATGCAGATGACCAGATAAAACGGAGAAATGAACCGGATGAACAGCGTCCCGTAGCGCAGGACCTCCGGCTCCTGATTGAACAGGCTGATGAGCTGCGGCGACAGAAGCATCAGCGGCAGCAGCACCACCACCGTGACCGCCTCCGACAATAAAAGCGCCGTCCGCGTGCCCTGCTTCGCGCGGGCGTGGTCGCCCGCACCGAGATTCTGCCCGACGAAGGTCGTCACCGCCAGCGAGATCGTCGTGATGGGCAGGAGCGCGAAGGAATCGATCTTGTTATACGACGTCCAGCCAGCCATGCAGTCCGCGCCGAAGCGGTTGATATAGGACTGCACAAAAATATTGGAAAACGCCGTGACCGCCAGCTGCACCGCCGACGGCAGGCCCAGCGCGCAGATGCTGCCGAGCATGTTCTTATCCAGCCGCACCGCCCGCCACTCGATGCGGTAATCGCCCTTCGTCCGTGTCAGCACCGCCAGCACCAGCGCCGCCGAGGCGAACTGCGCGAGGATCGTCGCGATCGCCACGCCCGCGACGCCCATATGAAATACCGCCACGAACAGCAAATCGAGGATGGTGTTCGTCACCGCCGAGAAGATCAGGAAATACAGGGGCCGTCTGGTGTCGCCGACGGCGCGCAGGATGCCCGCGCCCATGTTGTACAGCAGCAGCCCGCTCAGTCCGGCGAAATAGATCTGCAGATACTCGCTCGCATGCGCAAGCACATCCTCCGGCGTTTGCATCATTCGCAGCAGCGCGGGCGTCAGCACCACGCCGAGCACGCTCAGCACAATGCTCATCAGGATCGTCATGGCGATGGTCGTCTGAACGGCGGTCCGGACGTTCTCCCGCTGCCGCGCGCCGTAATGCCGCGAGATGACGACGCCCGCGCCGGTCGCAAAGCCGTTGAAGAAGCCGATGAGCATATTGATCACCGGCCCGACGCTCCCGACCGCGGCCAGCGCCTCCTTGCCGACGAAATTTCCGACCACCACGCTGTCCACCGTGTTGTACAGCTGCTGAAAAATGTTGCCGATCAAAAGCGGAACGGAAAACGCGACCAGCTGCCCGAGGACGCTGCCTCTGGTCATGTCGGTGTCCGTCCGCCGCAGACCCGTCTGCAAAACGATCACCACCAGCTTTCTCTTTTTCCGCGGCCGCGCGCAGGCGCGCCGCTCTATTTGTATCTTAACACAGCTTCGCCGCCGCGGGCAAGTCCGCGCGGCGCTGTTCTCTGCAAAACTACGCGAAAAACAGAAAGGTTGTTGCATTGCAGTTGCGCTTATGTTATGATGTCCGGAGAAAGGCGGTGCATTCCATGGCAAACCTGAAAGACATTGCACAAAAGCTTGGCGTGAGCGTCTCCACGGTCTCCCGCGGGCTCAACGGCGGCAAGGAGATCAGCCGGGAAATGACGGAAAAGATCCTCAAGGCGGCGGACGAGCTCGGCTACACTCTGCAGGGCCGCGGCGGCCGCGCCACGCCGGATTGGAATTCGGCGGGCATCATCGTCCCCGAGGTCGCGTCGGAATATTACGCGCGTCTGGTGCACAAGGCGAAGGATTTTCTCGCCGCGAAGGGCTATTCGCTCATCATGAAGGTGACGGATTTCAAGGCCGCGGAGCTGCTCGACGCGATCAACACCATGAGCCGCATCCACGTCAAGTGCCTGCTCGTCGTCATGGATACCGAGGAAAACATGTCCGATCAGCTCATCAGCGCCATGCACAGAAGCGGCCTGCCGATCATGCTGATCACGTCGAAATACTATCCCCTGCTGGAATTTGACTGCATCCATCTCGACGAATACAGCGGCATCATCATGGGCGTGCAGCACCTGCAAAAGCGCGGCTACCAGCGCATCGCCTGCATCAGCGACCGCATCTCCCTCAGCCGCGTCACCGTGTTCAAGCAGGCCATGAAGCTGCAGGGCATGAAGGTCGATCCACAGCTCATCTGCGTCGGCCCCGAGCGCGCGGAGAGCGGCGGATATCTCAGGACCAAGGAGCTTCTGTCGCTGGAGAACCCGCCCGACGCCGTCTTCTGCTGCTATGACCAGATGGCCATCGGCGCCATCCACGCGCTGCGCGAAAGCGGTCTGCGCATCCCTGAGGATATGGCCGTCATGGGCTTTGACAACCTCACGTCGTCCAAATATATCGAGGGCGGCATCACCACCATCGCCAATCCCTACGAGGACATGCTCTCCGTCGCCGTCAACATCCTGACCAAGCGCACGAAAAACCCGCAGATGTCGCAGCAGCAGATCGCGCTTCGCCCGAATCTGGTCGTCCGCCACACAACCTGAGGCCGCGGGAACCCTCAATTTTGCGTTGTTTTGCGTGAATTATTTCATGGGTGCGCATTGACTATTTCGTTCGGCTATGGGAAAATAGAAATAGAAAATCGCCTTGGCCGGCGGCTTTGTTTGTGCACTGTGCCGCAATCGTCCCGCGCGTTCCGCTGCCGGTCATGATCCCAATAACAACTGCAAATGAAAACACGGAGGAAGGCTCACATGGATAAACGGGTAGGATTTGTTTGTTTCGGAGAGGTCAACACGCCGATCGAGCGGCTGCAGATGAAGCACGATGAGGCGCTGGGTGTTCTGACAGCCATGGGTTATGACCTGCTGGACGCAGGGCTCGTCATCGACGATGAAAAATACGCGACCGCCGACGCGGCGGCGGAAAAGCTGCGCGGCTTTGATATGTGCTGCCTGGTCGTCTGCGTGGCGGGCTGGGTCCCGACGCACGCCGTCATCCGCGTGACCGACCAGTACCGCCATATCCCCATGCTCCTGTGGGGCCTGTGCGGCTGGAAGGAAAACGGACGCATCATCACCACTGCCGAGCAGGCCGGTACCTCGGCCATCCGCCCGACGTTCGAGGCGCTCGGCTACGATTTCAAGTATGTTTACAACATCATCGGCAAAGACTATCCGCGCGCGAAGCTCGACGCATTCATTTCCGCCTGCGCGGCCAGGCGCGCCCTGCGCGACGCGCGCGTCGGCACGATGGGCTACCGCGATATGCTGCTGTTCGGCACGCAGTATGAGGGCAACTCCATGCGCGGCCAGCTCGGCGTCGAGGTCGAGCCGTATGAGATGCTCGAGATGGTCCGCGCGCTCGACACGCTGGAGCCGGACAAGATCGCCGAGGGCGTGAAGTACGTCAAGGAAAACTGGAAATTCGAAAAGCCCTGCGATGAGGCGATCATCGAAAAGGGCGTCAAATACGCGCTTGCCATCGGCAAGAAGATCACCGAGCGCGGCTGGGAGGCCATCACGCTTCTCGACGTCGACGGCATGAAGAAGCTCGAGGGCTTCCCCCCTGCCATGGTCTTCATCCTGCTCGAGCATTACTACCACGTGCTCACCACGCCGGAAAACGACGTCATGGGCTGCGTGACGCAGCTGATCATGAAGTATCTCTCCGGCCAGACCGTGCCGTATCTGGAGTACTACGAGTTCTTTGAGAACAGCGTGATCGCGGGCGTGCCGGATTATATCCCCGAGCCTGTGACCGACGGCCCGGTGACGGTCCTTCCCGCCGCCTTCGGTCTGCTCAACACGTCGCTTCTGTGCGTATCGAAGGTCAAAACCGGCTATGTGACCTGCGCGCGCCTTGCCTACATGCACGGCCGCTACCGCATGCACGTCTACACCGGCGAGGCCAAGACGCCGCCCGCGTGGAACGAGTACGGCTGGGATGATCCCGCACCGCAGCTGCCGTCGCTGGAGATCTTCCCCGATTCGTGCACCGTGGAAGAATTTGCGCAGAACGTCTGCTGCCAGCACGTCATCGTCGCCTACGGCGATTACACCGAGCAGCTGCGCGATTTCTGCAGGCTCATGGATATTGACCTTGTCATGTAAATACATTTTTTAAAAAACTGAGAAGGCGCTGCTTGGGCGTTGCTTCCCATGTGGAGCGGCTCGATGCAGCGCCTTTTTTATGGAGGAACCAACATGTATCTTGGCGTTGACCTTGGCAGCACTAACATCAAGGCTGCCATTTATGATGGATCGATGCAGCTCGTCGGGCAGCAGAGCCGCCCGGTCGAGTATCTGCGGGAAAACGGCTTCGTGGAATTTGACGCGGAGCGTTATTATAATGAGCTTGCCGCGCTCATCGCGCAGCTCACGCGCGACTGCGGCGTATCGAAGATCCGTCAGATCGCGTTTACCGGTCAGGCGGAATCGCTCGTCTGCGTGGACGCGGAGGGCCGCGCCTGTATGCACGCGATCTCCTGGATGGATGAGCGCTCGACCGAGGAGTGCAAACTCCTTGCCGCGCAGTTTGACGCCGCGCTCTGCGAGCGCGTCACCGGGCAGCAGGCACTCCTGCCGACCTGGCCCGCGACGAAGATCCTCTGGCTGAAAAAGAACCGGCCAGACGTCTTTGCCGCCGCCGAGACCTTCATGCTGCTCAAGGACTATATTGTCTTCCGCCTGACGGGTCGGAAGCTCGCCGATATGTCCATCGCCACCTTCACATTCTATTTTGATATCTACGAAAAGCACTACTGGACGCAGATGCTCGACGCCATCGGTATTGACGAGACCCGGCTGCCGCCGCTCGTCGAGCCGTGCAGCATCGCCGGGCCTCTGACCGCGGATGCCGCGCAGGCGCTCGGCCTGACGCAGGACACGCTCGTGAACGTCGGCACGCTCGACCACTTTGCGGGCATGATCGGCACCGGAAATGTTCGCCCCGGCGGCGTCACGCTATCGACCGGCACGGTCATGGCCCTCGCCGTCATGGCGCAGGAACCGGCGCCGCGCAGCAGCGGGATCGCCATGCACTACGGCTTCCTGCCGGATACGCACGTCATGCTCCCGGTCGCCGAGTCCGGCGGCGTCAGCCTGGAATGGTTCCGCCGGACCTGCATGCCGGAGACCGGCTATGACGAGATGAACCGCGTCCTGCTCGCGCGCGGCGGAGAAAATCCGCTGATCTTCCTGCCGTACCTTGTGGGTACGAACGCACCGGAATTTGACGCCGACGCGGCGGGCATGTTCTGGGGTCTGCGGCAGGAGCACGATGTTTTTGACATGGCGCACGCCGTCATGGAGGGCGTTGCGTTCATGCTGCGCAAAAACTGCGACGCCATCGCCGCAAAGGGAACGAAGCCCGACCACATCATCGCCACCGGAGGCGGCGCAAAGAGCCCCGTCTGGTGCCAGCTGCAGGCGGACATCACCGGCCTGCCGGTCATCGTGCCGCGGGAAAAGGAAGCCGCCTGCCTCGGCGCGGCCATCGTCGCCGCCGTCTCAGACGGACAGTATGCGGACTATGCGCAGGCCGCGGCGCACTGCGTCGCTATGGTCACCCGCTACGAGCCGCACCCGAGCGCCTTCCTGGAAACGAAATACCGCCGCTTCGCGCTGCTCTATCAGGCCGGTATCCAGGCGGCCCGCCTCTGAGCCCCCGCTGCACGCAGCAGCAAATTTCAAGCACACCCCGGACGCGCCGATCCGGCGCGTCCCATGGCCAGGTTCATAGCAAACAGGTGAATAAACATGGATTACGCAAAAGAATCTCTTCGTCTGCATGGCGAATGGAAGGGAAAAATCGAAGTTACGGCGCGTGTGCCGGTCGAGACGAAGGACGATCTGTCGCTCGCCTACACGCCGGGCGTCGCCCAGCCGTGCCTGGAGATCCAGAAGGATCTTGAGAAAAGCTACGAGCTGACCCGCCGCTGGAACCTCTGCGCCGTCATTACCGACGGCTCGGCCGTCCTCGGCCTCGGCGATATCGGCCCGGAGGCCGGCATGCCGGTCATGGAGGGCAAATGCGTGCTCTTCAAGGCCTTCGGCGATGTGGATGCCTTCCCGCTGTGCGTCAAGACGCACGATGTGGACGAATTCGTCAATACCGTCGCGCTCATCTCCGGCTCGTTCGGCGGCGTGAACCTCGAAGACATCTCCGCTCCCCGCTGCTTTGAGATCGAGCGCAAGCTCAAGGAACGCTGCGACATCCCCATCTTCCACGACGACCAGCACGGCACCGCCGTCATTACGCTGGCCGGCCTGACCAACGCGCTGAAGGTCGTTGGGAAGAAGAAGGAGGACGTGAGGATCGTCACCTCCGGCGCCGGCGCGGCAGCCATCGCGATCGTGAAGCTGCTCCTGTCCGCGGGCTTCTGGAACGTCACGATGTGCGATCGCAAGGGCGCGATCTACAAAGGGCGTGAGGGTCTCAACTGGATCAAGGAGGAAATGGCCGAGGTCACGAATCTCGAGCGCAGGGCTGGAAGCCTTTCCGACATGCTCGTCGGCGCAGATGTGTTCATCGGCGTCAGCGCGCCCGGGACCGTCACGACCGAGATGGTCAAGACCATGAACAAGGATGCGATCGTCTTCGCCTGCGCGAACCCGACGCCGGAGATCTTCCCGGAAGATGCGAAGGCGGGCGGCGCGAAGGTCATCTCGACCGGCCGGAGCGATTACCCGAACCAGATCAACAACGTTCTGGCCTTCCCGGGCATCTTCCGCGGCGCATTTGACGTACGCGCAGGCGATATCAACGAGGAGATGAAGGTCGCCGCCGCGCACGCGCTGGCAGAGCTCATCTCCGATGAGGAGCTTTCGGAGGACTATATCATCCCCAAGGCCTTCGACCACCGCGTCGGCCCCGCCGTCGCCAAGGCAGTCGCCGAAGCCGCGAGAAGAACCGGCGTGGCAAGGAGATAAACAAAGCGGCACCAATGTTCCATTTCCATTGGTATATTCCAGTAAATGTAAGCATTTCCGGTTTTTCATAGAAAAGCAGCCGATCTCGTTTTGAGATCGGCTGCTTTTTCGGATCAATTATTTCTTATCTCTCCCCTGTGTACATGAAAACAGGATCAGGGAGAAGTAACGGATTTTTCCGTCGTTTGCCCAGCATTTCATGTGGACAGCGTCAGCCATCTTCTGTGCGTCCACGCAGTAGGCCGACATGCAGGACGCATGCTTCCACGGGCCCGCGCCCATCATCAGAAGATCAGTCAAGCCATCTGCCCGTATCCGCTTCATAAGCTGTTCGGTCAACAGGTTCTGGTGTTTCTTTGCAGCCTTCTGCTCTGCTGTATCCCGATAATCAGACGGCGTTGTTTCGATCATCAAAATCAGCGCCGTCTGATACCGCCGCATAGCCGCCGTCATTTCTTCGACGGTTCCGCTCATCGGCGGACAGGCCGGAAGAACACCATAATTCCTGCAGAGATTCTGCTCACAAAACTTGCGGTATTCCGGCACAACGACCAACTCCCGCACCGGCAGGAGCGCCGCGTCCGTAAACCCGGTCGCCTTCGCCGTCAAAACATAGTCCCGCATCTGCAAGCTCACACTCTTTTCCTCTTCGATTCTTTGCCTACGCGCAACCGCACTGGCAAAATAACAATTCATGGACGGATTAAGATAATGCAGTCGGCCTGCAACCACCCATCTCAGTATATCCCGCCCCACCTCTGGGCGCAAGCGTTTTCTTCACGGGCAAACGCTCTATTGCACGGTCAAATTTCTAAATATCCCATCATACTCTCCTGAAGCCGGTTGTGGATCTGCGTCAGTTCCTCCTTCGTGCAGCAGAAGAGAACCGGGATCTCCTCCAACGTATAGCCGCTGCTGAGCGTACCTGCCAGCCATTTTTCATCCTCCGGCAGTCGCTGCATATAATCCCGCAGGCAGACATACGAGCGAAAATCCGCATGCTTCGCACGAAAAACGCTCAGCAGCGGGGCCTTGCTCTCTGTGGTAAGCGGCTGATCTACTGATGGCGTGTAGTATCTCGAGGTCTCCTGTACCTGAAAGGCACGCAGCTCTGTCTGGATATCCAGATAAGCGCGTGCCCAGCCTCCGACGCCTGCCCATAGGAACTGCGCCGGATATTTCTGATATGTATGCAGGAACGTACACCAGCCGATGGAACGTGCATCATCCCCAAGTCTTTCCGGCAGGAAGAGATCCCGGCCGATGGTCTGGATCATCTGATCGATCAGGCTTATTTCTCTGCAGGAAAACCGCCGCTTCATTACTTTCTCCTTCCGCCTGCTTTTTTCACACTTTGACGGATCACGGCAATTTCCGGTTCCGGCAGATCCTTGCAGCAGCCGACCCAGGCATTCTCCGGCTCATACCACTCCATTTCATAGACGGCAGGCAGCTGTATTTCTCTGTCTTGCAATAGCTGCAGCAGTCTTTCGTGCCGCATACTGCTTCCATCCATATGGAAGTGAATATTCGGTGTCCGTTCCGGATAGAGCGCGATGCAACGTCCGTCCGGGCTGATCCTGGCGCAGTAATCGCGCTGCTGCTCCGCTGCGTGCTTTCTCAGCTCTCCGTAAAGCGAGACCCGGCCGTCTTCGAGAATCTTGACGCGCGGCCGGTTTCGGACCGTACAGGTCGTCGGAAAATCCAGAAACGTACAAAAATCGATGCCGCGCAAGTGTTCAAAAAAGTCTATATCTGCCTCCTTTATCGTTTGTCAAATCAACTGTATCTCCATCATAGAGGGACCGGACGCAAAATACAATTGACAAGTTATATCAATTTTTCTCCTGAAATCCATGCTGTTTCCCAATATATTGTCGTCTGGAAGTTCGGTATAATAAAAAAATGCAGGCTATTCGGACATCAAAAACGGACACCCTGCCTTTCGTAAAATGGACAAAAAGGCAGGGTGTCCGACTGTTTTCAAGCGTTGGGAGAAAAACCAAAATGCAAACCAATGAAATGCTTGCATTTTGGAAAGGAGAAGCGACGGAACGGGTGAGAGATGGCTTTATCAAAAATAAACTTGCAATCCAGCGAAGCGATTGCAAGTTTAAACGAAGAAAGACCTTTGCTGTCGAGGCGGGCGCACCCTGTGCGGCTGCCTGACATCCAAAGGTCATTTCTGAGTGGTGACCCGCCGGAGATTCGAACTCCGGACACCCTGCTTAAAAGGCAGGTGCTCTGCCGACTGAGCTAGCGGGTCGAGTGGCAGGGATGGCAGGATTCGAACCTACGCATACAGGAGTCAAAGTCCTGTGCCTTACCGCTTGGCGACATCCCCGTGTGCGCGATTCGGCAAAAATCCTGTATAAAAAAAGAAAATGGGGTGAGTGAAGGGACTCGAACCCTCGGTCTTCAGAGCCACAATCTGACGCGTTAGCCAACTACGCTACACCCACCATATATTCTCTTTTTGCTGACTGCCTACCTTCCAGTGCGGCATGGTACGCCAGGAGGGACTCGAACCCGCGACCTACTGCTTAGAAGGCAGTTGCTCTATCCAGCTGAGCTACTGGCGCATAATGGAGCGGGTGACGGGAATCGAACCCGCGTCCCCAGCTTGGAAGGCTGGTGCCCTGGCCGTTGTGCTACACCCGCGGCACTCTGACAAATTCAGCCTTAGAATCATACCATATCGGGGCCGGAGTGTCAAGGGCTTTTTTGCTTTTTTCGGGGCCCGGAGGCTCATCTGGCGCTGCTCGGCGGCTGGCCGAACTGGCGGCGGTAGGCACGGCAGAACGCCGAATAATCCCCAAAGCCGCAGGCGCCCGCCGCCTGCAGGACCGGCATACCGGCGGCGATCTGCTCGCGGGCCAGGACGAGGCGCTTGCCGGTCAGATAGGCGTGGATGGTATAGCCCGTCTCCGCGCGGAAGCGGCGCATCATGTGGTATTTGCTGATATAGAACCGGGCGGCCAGATCGTCGATGGAGATCTGCTCGGTCGGGTTCTGAGACAGGTACTGCATGATGGCGGCGATCTTTTCGTCGGCCGCGAGGCTCGGGACGGCCTGCGGCTGCGCGTCCATGCTGCGCCGGAGCAGGATCAGCAGCTGCACCAGAATGGCCTGGGCGAGCACGCTCTGGCCGAAGCCGGGCTGCTGCGCCTGCTCGAGATTGGCGAGCGTCTGCCGCAGCGCCTGCCGGTCGTCCTGCGGGCGCAGGACGAAGCGGAAGCTCGTCTTGGCCAGCGTGAAGCAGCTGTCGAGCGGGCAGTCCGCCCCGCCCGCGCGGGACAGAAACTCTGCCGACAGATACAGGATCACGCGCTCATACGGCGCGCCCGGCGCGGCCTCCGGCCGGTGGACGCAGCCCTGCGGGACCAGGATCACGTCGCCCGCCTCGAGCGGATAGCTCCGCCCTTCGAGTCCGTAGCTCGACGTACCGCCGAGGAAGAAGATCAGCTTGTGGAAGGTATGGTAATGCCAGTCCAGCTGCTCCTCCATCGGTCCTTTCAGGTGGAACAGGCGGAAATCCTCGCGCAGATATCCGCGCTGCACATATTCCGGCTGCGGCATGGTCTTCCTCCTTCCCAAGGATATCTCTGTCTCAAGGGTGTATCTGAAACCTGACAATGTGCCCGGCGGGATCCGGTTACACCCTATACTATACAAAAAGGCGCTGCGGAGATCCGCAGCGCCTGGAATGTCTGATTCAGTCCATATATCTTGCGATATATTCCGGAGCCTCCGCCGCCTCGCCTGCGATGGTCAGGGTGAAGGCCACGCTGTTTTCCGCGGAAAAGACGCTGCACCAATCCAGGAAATTCTCGGTCTCCTTCGGATCGCTGCTCTGTGCCAGCTTATACAGATTGTCCATGAAAATATGCGTAATGTCAAAGTTCCCCGCGTGCAGGCCGCTGATAAAGCCGCGCAGGAACGGATAACCGCCGTATGCGTAATCCTTGATATCGATCAGACGGACCTTATGGTCGACGTCGAAACGAAGGGTGTCTCCTTTTTCAATGCACACAATGCTGCCGGATTCGCGCTGCACTGCCTGGTTGAGGGCGCCGATGAGCTGCTTCGTCTTGCCGGAGCCTTCGGGACCCATCATAATATTGACCATACGGGCATTCCTCCTTTTCTCCTGTGGTCACTTTCATTGTACCAGCTTTCCGCCGGAAACACAAGAACTTACTTGTGAAAAGATTGTAAATGGTCCGCCGCGCTGCGGCTCATTCCGCGCTTTTCTGCAGCAGCGCGGCCGTCTGCGCGCGGGTGGGCGAGGAAAATTTCCGGTCGAAGGGCGAAAGCCCGTCCGTCGCGGCGCACAGCGCCGCCGTCAGCTCGAAGAAATAAAACAGTTCGCCAAGCTGCGGCGCGTCCAGCGTCTGGGCTGAAAGCACGATCAGCGGCACGTCGAGCGACGCGTGCGTCTGCACGAGCGCGTCGAACATCGCGCCGTCCGCCTCGTCCACCGCGTGGCCGGAGAGATAGCCGAGCCCGTCGTAGTCCTTCCAGTCGAGCTCGATCTTGCGCTTTCTGGCCGGCAGCGGCACGCGCAGGAAGGTCTCGAACGCGCTCCGGCTCCCGGCGAGCATCGCATCCATCGCGTCCAGGCGCCCCGGCAGCTCCGCCGGGACCGGCAGCACGCCGTAGCCGCCGCGGCAGCTGCGCCGGGCGGTATTGCCCGCGAGCCAGCGGGCGAAGGGCAGCAGCGCAGGCTCAAACACGCCCAGAAATTCCGTCCTCCGCGCCCGGAGCTCCAGCGCGTGCCGCGCGCCGGCGTACATCCAGGCGGGGTTTTCAAATGCGCGCAGGTCATAGTCGTGATACGCCTGCTCCGCGCCCTCGAGCAGGGCCAGCGGCTCGATCCCGGCCGCCGCCATCGGCAGAAGCGCCGCGGGCGAGAGCGCGGAATCCGCGCAGCCGAGCTGCGCGGGCTGCGGCAGGAAGGCATAGCCCTCCTCCTTTGCCATCGTGTGCAGAAGACTGCCCTGCGGCGCGCAGACGAAGATATGCTGCCGGGCCTCCGGCCCATAACGCCGGTCAAGCAGCCAGCGCACAGCGCGCGAGGCGACGCCGCACTCGATGCTGACGGCGTCCTGCGCTGTCAGGAGCAGGCAGAAATCTGTCCCCTCCAGCCGGGTGCACAGCTGCTCGTAGGCGCTGGCGGACAGACTCGTCCCCGCGAAGATCAGCTCCAGCCCGGAGGCGGCCCCGAGCGCGCGGATGGCCGCCTGCGCGGCGGCGGGCGCGTCCCCGCTGCCGACGATGACCAGCGTGTCGCCGAGCTCCGCGATCCGCTCCGCGGCCTTGCCGATCGACAGCACCGCGCGGGCCATCACGCCCTCCGGCGCGTTCAGCCAGCCGAGGAAGTCCGGCCCGTCTGGCTGGTTGGTCCGCAGCTGCATATGCGCGTCAAACAGGTCCTTCTCTCCGGAAAGCAGATCCGGCAGACTGACGCTGCCCCATATATTCGACAATTCGACGTCGATCATCGCATGCGCCTCCTTTTCTTTTGCTATCTACTATACTACACTTTGGGAAAAAACGCAAAAAGAATCCGAAGGCTTTCGCGAAAGCCTTCGGTCCGGCCTTACTGCGAGAAGCAGATCTTCCCCAGCAGCTCCGCCCAGAGGTCCGGGAAGGTGCGTGCGGGGATCTCCGCCGGGGCGACGAGGGGGATCTTGGCGACAGTCTCGTCTCCGGCGGTGACGGTCATGCGGCCGAGCTGCTGCCCGGCCGCGACCGGCGCGCGGACCGACGCGTCCGTCTCCACGGACGTCCGGATCTGCGCTGCGCGCGCCTTTTCCAGCAGGAGCGGCGCGTTGCTCTGCGGCACGGGGGTCACGAATTCCTGCGTGCCCAGCACGACCGGGACGGGCGGGATGCCGTCTTCCGGCTCGGGCGTGACGAGCGCGTAGTTGGAAAAGCCGTAGTTGAGCAGGGCTTTGGCCGATTCAAAGCGGTCGACCGAGCTTTTGCAGTGCATAACGACCGCAATCAGCTCCATCCCTCCGCGCTCGGCGGAGGCGGACAGGCAGTAGCCCGCCTGCGAGGTATAGCCGGTCTTGAGCCCCGTCGTGCCGTCATAGAAGCGGACGAGCTTGTTCGTGTTGGACAGGCCGAACTGGCCGTTGCGCACGGTGTCCATCCAGATCGTGGTGTACTGCTTGATCTCGTCGTGCTGCAGCAGCGCGCGGGACATGAGGGCGATATCGTATGCGGTGGTGAGGTGCGTATCCGCGTCCGGCCCGTCATCGAGCCCGGTGCAGTTGACAAAATGCGTGTCGGTCATGCCGAGCTCCGCCGCGCGGTCATTCATGCGCGAGACGAAGGCCGCCTCGCTCCCGGCCACGTGCTCGGCCAGCGCGCAGGCACAGTCGTTCGCGGAGGAGACGACGACCGACTTGAGCATCTCCGTCAGCGGCAGCTGCTCGTTTTCCTCGAGATAGATCTGGCTGCCGCCCTTGGCGGCGGCCGCGGCGGAGGTGGTGACGGTATCGTCCCAGCCGATGGAGCCGCTCTCCAGCGCCTCCATCACCAGCAGCAGCGTCATCACCTTCGTCACGCTGGCCGGGCGGAGCTTCTCATGGGCGTTGGATTCATACAGGACCTGTCCGGTCTGCTTCTCCATCAGGATGCACGACGGCGCGGGCAGCTCCAGATCCTCCGCCGCGGCCGTCAGCGACAGCCCCGCCAGGAGCGCCAGCGCCAGACCGATACAGACCAGCCTCTTTTTCATAAAAAATCACCCTTCCGTTTCATTTGTACAAGCGTATGAAACGGGAGGGTGCAATATCACTGGTTTCGTTATTCCGCGGCCGGGTCACAGAGGAAGCTCTGAATGTCGGCGAGGAAGCGCTCACAGGAGACCTGCTCCGGCAGGACGACCCGTACCGGCGCTTCAAGCGGCAGGGCGCACAGGCTGAGGATGGATTTTGCGTCGAGCCGGGATCCCTGATAGTCAAAATGGACAGGAAACGGCTGACGGTTAGCGATCGTGGCGAACTGGGCCAGTTCGTTCACGGAGTGAAACTGAACGGTATATTCTCTCACGGAAAATCCTCCTGCAATGGGCTGTACAACCGGGGCGGCTTCAGGTATAATAAAGCGGCAAAGCGTCAGTGGACAACGGATCGATCGTTCAAAAAAACAGAAGCAGGAACCAGTATTAGTTCTACTATTATTTAGTATAAACGAAAAAGATTTTTTATACTATCCACAAAAAATACAAACCTTTTTTGTGCACAATCAATACTTTTGGTGGTTTTACCTATGAAATTTGCATGTTACACGCTGGGCTGCAAGGTCAACCAATACGAGACGCAGGCGATGGAGCAGCTGCTGGTGCAGAGCGGGCATACCCTCGGCAGCTTTGACGAGATCTGCGACGGCTATATCATCAATACCTGCACCGTCACAGCCGTTTCCGACAAGAAATCCCGCAACGCCATCCGGCGCGTGCGCAAGCTGAATCCGGCCGCCGCCGTCGGCGTGTGCGGCTGCTACGCCCAGAGCAGCCCGGACGAGATCCGCAAGCTGGACGTCGACGTGCTCATCGGCACCGACGGCCGCGAGGCCTTCGTCCGCCACATGATCGAAGCCGCTGCCACGCGCCAGAAATGGGAGCGCGTGGACGACGCGGGCCAGCCGCGCGCGTTTGAGATCCTGCCCGCGGGCGGGCTTGCCGCGCGGACGCGGGCACTTTTAAAGGTCGAGGACGGGTGCAACAATTTCTGCACCTACTGCATCATCCCCTATGCCCGCGGCCGGGTGCGCTCCATGCCGCTGCAGGCCGCGGTGGAGCAGGCGAAGGGCCTTGCCGCCGAGGGCTACCGCGAGATCGTCATCAACGGCATCGAGATCTCCTCCTGGGGCTGGGAGTGGAAGGACGGCAGCTGCCTGCGGCAGCTGCTGGCGGCGCTCTGTGCGGCGGTCCCCGCGGTCCGGATCCGCCTGGGCTCGCTGGAGCCGCGCACCATCGACGAGGACTTCTGCAAGACGCTCTGCGTCTACCCCAATCTCTGCCCGCAGTTCCACCTGAGTCTGCAGTCCGGCTCGGATACCGTCCTGCAGCGGATGCACCGCCGGTACGATACCGCGCGGTATCTCGAAAGCGTCCGGCTGCTGCGGCAGTATTTCCCCGGCTGCGCCGTCACGACCGACCTCATTGTCGGCTTCCCCGGCGAAACGGAGGAGGAATTCGGCCAGTCGCTGGACTTTTTGCGGACCTGCGGCCTTTCGATGTTCCACATCTTTCCCTACTCCCGCCGCAAGGGGACGCCCGCCGCCGCCATGCCCGGCCAGATCCCGAACGCCGTCAAGGAGCGCCGCGCCGCCGAGGCCGCGGCCGTCGCCGCCGAGCTTGAGACGCAGTATCATACCGCCCTGCTCGGCACGACGCAGCAGGTCCTGTTCGAGCAGGAGGAAGACGGGCTCTATGCCGGCCACGCCATGAATTACGTCAAGGTCTATGTACAGACCGCGGACCTGCATAACGAGATCCGCGCCGTTCGCATCACCGAACTCTGCCGCGACGGAGTCTTTGGGGAATTAGAATAAGCAATACGGCCCGATTGCCTCGCCGAAGGCCAGATACCGCACGCCGTCGTCCAGAAAGACCGCCAGCAGCGCGATGCTGAGCCAGCCGCAGAAATACTGCGGGCAGATCTGCCCGCGGAAGTTGTGCGGCAGCCCCCGGTAGTCCCAGACGGCATAGCTCCGGTTGAACAGAAAGCCGAACAGCAGCTCCGACGCCGTGATCACGCAGGCGCCGAGCAGCATCTGCGCCGTCAGCGCCAGCCCCGGCGCCCACTCGTTGAGCATCCCGATCAGCACCGTGCACAGTCCACCGCAGAGGAACATGCTCCCGTGCGACCGCCCGCGCCAGAGAAGCTCGATGCACACATATACGCTCCCGCCGGCAAGCAGGAGCAGGAAAAAATGCCGCAGATCCATTCTCGTTCCTCCCGCAGCTAGTATGCGCAGTCCGCGCCCGGAAACACGGAAAAAATTTAAGAAAAAGCGCAAAGATGCAGTTGACAAATCTCTGAATATCCTTTATAATACATCGTGCCCGTGTGATACGGCACATTTATGGCGGCATAGCTCAGTTGGTAGAGCATTCGGTTCATACCCGGAGTGTCATCTGTTCGAGTCAGATTGCCGCTACCAGGCCCGTTGGTCAAAAGGTTAAGACACCGCCCTTTCACGGCGGTAATATGGGTTCGATTCCCGTACGGGTCACCAAAAAATCCAGACATCTTTATGATGTCTGGATTTTTTTGCGCCTCGTGCATCGAACCGAACCCATCGGGTTCAATCACAAGCATTTTGCCATCGTCAGATGGCCGCGATGCGAAGCATCGCAGCTTTTGGCGTAGTCAAAAGAAAATGCGTAGGGACACGTAGCCGACGCAGTCGGCGGAGTATTCCCGTCTCTCATATTCTATATAATGTACCCACCCCCGGACGTCGTGCGCGACGGCCGGGGGGTTTTTATGGATCGCGGCTTGGTCGTATGGAAGATGGCGGCGGAAAAGGGAGGTCTTGTAAAACTGCGATTTCCGGAATATCCTATGTTTTTACTCTGTTTTCCAGTTTAATGGTATTTTCCAGTGTTTTTTATGAAAAAAGTTCAATTTTTTCAGGATTATAATCGGCAGATTCCGTGCTTTGCGCTACTATAAGTATCCGAAATGAGATCACGCCCGCCGGTTCAGGCAGATGACAATATTGCCCGCACCGCCGCGGCGGAGCGGGACATTTTTATAGCGTTTCCGCCCCTCTCCCCCGCCCTGCGGGCAGACGGGCGAACAAAAAAGGATGGTGCGATACCATGACGGACCAGGAATTGCGGCGGCTGAGCCGCGCAGATCTGATCGATATCATCTATACGCTGCAGCAGCAGAAGGAGCAGGCCGAGCAGCAGCTGGCCCAGGCCCAGGCGCAGCTGCAGGACCGGCAGCTGCGCCTCGCAAACGCCGGCTCCATCGCCGAGGCCGCGCTCTCGCTGAACGGTGTGTTTGACGCCGCGCAGGCGGCGGCCGATCAGTATCTGCAGGCCGTCCGGACCTCCGCTGCCGAGACGCAGGCGCAGAAGGAGCAGATCCTTGCGGACGCCGAGCGGCAGGCGAAGGAGATCGTGGATACCGCGGAGCGTCAGGCTGCCGAGCATTGGAAACGATTCCAGCTGCAGGCCGGACAGCTGATCCAGGCACACGCGGAGCTGCAGGAGATGTTCAAAGGGATGGCGAACCGATGAAAAAACACACAACGGCCGCGGATCTGCCGACCACGGAGCAGATCGCGCGCGAGCGCAGCCGCCTGCGCTACAAGCGGCGGTATGGCCGGACGCTGCGGAGCACGGCGGCGATCCTGCTCGTGGTGGCAGCGCTGGCTGTTCTGGTCGCCACGCTCTGGATGCCGGTGCTGCGGATCTACGGCAGCTCGATGGCGCCGACGCTGTCCGACGGACAGCTGGTCGTGGCGATCAAAACGGAGACGTTCGCGCCGGGCGATATCACGGCATTTTATTACGGCAACAAGCTTCTGATCAAGCGGTATATCGCAGGTCCCGCGGATTGGGTCGACATCGACGCGGATGGAATCGTTTCCATCAACGGAAACGTCCTCGACGAGCCCTATCTGACGGCGCATGCGTATGGCGAGACGACGATCACGCTGCCCTATCAGGTGCCGGACGAGCGGTATTTCCTGATGGGTGACAACCGGGACGTCTCGATCGACTCGCGCAGCACGGCTGTGGGCTGCGTGGCGGCGGATCAGGTCGTGGGAAAGGTCGTTTTCCGGATCTGGCCGCTGTCAGACTTCGGCCCGGTACGGTGATGGGAGGTGACACAGATGCAGGATGACCTGCAGGAACAGACGCGCAGCCGCGCGGCTGCGCAGACAAGGCGGCGCAAACGGCGCATATGGGTCGCGGGGCTCTGCTGCGCTGTCGCCGCCGCGACCGCTTATGCCCTGACACGCCCCGCCCTGACCATGACGCAGCAGACCTTCTGCGGGCAGGAGGCGCACACGCACAGCCTCAGCTGCTACGCCGACGCGCAGGCCGATCTGGAGTCCGCGTCCGTCTGGGAGCAGACGATCCCGCAGACGCTCAGCGGGCAATGGCGCGCGGGCGTCGTAGCGGTGGCGGAAAGCCAGCTCGGCTATGCCGCCAGCACGCGCAATTATATCGTAGATGAAGCCGGCGGGATGCACGGCTATACGCGCTACGGCGCGTGGTACGGCAGCCCGTACGGCGAGTGGTGCGCGATGGTTGCCTCGTTCTGCCTGCATTACGCGGGCGTGCCGGAGGACAGCATCCCGGCGCAGGCGGGCTGCATCCGCTGGGTAGAGCAGCTGCAGGCGCTCGGGCGCTATGCCGCCGCGGGCACCACTGCGCCGCAGCCCGGCGATCTGGTCTTCTTTGACACGGGCAGCGACGGCTATGCCGACCATGTCGCCCTTGTGGCGGAGGTCTCGGCGGACGGCGCGTCGCTCACCACGATCGAAGGAAACGTCGGCGGCTGCGTGGTCCGCAAGCAGCACGCGCTGGACGAGGCCGGGCTTCTCGGCTTCGGCATTCTGCCGGAGCAGGAGGATAATGGCGAAACACCGGAAGAACCGGCCGAACCGGAAACCCCGGCGCGCACGCCGCTCTGCGGGCACGAGGCGCATACGCACACCACGGATTGCTACGATGAGACCGGCGCGCTGATCTGCGCGCTGGAAGAACATACGCACACCGACGCCTGTTACGAACCGGCGGCGGAGAAAACGCCGCTCTGCGGGCACGAGGCGCATACGCACACCGCGGACTGCTACGATGAGACCGGCGCGCTGATCTGCGCGCTGGAAGAACATACGCACGTAGAATCCTGCTATCAGACGGCGGCGGAAAAAACGCCGCTCTGCGGTCTGGAAGAACACACGCATACGGAAGACTGCTACAGCGTGGACGGCACGCTCGTCTGCGAGCTGCCGGAGCACACACACGGACGCCTGTTATGAGGCGGCGAGCACGCAGCGCTTTTCCTACGCGGACGCGCAGCTGCAGCTGACGCTGACGGTCGAGAGCGCGCAGCCGCTGCCGGAGGGCACGGAGCTTGACGTGCAGGCTACGGACGCGGCTGTCTTCTCGGGGCTTTCCGACGGCGAAGCGTCGGACGGCACGGAGCAGTGGATCGTCCGGCAGCTCGCGCTGGTGCAAAGCGGCGAGGCGCTCGACACGGCGGCTTACCGCATGACGGCCGAGATCGCGGTCACGGACGCGGTGCTGCAGCCGCTGCTGGGCCAGCTGGATGCGCTGGACGAGGCTGCGCCGGAGGCGGAGACGGGCGTGACGCTGGCCGTGATGCAGGCCGGAGACGAGGGCCTGCAGGAGCTGGACAGCGCGACGATCTCGGCCGAGGAAGCCGCGCCGGTCTTCACCGTCAGCGTCCAGAGCGGGACGATCGCGGTGCTGGCTTCCTCTGCAAATCCGCAGTTTACGGTACAGTATTATGCGGAGATCCCGCGGTTTGACAAAAGCGGCGACTATCCCCTGACTGTTTTTGATACCAGCGGCGGCGTCCTTCCCGGGAACAACACGACCAATAAGAAAAAGAGCATTTATCTGGCAAAATCAGACGAGCAAACGCCCAACGGTGTGAACGCCGGTAACAGCTCGTACTATTACACGGTCGCAACGACCAACACGCTGACACAGGTGTACAGCGACAATACCTTTGCGTATATCAGCTCGCCGGGTCTGAAATACATCGACAAGCTGACCGACAACGAGCATTATAAGTGCAGGGAGCTCTGGGTCCTGAAGGAAGGCGGCGACCCCAACAGCACCGACCACAACAACTGGACTGTCTATCAAAACCTTGACGCCGTCCAGTTTACCAACCGTGCGGAAATCGCTGCCGAAAACCCCGGCACCTATATTTATATCCGCCCCGGCGGGCAGACGACGCTCCGGCTGGTCTATAGCGCCATGAACGATTTCTTCACTTCGTCCGCCGCGTTCTATGATTATGATATCACGGACGGAAACAAGGAAGGAGACTACTGGCTCACTGGTACCAGCGGCATCAACAGTAAATCGAACTATCCCACAAACAACGCAAAAACAAAATGGACAGACTACCGGGATACTCTGGCCTTCGGCAACGCCAACTGCGGCACCGGTATGGCAAATTACCAATTTGCCGGGCGCTATCTGAACAAATTCAGCGGCGTTAGAGATGACTTTGGATGTACGTTTAAACTTGCAAACAGTCTGGACGAAAACGGCCATATCGTATATGACGATTGGCTGATCGCACCAAAGCTCTTCAATGATGGCAACGCGAACGGAAAGAAGACCTATTCCGGCAGCAGCCTGACATTCAACCGTGTCGGCGATACATACACGCTTACTTCCGCCACCGCCGCAGGGGTCGGGTCCATCGGAACGCTGGAAAAGTTCTTCAATCCGTCGCCAAAAGCAGGAACGATCTACGACGAAAATTACACAAACTCAGAAGGCCAGAAAAACATCATCTTCACCAACAATTTCTGGCCGCTGGATGGTGCGCAGGACAAAAAAGACCCAATTTTCGGTGAAACCGGTAAAGCGGTTCCTTATCGCGGCTATGTCAGCGGTGGAAACGGAAACTGGACAGCCGAACCCGGCACTTTCCCTGGCAGTGACGACGGCCGAGCCCACAACTCCTTCTTCGGCATGCAGTATGCGGTGACGTTTACGCTGACGCCGGATTATGTCGGGCCGCTGGACTATACGTTCTTCGGCGACGACGACATGTGGGTCTTTCTGGACGACACGCTCGTCTGCGACATCGGCGGCGTCCACTCGTCCGTCGGTGAATACGTGAACCTGTGGGATTATATCCGCACAGGCCGCACGGAAGACGAGCAGCACACGCTCACCTTCTTCTACACCGAGCGCGGCGCGTCCGGCTCGACGTGCTACATGAACTTTACGCTGCCCTCGGTCTCCGGCGTCAACATCGAGCAGAAGACCGGCGATCTTGAGATCAGCAAGCAGGTCATCGGCGAGGACGACCCGGACAAGGACAAGGAATTCACCTTCGACATCAAGTTCACCGATGCAAACGGCAGCCGGATCTGGGACGATTACGCCTATACCCGCACGAAAAACGATGGCAGCACGGAGGCAGACCTCGTCCTCCACAACGGCAGTCAGTTCAGTCTGAAGGCGGGCGAGACCATCCGGATCAAATACCTGCCCATCGGCCTGCGCTATGAGATCACGGAGCTTGACCCGGACGGCTACACCGTGACGAACACCGTTGACGGCGTTCTGAGCGGCGGCGGGAGCGCGCAGGGCACGATCATCAAGGACATCCCCGGCACGGTGGTCTTCACCAACACGATGAAAAAGGTCGGTCTGACGCTGCAGAAGCTCGATCAGGACGGGAAACCGCTCAAGGGCGCTGTCTTCGAGCTGAAAAACGCCGCCGATAACCCGGTCTATGCCATGAAGGACACAGACAGCGCGAGCGGCCAGATCCTCTACACCGTCCCGTCGAGCGGGGCGAATCAGATCCAGTCCGGGGCGCTGTATTACATCGTGCTGGCGGCGGAGCCGAGCTTCGTCATCGGACAAGACGCATCGGCGGAAAAGCATGACGCAACACTGCAGCAAAAAGCCGACAACGGTCTGCAGAAATTCCGTGTTTACCGGCAGGCAGACGGTTCGTACAGCTTCTATTGCGAGCAAAGTCAGCTCTGGCTCGATCTGGATGGCCGCGGGCTGACAAACGGCACACTGGTCCACTTCTGGTCAAATGCCGATCATCCGACAACGGAAGACGCGCAGAAATGGTATCTGATTGCCAACGGAGACGGCACGTTCAAAATCAAACCGCGCGTCGCTGTTCTGGCGCAAAGCAAAGCTGTGCTTGACCTGAACGGCGCGACCATCGCCGAGGGCCAGCGGATCCAGGTCTGGACGGACAACGCTTCCCCGGCGCAGAAGTGGCTGCTGGTGCCGGTGGAGGAGGCGGCGGCACCGGAGACGACGAAGGAGCTGGCGGTCGACGACGGCGGCGTTCTGCGGCTGGCGGGGCTGCTGCCCGGATCGTACACGCTGACGGAGACGAAGGCGCCGGGCGGCTATCAGAAGCTTTCACAGCCCATCTCCTTCCGCGTCGGCGCGGACGGGACCATCACGCTGGCGGACGGCACGATCACCGACGCCATCGTGGCAAACGACGGCATTCTGCAGGTCCGGAACCGGCATGAGGATCTGACGCTGACGCTCACAAAGGAGCTCGTCAACAGCCAAAGCACGCAGAAGTTCCCCTTCACCGTCTCGTATGAGATCAACGGCCAGACGGTCACCGAGACGCTCGGGCTTGCGGGCGGCGACTCCGGCACGCTGAAGATCCCCTACGGCGCGGCGGTCACGATCACCGAGACGGAGCATGACGGCTTTGCCGTGACGTTCAAGAACTCAGAGACCGTGCTGGCGCAGGGCGATACCTGCACCATCGATCGCATGACGGCCGACGCCGCGATCACGGCGGTCAACGCCGCCGGATACGCGCTGCCGGGCACAGGCGGCGGCGCACTATGGCTTCAGCTCGCGGGCGCAGCGCTGGTGCTGCTGACGCTCCCCGCTTATAACTGGATAAAAACGAAAAAGCAAAAAGCGAAAGGAAGAACAAGACCATGAAAACAGTAAAACGCGCGCTCGCCCTCGTGCTGGCGCTGACCCTGCTGCTGGCGATGAACGCGACGGTATTCGCGGCAGACGACACATACACGATCACGATTTCCGGCGATAATGTCGTAGCAGGCCATACTTATGAAGCATACCAGATCTTCAAGGGCGATCTGGCTGAAAAGGACAGCAAGACCATTCTCTCCAATATCACTTGGGGCAATGGTATCACTGAAGCCGGCAAAACCGCACTGGGCAACGCTGCAGAGAAAGCAGAAACTCTGAAAACAGCAGATGATGCAGCGGCATTTGCAAAAGCGGTTGCTCTCTATCTTCAGAATCCGACTACAAGTGTAGACGGTACAGGCAAATACACGATTTCCGGATTGAAAGCTGGTTATTACCTTGTAAAAGACACGCAGGCCCCCGCAGACGATTTCTACTCCGCATACATCATGGAAGTTGTCAGCAACGTAGAAGCCGAACCGAAGGGCGACAAGCCTACCGTTGATAAGAACATCAAAGACGACGGTGAAACCACCAAGGTCAATGAGGCTTCCATCGGCGACACTATCAACTACGAAGTCACTTCTAAAGTCCCCGATATGACGGGCTACACCAAGTATTTCTTTGTTCTGAACGATACCATGTCCAAGGGCCTGACCTTCAATAATGACGTTGCAGTCACGATTGGCGGTACCACGCTTGGCGCCAACAAATACACGGTTGCATACAATACAGATACGACCGGTATCACGACAATTGAAATTGTCATCAAAAATTTCATCAACTATACAAAAGGAGACGCCATCCTTGTCACCTATTCCGCTACCCTGAATCAGGACGCCAGCCTTGACCCCGTTGCTGGCAACCCCAACAAAGTCCAGTTGACTTATTCCAACAACCCGAATGTTGACGGCAATGGCGATCCCCAGAACCCTGATAAACCGGGCGAAGGTGCTCCTACCGGCAAAACCCCGGAATCTGAAACCAAGACCTATGTTACCGGCATCAAGCTCACCAAGGTCGACGGTGCAGATCATAACAAAATGCTAACCGGCGCAAAGTTCAAAATTGAAGGTAATGGCGTCAAAGTCGTTTTGGTCAACAAGGAAGTTTACGAGGAAACTTCTGACGGCACGTACTACATGCTCAAAACCGGTACATACACCGAAACAGCTCCTATCGACGAAACCGCTTCCAGCTACGACAGCACCACGACAAAATACAAGAAGGTCACTGCTGTAACCAAAGATACCGTTAACACGAAGGTCAATGCCACCGGCTACGTCGATGAAAAAGGCGTTCTAACCTTTGAGGGTCTGGGCGAAGGCACCTACACGATCAAGGAAATCGTCGCCCCGAACGGCTACAACCTGCTGAAAGCGCCTATTAAGGTTGAAATCAAGGCAAATGCCACATTTGCCAAGTGCGAATGGACGGTAACCGCAGACGGCAAGCCCGTTACAGCCGACAACAATCTCTATGCTTTCCTGATTGAGAACAAATCCGGCGCCGAGCTTCCCTCCACCGGCGGTATCGGCACGACGGTGTTCTACGTGCTGGGCGGCCTGCTGGTCGTGTGCGCGGGCGTGCTGCTGATCACGAAGCGGCGGATGAACAAGAACGCGTAATTATATCCTTCCGGTAATTCTGCAGGGGCCGGTCTCCGGCCCCTGCGCCCCGGGCGTTCAAAACAGAGGAAAGGAGAGTCCTGCAAGTGAAAAAACATGGCACGACCGTGCTGCTCGTTCTGCTGCTCGCCGCAGGCCTGTCCTTGCTTCTGTACCCGAGCGTCAGCGACTACTGGAACTCGCTGCACGCCTCCCGCGCCGTCACCGGCTACGCACAGGACGTGCAGAGCCTGACGGACGACGCCTACGACGCCATGCTGCAGGCCGCGCGCGACTATAACCAGTCGCTCGCCGTGCGCGAGACCAGCTATTTCCTGTCCGAGCGCCAGCAGGCGGAATATGACAGCCTCCTGGACGTCGGCGGCACCGGCATCATGGGCTATATCGAGATCCCCGCCATCAATGTCTCCCTGCCCATCTACCACGGCACGGACGACAACGTGCTCCAGATCGCCGCCGGGCACATCAGCTGGACCAGCCTGCCCGTCGGCGGCGAAAGCAGCCACTGCGTGCTCTCCGGCCACCGCGGGCTGCCGAGCGCGAAGCTGTTTACGAATCTCGACCAGCTGGTCGAGGGCGATACGTTCACCATCCGCGTGCTCGACGAGGTATTGACCTACGAGGTCGACCAGATCCTCATCGTCGAGCCGGAGGATGTGTCCGCGCTGGAGATCATCCCCGGGCGCGACCTGTGCACGCTGGTGACGTGCACGCCCTACGGTATCAACACCCACCGGCTGCTCGTGCGCGGCACGCGCATCGAAAACGAGCCCCAGGCGCAGACCGTGCGCGTCACGTCGGACGCGGTGCAGATCGAGCCGCTGCTCGTCGCGCCGGTGCTGGCGGCGCCGGTGCTGCTGATTTTGCTGCTGGTTCTGCTGCTGCCCGGAAAGCAAAAACGAAAGAAGGAGGAAGACTGACATGCGCGCAAGACGCGTTTTCTGCCTGCTGCTGGCCGTGATTCTACTGGCGGCGCTGCTGCCGCAGGCGCTGGCCGCGGGGCTCATTGAGACGGACCGCCCCGTCACGCTGACCGTCCGCTTCTTCCATGACAAAGCGCCTGTCAGCGGCGCGCCGTTTTCTCTTTACCGCGTGGCGGACGTGTCCGCCTACGGTGAATTCACGCTGACCGGCGATTTCAAAGACGACCCCGTGCGGCTGGACAACCGGAACAGCGACGGCTGGCGCGCGCTGGCCGAGACGCTGCGCGCCTTCGTCCTGCGGGACAGCCGCAAGCCGCTCGACACCGGCGTGACCGGCAGCACCGGCCTTCTCACCTTCCCCAACCGGCAGAAAACGCTCCGGCCGGGGCTGTATCTGCTGCTGGGCGAGTCGTTCGTCTCCGGCGGCTACAGCTACACCGTCGAGCCCTCGCTCATCTGCCTGCCCTGCGCTGACGAGACCTCCAACACCTGGGACTATGACGCGGCCCTCGCGCCCAAGCATGACCGCGAGCCGCTCCCGCCCGCACCGTCGGACGATACCGTCGAGCGCAAGGTCCTGAAGGTCTGGGACGACGGCAGCGCCGCTTCGCGGCCGCAGGAGATCACCGTCCAGCTGCTCAAAGACGGCGTGGTCTACGATACCGTGCGTCTGAACGCAAAAAACAGCTGGCGCTACACCTGGTCGAAGCTGCCGAAATACGGCGCGAGCGGCCGCCGCATCACCTGGACCGTCACGGAGACGGCCGTCGGCGGCTACACCGTCTCCATCCGGCAGGAGGGCGTCACCTTCGTCGTGACGAACTCGAGAACGCCGTCCACGCCCGCGCAGCCGTCCACGCCATCCGGGCCGTCGCTGCCGCAGACGGGCACGGTCTGGTGGCCGGTCGGGCTGCTGGCGATTTGCGGCGCGGCGCTGCTGCTGGCCGGGCTGTGCTGCGGGAAGGGAAAGCGCGATGCGTAAGCGGACGGTCCTTTTGACGCTCGGCGGGCTGTGCCTGCTCGCCGCGCTGGCGCTCACGGCCCGGAACCTGCGGCAGGAAGCCCGCGCGCAGGCCGCCGCGGAGCAGACCTTACAGACGCTCGCGCCCATCGTTCAGACTGCAGCAGACGCGCAGACGCCGCTGGAGGCCGAAGCGGTCCCCGCGGACGAGCAGGTCATCCCGGACTACCAGCTCGACCCGCAGATGGAGATGCCCGTCACGACGGTCGACGGCGTCGATTACATCGGCGTGCTGGAGATCCCCGCGCTGGAGCTGACGCTCCCGGTCGCCGGGAATTGGAGCTATGCGCTGCTGGATCTTGCCCCCTGCCGGTACGCCGGGTCGGCGTATCTGGACGATCTTGTCATTCTCGGGCACAATTACCGCGGCTTTTTCCGGGATCTTTCGCAGCTGCAGCCCGGCGACGCGGTCTTCTTTACCGACACGGACGGCAACCGGTTTTCCTACGCCGTCTCCGATTTTGAGCAGCTGCGCCCGTCGCAGACCGAGGATATGCTGGCCGGCGACTGGGACCTGACCCTCTTCACCTGCACCCCCGGCGCCCAAAACCGCCTCGCCGTCCGCTGCCTGCGCAGCGACCCCTGACCGATCAAAAACCCCCGGCAGAGAGATTTCTGCCGGGAGCGTTTTTCACGATTTTCAGGTCTCAGCACACCACGTTGATGCAGGCACCCGCAAGGTACGCGCGGACGTTCTCGATCGCCGTCTGCTGCAGCCGCCGGCGGCATTCGAGCGCCGCCCAGCTGATGTGCGGGGTGATGACGCAGTTTTTGGCTGAGAGCAGCGGGTTGTCCATGGCGATGGGCTCGGTCTCGATGGCGTCGAGCCCGGCGCCCGCGATCTTGCCGCTGTTCAGCGCGTCGGCCAGATCATGATCGACGACCAGCCCGCCGCGGCTGTTGTTGATGAGGAGCACACCGTCCTTCATCTTTTCGATCGACGCGCGGCAGATCATATGCCGGTTTTCCGCGAACAGCGGGCAATGCAGGAAGATCACGTCGGACTGTGCGTAGAGCGTATCGAGGTCGGTATAGCGGCAGCTCTCATTTTCCCAGGCCGGATCCTGGTACATGTCGTGCGCCAGGATCTTCATGCCGAACGCGCGCAGGATGCGGGCGGTGATCCTCCCGATGCGGCCGAGACCGATGATCCCGGCAGTCTTGCCCTCGAGTTCCATAACGGAGTAGTCCCAGAAGCACCAGTCACCCGGCCCGCCGCTGCGGCCCTTGCGGACCTCGGCGTCGTGGTGGGCCACGCGGTTCGTCAGCTCCAGCAGCAGGGCGATGGCATTCTGGCTGATGGCCTCGCTGCCGTAGCTCGGCACGTTGCAGACCGTAATGCCAAGCTCGCGGCAGCAGTCTACATCCACGGTATTGTAGCCCGTGGCGATGACGCTGATGAGCTTCAAATTTTTGCACTGCCGAAGCGTCTCGGCAGTCAGCACAGTCTTGTTGAGCAGGACGATCTCAGCGTCCCCGATGCGCGCGGCAGCTTCCTCCGGCTCGGTATGGGCATAGAACGCAGTCTCGCCCAGCGCCTGCAGGGGCGACCAGTCCAGCTCGCCGGGATTCTCCCGCGGCTTATCCAGTAAGACGATCTTATGCATGTCCGTCCCCCTCATCCGATCTGCGCCAGGCGCGTGAACGTCTCATCGATGCCCATCTGCAGAAACTGCACGTCTGCGCCGGTCCAGTAGACGTTTGCGCCCATCTTGTGGAAGCGCTCGGCGTCGTCCGGTGTGTTGCAGAAGATGCCGCAGGATTTGTGGTAACTGCGGGCAATGTCAAAGACCTGCTGGATGGAGGCGGTCATGACGTCGGAATAGATATCCAACGGCGTGCCGACCATGACGGACATATCATACGGGCCGATCATGACGGCGGAGATATGGTCGGCATAGGCGTCGAGCATGGCGGGCAGGTTGGCGATGCCGCGCGGCGATTCGATCTGCGGCATGAGGATGCGGGTGCTGTTGAAATGCGCGATGCTCTCGCCGGGGTAGAACTGCAGGTTGCCGCCGTTGCCCTTCCGGCCGACGGGATGGAAGCAGAGGCCGTCGATGACGGCTTTCAGCTGCTCCACGGTCTCGGTGCGCGGCACCATGATGCCGTCCGCGCCCATGTCGAGCGGTTTTGCCGCCAGATGATAGAACGCATCCTGGATCCGTACGATGGACGGCAGGCCCATCATCCGGCACATATGCAGCATCGGCACCAGATTCTGCGCGTCATAGCGGCCGTGTTCAGCGTCAAACAGCATAAAATCCATATAGGGATGATCCATTTTCGACAGCAGGATCGGGTCGAGCACCAGTCCGCAGGTCGTGCCGCAGACCGGCTGCCGGGCCGCCAGCTTTTCTTTCAACTGTTCCAGACGAGTCATATATGGTCCTCCCCTCTCAGATCTTCAGAATTTCCAGCGTTTCGCCGCTGGCGTAGGCTTTTTCCATGATGCGCTGGACGTGGACCGCGTCGGAT
>OLOQ01000987.1_pt1 | contig 28864 bp, 18 predicted proteins | sample 1673101 | NCBI WGS metagenome assembly OLOQ01 (sample SAMEA3136754, study PRJEB25190) | human gut metagenome | biome: human gut; feature: human-associated habitat; material: faeces | place: Austria | collected 2013 | reverse complement strand
CCGGTGTCTGCCGCCCGGCCCCTACCGGTGCATTGCCCTTTACCGTTTTGCCAGCTTCCCGGCTGCCAGCCCGGACAGGCCGTTGATGACCAGCACCAGCACCAGCAGGACCACTGCCGTGCCGTAGGTCTGGCCGATGTACAGCCCCTCGTTCGAGAGCAGGTACATGTGTACGGCCAGGGTGCGGGTGGAGCTGAACACGCCGGACGGGATCTTTGCCACAGAGCTTGCGGTATAGATCAGCGCGGCGGTCTCGCCGACGATGCGGCCCGTGGCCAGAATGACGCCGGACAAAATGCCGGGCATGGCGGACGGCAGCACGATCGTGAACACCGTGCGCAGCTTGCCCGCGCCCAGACCAAAGCTGCCCTCGCGGTAGGAGTCGGGCACTGCGATCAGCGCCTCCTCCGTCGTGCGCATGATGACGGGCAGAACCATGATGGCCAGCGTGAACGCACCGGCGATCATCGAATAGCCCCAGTGCAGCTTGGTGACGAAGAACAGCATACCGAACAGGCCGTAGACGATGGACGGGATGCCCTGCAGCGTCTCGGTGGTGACGCGCACGACCTTGACCAGCTTGCTGCCGCGGTGGGCGTACTCGACCAGCCAGATGGCCGCAAAGATGCCCAGCGGCGTCGAGATCGCCAGCGAGAAGGCCGTCATCAGCACCGTGTTGATGAGCGCGGGCGTCAGCGAGACGTTCTCGGAGTTATACTCCCAGGCGAACAGCTCGGGCTTCAAATTGGGGATGCCCATGACCAGAATGTAGCCGATGAGGAACACCAGCACCGCGGCGGTCAGCAGGGCGGCCATGCGCACAAGCCAGCGCAGCGCGGCGGCCTGCATACGGGCGGCGCGGCGGTTGCTGCCGCCGGTGGGCATGAACGCATGCGGTTTTGCGTAGGTCATATCGGCAGCCGTTTGCGCTGCGGCGATCTCAGGCATGTTCGCTGCCCCCTTTCACAAGGCTGAAGCAGAGGTTGATAAGCAGGATGAATACGAACAGCACGACGCCGGTGGCGATCAGCGCCTCGCGGTGGAGGTCGGCGGCGTAGCCCATCTCGATGACGATGTTCGAGGTCATCGTGCGCAGGCCCTGGAACAGACCCTTGGGCATCCAGGTCTGGTTGCCCGCGACCATGACGACGGCCATTGTCTCACCGATGGCGCGGCCAATGCCGAGGATGACTGCCGACAGCACGCCGGATTTTGCGGCGGGCAGCACGGCGTAGAACACGCTGCGCTCATGCGTCGCGCCAAGGGCAAGGCTGCCCTCGTAGTAGCTGTCGGGCACGGCGTCAAGGCTCGTCTTGCTGACCGTGATGATGGTGGGCAGGATCATGATGCCCAGCAGCACGGCGGCAGTAAACAGGCTCATGCCCTTGCCGCTCTTGACGTGGAGCACAGTTTTGAAGAACGGCGACTTGACCATGGCCTGCACGGCGGGCACAAGCACGATCATGCCGAAGAAACCGTAGACGACGGACGGGATGCCGGCCAGCAGCTGCACCGCCGGGAGCATGACCTTATTGATGCGGGGCGACGCGAACTTGGACATGTAGATGGCCGTCAGCAGGCCGATGGGCACGCCGACGAGGACAGCCCCCGCCGTGACGTAGATGCTGCCCAGGATCATCGGCAGGATGCCGAAGATGTCGTTGCCGGGCTTCCATGTCGTGCCCAGCAGGAACTTGAGCGGGCCGATCTTGAACAGGGTGGGCACGCCGTTGGCAAACAGGAAGATGCAGATCAGTGCCACCGCCAGGATGGACACACAGGCGCAGAGAGTGAACACGCCCTGCATAACGCCTTCTTTTAGCTTGGAGGTCATTTTCCTATACTCCTTTGGTTCTATGCCATGTAGGGGCCGGACATGTCCGGCCCGCAACCTTCCCATAACCGCGCGGTCACGGGTACGCTGCGGGCGGGGCATGCCCCGCCCCTACGATGTGAAGGAAACGAGGTGAGTGACAATTTATTCCGTATCGGATGCCTACAAAACCGCGATCCGCGCACGGACGCGGACCGACCGGGTGACGGGCACGCTGACGCTGACAAACGGCACGGTGCTGAATCTGGACGCGGCAGACCTCATGAGTGGGTCACTGACGCTGGACAACCAGTGCGTCACGGGGGAGGAGCTGGCCTTTGGCTGCGCCTACCTCGGCCAGGCGGCGCTCAACCTGCGCACCGACCTGAGCCGCCATGCGTTTTACGGCGCAAAGCTCGTGCTGCACTACGGCCTGCAGCTGCCCGGCGGGCGGTGGGAGATCGTGCCGCTTGGCGTTTACACGGTGGCCGAGGCCGAGCGGCGCGCGCTGTATGTGAGCATCAAGGCCTATGACAACATTCTGGCCCTGCAGCAAAAATACGATGGTACGACGATGCAGGGCACGGCCTATGCGTTGCTGGGGCAGATCGCGGAGGCCTGCGGGCTGACGCTGGGCCAGACCGAGGCCGAGATCGGCGCACTGAACCCGAACGCTGCCCTCGTCTGCCAGCTGAGCGGCGCGGACGGCCTGTCTACCTGGCGGGAGTGCGCCGCCGCCGTGGCACAGCTGGTGGGCGGCTTTGCGGCGGCGGACCGCGCGGGGCGGCTGGTGCTGCGCACCTTTGCCGAAAAGCCCTGTGCCGCGCTGACCGCGGCGGCGCGCGGCGAGGCGGCGGTCTCGGATTTTGCCTGCCACTACGCGGCGCTGAGCATCGAGACCGACGACGGCAGCTTTGCCGCGGGCCGCAGCCAGGATACCGGCCTGACGATGCGCATTTCCAACATGACGCTGGCCGAAAAGGGTCTGCCAGCCACACGGCAGCAGATCACCGACAACCTGTTTGCGGCGTTGCAAAGGCTGGACTACGTCCCGGCCACCGTGACAATGCCCGGCGACCCGGCATTTGAGCCGGGGGACCGCGTGGCGCTGCCGATGGAGGACGGCACTGCGCCCGAGATGCTCGTGACGCATTTCGTCTGGCGCTACCGCGGGCGGCAGACCTTAAAGGGCGTGGGCCGCAACCCTTACTTAGGCGGCACAACGGACGGCGCGACGGAAAAAGCGCTGCGCCGCTTACAGAACAGCGCCGAGAGCAAGCGGATCGTGTATTACAGCTTTACGAACTCGGCAGAGCTGGCGGTGCAGACCGTGGAGACGCCCGCCGTGGCAATTGCCTTCACGGCGGTGGAGGAGACGAGCGCTATGTTCCTGGCGCAGCTGCTGCTGGACGCAGCGCCCGACACCGGCAAGGTACTGACGCTGACCGTGCGGTACTATATAAACGACGTGCCGGTGGAAAATTTTGCGCCGCAGCAGCGGCTGGAGACGGGCGCACACACGCTGGCGCTGTTCTACCCGTTTGCGTCGGTGGAGGCCGGGACGGTCACGCGGCTGTCGGTGCGGCTGGTCTGCGCGGGCGGCACGGTGAAGATCGCGCCCTACGGCATCAAGGCCACTGTGACCGGGCAGGGCATGGCAAGCGAGACGCCGTGGGACGGCACGCTGGAATGTGAGGAGACGCTGCTGCCGATTGCAATAAAAGCACGCAGCATCAATGTATAAAACGAAGGGAGCGGATGCAATGACCCTGCACGGTCATACGCGCATTGAACTGACCGATGTGCACACCGGCGCGGTGGAGGTGGTGGAGAGCGATAATCTGATCACCACCGCAGTGTCGGACATTTTTAACGGCTACGGCGGCAGCCTGAACAAGGCCATGCTGCTGTGGCGCGGCGACCAGGGGTACACGAATGCCCCGAAGGATCTGGTGACGATGTTTTACGGCGGCCTGCTGCTGTACGACACGCCGCTGGGCAGCGACCCGGCCACAGTGTTTGCCCCGGCGGGCGCGGGCGTTGTGGGCACGGCGATGGCCGGGCAGGTCAACGCGACCAAAAACACGGTGCGCGGCAGCGCCAACCTGACCGAGACGAAGATCGACCCGTGGAGCGGCGTCGTGACCTACGTCTATGAGTTCGCGACAAGCCAGGCCAACGGCGTCATCGGCTCGGTCTGCCTGACCCACCCGATGGGTGCGTACTACTCCGAGATGATCGACGCGCCGGACGCGGCTGCCTGCAACGCGGACCGGCTCGGCTTTGGCGGGGCGCTGGGCGGTGACCAGCTGCTGACGGGCCTTTTGGCCAAAACGACCTACCCCACCGACGAGAAGGGCGTGCTGCTCTACGCCGACCCCGAGGCGGACGAGGCCGTGGCCGGGTATCTGAACGCCGACGAGGGCGTGCTGGAGCTGCGGCATCATGCGCTGGGGCTGAAAACGCTGGACCTGTTCCGCCGCGACCCCACCGGCCTGTGGGACAGCCTGCGGAGCACCGACATGTTGAATGTAGGGGACTTTTTGCAGGTGGATTCCTCCGCCGGGGAGGACTACTGCCGCATCTGCTTTGACGCGGAGGCGGATAAAATCTATCTGGTGTCCGCGCCGGAGGTTGATTACATTGACGCAATGGGCGTTGTAAAAATACGTGAGTACGACAGAAAAACGCTGGCGGCAAAGGACTACACCGTGCCGAACAACACCGGCGTTGATCTGCAGTCCTTCATCAGTGAGAACCGCGGCACGCCGCTGAACGGCACGGTCTACGGCGGCAGCCTTTACATGGTCCAGGACCAGGCTGAGCAGATCTATCGCTTTCCGCTGGCTGACCCCACCGATGTGCAGGCCGTGACGATGCACGGCGACGACATGGCCTACCTGTCCGACGCCCACGACGGGCGGCTGTACTGCTACTACCGCACCCGCGCCGTGGTGCTGAACACCGGGAAGAACGAGCTGTTCTCCTGCGAGGCGGCGGGCTACGACAACACGACGTCGGGCTTTTCCACAACAGCGCCGGTGCTGGGCGAGCCGCTGACGCCGCTGCGCCGCTACTACGGCGACAGCCGCATCCGTACCGAGCGTGTGCTGCGGGCAAACTATCTGGCGACGATCAACGACCTGCCGAAGTCGGTGGAAAAGACCGCCGACAAGACGATGAAGGTCATCTACACCCTGCGCAGAGGAGGCTGAGGATGCAGCAGACAGGAATTTTTGCGGGCCGCACCGAGGTGCGCTGCCCCTACGCCCGCTGGGGCTGGACCCGCGGCGGTGGCAAGGTCTGGCACGGCGGGCTTGACCTGGCCGGGCTGGACGACGCGACGATCCGAATGCCCTACTATAAAGGCAAGCGCATCACGGGACGCGTGACCCGGGCGCGTATCGTCACGGACAGGCGCGACAAGACCTGGGAGTGGGGCTATTATGTCTGTGTTCAGCTGGACCGCGGGCAGACGCCCGACGCCGTGAACTTTTTGTATTTTGCCCACTGTGCGTCGCTTCTGGTCAAGGCCGGGCAGCGCGTGGCGAGCGGAGACGCGCTGGCTGTCATGGGCAATACCGGCAATGCGGCGCTGGCCGACCCGCCGTACAGGCACTGCCACCTGGAGGTGCGCGCCGCAGCGGGCGGTGTCGGGCTGGACCCGACGGTGTATGCGGGGTGCGAGAACGCTGTCGGCGTGTACGGCGCGGCGGGACGGATGCAGGTCATCACGGTGGGGCCGGTCACCCAGGGCGATGCGGACGCGGTTTTGGAAGTCTGCCGGGCCCGCGGGCTGGTGGATGCCGGACTGTACAGAAGCGAATGGAGGGATGCTTAATGGAGAAACGAAATCTGTTTGTCAGCGGCAAGGCTGTTGTGGCGGCGGTGTGCGGGGCGTTCACGGCAGCGTTCGGCTGGCTGGGCTGGCTTGTTGTGGCGTGGGCCGCCTGCATGGCGCTGGACTGGGTCAGCGGCAGCGCCGCCGCGGCCAGCAGGGGCGCGTGGTCGAGCGCCGCCGCCCGGGCCGGCATCTGGCACAAGGCCGGGATGGTGGTCGTTGTGCTGGTGTGCGCCCTGACCGACGCCGTGCTGGCGGTGGCCGTTGCCAACCTGCCAGGGCTGGGCCTTGAGGTGAACGGCGTGGTGCTGCCGGTGGTGCTGGTGTGGTACATTTTTACCGAGCTCGGTTCCATTGCCGAGAACGCCGCCGCCATGGGCGCACCCGTGCCCGGGTGGCTGGTAAGGATCTTGGCGCAGGGGAAGGAAGGGGCGAAAAAGTGAGGGGGTGCGGCAGCGATGGCCGGAGGGGCTTTGCCCGTGAATGGGCGGCAGCTTTGCCTTCCCCCAAGTGGGGGAAGGTGGCCCCGCAGGGCCGGATGAGGGATGAGCTTGCGAAAAGCAGAGCGCGAACGGGGAATCACCGCAGGGCTGCCCCTCATCCGCCCTCGGGCGGGGCCTCGGGCACCTTCCCCCAAGGGGGAAGGCTGACAACGTGAACCTGCGAGTCGGTAAAAAAGAAGGGTATCTGTCGCATGAACGGCAGATACCCCTTTTTTTATTTTGCTTACAGGTAATTTTTCAGGTCGCTCTTGTTCGTGGCGCAGCGCTCGGCGGCCTCGCGGGTGATGCGGCCTGTGCTGACAAGGCGGGCCAGGTCGGCGTTCAGGCTGTGCATACCAAGGGCCGCGCCGGATTGCAGGATGCTCGGGATCTGGTAGCACTTGCCCTCGCGGATCAGGTTTGCGACGGCGTCGGTGCCCACCAGAATCTCCGTGGCGGCGCAGCGGCCCTTGCCGACGGCCAGCGGCAGCAGCTGCTGGGTGATGACGCCGCGCAGCACGGCGGCCAGCTGGCCGCGGATCTGGTTCTGCGCACCGGCAGGGCAGACGTCGATGATGCGGTCGATCGTCTGCGCCGCGCCGATGGTGTGCAGCGTGCTCATGACAAGGTGTCCGGTCTCGGCAGCCGTGACGGCAGCGGAAATCGTCTCATAGTCGCGCATCTCGCCGACGAGGATGACGTCGGGGTCCTCACGCAGGGCGCTGCGCAGCGCCGAAGCAAAGCTGCGCACATCGGCGCCGACCTCGCGCTGGTGGATCAGCGAGCAGCGGCCCTGATAGACGTACTCGATGGGGTCCTCAATCGTGATGATGTGGTCGCTGCGCGTCTTATTGATGTGGTCGATCATGGCGGCCAGCGTGGTGGATTTGCCGCTGCCCGTGGGGCCGGTGACCAGGATCAGGCCGCGCGGCTCGTCGGCCAGCTTTGTCAGAACGGGCGGCATGGCCAGCTCTTCCAAGGTCGGGATGGAGTCGTTCAGCAGGCGCAGTGTGGCTGCGGCCCTGCCCTGTTGGTAAAAGACGTTCACACGGCTGCGGGTACCGTCGGGCGCGACAAGCGCAAAGTCTGCGTCGATGCGCTCCGATGTGATGGCCTCGCGGTGAGCCTCGTCCATCAGGCTCAAAATCAGCGAGCGCGTCTCTGCCGCCGAAAGCTGGACCGGTGCTTCCGCCAGATGCCCGTCGATGCGGAACATCAGCGGCAGCCCCTCGGAGATATGAATATCGCTGGCCTTGCTGTTCCGCGCCAGCGCGGTGAGCTCATGGATCTGCATGGCAGTTACTCCTCCCGTCACTCCTCATAGAACGTGATCTTCAGCAGCTCCTCGGGGGTGGTTTCGCCCTCGCGGACGAGCTGCAGGGCGGCCTCGCGCAGGCTCGTCATGCCCTGGCTGCGGCGGGCGGCCTCGGTCAGCTGCGCCTGCGTTGCCCCGGCAGAAATCAGTTCGCGCAGCTCACGGTTGATGATGACCAGCTCGTGGATGGCGATACGCCCGCGGTAGCCCGTGCCGTTGCACTGGGTACAGCCCGTGCCGCGGCGCACAAACGGGATGTCAGGCCCTAAATAGGTGCGCTCCTCCGCCGTGACCGGCATCTGCTTGGCGCAGTGCGGGCAGACGCGGCGCATCAGACGCTGAGCCACGAGGCCCGCGACGGAGTTTGCGATCATGTACCGCTCGACACCCATATCCTCCAAACGGACAATGGACGACAGTGCGTCGTTTGTGTGCAGCGTTGAAAAAACCATGTGGCCCGTGATGGCCGCACGCACCGAGATGGACGCTGTCTCGGCGTCGCGCGTCTCGCCGACCATGATGACGTCGGGGTCCTGGCGCAGCAGGGCGCGCAGACCGCTCTCAAACGTCAGGCCGGCAATGTTGTTGACCTGCGTCTGGTTGATGCGGGCCAGGTTGCGTTCCACGGGGTCCTCGATCGTCGAGACGTTGACCTGCCGCTCGGCAATCGTCTGCAGGACCATGTACAGCGTCGTCGTTTTGCCGGAGCCTGTCGGTCCGGTCAGGTAGACGATGCCGTTCGGGCGGTTCAGCAGCGGCAGAAAGCGCTTGTAGGTCTCGTCGTTCATGCCGAAATGGCTGGCATTTTTGATGTAAGTGTTGCTGGACAGAATACGCAGAACGGCCTTCTCGCCAAAGACCGTCGGCAGGATCGAAACACGGACGTTGACGTCGGGGCCGGTCTCGAGGCGCGCGCGGAAGTGGCCGTCCTGCGGGATGCGGTGCTCGGCAATGTCAAGGTTCGACATGATTTTGATACGCGCGATCAGCGGCTGGTGCAAAGCACGCTGCAGCGTCACATAGTCAATAATGACGCCGTCGATGCGCATACGGACCTTCGTCTCGCCCTCGAACGGCTCGATGTGAATATCCGACGCCGTCGTCGTGACGGCACGCTGCACGAGGCTGTTCAGCAGACGGATGATGGGCGCGTCGAGATCGCCGCCCTCGGCAGTCATGTCGATGGCCAGATCCTCGGTCTGGGCGGCGGCCATGTCGCTGTCGTTGGCGGTGCGGGCCGCCTTGCGGGCGCTGACCTCGGCGTAATAGTAGCGGATGGCGCGGCGCAGCGGCTCCAGCTCGGCCAGCACGATCTCCGGTTCGAGGCCGGTCAGCTGGCGGATGTCCTCAAGGGCGTAGTAGTTCAGCGGGTCGTTGGCGGCAATCGTCAGCGCGCGCGGACTCTGCGCAATCGGCAGCATATCGTACTTCTGCGCAAGCTCCTGCGGGACCTTCTCAACGGCGGTCACATCGACGTTGGTGTGCTCGATGTCGATCATTGTAAGCTGGAGGCGCTGGGCCAGTGCCTCCAGGACCTGACGCTCATTGACGTAGCCAAGCTCCTGCAAAGCCTGGCCGACGCGCAGGTCGCGGTGCTCTTTCTGGTAGGCAAGGGCGGTGTTCAGCTGGTCGGGCGTGATATAGCCGAACTCGATCAGAACGTCGCCGAGGCGGATGTTTTTCACGGCTGTACGCCTCCTTTGTCACAGAGGATCACGTTCAGTGATACATTGAACGCCGTGGCCGTCACGGCGCTGCCGTCGGTGTCGGCGAAGCTGCGGGTATCGATGGAGAAGGATACAAGCTGTACGGACGGGTAGTTCGCGGCCATGTCGTCCAGCATCGAAAGAAAATCACTGTCCTCGCCCGTGCAGCAGAAGCTGACCGCCACGCTGCGGTAATAGCCCGGCTGGTCATAGTCCGGGATGAGGTCGGAGGCTAAGATCTGCTGCAAAATGGCGTTGCCCTGGGCCGTCGTGTCGGCGGTGTCAGCGGTGATGCTGTCGTCGTCACTGTCGTCGTCACCGGCAAAGACGGACGCGGCTGCGCTGGGGGCAGCGCTCTGTCCGGCGTTCTCACTGGCGGTATAATAGGTAAGGCTCTGGGTCACGGGCTCGCCGATAGTCAGCGAGTCGGGCTGTAAATTGTGGTTCAGCTCCAGGCTTGTCACCAGCGTGTCCAGCTCGTCACTGCTCAGCAGGCTGTAGTAGCTGGCGTTGGCGGTCTGCAGTTCGCCCCAGTTGCTGTTTTTCTCGGCGGCGTAGGTGCCGGCCAGCATGATCGTATCCTGCATGGAGGTCTGGGCGTCCTGCGCCTCGCGCAGATCGGCGTCGGCCTGCTGGTGGTTCTCAAGGCCCGGAATCAGCAGGAACCGGACAAAAAGCACAACGAACGCCAGCATCAGAACGACGTACAGCAGAATTTTATCGCGCCTTGTCATTGGTGCAATTTCCATAGCGCCCTCCTTTACTGCTGCGGCGCTGCCAGCACACAGCGCAGATCAATGGAATAGCCGTCGTCATCGGCCTTGTAGCCGGTGTAGCTGACGGTGGAAAACACCCCGCAGTTCTGCAGGGAACGGATGTAGGCCGGAATGTCGATGACCTGGGAGGAGTTCGCGTTAAAGAGCAGCTCACCCGTCGATGCGTTGTAGTCGGTGAACTGGATCGTGATGCCGGACCCGCCGGCAGCCTCGACCCGGTGCAGCAGACTGCTGGTCACGTCGGGGTAGCTGTTCAGCAGCTCGGTCATCCCGTCGGAATAGTCGGTCAGAGAGCGGAACTGCGCCGCAGACTCGGAATCCTGCGTTGCGGCGCGGTATGGCTCGGTATTGTCGCTGCACCAGTTCAGGATGTCCTCCCGCTGGCTTTTCAGCATCGAGGTGTGCAGCGTCAGCACACCCCAGCCCAGCATGGAGACAGCCACGACAGCAAGGCCGGGCACCAGCGTCCGCAGGCTCTGGCTGCGGGACTCCGATTTGGCCGCACCGGCGGCCTTCTGCCAGCGCAGATAAAAGTTGTTCTGTTTCATAGCCATAATGATAAGCCCCCGGGGCAAGTATTTGCAGGTAAAAATCAGCGTGCGATCAGGTTGCCCGCCGCGTAAAGCACATCGGCCAGCGCGGTGCCGGACGGCAGCCTGACGGTGGGTGAATCCGGGAAGCGGTCCACCTGCAGGCCCAGCGCCTCACAGCCCGGGCGGCAGACCGCAAGGTCGTCCGCCGTGGAGCCGGCAAAGCAGACCGTCTCAATGCGGTGTTCGCTCTTGCTGGTCGTGTGGAACTGGATCAGGCCCGAGAGCTTCTGCGCGATCTCGGTGCCGGACTCCGCCGAGCCGCGCGGGTTGAACAGGCGGCTGCGGGTCGAGTAGGTGTACTGCCCCTGCACAAACAGGCAGGCAGAGATCGTGTCATCGTCAAATTGCAGCAGCACGAAGGTTTTCTGCTGCAAATCGGGGATCGTGCGCACGGCCTTGATCGGCGCGGCCAGCCCTAAGTCGATGCTGTACAGCTTGAAGCCGACGGCCTTGGCCAGCGCGTCGTACCCGGCAATGACGCTCTGCTCCACGCGGGTGGCCAGCACGGTATCCACGCGGGTCTTGGCATCGCGGGAGAGCAGCATGTAGTCATCCAGCGGAGCCCTGACCTCGGCGCCGCCGCTGGCAAGCTCATGGGAGAGCACGGCCATCCGCTTTTTCTCGCTCATGGCGGGCAGCGTCAGGATGCGGTGCATGAACTGGCTGCCGCCTGCAATCAGCGCCACGTGGTTCATCGGCAGCTTGTTGGCGGTGAAAAACTCTTTGAGCGCGGCGGTCAGGTCCGCCTCGTTTGTGATGACGCCGTTGATCAGGCAGCCCTCTGGCAGCTCGGTCTGGGCGGCGGCGACAACGCGCGCCCCGCTGCCCGTGGGCGTGCCGACGGCGGCATACACCGTGCGGCTGCACAGATATAAAGAGGTAAGAAGTGCCATGGTGGGCCTCCGAATGGATAAAATATAAACAGAAAAAGGAGCTGCAGTGATGAGGCTCTCTCCCTCACCCGCTGCGGCGGGAGCCCCCTCGCAGAGGGGGCCAGGGAACTTGCCTCCCTCTGCGAGGGAGGTGGCCCGAAGGGCCGGAGGGAGAGAAGCTGCCGGGAAAATCCCTTTTCAGGGTTGACGGTGGTTCCTTTAAATCGCGCCGCTCGACGCGCCGATGGTGCCGTAGGACTGGTAGATGGGCACGATGACCGCGGCCACGACGCCGCCGACCACAAGACCCATAACAACGATCATAACGGGCTCCAGCAGCGTGACAAGGCGCTTGGTCGCCATCTCGGCCTCATAGTCGAGTGTCTCGCTGATGGTCGCCAGCAGGCTGTCCAGCTTGCCGGTCTCCTCGCCGACAGCGACGGAGGAGGAGAGCTTCACTTCAAAACCGTCGATGCCCGCAATCGCCTCCGACAGGCTGTGGCCTGCGCGGATGCTGTCCAGCGCGTCACCGAACTGGCTCTCGATCCAGCGGTTGCCGATGGCGTCGCGTGCCGCGGCCAGGGTCGTGATGATGGGCACGCCGCTGCCGTACAGGTTGGACAGCGTGCTGGCAAAGCGCGCCGTGCAGATCTTGCGGTTCAGCACGCCGACCACCGGCGCGTGCAGGATGAAGCGGTCCCACTGGCGGCGGACCTTCGGCTGCGCCAGCAGGAGCTTGCCGCCAAAGACGATGAGCGCCGCCACGACGAGCAGCACCGGCCAGTTGGCACCGACAAAGTCGCTGACGTCAAACAGCAGCTGGGTCAGGAACGGCAGGGTCTCCATCTGGTCAAACATCGGTTTGAACTGCGGCAGAACAAAGGTCATCAAAATCGCAATAACGCCGACGATCAGCACGGACAGGATAATGGGGTACATCATGCTGTTGCCGACCTGCTGGTTCATCTTGTGCTCACGCTCATAGTAGGTCGCCATGCGGGCGCAGGCGTGGTCGATGCTGCCGGTGCCCTCGGCACTGCGGATCATGGCCAGCAGCAGGGTGGGGAACGCGGGTGCGCAGGACTCCATCGCATCGGACAGCGGGACGCCCTTGCGCAGCTCGCTCAGGATGGCCTCGTATAGGGCCTTCTGACGGGCGTCGATGGTGCGCTCGTCCGCCATGATGCGGAACGCACGCACCAGCGGCACACCGGCGGTCAGCAGGGTGCCCAGGTTGCGGCAAAAATCCGCCAGCACGGCGGTTTTCAGCGGGCGGAACGTCGCGTGGGCCTTCTGGGCCTCCTGCGCGTCGGTCATGTACAGGCCGTCATTGCGCAGCTTGGCGTAGAGCGCCTCCTCGCTGGGGGCCTCAAGCAGTCCGCGGACGGTCTTGCCCTTCTCATTGGTGGCAGTATAACGAAAACGTGGCATGAGGGAGATTCCTCCGAAAACAGGTTAAAAACTTTCAGATTGTCGAAAAACTCTTGTAGGGGCGAGCATTGCTCGCCCGCGCCCGTTTGCTTTGTAAGACAACTGTCCCGGAAAAAGCGTTGCTGCGGTAAGTTGACGGGCGACCAATGGTCGCCCCTACACACGCAATAAGGCAAGAATGCAATTTTTTGACGGTCTGAACTTCACAAAAACGCGCAGTACCATTCCAAAACGGGCCCGCCAAACAGCATCGCGATCACGATGCCCGCACACAGAAACGGGCCGAAGGCGAAGTGGTCCTTCTTCCCTGCCTTTTTGGCGGCCAGCAGGTATATGCCGTACATACCGCCAAAAACAATGCCGAAAAACATCGCCAGCAGCGTATTCTGCCAGCCCAGGAACAGCCCGGCGGCTGCCATCAGCTTGATGTCGCCGCCGCCGAATGCACCGTCGATGACAAGGCAGAGCAGAAACATCGGCACACTGACGCAGAGCGCACCGATGATGTGCGGCAGCCAGTCGGCAGGGGAGAGCAGCACGCTCACCGCGCCGCAGACCGCCAGCGCCAGATTCAGCCGGTCCGGGATAGTCTGCGTCTCGGCATCAATGAGTGAAACGCTCAGCAAGATCCCGCAGACCGCCAGCGCCAGCAGTGCGGCCCAGCTCATGCCGAACAGACCGCCCGGCAGGGCGTAGGCAGCGCCGTACCGCCAAGTGCAGCCCAGCGCCAGCACGCCGCCCAGAAGCTCCACCAGCAGGTACCGCGCCGGAATGTGCGCACCGCAGTGGCGGCACCGCCCGCGCAAGAATAACCAGCTGAACACAGGCACTAAGTCCGGCGCACCCAGCGTGTGGCCGCACTGCGGGCATACGCTGCGGCCCTTCAGCGGGTCCATGCCCCGCGGCAGCCGCCACGCGACGACGTTCATAAAGCTGAACAGCGCCGCGCCCAGCAGAAAACGAATGAGTCCCAACAGAAGCTCAAGCAGCAGCATGGCCCACCCCCGCGCCGTATTGCAGCCGGTCCTCCGCGCGGAAAACGCGGTAACCGCCGTCGGCATCATAGATGGCGTACATGCCGTTCTCCTGATACAGGAGCCGCTGCACGGTGTAGCCGTTCGGGTCGATCTGCAAAAGCGTCACTGTGCCGGGCAGTGAGCCCAGCGTGCGGATTTCCTCGGCGATGCCGTCCGCAAAGCCGTCCGCGCTTGTCTGGTCGGCGAACGTCTGCCCGGCGGAGTAGCACTGGGCAGACACGGCACTGGCCGCCAGCCGCGCAGCCTTGACCTGAGCCAGGGCCTCCCGCGCACGGGCCTGATAGCGCAGCTCCGCCGCGCCGGTCACAATAGTATACAGGACAGCGCCCAGCGCCAGCAGTACGGCGAGCTTTTCCGCAAACGCAGCTTTGGCCCAGCGTTCCCCGGTATGGCGCAGCCATGCGCCCAGTCGTGCTGCCAGCATTGTTACACATCCTCTACCATATAATAACACGCTATTTAGTATACCGTGCTAGGCCTGTATTTGCAAGGAATTTCGCGAAAAAAAACTCTGTTTTTTGTTCAAAGATAACGGAAATTATGGCGAAATCGTGCACAACCTGCCGCTGACCCACTATATTTGGTATAAATTTGCTGAAATCTCGCGGAGTTTCTTGCGAAAACGTCACATTCCGAGTATAATACCAATATATATAATCTGATATTGTGTCTAATTGTAACCTTTCACCGGAGAAACGACGGGAGCATCTATGGTGCAGTACAATAAAAATATAAAAAACAAAAAGAAAGGCTTTACGCTGGTGGAGTTGATGGTCGTTCTGGCTATCACGGCCATTCTGGCGGCGCTGGTCGGCGGCGGGCTGATCGCCTACACGCGGCTGGCTCGGTTTGAAAAGAACGAGGCCAACGCCCGCACGCTGTTCCAGACGGCGCAGATCTCCCTGACCCGGATGGAGACGGCGGGGGAACTGGATGCGTTCCGCCAGCAGGTCATGGAGGAGGGCAGCACGGGCGACCACTTCCAGAACGACGTCACCGTGACCGACGCGGACGGCAAAACCCTTGTGAGCCGCACCAAGACCGAACTGGACCAGAACGTGGCTGCGCTCTACTATGACCGCACGGGCGCTGCCGCGGGCAACCATAACGCGCTGGTCAAGGAGCTGCTGGGCAATTACATCTACGACGCCTCGCTGCTGAATGCCTCGATCTGTGTCGAGATCGACGTGCAGAGCGGGCAGGTCTACTCGGTCTTTTACGATACCAAATCCGATAAACTCCGCTTCAATCAGGACGGTGCTACGAATATTTATGACCGCAGCTATGACCACCGCCGCAATGACACCCTTGTCGGCTACTACTCTGCCGAGGACCGCGTCAACGTTGTGCAGCTGGTGCAGACGAAGCTGAAGGTCAAGAATCCCCGCCTGACGAACGGCGAGACGCTGACTCTGAGCTGGAGCGGCAACTCCAGCCTCGGCGATCTGGACACCTCCTACACGGCCACGGCCTACGATGCCAAGGATACCGGCAAGACGAAGCCGCTGTTTGCCATCACGATCAAGCGCGACACCGCGGGCGCGGCGGATGATAACAAGCAGGTCATCACCAAGATGCCTGTCACGATTTATACGTATGATAATGCGGGCCAACGGACGGAAACCGAGAAAGAACTCTACTTCCCGTTAAGCTACAACAAGGGCAGCTTTGTGCTGACGCTGGACGCCATGGCGGACGCGGCGCTGCTGCGTGCGTGTGAGATCGACGCAAAGGTTGCCGCCACGAGCCTGTACAGCATCACCCGCCTGCTGAACGACCCGAAGGACATCTACATTGCCATGCGCGCCGAGCCGCGGGAGAACTACAGCGACACCTACACAGCCAGCAAAGAGGAAACGACGAACGAGGAAAACACCCTGCTGGCCAAGGGCGGCACGGCGGTCACGGCAGACCTGAAATATTTCCGCCATCTGTACAACCTGCGCTGGTCTGCCGACTGGGACATCACCGACAAGGGCACCTACACACTGACCCCCCAGGCCAGCAACAGCACCGGCCTGAACTGGACGGGCGGCGGCGTTACGGTCTACTGCGCCGCGGGCGCATGGCCTGCGGCCAAGGTGCCGTCCCTCAATGACCCTGTCGCCTGGCCGACGATCCCGGAGCTGGGTGAAAAAATCGAACTTAGGAGCAAAACAACGGGCCTTGCCAACAACAAGACGACCCGTGTGCCCATCCTCAATCTGCAATTGAGCAGCAAGTCCGTTGCAAAAACCGGCAAGGCAGAGAAGGACGTGCTGGCCGACCACTATGTCGGCCTGATTGGTGAGAACAAGGGCAAAATTTCTTACATCACACTGCGCGACCCGGACATTCAGGTCAACGTCAAGACCGAGACCGTCGCCGCCGATACGCTGCCGAAGGCAGACCAGCTCAAGCTGACCGCGACCAAATTCGTCACGGCGCTGGCGGAGGACGACGAGAACTGGCGCGATGTGCGCGCCGTCGGCGCACTCTGCGGCGTCAACACCGGCACGCTGGAAAACTGCGCCCTGACCCGCGGCACGAACTCCTCGACGAGTGCGCTCGTGGCCGCGGCGCTGGCGTTTGGCGACTCCACCACCGCGACAGAGCGAACAGCAGAAGACAAGACCGTAAATAACAAAAACTATACCTATTATACAGACGAGCCGCGCGGCATTGGCGGTCTCGTCGGCGTTGCCATACCCAAAACAACGGATTCCGTCATGCAGGACCTGACCGTCGCGTCGGACGTGACGGTAGCGGGTCTGCTTGTGGACAAGGGCACGCAATCCGTTACAAAGACCACAGCGGCAGACCAGCAGGCCGAGAAGGCCCGCTACGCTGCCGCGGCAGCCGAGCCGGGTGACAAGAACTCCCTCTGGCGCAGCGTCGGCGTGGGCGGCGTGTTCGGCACGGTGGACGCTACCCAGATGAAAACGAACGGTGATACGAACATCGTCAACAACGGCTTTGTGACCGGCAACGGCTTTACGGGTGGCATCGTCGGCAACCTGTTTACGACGGACACCAGCGTGTCCCAGAGCCTGACGGGCCTGAGGAACAACGGCACGGTCAGCGCGGGCGCCAACTATAAAGGCGATACCGCGGGCAATGCGCGCAGCCTGGTGCTGGGGCAGTTCTTCGGCGGCATTGCGGGCTACGGCAGGGGCGTGACCCTGCAAGGGTGCGAAAGCGTGACCCGCAGCGACCTGACCGAGACCCAGCTCAAGAAGCAGGTCGAGGCGGGCTTCGACAAAAAAACCGGCACATTGACCGACGCCAGCCCCCTCAAGGGTGATTTCGTCGGCGGCCTTGTCGGCTACGGCAAGGAAATTGTGCTGAACGGCTGCAAGACCGGCAAGGGCTACGTGCTCGGCAGCCGGTTTGTGGGCGGTCTGGCTGGTGGCTTTACCGGCAGCGGCGTACAACAGAACGATACGAACAGCAGTGACGTCTTTGGCAGCCGCTACGTCGGCGGCATCGTGTCGGTCAACGGCAGCAACAGCCAAATCAGCGGCATGACCAACATGGGTCTGGTCGCGGCCTTTGGAAAGAACGCGGCCTACGTCGGCGGCATCGTCGGCGTCAATGATGCCGACTGGGGCGGCAGTGAAGACAAGACTGCCAAAGCCACCGTGCAGAACTGCGCCAACCGTATGTCTGGCGACAACGCCACCGACACCCGCCGCATCAACCTGTTAAAGGAGCTGAGCAGCTCCGCGGGCGGCTACGCCGACTACGTCGGCGGCATCGCGGGCTGTAACGGCAAAAACGGCGTTGTGACGTGGGATAAGAGCGGCACCCCGACGCTGGGTGCCATCCTGTACGGCAACAACTACGTGGGCGGCGTGGCCGGTTATAACGATGAAAAGGCGACGATCTCCAACACCTCCGGCCAGGACCTGACCATCAGCGGCCAGATCGTGGCGGCGGGCAAGGCTGTCGGCGGCATGATCGGCCTGAACTGCGCGCCGGAACTGCCCTCCGCCACTGTGAAGGTCAGCCGCGTGGCGGGTCAGCAGCTTGTCGGCGGCGTCATCGGCGCCAACCTGCCGGTGGGCCGCTTCACCGTGGCGGACGGCGGCGCGTTTAAAACAAATGTGGCCTCGGGCCGCGTCGAGGCCGACGCCGTCGCGGGCGGCATCATCGGCTACAACCGTCTGCTGGCGGACAAGCCCGCAGGCGTTACGCTGGCGGCGCTGCTGCCGACGATTAACGAGAGCACCGGCGTGCTGACCGACAGCACCGACGCGCAAACGGAAACGGATACACCAATCACCCTGACCGATTTTTGGAACATGCTCAACCTGCAGGCCGACATCTACGTCGGCGGCATCGTCGGCGCAAATGACGCTAAAACGAAGCTGACGATTCAAAATGCAGCCAACGGCGCAACGCAGAACGCCCTGTCCGTCGGCGGCCTGAACCCGTCCAACAACGGCGCGTTTAAAGGCGGCGTATCGCTGAACGCGCTGGCCGATGGCCGCTATGATTTCGACGACATGCGCGGCGCACTGGCGGGCGGTATCATCGGCTATGCCACACCCAACACAACGCTGAAAGACTGCACAAACTACGGCACAGTGGCTCACAAGTGCGCCGCGGGCGGCTTTGCTGGCTGGAACGAGGGCACGATCACCGGCGGCAGGATGGCGGCGTCCCTCGGCAACCGTGAAACCGGGTATACCTATCTGGGCGGCGTTGCGGGCGTCAACGGCGGTCTTATTCAGTCTGCCTACCCGGCGCAGGGCTGCGCCGTGCGCGGCGACAGCTATGTCGGCGGCATTGCGGGCGTCAACCTGGGCGGTGACGCTGAGGCAAGCACCCGCAAGGGCCTCATCATCTGCACGGAGAACAACAACACTGGCACGGTGGAGGCCAACCGGTACGCGGGCGGCGTGGCCGGTGCCAACGTCGGCAATATCTCGCTGTCCGGCCAGCTGCAAAGCAGTGTCACCGCCACCGGCTATGCGGGCGGCGTGGCCGGTATCAATACGGATAAGGGCAGCATTTACGGCGATGAAAACGCCAACGGCGCGGTCGGGGGCAGCGTCATTGCCGCTAACTACGCGGGCGGCGTGGCCGGTACGAACCGTGCCGAAATCACCCGTGTGGAGAACCGTGCCTCGGTGCGCGCCAGCACACAATATGCGGGCGGTATTGCGGGCGTGAATGACGAGGGCGGTACGATCAGCTATTGCAGCCATGCGTCCGGCAATGCCGCCGCAGTCTACGCCACCAACGGCGAGGCAGGCGGCATCGCGGGCAATAATAATGAAAACGCGCTGATTGAGAATGTGCAGGTCCGCGCCGACGTCACCGCGGCCAACGGCACGGCGGGCGGCGTCACGGCCACGAACTTCGGCATCATCGGCCAAGGCAGCGGGCTGGAAAGCAGCAGCAGCGTAAGCGGCTGCACGATCACCGGCACGTCGGAGAGCATCGGCGCCATTGCGGCGTACAACAGCGCGAACGCGACCATCCGCAATGTGAAGCTGGCGGAAAACGCCAACGTGCGGTTCAGCACCCCGGCAGTCACGATTGGCGGCCTTGCGGGCATGAACGAGGGCACCGTCACCGGCTGTCAGGTCGGAAACGGCGCGCTGGCGCTGGACGCCGGTCTGCGCGCGGGCACCAACACCGTCACGTTGGGCGGCGCGGTGGGCCGTACCACGAAGGGCGGCACGGTCAGCAGCACCGACGTTCTGCTGGACCTTACACAAAATCTTGATAAATATACAAATTTGGGCGGCGTCGCAGGCCAAAACGACGGTACCCTGAAGCAGTGTACCTATTCCGGCACGATGGGCGGCAACGCGGGCGCGGACGGCCTTGTCTCCGTCGGTGCGCGCAGCACCGGCAGCACGGTGGGCGGCATTGCCGGTCTGAACAACAGCAAAATCAAGGGCTGTGAGGTCAAATACATCAAACTGCAGGTCAGCGGTATCAGCAACATCACCACGACCCAGACCGCAGACGAAAAGCTCGCCAGTGCCAGCCATGTGGGCGGCATTGCGGGCCGCAACAATGACGAAATCGCCAACAGCTATGTCGCCACCGAGCGCAGCAACGGCGCGGGCAGCATCATCACGGCGCGTTACGGCTTTGTGGGCGGCGTCGCGGGCTCCAACAACGGCACTATCAAGGGCAGCGGCAGCAAAAAAGCGCTGGTCAGCGACGACACAACAAAACTTGCCCTTGTTGCACAGGTTGAAAAATGGCTGGGTGCGGAAGATGCCAATGCCGGCATCAACAGCATGGCGGCAGAGCTGACCACAGGCACGACCTACGCGGGCCTCAAGGGTGTTGACACTGTGTCCAAAGAAGGCTGCGGTTATGGGAATGTCTATAGCCAAAACGGCCTTGCCGCCAATGATCTGCTTGTCGCCCTGCGCGGCAGCAACAACAGCGAGACTGTCCGTGCCGAAGGTTATCTGGGCGGCCTGGCAGGCTTTAACTCTCTCCGCGGTACAATCGACACTTCCGCCACCGGCAAGTGGCTTGTCTATTCTGACAATGCGACAACGGCATCCACCGTCGGCGGTATTGTCGGCCAGAACGAATCCAACGTCACAGACAAAAGCGTGCTGGACACTGTGGTAAACTGTGCCGCTGTGCGCCGGTTTACGCGCGTGAATAACAAGAATGATACAGACAATGACAACATTTACAAGAGCAAAAATCGTGTTGTTGTCCATGTGGGCGGTGTCATTGGCCAGCAGCAGAACCGCAGCGATGACCGGTGGTCTGTCAGCAAGGTAGTCAACTGCGGCAGTGTGTTCAACAGCCGCTCGGCCAATGTGGGCGGCGTGATCGCCTATTGGCTGGACTACGGCGGAACCGTGCAGAAATGCTTCAATTTTGGCAAAATGACAACAAACACGAACGACGGAAACAGTGCTTTAGGCGGTTACGGTGCAGTCGGCGGTGTTGTCGGCATTATTGACCAGCCTATTTCCGGCGGCACTACAAATGTGCTTTCCTGCCGTAACTACGGTCAGATTTGGTATAAATCAAACGGCGCAAATGACTGCGCGGGCATTATCGGTAAAATCGAGATGAAGAAGCCCACCGATATTATGACGCTGAACATCATCGACTGCGTCAATAGCGGCGCAATCAAGGCAGCGTCGCAGGCAGTCGGCATTCTGGCATGGATCGGCCCGTACAACAAGGGGAACATTGATAATGTTACGGTAAATATTGACCGCTGCCGAAACCTTAATACAGACTTTACGTGTGGCGGAGTGTATGACAGGAGAGTCGGCATTGTCGGCAGCCGCGGCAATGGCTCTGGGTCGAAAGAAGCAACCAATGTCACAAACTGCTTTGCCACGGTTGGTACAGGTTGGTATCCTATTGCCTATTTGCGCCAGAGTTACGAGAATGTCACCGGCCACGGCAACTATTATATTGAAGATTCCGAAAGTGCAGGCAAGAGCTTCTTTAAGAAAGATTCCCGTAAACTGACCACAGTAAAATCGAACAGTACAACAGGTAACTGGGAGAAAGCGGATAAGCAAGGAAGTGACAAGGCCTACAACGAGACAGATTGGAACTCGTCCTCGGGAAAAGTAAAAGCACACCGTCTGTACATAGGCTATAACGTCACTGATAAAGCAACCAATCCTTATATTGCGTTCCTGCCCACTTTGGCAGAGGGTGGGAACGGCGCAGCGTACAGTCTGAAGTGGATGCGAGGCATTACTTCTACGGATTCGGATGCCGCAGCAAACTCTGCCTATATCAAGACCGACGGTAACAAAGCCTACATTTTCGATGATACCGGCGCGGGCGATGATACCAATCCCGGCAACCAGAGAGCGACTGTGATGCTGCAATTCGGCGAAACCGCGAACAGTACGAAATCGGACGTTGATATTACCGACATCACCGACGAGGTCATCCAGAACTACTATAAGTACGTGCTGGACAGCACCAAACCCGCCAAGCCGGAAAAAATCCGTGTCAAGGCCAGCCAGGTGCAGGACGCGGACAACAACGTCTATGGCCGTTATGAAGTGACGTGGGCCGAGCCGAGCGACAGCGACAAGAATGCCAGCCCCGCCGCTTACTACCGTGTTGAAATTCTGCCCTGCGATGCTGCGGGTAAAGTCGCATCGGATGCAGTTCCCTATCTGAAGGCGGACGTCTACCAGCGCAGCTATACCTTTGTGGCTGATAAAGCGTGGGCGGGTAACTTCGTCGTGCGTGTAACGCCCTACAACACCAACGACGACCCGACGCAGGTAGACAACTCCCGGACCAGCGCCGTGCAGACCTTTATGCACGCCCTGCCTACACCGGAGATTGAGTTCCGGCTGGTCAAACGCGAGAACGGCGGCTTTGACTGGAATCAGTGCCAGACGCCGGATGAAAAATCGAGAGAATTCAAGTATGAGGTTGTCGCGGTGCTGAAAAACTACACCGAATACCCGACAGACGAGGCTTGGACCGTCAAGCTGACCGATGGAAGGCATACTTATTATTTCAGCAGACAGGATGGCAAGCAGTACATCCGCCTGACCCAAAATTTGGAACGCACTTTGACGCTTACGGCGTTGGCAACCCCGGTCAACAGCAACAGCACAAAGTATCTGCGCTCGGCCCAGTACAAGTCAGAGACCTATCTCCCGTCCCAGTGGCGTGACCACAACGGCGATAACGGCAAGGACGAGGACGGTCTGCCGCTGGGCACGCTGAAAAAGGACGGCGACACGGACTATGTGACCTACACCGGCCAGACAGCGGAGAGTTTTGAAGCAACCGTGAAGTTCAGCTTTACCCCGAGGGTCAAGAGCGACAGCAGCGAGCACGGCAGCCCGACCTACCGTGTCATGCTGCTGGCAAAATATCTGGGCAATGACGAAGTCAACGGCGTATCTTTGAACGGCCAGTACATCACGCTGGCCGCGCGGGAAAGCATTGTTACAAAGTCTCCCGTCACCTTCAACCTGAACAGCCTGCCGTCGGATGCTATGTCCAACTACACGGACTTCCTTGTCATTGCGGTGCCCATTACCAGCGGTAAGGGCGATGTGACCACACGCTGGGATGCCAAGGCGGAGGAAGTGTCCGCAGCCATCGCCAGCCATGCAAACGACACCAGCAAAGAAATCTGGTGGAAGAACGGTTATGAGATCGTCCGCACGGGCGAGCACAGCTATACCTATGCCCATCTGACGCCGCTCTGCTTCTCCGACGTGAACCGCACCGATGACAAGAGTTGGGCTATACAGGCCACGCAGACGACCCCGCAGATCATCTTCAAGCAGCTGAACCTGAATGTTCTGAAAGCCCCGACGCTGGACAAAAACACCGAAGGAAAAGTTGACGAGAAAACCAACGAGTTGACCTATACGTTCAACTGGACGCAAGAGGACATGGACGCGAAAACGCCGACCTACAGCATCAAGCTCTACGGCCTGTTGACGGACGAGAACGGCAATGTGACCGGTCAGGAGCAAATTGCGCTGAAGGACGGCGTCACCCTGACGCCGACACAAGATGGCAACAGCTTTACCCTGCCTGTCAACGTGGATATCATGCTGGCCAACGGCAGCGACAGCTGGCGCTATGACAAGGTCCGGCTCGAGGTCACCCGCGTGGCGGCAGCCGACACCGATGAAATCGGCGCGTCCGCTGTGGCGGATTACAGCGTTAAGCAGCGCCTGCCCGGCATCAGCGCGCCGAGCTCCATCACCCGCGTCAACGGCGAGACCGACAACGCGGATGCCCTGCTCTACACGGTCAGATGGTCGCCGTCCGACGACGCGCGCATTGACCACTATGAACTGTGCGTCGTCGATGACGGCGGCAAACCTGTGCTGACGCTGCCCACCACGGACAACGTCGGCAGCCTGACGCTGGATCTGGAGCAGTATCAGGGCAAGGCATTGAGCTTCCGCGTTATTGCCCGCCGCAAGGCTGGTAGCAATTGCTTTGACGGCCCGGACGGCGCATTGAGCCAGTCCGAGACCATCGTCCGCCGCGCCGATGCGCCCACGGTTACGGCCAGCAGCTTTGCGCCCGACAGCCCGAATCAGGAGATGTTCCTGAACGACCTCAAGCTCAACATGACGCTGGACGCAGCCGCACAGGGCAATGTCTACTTTACCGGCTATATCTTCAGCGATGTGGCCAACTATACAAAAATTGCCAAACTGGCCGAGGCTTGGCAGGGCGAAGGCACCGGACAGGCCAAGTATGAGGCCCAGCAGGAACTGACCAAAGCACTGGACGAGATGCTGGCCAACGGCGACGCCGAGCTGGTCATCCCGAAGGACAGCCGCACGGTGGGCGGGAGCGCCAGCGTCAACGACAAAACCGCCAGCTATACCTTTGTGCCCGACGGCAACGGCTTTACGTTGACGCCCGACCACGCAAAACAATACCTGCTGCCCGCGGTGCGCGTTATGCCCACCGACGGCAGGACAGCGTCGAACTGGTTCTACATCCTGCAGGATGCCGCAGCGGCACAGCTGCCGGCCATCACGCTGGACGCCCCCGTGGACGAACCGGAACGCGCACTTGGCAATGCCGTTTACAAGCAGGAAGTCAACCTGTACAACGACCCCGAGTGTAAGACCAATCGCGGTACGACTCCGCTGGAGCTGCGCCGCTTTACGGTGGAGTGGACCGCGGTGAACAAGTACACCCAGACCGACGGCACGGTGCGCAACCTGACAGACAGCTACAGCTTTACGGTCACGCCGCTGGACAAGGACAAAAAGCCCTACATCATTACGGTGACGACCTACGACAGGGACGTGACGGACATAGACGGCAATGTCACGCATAAGCGCGGGGAAATCAAGACCGTTACCAAGACGATTGGTGATAAAAAAACCAACATCGACCCGACCAACGACGTAAATGAGGCTGGCGAAGTCACCCGCATCTGGTACGACCTGAGCGTTGAGCCTGTGTACGACAAAGATAACAATCTGACCGGCTGGGAATCGCAACCCTATGACGTCACCGGCACGGTGGAAAAGGACGGCGGTACGCTGTACTACAAGGCACAGACGGTTCCCATGCTGGAGCTGGTGCAGGAGGACGGCGCCGAGCCTGTTTACCGCATCACCCTGCCCGAGCTGCAGGAAAAGGTGCAGGACGACTCGCTCGCTCTGCAAAAGTTCACCGCAAGTGTGATGCTGCAGACGCTGGCGCATTCGGATAACAACGGTAAGACCGTTGCGTCCGGTTCGGTCAAGGTCCCCGTCAACGAGACGAACACCGCCGATGCGGCGGAGGATGCCCAGAGTATGGACTCCACGGAGAGCGTCGCGCCCGCCGAGACCGCAGAAAGCACGGCGGCGGAAAGCGCCCCCGCAAGCGTGCCCCCGGTCCTGATGCGGGCCCGTGCGGCACTGCCCATGGCGACCCCGGAGACCGCCGCTGCCCCGGATGAGACGGACGCGGCGGAAACCGCGCCCCCGAAACGGACGGAAACAAGCGACGCATCGTAATTTTATTTCAGGAAAGAAGGTGGCATTATGCACCGCAGGGCACGCAGCATTCTGCGCGGGGAGCAGGGGCTTTCGATGATACTGGTCCTCTGCATCGGCGCGCTGTTTGTGGCGCTGTCGGCAGCGCTGGTCTATGCGGCCTCCGTGCTGACGGCCAATGCCAACCGCCAGCTGCTGGAACAGGAAGCCTACCAGCTGGCAACCAGCTTTTCCGACGTGCTGGAAGGGGAGCTGAACAATAAGGACAGCAGCTTTGCCAAGTTCGTCAATGAGCAGTTCATGTTCTCCCAAAGCTACGGCAAGGACATCTATGATTTGGAATCCCAGCCCAAGGAGTTCGCTTGGAAACCGAACGGCAACCAGCCTGATGGCGGGGCCGAGGCCATCACGGTAACACTGCGCCGCCGCCCGGGCGACGGTGCCGACAAGCTGAACCAGACGGCGAACAGTGACACGGCCAGCGCATTGCTTAGTGAGATTACGCCTTGGGAGGGCGGCGAAGGCCGTGGAGGCATGGCAATCGTCGATTTACAGCTGGACATTACGGTGACAGTCACGAAAAACGGCGAGAGCTTTGCCTTCACGCGGACCTATGACCGCACGGTAAAGTACAGCAGCAGCGACAAGTCAACAAGCAAGGTGTACTACACGGTAAATGGCGGAACAACGAAGTATTACCGTGAGAGTGACCTGACATTTGTTGCCGCCGGTAAAGATAAATTGGAAATCAAAGACGATAATATCAACAGCAACCGCCTGACGTTCCACTGCGACACCAGCCAGCAGCCCGATTCCATCACCTACACCCGCGGTGCCAAACAGAGCACCGGCACAACACAGGAGTGACCCGCTATGAAACATACTTTACAAAGTCAGCGCGGCGAGACCATTGTGGAAGTGCTTGTGTCGTTCCTGCTGCTGATGATTTTTACGTCGATGTTCGTCGTTTCGCTGCGGTACGCCCGCGCCATGTCCCAAAAGGCCGAGTCGCTGCGGGAGACAGCCTATGCCTTCTGCGCCGGGCTGTACCCGGCCAATAACGCGGCCCCCCGCTGGGTGAAGGAACAGGATGAGCTGGAGTTCTCCTTTGGCGATTACAATGAATTTACGGTGAACGGCGTCGAGCTGGACAGCGTGGAGACAAGAGCAGAAGTTACGGAAAACGGCCAAAAAACGACGGAACAGCACAAGTTTTACCGCTACAGCGGGAAGTCTAAGGCAGAAGGGGCGACCAACCCATGAAGCAGCGTTTGAAAAACCAGAACGGCACAACGCTGGTGGAGCTGATCGTCTGCATGGTGCTGCTGTCGCTCTTTACGCTGGCGGCGGTTACGCTGATACAGCCCAGCGCACAGGCGTACATGGACATCCAGCAGCAGACGCGCGCGCAAAATCTGGCCGATGCGCTCATTGAGACGATCCGCGGCGAGGTGCTCGAGGCGAACGGCTATATCCGCTTCACCGACGGCGCGACGGACCTTAATAATTTGGACAGCGTTTTTGCGTCCAAGGACGACTACAGCGAGGGCACGGCATTGGAATTCAGCGTCTACCCCAACCACATTGAGCTGATCGACAAGGACTGTGTGCCGATGCTGACAAAGACAGACGGCACAGCACTGCTGACAGCGGATCAGGCCAATGCACTGAACGGCTACCTGCACATGCGCTTTTACCGCGATGAACTGAATGACGCCGGGCACTACGGCAACCCGCAGCACACAAAAGAGAACAAGGACGCGGATGGCAACGTGACGGGCACGCTGCCCTACGTTGCCTACGGCTACACAACGGCCTATCCCCGGGATGCCTATATGGGGCTGTTTATCAGCGAACTGCATTTCTACGCCCGCAGCTGGACGCAGGACGGCGACGAAACCAAGACCCCGCGCATTACGGCTATGACGGTGGTGCTGACTGTGGCCAAGCGGGACGCCAACAACCAGATCGTGCCGCTGTGCACCCAAAAAGCCATTGTGCAGCTGCCCGGTGAGCCGGTCATCCTGTATGAACCCGGCACCTGGGACGGCAAGGCATCGTCGGAGTCGTGAGCGGTGTCCTCCGAGACGATTTTTTGAAAAGTTTATTACAATCCCGGCGGATGTACTGGACAAATTCAAATGGACTTGTTATACTTTAAAACATGAATACCTGTGTCCCGGACAAAAATGCAGGAACGTCATGGGCATCAGAGGAGAGAGGATGACTAGGATGGCAACAATTGAAATCAAAATGCTGGGCGGCTTTGAGATCCGTGTGAACGGCAAGCCCGTGCTGGCACAGCTGGCGCAGTCCCGCAAGGCAACGGCGCTGGTGCAGTATCTCGTTTTGCGGCGCGGGGAGCGCGTCTCCCACAAGGTACTGACCGATACCCTGTGGGCAGGGGAGCGGTCCACCAACCCGGACATGGCCCTGCGCGCCATCTTGCATCGCTTCCGCCTTATGATCGACGCGGAGGATCTGGATGAGATGAAGGACTGCATCGTGACCAGCCGCGGCTACTACCAGTGGAACCCCCATCTGGACTGCAGCGTGGATGTGTTTGAGGTCAACGACCTGTCGGAGCTGGCCCGCAAGGAGAGCGACGCCGAGAAGCGCAGCCGCATTTATGAACAGATCGTCAACCTGTATGACGGGCGCCTGCTGCCGCAGTCTGCGTCCGAGCCGTGGGTCGAAAGTGTCAGCGTGCGTCTGCACGGGCAGTACCGCACAGCCATTTTAAACCTGCTGGAGCTCTGCAAAAAATGGGGCGAGAGCACCCGCATCGTTACGCTGTGTACCCGCGCGCTGGAGCTGGACCCCTACGAGGAGCGCCTTTATCTGGAAAAGATCGTCGCGCTGGAGACGCTGGGCCGCCACGAGGAGGCGCAGGATCTGGCACGCCGCGGCAGCGCCATGGGCTGCCTGCATCATGCCATTGAGCCGGGCCGCGCAGGCTCTGCCTACCGCCAGATGCGCCAGGCAGACCGCAATATGGAGAGCGAGGTCTCCAAGCTGATCTCTGCTCTGCCGGATACTGAGGACACGGGGGCCTGCATCTGCGACTTTGAGACGTTCAAGGAAATTTACCGCGTACAGCGCGGCGTGCAGGTCCGCTACGGTCTGCAGGTATTCCTGGCGATCCTGACCGTGGCTCCCAGCCAGAACACCGATGCTGCCGAGACCGTTCTGATGGTGGAGCAGCTGGGCGATCTGATCCACACGAATCTGCGCCAGTGCGATGTGGCCGCCCGCTACACCGATATGCAGTATGTTGTTATGCTGAGCGGCAGCACCGCCGAGAGCGGCACCGGCCCGCTGGAGCGCATCAAGGCCGCGTTCTACCGCATCCCTGCCCATGGCCGCTACCTGTTGAGCTATAGCCTCTATGTTCCCGAGGCCAAGGCCGACAGCGGGCGCGTCCGCCGCCGCAAAAAGACGGCGAAGAAGGAAAAATAAATGAGCCGTTAAGCCGTACAGTGAAAGCTGTGCGGCTTTTTCATTACCCTGGCCCCCTCTGCGAGGGGGCTCCGCCCGCAGGCGGTGGGGGAGAGAACCTTGCG
>OLOQ01000984.1_pt1 | contig 28923 bp, 26 predicted proteins | sample 1673101 | NCBI WGS metagenome assembly OLOQ01 (sample SAMEA3136754, study PRJEB25190) | human gut metagenome | biome: human gut; feature: human-associated habitat; material: faeces | place: Austria | collected 2013 | reverse complement strand
CCGTGGGCAAGGTCATCCCCAGCCTGAACGGCAAGCTGACCGGTATGTCCATGCGCGTTCCCACCCTGGATGTCTCCGTGGTGGACCTGACCGTCAACCTGGCCAAGCCCGCCAAGTATGAGGATATCTGCGCCGCCATGAAGAAGGCCAGCGAGAACGAGCTGAAGGGCATTCTGGCCTACACCGATGAGGACGTTGTTTCCTCCGACTTCCTGGGCGACACCCATACCTCCATCTTCGACGCCAAGGCCGGCATCGCACTGACCGATACCTTTGTCAAGGTCGTCAGCTGGTACGACAACGAGATGGGCTACTCCGACAAGGTCCTCTGCCTCATCGAGCATATGTACAGCGTGGACCACAAGTAAATCGCTTACTACCGAAAGGTTTTCCTTCTTTTTGTTCCGCAGACAGCGCCGCGTCACGCGGCGCTGTCTGCATACAGAGACGCTGCGCGCCGCCTGTACAGAGGGGGAAAGCGCTTCCGGCGGTTTTTGAAAGAAAATCGACAGCGTGACAAATATTTTTCATTTACCCCCTACCATTCCACCGGATTGTATGGTACAATAGGTACAACTTACCTAAGGGTAACGCAAGGGAAAGGAACCCCGCCATGGAACAGAACTCCATTCTGCATACTACGCTGTCGCTGGACAGCGATATCCCCCTCTACGCCCAACTGGTGGGCATCATCAAGCGCAGTATCTCCACCGGCGCCCTGCCGGTGGGCGCCCTGCTCCCCAGCGAGGCCGAGCTCTGCCGCTGCCTGAGCATCAGCCGCAACACCGTCCGTCAGGCCATCGGAGAGCTGGAGGACGAGGGCCTGGTGGTCCGCAAGCGCGGCCGCGGCACCTTCGTGGCCGACCCCGCCACCAACCGCCGGGGTGTCCGCTATTCCTTCACCACCGAGGTCTCCTCTATGGGCAAGGTCCCCTCATCTACGCTGGTGGACTTCGCTGTGGAGGTCCCCAAGCCCACCGTCTGCGAGAAGATGGAGCTGCGGGAGGGAACGCCGGTCTACTGCTTCACCCGTGTCCGCAACGTGGACGGCGAGCCTCTGATCCTGGAGACCAGCTACTACCCGCAGTACATCTACCCCAATCTGACCCGCGATATGCTCCAGACCCACAGCTTTTACAGCCTGCTCTACCATGTGGGCATCGTCCCCTTCGCTGCGGACGAGAGCTATGAGGCCGTTATTCTGGATGACAGCTGTGCCGCCCTGCTGGGTGTGCCCTCAGGCAGCTGTGCCTTCTTCCACCAGCGGCTCACCCGTACGGAGGATGGCCGTATCTACGAGTATACCCGCAGCTACATACGCGGCGACCGGGTCCGCCTGGACGTACATATGCAGAAAAGCGGCATGAACTTCGTCCGCACCATCGACTGAATAGAAAAGCACCCCCGACAGGGGGTGCTTTTTCCGCACAAAGCCTCGACCGAAGGGCGGGGCTGCGCTGTTTACGACAGCAGCAGGCGTATCAGTACCCGGGCAATGGCATAGCCCAGCACGCCGCCGCCGATGCCGGCGGCTGTGGCCCACACCCGTTTCCGCTTGGCGTGGGGCACCTGCTGGCTGTACAGCCGCTGATTTTCCCGGTTCAGGCCTACCAGTGCCTCCGGGTTCCGGGCGGACACCGCCTGTACGATAGCGTCCGCCATCCGGCGGCTGCCGCCCCTTTCGAGCCGCAGCGTGATGCTGCGCCCGTCATAGGTCAGCAGCTCCACCACGGTGCGCTTTGCCCACAGCAGCTTTAGGTCGTGACGATAGACCCACAGCACGTCCGCCAGGGGCAGAACGATGTTCTGCCGCCGCCCGTACAGGAACGCCGTGCTCACCAGCGCGTCAGAGCGCCGGTCACCCTCCAGATAGTGGAATTCGCTCTCCGCCCGCTCCAGCAGCTTTCCCTTTTTCAGCTGCTTCAGCGTGCTGTTCAGTTGCGCGGTGTACAAGGCGGCGCTTACCAGCAGCACAAAGGCGGCCAGCCCGAGGAAGCTGGCTATGAGGGACCAAAAGCTGCTCCCCGTGTCCGGTGTCAGCTCGCTGTCGATGTAATAGTCGCCGTAGGTGTACACAAAGTCCTCGGCGGTCATGCCGACGGCGGCGGCAATATCGTCGATATATGCCTCCGGCGTCTCACAGATCACGCCCACCAGACGTACCGGTGCCGGCGCGGTGGTCTCCGTCAGCGGGATATAGACGGCCAGCTCCGAGGGCGCGGCCGTATCGTCCGGCACTGCGCCGTCACCGCTGTCGTCAGCATAGGTATAGTCCACAATGTCCGCATACCGTGCGTATTCCGCGTCGCTCAGCTGCACCAGATAGCCGTATCCCTCCGTGTCCTCCGCCAGATAGAAGACCAGCTTGTGCCCGTCGCCCAGCGTCACCCGATAGGCCCAGGTGGTCATGTACTGCACGTCGATGTAGTTGTAGTCGCCCAGATAGATCTCGTCCCCGATGGGCACGGCCTCCGCTGCTGCGCTGTCCCGCTGCGCCAGCAGCCCCAGCACGATACACCCCGCCGTCAGCAGGGCCAGTATGCCGCCCACGATCCACCAGGCAGGGGAGTGCCTTACGTATCGGCGCATTTCCATATGTTGCCCCTCCAAATTTGTTGTGGTACGACATATTGTACCATATATTGTCGGAATGTGCAATATTATTCCCCATAAACGGCATAAAAAACGCACCCCGGGTCTGACCCAAGGTGCGTTTTTACTCACAGTGCCGCTGCGCCGATGATGCCCGCCTCATTGCCCAGCCGGGCACATTCAATGACCGGCGGTGTCCGGTCGTGCCCGCCGAAGCAGTTGGCCGCCACATACGCCCGTATGGGGGCCAGCAGCCTCTCGCCCTGGCGGCTGATGCCGCCGCCGATGAGCACCTTTTCCGGCCCCAGAATGTTCACCAGGTCCGTGATGCCCGCCGCCACGTACACGCAGTAGCGGTCCACCACAGCCTGTGCCGCCGCGTCTCCGGCGGCCGCCGCGTCAAATACGTCCTTCCCGGTCAGCCCCTCACCGTATCCGGCCAGCAGGGACTCCGGCTGCGCCGCGGCCGCCCGCTTTCCCTGCCGTATCAGCGCTGTGGCGGAGGCATACGCCTCCCAGCAGCCCTTCCGTCCGCAGGTGCAGTCCTCGCCGTCCAGCACCAGCACGGTGTGGCCCACCTCCGCGCCGGTGCCGCCCACGCCCTCCAGCAGTTGGCCATCGGCCACGATGCCGCCGCCTACGCCGGTGCCCAGGGTGATGAGTATCATGTTCCGGCAGCCCACGGCCCCGCCGGCCACCGTCTCCGCCAGCGCGGCGCAGTTGGCGTCGTTGCTCAGATGACAGGGGAGCCCCAGCCGCGCCGTCACCATGCTGCATACCGGCACATTGAACCAGCCCAGGTTATAGGCCCGCACCACCACGCCGTTGGCACTGTCGCAGGTCCCCGGCGAGCCGATGCCGACGGACGCGCAGTGCGCCGCCGTGATGCCGGCCTTCTCCATGGCCTTCTCCGCCGCGCGGCAGATGTCCGCGACAACGGCCTCCGCCGGGCGTTCCGCACCGGTGGGCAGGCTGACCTCCGCCACGATGTGCTGGCCCTCGTCCACCACGCCGGCGGCGATGTTGGTGCCGCCCAGATCAATGCCAATACGATACATATGCTGCCTCCTTGCGCTTTCTGTCCCCGCGTTCCGGGGAAATGAACGGGGCGGGCGTATCGCCCGCCCCAAGTGCGTCTCTGTCTCAGATATGGGTCACAAAATCGGTGTTCACCGCCACCGGCCGTGCGATGTCGGAGGACCGGATGCTGCCGAAGATGGTCCGCATGGTGGTCAGAGCCTCCTTGCCGGACACCTCCGGCTCCCGGTCATGGACCAGCGCGTCCACAAACTCGTCGATAACGCCGGAGTTGTGGGACGTTGTCTCGAAGGCGAAGCTGGTGCGGTTGCCCTCCAGGTCATTGATGATAATGGGGGCTGACGGCTCGCTGTAGATCATCATCAGACCCTTGGTGCCGTACAGCACCGTGGACTGGCACTCGTGGCCGTACACCGTCCAACTGGCCGCCATGGTGCCCAGCGCACCGCCGGACATCTTCAGGATGCACAGGGCGTTGTCATCCACGCTGATGAGCTTGCCGTTGTCGTCACGCTTATTCAGGGTGACTACCTTGGCGGTGGTCTCGATGACCTTCTGCCCAAGCAGGTACTGGATCAGGTCCACCTTGTGGATGCCCATGTCGGACAGGGCGCCCATGGCCGCCTTGTTCTTGTCAAAGAACCACGTACCCTCCAGAGACCAGCCCTCGGGGCCGGAGTTGCCCAGAATGGTGCGGAAGGTGATCACATCGCCGATGATGCCGCTGTCCAGCATTTGCTTGGCCTTGCGGTGCACCGGGTCAAAACGCATGTTGTGGCCCACCATCAGGTGTCTGCCATTGCGCTCAGCGGCGGCCACCATGGACTCGCACTCCGCCAGCGTTACCGCCATGGGCTTCTCCACCAGCACGTGCTTGCCGGCGTACAGCGCAGCCGTGCAGATCTCCGCATGGCTGCGGTTTTCCACGCATATGGACACGGCGTCCACGTTGGGATCATCCACCAGCTCATAGAAGCTGTTGTACACCTTGCCGCCGTACTGCGCCGCCATCTCCTGCGCGCGCTCCATGTTCTTGTCGTAGAATGCGACGATCTCCGCATTGGGGTTGGCTGCATACTCAGGCAGATGGCGCACCTGTGCGATCTTGCCGCAGCCGATAATGCCGACTCGGATCATAAAAAGCGAACCTCCTCTGTCCGTCCTCAAACCGCCGGGCGCCCTGCGCTCCGACGTATGTTTCTGCCCCTATTGTACCAAAAGAAAACGGGAAAGAAAAGCCTTTTTTGCCAACTTTGCAAAATTTTTCACAAAATCTGCGCCGCGATGGTGAGGGCGCAGCCCTTTTGTGCCGTATAGTCCAGCGTTACGCCTGCCGACAGGCTGAAGCGGCTCAGCGCCAGCAGCGGACCCTTGCCCGTCAGCTTGAACAGCGCCTCCTTGGCCGTCCATATCTCCCAGAACCGCTGGCAGTCGCCGTCGTCCCCGGACCGTATGTACGCCATCTCCTGCTCGCTGCACACCCGGCGCATGAACTTCTCCTGGGCCGAGCGTACCACCTCCACGTCCACGCCTACCGGCGCGTCCGCCGTTACGCATACCGCCCACGGGCCGGAGTGGCTCACGGACACATACACGCCATCCTTTTCCACGCTGGGCTTGCCCAGCTCGTCCCACTGAAGCGGCACGTCCTTCTCCGCGCAGCCCATCGTCTGCGCGAGCATCCGCCGCGCCAGCAGCTCTCCGGCGATGGTGCGCTTCCGGTCGTCCTCACCGGCGATGTCGGCCACACGCCGCCGCCGCATCTCATCCATCATGCCCATCACGGCCCCGGCCGCGTCCTCCGTCAGCTCCCGGATGTCAAACCACTGCAATTCCATATCCCGCGCCTCCCGCGTCATATTTTTCGCACCCATTGTATCACATCCTGCCGCGCCGCGCTACTGCTTTTTCGCCGCCGCAGGCTTTTCTCTGTACTTTCCGGTACTTCCACCCCTTGCCCAGGGGACGCGGCGGTGGTATACTATCCCCGTATCTGTAGTTTTCCATGAAAGGAGATGACGCCATGACCCGTGATGAGCTCCGTGCCAAGGCCAACGACCTGCCCCTGCTGCCCGGCGTCTATCTGATGATGGACAAGACCGGCCAGGTCATCTATGTGGGCAAGGCCAAAAAACTGAAAAACCGCGTCAGCCAGTATTTTCAGGACACCGCCAGCCACAACGAGAAAACGAAGATGATGGTGGCCCATGTGGACCGGTTCGACACCATTATCGTCCGGTCGGAGTTCGAGGCCCTGGTGCTGGAGAACTCCCTCATCAAGCGCCATCAGCCCCGCTACAACATTCTGCTGAAGGACGACAAGGGCTATCCCTTCGTGCGGCTGGACAGCGGCGACTACCCCCGCTTTACCCTGGTGAACCGCACCGCCGACGACGGCGCGAAATACTACGGTCCCTTCGGCGGCCGGCACGAAACGCGCCTGGCACTGGACGCCGTGTGCGCCGCCCTGCGCCTGCCCACCTGTTCCCGAAGGTTCCCCCGCGACATCGGCAAAGAGCGCCCCTGCCTGAACTTCCACATGGGCCGGTGTGACGGCTTCTGCCGCCCGGACGGCCCGGACGCGGCGGAATACCGCCGCCGCATGGCCCAGGCCACCGCCCTGCTGGAGGGCAAGCTGCGCGCCGTCACGACCCAGCTGACGGAACAGATGAACGCCGCGGCGGAGGACCTGGACTTCGAGACAGCCGCCGCCCTCCGCGACCGTGTACGGGCCCTGTCCGTGCTGACCAAGGACCAGCAGGTCATCGCCGGTATCTGCGCCGACACCGATGTCTGGGGCGCGTATACCAGCCCCGCCCGGTCCGGCTGCGCCATTCTCCACATTGAAGACGGCGATCTCCTGGCCCGGCAGACCGAGGTGTTCCCCGACGCTGCCGACAGCGAGAGCGCCCTGCTTTCCGCCGTGGTGCCCCAGTACTATCTGACCCGCCAGTCTCTGCCCCGTGAGATATTGCTTCCCGCCGCCATCGATGACGCTGACGCGCTCTCGGCCCTGCTGACGGAGCGCAGCGGCCACGCCGTGGCCCTCCGGGTCCCCCAGCGGGGTCAGCGCCGCGCGCTGCTGGACATCGCCCACCGCAACGCCCGGGAGGAGGTGGAGCGCGTTACCGACGCCGTACAGCGCATTAACGGCACCCTGCGCCTTTTGCAGGAAACGGCTCAGCTGCCGGTCCTGCCCCGGCGCATGGAGAGCTATGATATCTCCCACACCGGCGGCGCGGACCAGGTGGGCGGCATGGTGGTCTTTCAGGACGGCAAGCCGCTGAAGTCCGCCTACCGCCGCTTCCGCATCGAGTCCTGCCCCAGCGCCGACGACTACGGCGCCATGCGTGAGGTGCTCACCCGCCGGTTCCGGCGCTATCTGGACGGCGATGAAAAGTTCGCCCCCCTGCCGGACCTGCTGCTGATCGACGGCGGTCAGGAGCACGCCCGTGTGGCCGAGCAGGTGCTGGCAGAGACCGGGCTGGATGTGCCCGTGCTGGGCATGGTCAAGGACGACCGCCACCGCACCCGTGCGCTCATCACCGCCCGGGGCCATGAGCTGGGCATACAGAAGACACCCGCCCTGTTTGCCCTTATCGGCACGGTGCAGGAGGAGGTACACCGGTTTGCCATCGCCTACCACCACCAGAAGCACACCCGTTCCGCCAAGCGCTCGCAGCTGGACGGTATCCCCGGTGTGGGCGAGGCGCGGAAGAAGCGGCTCCTGCAGCACTTCGGTACCGTCACCGCGGTAAAAAACGCCACGCTCGAGCAGCTCTCCGCCGTGGTGCCGGAGGCGGCCGCCCGGGCGGTATATGAGAAGTTCCACGGATAAAAAAGTGCCCCCGGCAGAGCCGGAGGTACGTCGTACGCAAAAGAAAAGAGAGACGGCGAAGCCGTCTCTCTTTCATTGTGTTTACTCGTCCAGGTTCTCAATCAGCTCAGCCAGCGCATCCACAGCTTCCTTCTCATCGCTGCCGTCCGCGATCAGTGTCACTGTGGTGTCCTTCATAATGCCCAGGCTCAGCACGCCCAGCAGGCTTTTCGCGTTGACGCGGCGTTCTTCTTTTTCTACCCAGATGCCGCTTTTGAACTCGTTGGCTTTCTGAATGAAATAGGTCGCGGGTCTGGCGTGCAGACCGACCTCATTTTTCACCGTGATCTCCCGTGTATACATGAACCAGCACTCCTTACGCTCATTTTTACTCTCGCGCCAGAGGGTGCAGCGCGCAGAAACTAACCCTCACCATTTCCTATTATACTGGATTACGGCAGGATTGCAATGGGCATTGATACAAAAATCCCGCGATTTGCTCTATAATTCCCACTGCAATTTGTGAAAAATGATGTATCTTGCAGACAAATTCCGGTATTTGTCCAATCGAAAGCTCACATCCTGGCCTCTGCCCAGTCGCTGAGCTGCTCCAAAATGGGCAGCAGTGCCCGGCAGCTGTCCGTGGGGCCGTATTCCACCCGCACCGGCACCTCCAGATACTCCCGCCGTGTCACCAGCCCGTCGCGCTCCAGCTCCCGCAGGGCCGAGGCCAGCACCGTGTTGGAGATGCTGTCCAGCTTGCTCCGCAGGGCGTTGTAGCGGATGGCCCCGGCGTTGGCCACGGCGCACAGGATCTGCACCTTCCACTTGCCGCCGATCAGCTGCATGGCGTGGTGCAGCGGACATTTCTCCATACAGGGACAGTCGTAGTGGCTTTGCGGCATGGCCTGTGACATGGTAAGCCCCTCCTTACTTGCCCATAAAAATCTGCGCTCTTGCATTTCTCCAAAGCTATGGTATCATTATAGCAGGTAAGAAAACCGGAGTAAATAGCATGAGGAGAAAATCACAGCCATGAATATCTATCTTCAGGGGCTGACCATGGGTCTGGCCTACGTGGCGCCCATCGGCCTGCAAAACCTGTTCGTCATCAACAGTGCCCTGACGCAGAAGCGCAGCCGCGTCTACATCACCGCGCTCATCGTCATTTTCTGGGACATCTCTTTGGGTGTGGCCTGCTTCCTGGGCGCCGGCGCACTGATGCAGGCGCTGCCCTGGCTGCAAAAGGTCATCCTGGGGCTGGGCAGTCTGATCGTCATCTATATCGGCATCGGCCTGCTGCGGTCCAAGGCCAGTCTGGAGGGCGGCCGGGACGTGAACGTCCCCATCTGGAAACTGGCAGGTTCCGCTTTCGTGGTCACCTGGCTGAACCCCCAGGCTATCATCGACGGCACCATGATGCTGGGCGCCTTCCGGGCCACCCTGACCAACGGTGGTGATCTGTTCTTCATCTGCGGCTTCGGCTCCGCCTCGGTGATCTGGTTCCTGACGCTGTCCACGGTCGTCTCCCTGCTGGGCAGTAAGTTCAACGAGAAGGTGATGAACATCATCAACAAGGTCTGCGGCGCCGTCATCATCTTCTACGGCCTGAAGCTGCTGTACAGCTTCGTCCAGATGATGGGTTGGCTGTAAAACACTTCACAAATCACGTCCTTTCTGTTACAATAAGGCAGAAAGGGCGTGATCTTTTTATGGAACAGAACTACCGGCTCACCATCGCCTACGACGGCTCCCGCTTCTTCGGCTGGGAGCGCCAGCCGGACAAGGATACCATCCAGGGCAAGCTGGAGGCCGTGCTGGGCGCATTGCAGGGCCATCCGGTGAATGTTATCGGCGCGGGCCGCACCGACGCCGGTGTCCACGCCCGGGCCATGACCGCCAGCGTGGTGCTGGACGTGACGGAGACGCCCGACGCCATCCGTGACTATCTGAACCGCTATCTCCCCGACGCCATTGCCGTCCGCGAGGTCAAGGAGGCCGCGCCCCGTTTCCACGCCCGCTATAACGCCCTGGGCAAGACCTACCGCTACACCTGCCACACCGGGCCGGTGAAGCCGGTGTTTGACCGGAAGTACGTCACCCTGCTGGACTACGACCCGGATGTGGAGAAAATGCGTCAGGCGGCAGCGTATCTGCTGGGTGAAAACGACTTCGCCAGCTTCTGCGGCAATCCGCGCATGAAGAAGTCCACCGTCCGTCTGGTGGACCACATCGCCATTGAGCGCCGGAAGGACCGGGTGGTATTCACCTTCCATGGCACCGGATTTTTGCAGAACATGGTCCGCATCATGGTGGGAACCCTGTTGGAGGTGGGCCGCGGCTACTGGACGCCGGAGCAGGTGCGTGACATCCTGGCCGCCAAAGACCGCAAGCAGGCGGGCCCCACCGCGCCGCCGGAGGGTCTGTGCCTGATGAAGGTGGATTATTGAGCAAAAAGCATCCGGGCGCTATCCCGGATGCTTTTGCTGCGTAAAAATGACCTAAGCCAAGGCTTAGGTCATTTTTGTTACATATTGTGGATATCGTCCAGCAGATCGTCCAGCGACATGGTCCGCACCTCGTCCTCGTCGGCCTGGGTGGGCTCGTCCTGGGCGGAGCGCTCTGCGGTCGCCGGCTCCTCCGCCGGCGCGGCGGGTGTCACGGGATCTGCCGGGGTCTTGTCGGGGATGGCGGCAGGCTCGCTGTCGCTGCTCTCCTCGCGGGGCACCAGACGGGGCACCCGTGCCGTGTGCCGTTCCTCGGGGATCAGGGGCTTCGCCGGGGTCCGCGGCGGTTCGTCGTCGTATTCCTCGTCATCGCCGCCGCCCGTGTGGCCGCGGCCGATCAGGAAGCCCAGCAGGAACAGCACCGCCACCAGCAGCACCGCCGCCGCGATGGCCACATACACGGTCTTGACCTCGCCGATCAGCGGCATCGCAATGGTCCCGGGGATCTCCAGCGGCGGTACCTCGGGGATGGTGGCCGGGTCGATGACCTCCACCGTGGGGACAATACCGGTATAGGCCGGCATCCGCAGCACATGGATGGTATAGTTCTGCTTGGTCTTGCCGTCCTCGGCGGTTCCGGTAACCGTGAGCACCGTCTCCGCCTCGGTGGCGGACAGCCGCACCTCGCCGGTGCCGGTGATGCCCTGGGCCTTTTCGTCCTTTGCCGTGGCGGCGATGGTCACCTGCTTCGTCTCATAGGGGACGTAGGCGATGTAATCCGTCACCGTGGGCGTGAACGCCGGAGACAGCGTGGCCCCCTCCAGCGTCAGGGCGGCGATGGACGCGTCGGTGGAGGGCTTGTAGTTGGGGTCCTGCTGGCGTGTGGCATCGATGGTATAGCTCTTGGTGGCGCCGTTGGCCGCCGTGACCTTGATGGTCACGGTGTTGACGCCCACCGCCAGCTCATTGCCGCTGACAGACACCGTAGCGCTGTTGTCGGCCTTTTTGTAGTTCAGATCCAGCTTTTCCACCGCGAAAGGCACCGTGCAGGTGTAGTACGTGGTGCTGCTGGAGAAGGACGGGCTCAGCGTGGCATTGGAGCAGCTCAGCGAACTGAGGTTGCAGTTGCCGCTGGGTGCCGCGCCCACCTTGCCGGACCAGCTGGCGCTGTCCAGACTGGTGTCGCTGTTGCCGTCGGACACCACGATGTTGGAGAACGTGGCGGTCAGGGCGTCGCCCTCCTTGGCGCTGCCGGATACCTTCATCTTGATGGTGACCAGGCCGCCGCTGGAGCTGGACGTGCCGTAAACGCTGAACTTGTTGTTGTTGACCACGATGCTCCATCCGCTGACAGAGCAGTTGTAGTTGGTAAAGGACAAATTGCCGCTGTAGCTCAGGTCGGCGGTCAGACCGTAGACCTTGTTGGGCACAGACAGCGTCAGCGTGACGGTGTCGCCCGCCTGCGGGGCGGCGGTGCCGGTCAGTGTCGCCCCGGCGGCGTGGGCCTGCACGGGCAGCAGCGTGACCACCAGCAGCAGCGTCAGCAGCGCGGAGGCCGCGGCGCGGAACAGTTTGTTTTTCATAGGATGTTTCCTCCTCAGCCGATGGTGCGCTGGCCCACGGTGACCTGGGCGGCCTGCACCACGTCGGTGATGGTGACCTTGCCGTCACCGTTGATATCGGCCGCCTTGGCATAGGCGCCGGACAGGCTGCCGGAGCCCACCACGGACTTCTGCAGCTTGACCACGTCGGTGATGGTGATCTTGCCGTCGCCGCTGACGTCGCCGGTGACCACGATGGTCACGGTGGCGGAGCTGCTGACAGCGGTCATGCCGGTACCCACGAGGCCGGATGTCACCTTGGCGCTGCCGCTATAGATGGTGTAGCCCGCACGGTTCATTGCGGAGACAGACGTGCTGGGCGATACGCCGGTCAGATAGTTGCCGGAGGGCTTGGGCGTCTCGCCGCCGGTGCTCCCACCGGTACTCCCACCGGTGCTACCGCCGGTGCCGCCGCTGTTGGCCGTCTTGGTAAACACGGCGGTGTAGGTCACGTTGCCCGCGGGCATATACGTCATGTTCTCCACGAACCGGTTGCCGCTGCCGTCCACCCAGTGGCTGAAGCTGTACACATAGTTCTTGTCCGCCGCCTTGACGGGGTTGGAGGGTGCGACGATCAGGTCGTTGGCGGAGAGCTGGCGGCTTCTGATCACCTCGCCGTCCACCTTAAAGCTGACGGTATACAGCGTTCCGAACTGGGCGGAAAGCGTGTGGTTCTCCGCTGCCACCATGGAGTTCTCATAGACCTGTCTGCCGTCCTTGGTGAACCAGCCGACAAAGCCCGCACCGGAGACCTCGGGCAGCTTGCCGTAGACGTCGCCCAGCGAATAGGTCTTCGTAGCCACCTGTGTATTGCCGTTCATGAAGGTGACCGTGTACGCTTCCTTGTCAAGGCCGCTGGGCGTGTTGCTGTCCTTGGCGCCTACCGTAAATCCGGTGGACAGCAGCTCCTCTTCCTTGCCGTCACTGCCGGTGCCGCTGATGGTCATCGTGTAGCTGCCCTGTGTCAGTTTGCTGAATGTCGCCTGACTGTCCAACTCCCACAGGTCGAACCAAGTCTTCCCGCTGCCGCTGCCGGTGGCCGTAAAGCCATCGGAGCTGCCCTGCTTTCTCACCTCCACCACTACGGTACTGATACCCTGCGTGCAGGAGATCACGCCGCGAAGGGGGAAGGAGGAGTTGCCCTCGGTCAGAACATGGGAGATCGTCCCGCCGATACCGTCGCTATCCTTGCAGCCGGGATAGAACAGGCCGGTCAGCTTCCACGCATCTTTACCGGTGGCCTTGTTCAGCGCCCACCGCGCCGCCTTGTCGCTGGCGTCCGTCATCCCCACCGTGTAGGTGGTGACAGTGGTGGTGGGATTGTTTTTCAGGTCCTCGTCGACCATCTCCCCCACGACTTCCACTATAACAGTCTCGATGGATTTCCCGGTCATCGCCTCTGTCAGCAGCAGCAATTCGTCCGCGGTAAAGGACTCCATGATGCGCGCCTCCAGATCGTCCTTTGTTTCTTCCTCACTTTGGGCAAGGCTTTCCAGTTTCTTGATCAACGTGGTTTTGTTTTCCTCCGTTATGTCCTGCATAGCGGAAATGTTCGCCGTGATCTCAGCCATAATGGCCTCGTCGTTTTTGTCCTTGAACTGCTCATCGAACAGGTCGTTCAGCTTCTTTTCCAGCCGCGCGGAAAAGTCCTCCGCCGCTGCATTTGTCTGTCCCTCGGCAGGCGTCTGCGCGATCTCTTTTACCTTCGCGGCAATCAGGTCATCCCTGTTCTGGCCGTCCGCTGTGACATCCGCACTGGTCACCGTCACGGTCACATACTGCTTGGTGCCCACATTCTGCAGGGTGTAGCCGCTGCCGCCGCCAAGGATCCAGAACTGATTATTGCTGGTGGAGGCCGCCTCCAGCACCAGCTTGCCGCCGGAGACGGACAGCCGCTGGCCATCGTCGTTGGTCAGTATGTAGTACCCATTGTTGTAATAGGTCAGCCGCAGCATCATGGCGTCAGCCGCCGCCGTCAGCGTGGAGACGCTCTTTCCGAGGCCGTGGTTCTGTTCGCCGTTGTTATTGTAGAGCAGGGTGTACTTTCCCTCGGGGATGTCCGGGTCGGAATGGGTATAGCGCATCACCAGCGCGTCCGCCGGCTCGTTCACGTGCAGGCGGCTGTACACCGAGGTCTGCACGCCGCCGCTGTTGATGTTGAAATATGCCATGGAGCGCCCGTAAATGCCGTACTTCTTGGCGGTCAACGTCTCCATGTTGTCCTCTTTCCACTTGCCGTTGGTGTCCAGCTTGCTGCACTCAGCGTAGATGGCGGCGATCAGCTCCGCCTCGCTCTGGTTATTGAAGCCGCCCAGCGACTTGAAGGCGCGGCAGATGACACCGGTGGCGCCGCTCATGCCGTCGGTGTTTTTAGTGGAACCGTAGGTGGCGCCCACGCCGTGGTGGACGCTGCGGCTCCAGAACACGTTTTTCAGCGCGTTGGAGTAGTTGTCAATGTCGAAGCCCTTGTACTGCCCTTCCACATTGGCCACAAGCTGGGTGTACTGGGTCTCTCTCCAGAAATCCGTCTGCGCCTGAGCGAACTCGGTGCGGTTGTTCCGACCGATCTCCTGCCATGTGTTCTTGAAGTTGGAGCCGAAGCCGGGGTAGTACTGGCCGCTGGTGTTGTAGGCGTAGGCGTTGTACAGCCTGTCGCCGAACCCGCGGTAGACGGCGCTGTCGGACTTCTTCAGCCAGTCCATAAAGCTGGTCACCGTCTTCTCCACGAACATATACAGGCCGTAGGACGTGCCGCCGCTGTCGCCGTCCACGTTGGAAATGCGGCCCGGATCCGCGTTGGTGCCCGTCTCGTAATACTGGCTCAGCGAACCGAGATCGATTTCCGTCCACGGTTTGCTGGCAGCCAGCAGTATGGTGGTCAAACAGCTCACCGCCATCACCGCCGCCAGGATCAATGCCATTCCCCGTTTCGTCCTTTTCATGTCGATACACCCTGCCTTATCTCTAAGTTGTATGGGAAGCGCCGGCGGCGGGAAGGCCCTCCGCCGATTTACATAACAATAGTCATGTGTAGTATACCATCGGTCTGCGTCGTTGTCTACCAAAAAAACGAGAAAAACACAAAAAATATGAAAATTTTGTCACCGGCGCCACAAGATTTGGGTGGATTTATGGCGCGGAATGGCGTATAATGGCCGCAGGCTGACAAAAATACGCAAGGAGAAATCAATTTATGTCAACGAATACGAAAAAGAAACACGGTACCGGCGCGGCGGTGGTACTCATCGTGCTGTGCCTGCTGGCGCTGGGCGCGCTGGGATATATCATCTGGCGGCAGTTTAATCCCGTGGTGCCGGAGACGGCGGCGGGCTATGTGGCCGCCGCCGGGACCACCGCCCCTGTGTATGACGAAAACGGGACTCAACTGGGTTCCCTGGTCCGCGGCGCGGAGGTACAGTACGTTGCTGAGGACGCCGAGGACGGCGCGGACCGCGTCCGCGTGGTCAACGGCGAGGGCTACGCCTATCTGGACGCGGCCAACCTGACCGCAGACTACAACGGCGCGGTGCTGACCGATACCGTCTACGCCCTGCGGGGCATGAGCCTGACGGACGAAACGGGCGCGGTCCCCGGCTGCGCGGTGGAAAAGGGCATGGCGCTGACCGTCACCGGCTTTGACGGCCTGGACGAGAACGGCGAGGTCCTGCGCTGGGCCGTCAGCTGTGACCGGGGCGAGGGGTACATCGACGGAGAGAACGTCCGCATGACAGAGGAGGAAGCGCTGGCGCAGTATGACGACGCGCTCTACCAGCGCCACGCCGCGCGGGGCGACGCCTGGGGCGGCGGCGACGCGGCCGGCCTGGACTACTACCCCACGGAGAAGCCGGCCTTCACGGACAACGTCATGCCCGACGAGGTGCGGGCCCTGTACCTGAACGGCAGCGCCATACAGTATGCGGACAGCTATATCCGGCTGGCCCAGGGTACCGGCATCAATGCCTTTGTGGTGGACATCGTGGACGGCACGGCGGTATCCTACGCCTCCCCGGTCATGCAGCAGTACAGCCCGTCCGCCTACGCCGCGGCTCAGGACACTATGGAGGGCTTCAAGGCCAACGTGCAGAAGCTCCGCGACGCCGGCTACTACGTCATCGGCCGCATCACGGTGTTCAATGACGCCCACCTGGCCGCCGACCACCCGGAATATGTCATCTCCGACCTGAACGGCACGCCCCTGAAGATCAGCTCCATGTACTGGCCCAGCGCCTACAACCGCACCGTGTGGCAGTACAAGGTGGAGCTGGCGTTGGAGGCCGCGGCGCTGGGCTTCAACGAGATCCAGTTCGACTACATTCGCTTCCCCGACGGCGCGTATAAGTACGAGCAGGCCGGTACCATCGATTACAAAAACACCTACGGTGAGAGCAAGGCACAGGCGGTCCAGCGGTTTCTGATCTACGCCGCCGAGCGGCTGCATGACGCCGGGTACTACATCTCCGGCGATGTGTTCGGCGAGTGCGCCAACGCCTATGTGACGGCCTGCGGCCAGTACTGGCCGGCCATCAGCTCCGTGGTGGACGCCATCTCCGGTATGCCCTACCCGGACCATTACAGCGCTCAGGGCGACTATAAGCCCTGGGAGCACCCCTACACCACCGTCCATAACTTCGGCGAGAGCGCCATGGCCCGCCAGAGCGAGACGGCCTCCCCCGGCGCGGTACGCACATGGATACAGTGCTACAACGCCATCCGTGAGCCGTATAACCACTACGGCGCAGCAGAGCTGGCCGACGAGGTCCGGGCCCTCCGCGACGCCGGGTGCACCGGCGGCTTTATGACCTGGAACGGCGCGTCCGACATCGACAAATACGCCGAGGTCATCTCTGCCCTGAGCTGATATGAACGCAAAAAAGAAAGCCCGCATGGGCTTTCTTTTTTGCTTATTGCGTCTCCATGGCCTTCTGGGCAAAGCTGTTGTCCACCAGCTTGTCGAAGTCCACCCACTGGTCCTTCTCCAGCTCACCGGCCTCGGTCATCACCGTCTCCAGCCGTTCCAGCGCCGACCGCGCCATCATGGGCCCCGCGTTCCAGGCATCGATCTGCCGGTGCCGCGCGGTAACGGCCTCCAGGGTATCCAGGTCCGTATCCGGGAACTGGTCGATGATGGCCTCCGCCACCTCCCGGTCTGTGTGGTCCACGATCCACTGCTGCGCCCGCGCGATGGCGTTGGCAAAGCCCTGAATGACCTCCGGATGCGCCGTCATATAACTCTGGCTGGCGAAATAGGCGGTGTAGGGTATCTCCCCGGACTCCTCGCCGATGGAGCAGAGGATATACCCGTGTCCGGCGCGCTCTACCTCCGTGGCGGTGGGCTCAAACAGCGTCACATAGTCCCCCTGACCACCGGTGAAGGCCCCGGCCATCATGTTGAACTGCACCGAGGTGTCCACCACCGCGTCCTCCTGGGGTACGATGCCGTGCTGCTTGAGGACGTATTCCAGCGTCATCTCCGGCACGCCGCCCTTGCGCCCGCCGATGATGATCTTGCCCCTCAGGTCGTTCCAGTCGAAGGCCTCATCACTGCGGCCCACCAGGAACGAGCCGTCCCGCTTGGTCAGCTGGGCGAAGATCACCGGCAGATCGTCCTTGCCCTGCGCGTGGATATAGATGCAGCTCTCCGGCCCGGCCAGGCCGATGTCCGCGCCGCCGGATACCACGGCGGTCATCACCTTGTCGGCCCCGCCGCCGTTGCTCAGCTCGATGTCCAGCCCCTCATCGGCGAAGAACCCCTGGCTCATAGCCACGTATTGCGGCGCGTAGAACACCGAGTGCGTCACCTCGCTGAGCCGGACCGTGACATTTTTCGCCTCCGTGCCGGCGGTATCGCCGGTATCAGTCCCCGCGCCGCAGCCGGTCAGCAGGCTGAGCGACAGCAGCGCGGCCATACAAATGCAGATAAGTTGCTTTTTCATGCACGTACCCCCCATAGATGATTTAAGAATGCTTCCGCCCGCAGCACCAGCAGGTACATCCCCACTGCCGCCAGCCCCAGCACCAGCACGCTGGCCATGACCAGGTCCATGTTGAATACCTGGGAGCCGTAGACGATGAGATACCCCAGCCCGGCCCGGGATACCAGGAACTCGCCCATGATGACGCCCACCCAGCTGAGTCCCACATTCACCTTCAGCGTGGAGAACAGCGTGGGACAGTTGGCCGGGAACACCAGCAGCCACAGGATCTGGCGCTTGTCAGCGCCCAGCGTCCGCATCAGCCGCAGCTTCTCCGGGTCGGTGGTGCGGAAGCCGGTGTACATACTCAGGATGGTGACGATGAGTGAAATGGCCAGCGTCATGGTGACGATGGCCCCCATGCCCGCGCCCATCCACACGATGAAGATAGGCCCCAGGGCTGTTTTCGGCAGTGCTTCAGCACCACCAGGTACGGGTCCAGAATGCGGGCGGCGGTGTCCGACCACCACATGGCCACGGCGACGGCCGTGCCCAGCACTGTCCCGGCGGTAAAGCCCAGCACCGTCTCACCGATGGACACCGCCGCGTGGTGCCACAGCTCGCCGGAGGCGCACAGCCGCCACAGGGTCTGCACCATGCGGCTGGGACTGCTGACCAGAAAGCCGTCGGACAGCCCCAGCCGGCAGCTGAGCTCCCACACGGCAAACAGCACCGCCACCAGCGCGATCTGCCAGATACGCACCCGGCGCTTTTCGCGGCGCACGGTCCTCAGGTACGCCGCACGGCGGGGCGAAGGCGCTTTCTCAGGCATGAACGTCCAGCTCCTTCCATATGGCGTTGAAGTACCGGTGAAATTCCGGCGTGTCCCGGCGCTCCAGCGGCGGCAGACCACGCAGCGCGCCCATGTCCATCTCCGCCTTCACCACGGCGGGGCGGCGGGACAGCACCACCACCCGGTCGGACATACTCACCGCCTCAGCGATGTCATGGGTGACCAGCAGGGCCGTTTTGCCCTCCTGCTGCAATATGCGCCAGATATCCGCCGACACCGCCAGCCGTGTCTGGTAGTCCAGGGCGGAAAAGGGCTCATCCAGCAGCAATATCTCCGGCTCAGTGGCCAGGGTCCGGATCAGGGCGCAGCGCTGGCGCATACCGCCGGAGAGCTGGCAGGGCCGCTTTTTGGCAAAAGACGCCAGCCCGTAGCGCTCCAGCAGCCGTGACACGTGTGCATAGGCCGCCGGGTCCTTCTCACCACGGACCGTCAGCCCCAGCGTCACGTTGTCCCATATATTCCGCCACTCGAAAAGCTGGTCCCGCTGGGGCATAAAGCCGATTTTTGGCGACGTGCCCTGTACCGTCCGGCCGTCGATCTCGATAGCGCCGCCGCTGAGGGGCTCCAGCCCGGCAATGGCGCTGAGCAGGGTGGATTTGCCGCAGCCGGAGGGCCCCACTAAACTGACGAACGCGCCCTCCTCCACCGTGAAGGACACGTCCCGTACCGCCTCCACCTCGCCGTCCGGGGCTTGATAGCAGGCGGCGGCATGACGGAGCGTAATGCTCATATCCTATGTGACCTCCTGTCGGGAATGATGGGAGACTTCTCTCCGTGGTCATTCTACGCAGGAGGGACCCGCGTGGTGCCCTACGGCAGCAGATACGGTGCCAGCAGCGCCGCCAGTCCTGCTGACAACGCCGCCTGCACCGCCTTGGCCGGCACATACAGCCGCAGGGAGATGCCGCTGCCCACCGTCACCGCCGCCGTCTGGCAGTGGATGCTGAGCCCGCCCCAGCCCAGCAGCGCCGCCGCGGTGACGAAGCCCCGGCGGTCCGGCGTCAGGCGCAGGATGCCGTTGGTCAGCTCCAGCACCCCAGCCGCCAGCGGCGGCAGGGGACCGATGAGCCCCTCCGCCAGACGCAGCAGCACCAGAAAGAACACCACGAACCCGCACACCCGGGCCATGGCGGACACCGCCCCCTCCACCGTCCGGAGAAACTGCCCCGTCAGTCCGGTTTGCGGCGGCACAGGCCGTTTCGGCATGGCGGTGACGGGCAGCGGGCGGCGGCAGAAGAGCAGGCCCGTCAGCAGCGCGGCGGCGCAGTGCAGCAGATACAGCCAGGCTCCCGTCCGGGCGCTGCCGAATACCGACCCCCCCGCCACGCCGATGGCAAAGGCCGGGCCGGCGTTGTTACAGAACGTCAGCAGCCGCGTCCCCTCGGCAGGGGACAGCTCTCCCCGGCGCACCAGCTCCGCCGCCGTCCGCGCCCCCACAGGATAGCCGCCCACCAGCCCCAGCAGCAGGGCGGCGCACCCCGCACCGCCGCAGCGGAACAGCCGCCCGAAGGGGCGTGCCAGCGCCCGGCCCGCCGCCTCCGCCGCCCCCAGCGCCACCAGCAGGGACGAGACGGCAAAAAACGGGAACAGCGCCGGTATCACCGACGTCAGACACAGCTGTACGCCGTCCCGCACCGCCTGGGCCGCCGTCTCCGCCTGCCGCAGCAGCAGTATCGCCAGCGCCCCGCTGCCCAGCAGTGCCAACACGCGCTTTATCATCACCATCACCGGTCCCCAGCCTATGCGCGCCGCCGCCGGGAAATACCCCGCCCCGGACAGGCAAGTTCCGGTGCGTCCGCGCATAGCGTTCTGTATCATCCGCAGGGAGGTGACGGTGTGGCGGGACTGAAAAAGAAGCTGGCCCAGGTGGGCCAGGAGGCGCTGGAGCGCCTGGAGCTGCCGGTGAACATCGCCGCCGGCGTGGCCCGGATCGAGCTGCTGGGCAACCGGGAGCTGTATATGGACCGGCACCGTGGCGTGCTGGCCTACACCACCGAGGCGGTGGACGTCAACGGCGGCGGCGTGGTGGTCCGCGTCCGGGGCCAGGGCCTGCAGCTGCTGGTGATGACGGGGCAGGAGCTGCGGATCACCGGAAAAATATCCGGCATCGAACTGGTGGAGTAAGGGGGATCGCCGTGTACCGTAAAGCAGTGAATTATCTCCGCGGTCAGGCGGTGGCCGAGGTGGTCTGCACCGTGCCGGAACGCGTGGTGAACCTGTGCGCCGCCCACGGCATTCCTTTCTGGGACCTGACTTGGCTGACGGAGACATCCTTCCGCGTGACAACCACCCTGTCCGGCGCGCGGCGCCTGGCCGAGGTGACGGCGGACATCGGCGCACAGGTGACCGTGTGCCGAAAGTCCGGCGCGCCGGAGCTGTGGCGGCGGTGCAGGCACCGGTATGTGCTGCTGGCGGCGGCGCTGGTGCTGCCGCTGCTGCTGGCGGTGGGCAGCGCCTTCATCTGGGACTTTGAGGTCACCGGCAACGACACCGTCCCCACGGAAAGCGTATTGCAGGCACTGGAACGATGCGGCGTGCGCGTGGGCACGCGCGGTGTGGGCCTGGACCAGGACGAGCTGCGGAACCGGGTGCTGCCGCTGCTGCCGGACGTGGTGTATCTGGCGGTGAACGTCAGGGGCTGCACCGCCCACGTGCAGGTGGTGGAGCGCGTCCGCCCGCCGCATCTGTACCGGGACAGCGACGTGCAGAATATCGTGGCGGCCAGAGACGGGCTCATCACGAAGATCAAGGCGCTGGACGGGGTGACCTGCGCGGCGGTGGGCGAAACGGTACAGGCGGGGCAGGTGCTGCTGTCCGGGGTGGCTGACTCGCCCCGGGGCTGCCGGTATATGCGGGCCACCGGGCGGATCTGGGCCCGGACATGGTACGAGTGGACGGTGCCGGTGCCGCTGGAGACGGTGCTGAAGAACGGCACGGAGCCCGTGAAGACCTGCACCCATACCGCGCTGGACCTCGGACGGCACCGAATTGCGCTGCCTGCGGGGGACAGCATATTGCAGGGCCGGGAAAACTGTGATAAAATAATACGATACCGTGGCGTGCAGCTGCCCTTCGGGCTGCGTCTGCCGGTAACGCTGGTAACAGAGACGGTGGCCGAGCGTGCGGTGTACGACGGTGAACGTCCGGAGGATGAGGCCCGCGCCGAGGGACAGAAGCAGCTGGAGGCCCAGTTGGCGCAGACCATCGGAGACGATGGCCGTGTTCTGAAAGCGGACGTATCCGCCCGGCGGCAGGGCGCGTACCTTATGGTGACGCTGCGGGCGGAGTGCGAGGAACAGATCGGCGTGGACGCGCCGCTGACTATAACAAGCGATACAGGGAGGTAAACCCAAAACATGGAACAACGTATCGGTATTGAACGCATGGAGGAGGCCGTTAATCTTTTCGGCTCCTTCGACGAGAATATCCGGCTCCTGGAGGCGGAATTTCAGGTGCAGGCGGTGAACCGGGGCGGAGAGATCGTGGTGTCCGGCGAGCCGGAAAACGTGATGCTGGCGGTGAAGGCGGTGCAGGCGCTGCTGACCCTGTCCAATAAGGGCGAGACGATCACCGACCAGCATGTGCGCTACGTCATCGGGCTGGTGCGCTCCGGTCAGGCCGAGCGCATCAGCGAGCTGACCCAGGACGTGATCTGCATCACCAGCAAGGGCAGGCCCGTCAAGCCCAAGACCATCGGTCAGAAGGAGTACGTCAACGCCATCCTGAAGCAGACCGTCACCATCGGCGTGGGCCCTGCCGGCACCGGCAAGACGTACCTGGCAGTGGCGGCGGCGGTGGCCGCCTTCCGGGACAAGCAGGTGAACCGCATCATCCTCACCCGTCCGGCGGTGGAGGCCGGCGAACGGCTGGGCTTCCTGCCCGGCGACCTGCAATCGAAGGTGGACCCCTATCTGCGCCCGCTGTACGACGCCCTGTTCGATATGCTGGGGGCGGAGACGTACCAGAAGTATCTGGAGCGCGGCAACATCGAGGTGGCGCCCCTGGCCTATATGCGCGGGCGGACGCTGGACGACAGCTTTATCATTCTGGACGAGGCCCAGAACACCAGCCGCGAGCAGATGAAGATGTTTCTCACCCGCATGGGCTTCGGCTCCAAGGTGGTCATCACCGGCGACGTGACCCAGATCGACCTGCCCACCGACAAGGTCAGCGGTCTGAAGGAGGCCATGAAGGTGCTGCGGGACGTGGAGGGCGTGGCCATATGCAGGCTCACCAAGGAGGACGTGGTGCGCCATGTGATGGTGCAGCGCATCATCGAGGCCTACGCCAAATTTGAGGAGAAAAAGAAATGAAACGACACTATATCCCGGTGACCGCCGATGTCCCCGGTGTCAGCGAGGGCACACGCAGCTTTCTCCGCAGGGTCATCCGCACAGCGCTGGCCGAGCAAGGGGTGGACTTCCCCTGCGAGGTGGATGTGCTGGTGACCGGCGATGCGGGCATCCACACCATCAACCTGGAGATGCGTGGGGTGGACCGCCCTACGGATGTGCTGAGTTTTCCGGAGTTTGAACTGACTCCCGGCGAGCTGCCCGGCGCGGAGGACGCCGACCCCGGCACCGGCTATGTGCCCCTGGGGGACATGGTCATCTCTCTGGAGCGCGTGAAGGCGCAGGCGAAGGAATACGGCCACGCCAACCGCCGGGAGTTGGCCTATCTGGCGGTACACTCCGTGCTGCACCTGCTGGGCTACGACCACCTGGACGAGGGTCCCATGAAGGCCAAGATGCGCGAAAGAGAAGAGACCATCATGTCCGTGCTGGGTCTGGAACGAAAATAACGCTGCACGAAAATTGCTCAAACGAAAGAAAGTTGAGGATCACCTATGAACATCACAAAAACCGCAATGATCACCGTGTGCGGACGGCCCAACGTGGGCAAGTCCAGCCTGACCAACGCCCTGGTGGGCGAGAAGATCGCCATTGTTTCGGACAAGCCCCAGACCACCCGCAACCGCATTTACGGCGTGGTGAACCGGGGCGATACCCAGTATGTGCTGCTGGATACGCCGGGCCTGCACAAGCCCCGTTCCCGGCTGGGGGACTATATGGTCAAGGTGGTGCGGGAGAGCCTCAGCGACGTGGAGTGCGCGCTGCTGCTGGTGGAGCCCATCCCCCATGTGGGCGAGCCGGAGAAGGTCCTTTTGCAGCGCATCCGGGAGGAGCAGCTGCCCTGCGTGCTGTGCATCAACAAGATCGATACAGTAGAGAAAAAGGAGGCCCTGCTGGAGGTCATCGCGGCGTACAGCGCGGCCTATGACGGCTTTGATGCCATCATTCCCATCTCCGCCCGGACCGGCGACGGCCTGGATGAGCTGATGCGGCAGCTGTCCCAATACGCCCAGGAGGGCCCCCAGCTGTTCCCCGACGGCATGACCACCGACCAGGCGGACAGCCAGGTGTGCGCGGAGATCGTCCGGGAGAAGATGCTGCGCTGCCTTGACAAGGAGATCCCCCACGGCACGGCGGTGGAGGTGACGAAGTTCTCCGAACGGGAGGACACGGGCATCATCGACCTGGACGTGACCATCTACTGCGAGAAGGCCAGCCACAAGGGCATCATCATCGGCAGAGGCGGCGAAATGCTCAAGCGCATCAGCTCCGCGGCCCGTCGGGATATTGAGAAATTCATGGGCACGAAGGTGTACATGGAGACGTGGGTGAAGGTCAAGGAAAATTGGAGAGATAATCCGAATTTCATCAGAAGTCAGGGCTACAACGAGGAATAACATCAACAAATTTCCAGCCATAAAACCGGCGAAAGCTCCCATGCTAACGACATGGAGGTGTTCGCGTGGACTACTGGGAATTATTTTTGGACACCGGCGCGCCGGAGGCGTATCTGCTGTACCGCGGGGCCCAGGAGGCTGTATGCAAAGTGGAAAGACCGTGACCGGCGGCGTGGTGCTGCGGGTCACAGACACAAAGGAGACAGATCGGATATTGACGGTGCTGACGGCGGACCGGGGGAAGATACCCCTGATCGCCCGGGGTGCGCGGCGAAAGAACAGCCGCCTGGCGGCGGCCTGCCAGATGCCGGCCTATTCCGAGCTGACCATTTTCAAGCGGGGCAGCTGGTATATGCTGGATGAGGCGTCGCCCATCGAGCTGTTCGACGGGCTGGGCCGGGACATCGAGCTGCTGGCGCTGGCGGCGTGGTTCTGTGAGCTGACGGAGGCGGTGTGCGCCGAGGAGACGCCCTGCCCTGAGATACTGTCGCTGCTGCTGAACGCCCTGTACGCCCTGTGCCGCACGGGGAAGGACCCGCGGCTGGTGAAGGCGGCGTTCCAGTTCCGACTGATGGCGCTCTCGGGCTTTGAGCCGCTGGCGGAGGAATGCGCCGTGTGCGGAACGGCACAGCCGGAGGGACCGGTGCTGGACATCTCCGGCGGATTTGTGGCGTGCGGAACGTGCAGGGGCCCGGAGCGCAGCTTCCGGCTGCCGCTGACCGAGGCTGGTCTGGCGGCGCTGCGGCACGTGCTGTACGCGGACCCCAGGCGGCTGTACAGCTTTACGCTGGAGCCGGGCGCCCTGCAGGCGCTGGATCAGGCGGGCGAGGCGTTTATCGCCGCCCAGCTGGAGCGCGGGTTCCGGACGCTGGACTATTACAAGGCCCTGTTGGGATAACAGGAGGACATACATACATGAGCGAGTTATTTGAAAAATCTATCCGCACACTGGAGCTGCCGGCGGTGCTGGAGCTGCTGGCGCGCCATGCGGTCAGCGACGAGGCCAAGGCCCGGTGCCTGCGGCTGCGTCCTGCCACAGACGCGGCGGTGGTGGAGCACCTGCTGGATGAGACGGACGCGGCCAAGACGCGGCTGGGCCTGCACGGCAGTCCGTCCTTTGCGGGCGTGAAGGACGTATCCCAGGCACTGGACCGGGCGGACCACGGCGGCGTGCTGAACACCCGGGAGCTGCTGGATGTGGCCGGCGTGCTGACCGCTGCGCGGCGGGTCAGCGACTATGACGCGGAGCGTCAGGGGGAGGCCACGGCCATCGACCGGCTATTCTCTGCCCTCCACGTGAACCGCTATCTGGAGGATAAAATACGCGGCGCCATACTGGACGAAGAGACCATCGCCGACACCGCCAGCCCGGAGCTGGCGGACATACGGCGGAATATGCGCGCTGCGGCCAGCAAGGGACGGCAGATCCTGCAGCGGATCATCTCGTCGCCCTCCTACGCCAAGGTGCTGCAGGAGGCGCTGATCACCCAGCGGGACGGGCGGTTCGTGGTGCCGGTAAAGGCGGAGTGCAAGGGCAGTCTGCCGGGTCTGGTACACGACATCTCATCCTCCGGGGCCACGCTGTTCGTGGAGCCCATGGGCGTGGTGCAGGCCAATAATGAATTGAAGGAATTGCAGGCCCGTGAGGAAAAGGAGATCGACCGGGTGCTGCGTATACTGTCCGGCGAGTGCGCGGCGCAGCGGGAGAACATCCTGTACGACTACGACCTGCTGGTGCAGCTGGACACCATTTTCGCCCGGGCACAGCTGAGCTATGCCATGGACGCAGGGCGTCCGCTGGTGCGGAAGCGGGGCGGCATCGACCTGAAGCGGGCACGGCATCCCCTGCTGGATCCGGCCAAGGCGGTGCCGGTGACGGTGGCGCTGGGCGGCGCGTATGACACGCTGGTCATCACCGGCCCCAATACCGGCGGCAAGACCGTCACGCTGAAAACCCTGGGGCTGCTGTGCCTGATGGCCCAATGCGGCCTGCACATCCCCGCCGGCGACCAGAGCGCCGTGCAGGTGTTCGACCGGGTGCTGGCGGACGTGGGCGACGAGCAGAGCATCGAGCAGAGCCTGTCCACGTTTTCGGCGCACATGGCCAACACAGTGGAGATACTGAAGCTGGCGGACGAGAAGAGCCTGATCCTGTTCGACGAGCTGGGGGCGGGCACCGACCCGGTGGAGGGCGCGGCGCTGGCCATCGCCATCATTCAGGACGTGCGGCGCAAGGGTGCGCTGACGGCGGCCACCACCCATTACGCGGAGCTGAAGACCTTTGCCATGACCACGGCGGGGGTAGAGAACGCCAGCTGTGAGTTCGATGTGCAGACGCTGCGGCCTACCTACCGGCTGCTCATCGGTATACCGGGCAAGTCCAACGCCTTTGCCATCTCCCGGCGGCTGGGGCTGGACGAGAGCGTCATCGAGGACGCCAAGGCCCAGATGGACAGTGAATCCGTGCGGTTCGAGGACGTGCTGACCCAACTGGAGGAGAAGCGCCAGCGGCTGGAGAAGGCCCAGGGCGAGGCGGACCGGCTGTGGCGCCAGCGTGAGGAGGACGCGCGGAAGGCGCGGACCTTCCGTGAGCAGATGGAGAAGGCCAAGGACAACGCCCGGACCAAGGGCGAGGCCGAGGCGCGGCGCATCGTGCAGCAGGCCCAGCGGCAGGCGGATCAGGTGTTCGCCGAGCTGGACGAGCTGCGGAAACAGCAGCAGCGATCGGACTATCAGGCCGTGAATGACCGGAAAAGCGATATACGCCGCCGCCTGAACGAGGCAGAGACGGCGCTGCACCAACGGGACGAGGATACAGAGCCGGTACCCGCGCCCAGCCGGCCCATCGCCGTGGGCGACACGGTGGAGCTGGCCGGTGTGCGTACCGGCGCCGCGGTGCTGGCGGTCAACGGCGACGGCACGCTGCTCCTGCAGGCGGGCAAGATGAAGATGACCGTGAAGGCCGCGCAGGTGCGCCTGCTGGAAACGGCGGAGGAGATCGAGAAGAAGAAAAAGCAGTCCGCCGCCGCGCAGCAGCGCAGCGGACCGGCGGTGTCCATCAACACCGGGGTGCGGGCATCCGCCGAGCTGGACATCCGGGGCCTGGAGACGCTGGAGGCCGAAAGCGTGGTGGAGAACTACCTGGACGCGGCATCCCGGTCCAAGCTGGGCACCGTGACCATCATCCACGGCAAGGGCACCGGCGCGCTGCGCGCCGCCGTGCACCAGCTGCTGAAGAAAAACAAACAGGTCAAGTCCTTCCGCCTGGGCCGATACGGCGAGGGCGAGGCCGGCGTGACCGTGGTAGAGCTGAAATGAACAACACCCTCCTGCGCCGGCAGGAGGGTGCTGCTTTTTCAGCGGGAGATAAAAAGGACCGGCCGAGCCGGTCCCTTTTATGTATCACAGCTGCTTGATGAAGCAGCGGCGGCGCTTATGCTGTTCGGTCTGAAAATCCTTCCACTGGGACTGGACCTTGTCGTTCAGCTCCAGCATGGGGCCGGTCTCGGCCTGCTTGATGCCCAGCTTGTGGCAGCCTTTCATGGCCTTGCTGAGGATAATAGCGTTGACACCCTTTTTCTGGTAGTCCGGGTGGACGGCGATGAGCAGCAGGTCCACGGTGTCGTTCCTGTGGAAGGCCTTGAGAACGTCGATCCAGCCGGTGGGCATGAGGCGGCCCCGGTGCTTCTGCAGGGCGGAGGCCAGGCTTGGCGCACCTACGCCGAAGGCCACCATGCGGTCGTTTTCATCCATGACGAAGCAGGTGGTGTTGGGATTGATGAGGGGCGCGAACTTGGCGGAGTACTTTTTGATCTGGCGGTCAGAGAGATCCACAGTGCCGTACAGCGGCGCGTAGGCCAGGTTGACCAGCTCGAAAAACGGCTTGAGCAGGGGCAGATAGGACAGGCGGTTCCTGGCCTCGTGAATGTGCAGACGGTGGCGCTTGAGAACGAAGTCGGAGATCTTCTCCCAGCGCTGTATGGTGGCCTCGTCCTCCGGGACGGTGATAAGCTCCTCGATCCAGTCCACGTCCTTCACATAGCCCAGGGCGGCCATGTGGTCGATGTAGTAGGGATAGTTGTAGTATGTGAAAAAGCAGCTGCGGCGGTCAAAGCCCTCCACCAGCATACCCTCGCGGTCCATGTCGGTGAAGCCGAGGGGACCGTGAACGGCGGTGCAGTCCAGCTCCTTCGCCCAGGCTTCCACCGTGCGGAACAGGGCGGAGGAGACCTCCGGGTCGTCAATGAAATCCACCTGGGTAAAGCGCAGGCGGTTGGTACCCCACTTGTCGTTGGCCTTGCGGGAGTGGATGGCACCGATGCGGCCCACGATCTCCCCGTCGCGCATGGCCAGCCAGCAGCGGGCGTCGCAGTATTCAAAGGCGGGGTTCTTGCTGCGGTCCCAATCGGAGAGATCGTCGCCATAGGTGGCGGGGACGAACTGGGGCACGTCTTTATACAGCTCATTTGGGTAGTCCACGAACCGGCGCAGCTGGGCTTTGTCAGTTACTTCTATAATGGAGACCATTTGGTATACCTCCTGTATCATGCAAACACACATATAGTGTACGACATTATTTCACAAAAAGCAAGGATAGTGACATTAAGAACACATTAACTTTACCCCAATGTTACCCACTGCAAAAAATCAGAAAAAACGTTTGACAAACCGGACAGGCAGGTGTACAATACAGTTGAGCACGAATAGAGTCACCCCCCTCTGTCCGTGCCACCCCCCTGTCGGGTATTCCCCCTTTTACCCGACAACACACCACCACAGGGAGCGCTACGGCGCTCCTTGTGGCCGTCTTGGGGAGGGAGAAAGAGCAGCCGAAAGGCTGCTCTTTCTTCATTTCCGGGGGAATATCTGCCCCATGCCGCCGGGCAAACGGCGCGGAGACAGCAGAGAGCAGCG